>Ga0182014_10007052_pt1 | contig 11872 bp, 9 predicted proteins | sample 612S2DmetaG_FD_120489 | JGI IMG/M metagenome (GOLD analysis project Ga0182014, IMG submission 120489) | Permafrost microbial communities from Stordalen Mire, Sweden - 612S2D metaG | ecosystem: Environmental > Terrestrial > Soil > Wetlands > Permafrost | place: Sweden: Stordalen | collected... | reverse complement strand
TTGACTGGCATTGGATCTGGCTGATCGTGGCAGCCTTCCTGGCCGGTGTGCTCAACGCCGTGGCCGGGGGTGGTTCGTTCCTCTCCTTTCCCGCCCTGCTGGGCATGGGGATGCTGCCCGTCCAGGCCAACGCCACCAATACTGTAGCTCTGTGGCCGGGCCAGCTTACTTCCATAGCCGCCTATCGCGACGACATCCGCAAGAACTATCGTCTCGCCTTGCCCATGGGCTTTGCCGGCCTGATCGGCGGCGCAGCCGGAGCCGTGGTTCTGCTCAGCACGCCCCAGATGACTTTTCTGCATCTGGTGCCGTGGTTGCTGCTTGTGGCCGCCTCCATCTTCGCCCTCTGCGGCCCCGTCTCCAATCGGCTTGAGCGGCTCAGAGCCTCCCGCGCCCCGGCGGCCGCTGCCGGCGTCGTTCATTCGCCGCGCCGCCTTCCCGTCTTCCTCTCCACCATGGCGGTCTGCTTTTACATCGGTTACTTCGGAGCCGGCGCGGGCTTTCTGCTCATCACCCTGCTCTCCCTCTTCGGTTACCGCGATCTGCACGAGATCAACGCCCTCAAGGTGGTCTCCACAACACTTGCTAACGGGGTAGCATTCGTCATCTTCGTGGTGAACGGCCAGGTCGTCTGGCGCTATTGCCTGCTGGCCATGATCGTCTGCGCCATCGGCGGCTACACTTCGGCTCGCTTTGCCCGCCTCGTCCCGCAGCCGGTGCTGCGCGGGCTGGTGATCCTCATCGGCTTTTCCATGGCCGCATGGTTCTTCTGGAGAAATCACTGATCTCTGACCCCTGACCCCTGATCTCTGTAAACTGTATTCATGAGCCACGAAGGCATTCGCTTTGCCCCCAAAGACCGTGACGCTCGCGAGGCGGACGAAGACCGTCCGCTTCCCCGCATCGCCGTTACACCGGAGAAGGTCCGTGTGCTGCTGACCGAGGGCAAGGGGCTGGAAATCGATTGGGCTGACGGCCACAAGAGCGCCTGGAGCTTCGCCTGGCTGCGCGAAGCCTGCCCCTGCGCCATCTGCGTCGAGGAGCGCGCCCAGCAGGGCCGCAAGCCCGGCCAGCCCAAACCCAAGCCCGCCAATGTCCTGCCTTTGTACGCCCCGCCGCCCAAGCCCGCGAGCGCCCACGCCGTGGGCCGCTATGCCCTTCAGTTCAATTGGCTCGACGGCCACTCCGGCGGCATCTACTCCTGGGAGTACCTGCGCCGCGTCTGCCAGTGCAGAGAGTGCGCCTTCGCTTCCGCTGAAACCGCCGGCGCTCCCAACTAATATTGCGGGTCTAAACTTCAACAAACAAAAAACTGTCATGCTGAGTGAACTGACCTGGAGCAGAGCGAAGGGGAAGGGAGTCGAAAGACCTGCGGTTGCACCTCTCACTCATGGAATGAATCTCTGACTCCAGGCATTGAACCCACCAACTCGCCATCTCACGGGATGCCACAACACCCTCGCATTTCGGGACCTGGGAAATCACGCTCAGGCTATTTCTCTCTCATGCCAAATTGACTAGGTGAATCTTTTTCAATGCGGTTATTCTGGATGCGCCATGTGTGGCCGATATGCCCGAAAATCCGCGCAAGAGCTTTTGGCAGAGTGGTTCGATCTCGACCTGAGCATCATGCCCGGGTTTGCGCCCAGCTACAACGCCGCTCCACAGAGCTTTCAGCCGGTGGTGCGCCTCAGCCACGACGGAGGAGAGCGGGAGGCAGCGTTGTTGCGCTGGGGGCTGGTGCCGTTCTGGGCCAAAGACCCCCGCATTGGCCTGAACACCATCAACGCCCGCGCCGAGGAGGCCGCCGCCAAACCCGCGTTCCGCGAAGCGCTCAAGAAGCGCCGCTGTCTCGTTCCTGCCGATGCCTTTTACGAGTGGCAGCGCATCGACGCAGAGAAACGGCGGCCCTTGGCCTTTGCGCTCCAGAGCGGGGATCCGTTCGCCTTTGCCGGTCTCTGGGAGAGCTGGCAGCCGCCGGACGGCGCGCCGCTCGGCACATTCACCATCCTGACCACCGCGCCCAACCAGTTGATGGAGCCGATCCACAACCGTATGCCGGTGATCGTTGCGCCGAAGGATTACGATCGCTGGCTGGATTCTTCCTCTGCCGCCCCTACCGACCTGCTCTCACCCTATCCTGCCGGGCAGATGCGAGCCTGGCCGGTCACCGAGCAAGTTGGCAGCGTGCGCAACAACGCCCCGAACCTGTTGGATGAGGTTCAAGACACGCAACAATCGCTCTTTTCATGATCCTGCACCGAAATCGATGCGGTAGCCGGATGTTATTTTCATCGAATGCCGCGATCGACTGTCTGCGGGTTCGAGCACCACACCTGGCCCGCATTTCTCACAAGTCGCGTCAACGAATTTGTAGCGCCGGCCTCCGGCCGGCTGTAGCGTGGGTCTCCCGACCCACGCTGGACACCGTTTGCTCCGTCATGGTGTGCGCAAACGGTATAAATGAACGAGGCTTTGCATTGGCGGCGAGGACGCCGCCAGCACAGCCGAACAGGAGGCCGGCGCTACAAAGCATCGATTTGGCCGTGAGAAATGCGGGCTGGCCCATCCGATGATCGGCTCAGGCCGGTTTGGATCGCGCCTTGATGTATTCCGCACGCCGGAAACGAAGCCCGGTCCAGTCCTCGTCGATCGCGATCGAACGCACGCAGTCAAATCCAGCAGCATTCAGCACCATCCAGCCTGTATCGCGATTGAAATCGCACTTGTACCTCTTCGATGTGCCCTTGGGATAGGCGAACCAGACGATGGCGTCTCCCTTGGCGCGGGCGGCGACTTGCGGGACGATGGTATCGACCTCATCCTGGCGAGTGACGAAGGCGATCGAGAAGCGAATCTCGGGGATGGATTCAACGGCGCGGCGGATGGTGATCCCTGGCAGGCGTGCAAGCTCCGGCTCAAAGCTCGCCGGCGCATTCAAGACGAGGATCTCTCGCTGATCCTTGAGGTTGAGTTTCTCGAAAACGGCAGCCATGGATTCTCCTGATCGGGCGCGGCAGCAGGGTGGGGCTGGGTTTCGTCGCTGGCCGTGAATGCTGCCGCCATCGGCGCGAACCGCTAAAACAGAATAGGGAAGCCGGAAGGCCCGCTCCGCGTATGGAATTCATGCTACATGAAGATGGGACGCCGGGGAACAGATTGGACGGCCGGCACGCTTCAGGCGCAGCGCGGTCAGGTATCATCGGGTTATTCAGCGTTTCGATCCACGAGATACGAGGAAAATGCCCGTGCCTGAAGTGAATGACTCTGTATCGCCGCATGAGGTCTCAGATCAAAAACCTTGCAATGGGCATCCATTGCGCATAGCGCTCTTTGGCTTTGGAACGGTTGCCGGCTCGGTGGCGCGTATTCTGGTCGAGTCCAGGCCGCAGGCGCTCGAACTCACCCACATTTATAGCCGCAGCCTGGCGCGCAGGCGCGTGGACTGGGTTCCATCGAGCGTCACCTGGACCGGCGACGTGGATGCGGCGCTGGCCGCGGATGTGGACGTAATCGTCGAGCTGGCTGGCGGGCTTGAGCCGGCGGGCGGCTGGGTCCGGCGCGCGCTCGACGCCGGAAAGAGCGTGGTGACGGCCAACAAGAAGCTGATTGCCTATCGCGGCGCGGAGCTGGAGCGGCTGGCCGCGGCCAAGGGTGGTCATCTGAAGTATGGCGCTGCTGTGGCGGGCGGAGTTCCCGTGATTCCGGGCCTGGAACAGGGGCTGGCCGGGGATCGCATCGAGCGCATCGAAGGGATCCTGAACGGAACCTGCAATTTCATTCTCAGCAAGATGGAGACGGGCGCGGAGTATGCGCCGGTGCTGGCCGAGGCTCAGGCCAAGGGCTATGCCGAGGCCGATCCCACTGAAGATGTGGGCGGATTCGATGCCCGCGCCAAGCTCGCCATTCTGATGCGGCTGGCGCTGCGCGTGGAAGTGGACCCCGAGGAGATCGTTCCCCGCCCCATTACCTCGATTACGGCCGTGGACTTCAGTTATGCACGCGATCTGGGCTGTACCATACGCCAGGTGGCGCGTGCCGAGCAGTCCGGGGGCCAGGTAGCGGCCACGGTGGGACCGACGCTCATCGATCTGCATTCGCCCCTCGCCTGGTCGCGGGGAACCGAGAACATGGTGGTCCTAACCGGCCATTATGGCGGCGATGTGGTCTTCTCTGGCCACGGGGCCGGCGGGCACCCAACGGCGGTGGCTGTGGTCAGCGACCTGCTGGCGTTGGCGCACGGATCGCGGCGGGTCGAGCTTCCCACGGCTCCGGCCCGGGTGAGCGCCGAGTTCGAGGTTCCGCACTTCATCCGCTTCCTGGTCAACGACCGGCCGGGAATCGTGCACGAGATCACCGGGGCGCTAGCCAGGGAACGCATCAACATTCGCGCCATCGTGCAGAAGGCCGGCTATCCGCACCAAGCGCTGCCCTTTGTGGTCACCGTGGAGCCGTGCAAATCTTCCGTGCTGCAACGTGCGCTGGCCAGCATCAAGACCATGGACTGCCTGCTCGAGGAGCCGCTGGATTTACAGATGTTGGAGTAAGGGAACTTTAGCTGAGTTGGCGAGGTTTGCGCATTCCCAAGTCTCTTTCGCTGTAGCGAATGAAACTGGCGGTGTCCAGCGCATTGGCACTATTCAGGGCTTTTCCTGAGCGGGCGCCTGCCCGGTGGACTCGCGGACGACCAACTCCGTAGCCATGACGATCTCTGATGGATACTTGTTGCCGGAGTTGGCGATGCGATCGAGTAGAATCTGGGCGCCGCGCTTGCCCATTTCGAGCAGCGGCTGGCGGACGGTAGTGAGCGAGGGAGTGGAATAGGCTGCGGACTGGATGTCGTCGAAACCGACCACCGAGACGTCGCCGGGAACGGAGAGCCCAGTATCCTTGAGGGCGCGGATGGCCCCGATCGAAGCGATGTCGTTGAAGCAGAAGATGGCGGTGAAGTCGCGGGACCTTTCGAGCAGCGCCTGCATGGGCTTGTAGCCGATCTCGGGCGCCATGGGATGGTATCCCGTCTTCATCGACCACCCGGCGGCGTCGATGCGGATAACGAGCGCCGGATCGATCTTGAGATTGATCTCGCGCGCCACCTGCTGGATGGCCTCCCAGCGGAACTCGGAGTCTGGGATGGCGCGTGGACCGCGCATGAAGGCGATGCGGCGATGGCCGAGCGCGTAAAGATGAGTCAGCGCCTGCTCGACGGCCAAATGATGATCGAGAACAATATTGGTTACGTTTTCAGCGGCGCAATGGGCGGAGATGGCCACCACCGGAACCGGGACGGCGATTTGATCGGCTGGTGTGTTGAGCAGCAGAAAGCCATCCACGGCACGATCAACCAGCATGCGCGGATACTTTTCGATCAGGTCGCGCTTCCAGTCGTGGCAGGCGGTGAAGTAGAAGTAGTGCGCGGCGGTCAGCTCCTGCACCACGCCGCTCATCACGCTGGTAAAGTAGCCCTCGCTCAGGTCGGGAGCCAGCACTCCCACGCTCATTGAAAGACTCTGCCGCAGGGAGCGGGCAAAGTAATTGGGGCGGTACTGGAGCCGCTCGGCCGCCTCCATCACCCGGCTGCGAGTCTCCTGGGGGATGGATTTGGCTGCGGGAGACTCGTTCAGGACGAGAGAGACGGTTGTCTGAGATAGGCCGAGGTGCTCAGCGAGCATGCGGAGGTTGACGCGTCCTGGCGGCGTGGAACTCTTACCCGGAGCCATGATGCAGTTGTAACACGTTTTACCTCGATGTAGAAATGGTTTATCCCGCTTAATATATCGATTTTGCAGTCGGCTTATCCGGAAAGGATAAGACGGGGACTGGATGAGAAGAGGAACTCCTCCGGCGCTACGAATTGTGTGCGGAATGGCAATGCATCACTCGGGATGGCGGAGTGGAGACCAAGAGCTTATTCGTAAATTGCGCATACGAGTAGCGCCGCTTTCCAGAGCGGCTGTACCGGCGGCGTCAGCGCCGCCAGAATCCGCGCGTGGGCCAGGAGGCCCACACGACAGCCGACCTGGAGGTCGGCGCCACTAATTACGGGTAGGTTTTAAGGGACTGCGTGGATGGTGTTGACGCCGGGATTGAGCGGCCAGTCCTTGCCGCCAAAGATGAAGCTGCCGGTGAGTTTTCCCGGTAGGGTAACGGTTGCGTCGAGGCTGGTGCGTTGCCGGCGATAGTCGACCTTGATGAGGCCCTCGGGATGCGGATACGTGGCCGTGAGAGAGGGCAGCGCCCCCAGGTGGGGCGCTATGCGGACGGTGGCGAAGCCGGGGCTGGCAGGCTCGATGCCGGCTACCAATGTGAGCAGGTCGTAGATGGGATGGGCGCTCCAGGCGTGAGAGTCGGAGCGCGTATTGCCGGGAACCTCCGGCCAGGTGCTGAAGTGGAGCGCCAGCATCTTGCGCCAGGGGGCGATTGAGGCCAGGTACTCGTCCGCAAGCCCGGCATGGTCGAGAGCGCGGGCAAGATAGAAGCGGAAGTAATAGGACGCGCTCAGCACGCCGTCCGGGGTGGTTCCCGGCTCGATGGCCAGCATCCTGCGCAGAACGTCCTGCTGTTGGTTCTTTGGGATCACGTCATATAGAACCGCCAGGATGTTGGCCTGCTGGCTGAAATTTCTCTGGTCTGGATTTTCGGCGATGAGGCCGCGCGAGGCGGACCAACAGCGATCGAATAAGTCTGTGCGGGTATGGGCTGCGCGATCCCGGTATCGGGAGGCCAACAGTGGGTCGCCCACGGACTGTTCAAGATCGGCGGCCTCGCCCAGGGCGCCCAGATACTCGAGTGTGGTCACGCAGGACTCGCCTGATGCGCTGTAGGTGGGAATCTCCTGCTTTTCGGCGACCCAATCGATGAAGCTCCACCAGGGTAGTTGGCGCAGCAGGCCGTCGGGCTGCTGGTATTTGGCGAACCAATCGAGGACGGTGCGGGTTCCTTCGAGCGACGCGCGCACCGGTTCGCGGTCTGGCCGGTAGAGCCAATAGTCATGGATCATGCCGATCCACAGCAGCGAGAAAGTTGGGATGGGCTGGGGGAGCGAACTGGGGTAGCGGCTGAGCGTCAGACCCTCCGGAATGCGGGAGTTGTCAAAAGCGCGGAGCGCCTGGCGGGCAAGCCGGTCATCACCGGCCACGGCGTAGGAGATGAGAGCCTGGAGACGCGTATCGCCTACATATTGAAGCTGCTCGTAGTAGGGCGTATCCATGTAGGTCTCGTGGGCATCGAGGCGGGCGGTGCGCCAACTAATCTCCCATATCTTTGCCAGCTCAGGATCGGGAGATGTGAACGAGGCGCGTTCTTCAAAGGGATAGGCGGTGAAGCTGGCGGTGAGCGACTCCAGCGTGAGCGGCTCGTCGGCGGTCTGAATATCGAGGTCAAGATACCGCCAGGTGCGCCACCAGAGGGGCTGAAAAGAGCGATGTGTGCCGCCGTCGGGAAGGAAGCTGTCGGTGATGCCGAGGGCACTGCGTACGAGTTCGTCGCCGAAGTGTAAAGCGTCTCTGTCCCCCTTTTGCTGCTTGTCGTCATAGAGCGCTTCGGCGTAGGTAAGGACGATATGCGCGCCTTTGCCGCCTGAGACCGTAAGCCGCGGATATGAGGTAATGAGGGTCCTTCGATCGAGCAGCAAATGTATGTGCGTTCCAGCAGGGATCAGGACAGTTGCCGTGGGAAAACCGTTTACGGGAAACGAAGGTGCGCCGGTCCCAGGAACGACTCCCGGTTCTCCGGGAACTTGAATTGCGTCGGACTGGTAAGCGAGCACTACTTTGCCCGGTTCGGTCGGGGTGTACTCCATGTGCGGCAGCTCATCCGGCACCAATCCCCAGGTGCTGTCGCTGATCACGTCGGCGGAATGAGCCTTGTTCGCCGTGGGATAGATGCTTTCGCGGATGGGCGAGGCGGCAGGAACCCAGGACGAACCCGCAGCGGTAGGGTCGTTCCAGTTCCAGTCGTAGCGTGCGGCATCGATCTCCTCGCCGGTCCCGGCGGCCATGTACTCCCAAAAGCCGTTGGCGACACGTGGCAGCGGCCGCTGACCGGCCTCGATTTCGACCAGCCAGCCCTCCGGAGTACTGATGGAAGTGTCTCCGCCGGCCTCGCTCTCCAGCAGGAAGGCAGTTCGGTCGGTAATTTGGGCAAGCGGGGCGTAGATGCCGAAGTTCCAGACGGTTGCGGTAATAAGGTTCTGGCCGGGCTGGAGGAACGGGGTCAGGTCGAAGCGTTCGTAGCGCCAGTGGGCCAGGTCGCCGCGGGCCGGGCCGTCGCCCACGCGATGGCCATTGACGAACAAGATGAAGCGGTTGTCGGCGCTGACGCGGACCGGGTACGTGGCGGGAACAGTGGCCAGTTCAAGCGCGCGGCGGAAGTGGAGCACCACGGGCTCCCGCAACGGGGCCGTCGGATGGGTGATCCAGAAGGCGTGCCACTCGCGGTGGGCCGGATCGGGCTTCGTAGCAGGCTGGTCCGGGTGCGCAACTGGGTTTTGTGCCTGAAGAGCCAGCGCAAACAGGACGAGTGCGAACGATGTCAGAATAGAGCGCATGGGCAAACCCTCCTGATCTCAATCAACAAGGTTAACGGAAAATCGCGGCGGAAGGGGGAGTCAGTCCATTAAAGCATTTCTCCAGTTGCTGTAATGGGGGTGCGTCCCACCCTAGCCGCAAAAACAAAAACGCGGCGAGGGTGGGGCACCCGAGACTCTATACTCATAGGAGAAATGCTCTAGGAGTGGAGATTCACTCTTGTATGCGTTTGATTTAGCAGCGTTGTAACCTCCTATTCACATTTGCCGGTTAGCCTATGCTTGATGGAAGTCCAAGTGCCCGAGATACGCATCACTCAAGCACAATTTCAGCCTGAATCGGATTCTCCCGGCGGCCGGCAGCCGGCGGAGGCGGGCAAGGTCGAGTCTTCGGCAATTCGCACCTTCCTGCTTTCACGCGGCAACTCGGCGGTTGCCGATCGGGGATTCCGGTGGCTGATGGTGGCCAGCGCGCTGAGCATCTTCGGCATTGTGGTGCTGATTGCCTTTGAGTTGGTGGTGCGTTCGCAACTTGCGTGGAGCAAGTTTGGGCTCAGCTTCTTTTTTTCCACCTATCGGGATTCCTTTACCGGGCTACCCATCTACTGGGATCCGGTAAATGGCCATTTCAGTGCGCTGCCGTTCTTGTATGGCACGCTGGTTTCTTCGTTTCTGGCGCTGCTTATCGCGGTTCCGATGGCCATCGGCCTGGCCGTCTTCCTGACCGAGATGTGCCCTGGAGTTTTGCGCGCGCCGCTGGCCTTCATTACGGAGTTGCTGGCGGCTATTCCCAGCGTGATCTATGGGTTGTGGGCGATGTTTGTCCTGGTGCCGCTGCTCAGGGAGCACACCAACCCCTGGCTGATCCGATTGCTGGGCTGGACGGGATTCTTCGGCGACGACAATCCAACCGGGCTGGGCTTTGTTGCGGCGGGCGTGATTCTGGCCATCATGATCTTGCCGATCATCTCCTCGCTGACGCGGGAGGTAATGACCGCGGTGCCGATTTCCCAGCGCGAGGCTGTACTTGCTCTGGGGGCGACGCGGTGGGAGATGATCCGCATGGGCGTCCTGCGTAACGCGCGTATCGGCATTGTCGGCGCCATCATTCTGGGCCTTGGGCGGGCGCTGGGCGAGACCATGGCGGTGACCATGGTGATCGGCAACAGCCCGGAGATTCATCGCTCGCTGCTGGCCAATGGCAGTACCATGGCGTCGGTGATCGCCAATGAGTTTGCCGAGGCCTCCGGCGATCTGCATCTGAGCGCCCTGATGGAGATTGGGTTGGCGCTCTTTGCGGTGACAATTGTGGTGAATGCATTTGCCCGTCTGCTGGTGTGGGCGGTGACGCGCGGAGCGCCGGCGCAGGTGCATTGAAGGGCAGGGGTTAGGGATTAGGGGTTAGGGGTTAGGGACTGAGGGACTAGGGACTGAGAAAATATGCCGGGTGCCCCAGGTCCCTCGCATTTGGGGACCTGGGAGAGCACGAAATCATCAAGACGCGAGACTGAGGGACTAGGAAACAGGTAGGGGAGGATCAACTGCCGGCAGAATACAAAATGCGCGACTGGTTGCGGACGCTGACCGACGGTGCGGCGACCGGGCTGGCGATTCTGTCGACTGTGCTGGTGGTTGCGCCGCTGGTGGCGATCTTCATCTATCTCCTTTACAAGGGCGCCAGTTCGCTCAACTGGGCCTTCTTCACGCGCAATCCAGTTCCGGTGGGAGAGATGGGCGGCGGCATGGCCAATGCCATCCTCGGCTCTGCGATTCTGCTGGGCGTGGCGAGCGTGATCGGGGTGCCGGTTGGCATCAGTGGCGGCATCTTCCTGGCCGAGTTCGGGCGGGGGACGAAGCTGGCCAACGCGATTCGCTTCACGGCGGATGTGCTGAACGGGGTTCCGTCGATCGTGATGGGGATTGCCGCTTACTCGTTGGTGGTGGTTCCACAAGGGCACTTCTCTGCGTTTTCCGGCGGTGTGGCGCTGGGCATCATGATGATTCCCACGGTCTGCCGGACCACCGAAGAGATGCTGCTGATGGTGCCGAATGCGGTGCGGGAGGCGGCGTTGGCGCTGGGCGTAGCAAACTGGCGGTCGGTGCTGGCGATCACGGTAAGGACCGCCTCACCCGGGATCATCACCGGCTGTATGCTGGCGTTTGCGCGCGTGGCGGGCGAGACCGCGCCTCTGATCTTTACGGCTTTTGGCAATGTGGGGTGGAGCGGGAAGTTGAGCGAGCCTATTGCGGCGCTGCCCCTGCAGATTTGGGTTTATGCGCTCTCTCCCTACGACGAGTGGCACCGGCTGGCGTGGGCGGGAGCGCTGGTGCTGATTGTGTTGATTGTGCTTGCGGTTTCACTGGTGCGGTACGTGACCAGCCGCGGCGTTCTGAAGGGAGCAAGCTAAGTGGGCGTCGGCATCGAGGTAGTCAACCTGAATGCGTGGTATGGGACCAATCACAGCCTGCAGGACATCAATCTGAACATGCCGGGCAACCATGCGACGGCGCTGATCGGCCCGTCGGGCTGCGGCAAGAGTACCTTTGTGCGCTGCCTGAACCGCATGCACGAGACCAATCCCATCGCGCGCGTGACGGGCACGGTGCGCATCGGCGACCTGGACATTTACAAGGATTGCAAGCCGGTGGAGATCCGGCGGCGCGTCGGGATGGTCTTCCAGCGGCCCAATCCCTTTCCCACAATGTCTATTTACGACAACGTGTGCGCGGGGCTCAAGTTGAATGGATATAACCACCGTCAGGCGCTGGACGAGATTGTGGAAAAATCGCTCAAGCATGCGGCCCTGTGGGATGAAGCGAAGGATGACCTGAAGAAGAAGTCGGGCGCCAGCCTGAGCGGCGGGCAGCAGCAGCGGTTGTGCATTGCAAGGGCGCTGGCCGTGGACCCGGAGGTGCTGCTGATGGACGAACCGTGCTCGGCGCTGGACCCGGTTTCCACATCTAAAATCGAGGACCTTATCTTCCAGTTGAAGTCGCAGTACACTATTGTGATTGTGACCCACAACATGCAACAGGCAGCGCGTGTGGCTGAGAAAACCGGCTTCTTTCTGAACGGCCGCATGGTGGAGTTCGACTCGACACACAAGATCTTCACCAACCCCAGCGACAAACGCACTGAGGATTACATCACAGGCAGGTTCGGATGACGCGCATACGCTTTCAGCAAAGCCTTGACGATTTGAAGGAGCAACTGCTGGTGATGGCTGGACTGGCCGAGCAGGCCATCCAGCGCGCCATCGAGGCCTATCGCGTGCGCGACCTCTCCATCTGCGACCTGGTGAGCCGCAGCGAGATCGCCATCAACCGGCTGGAGCGGGAGATCGA
>Ga0182014_10007051_pt1 | contig 11872 bp, 18 predicted proteins | sample 612S2DmetaG_FD_120489 | JGI IMG/M metagenome (GOLD analysis project Ga0182014, IMG submission 120489) | Permafrost microbial communities from Stordalen Mire, Sweden - 612S2D metaG | ecosystem: Environmental > Terrestrial > Soil > Wetlands > Permafrost | place: Sweden: Stordalen | collected... | reverse complement strand
TGACCGCCGGCTGGGCCTTCTACGGACGCGACACACCCCGCGAGCATCCTGCCGTCACACCCGGCGAACTCGCCGAGCTTGCCGACAACGGCACCGAGACGCCTCAGCCGCCGACGGTGCGCCGGCTGCTCAAGCTGCTCAGCGACCGCAATGTGCTGCTGCTATCGCTCTCCTACCTGTGCATGAACTACGCGTACTACCTGCTGAGCTTCTGGTCGTACCTGTATCTCGAACAAGTCCGGCACTTCGGCGGCATCGAAGGCGGCCTCGCCGGCGCCATTCCCTGGATCGGCGCGGGCGTGGGTGCGAGCGTCGGTGGTTTCATCTCCGACTGGCTCGTCGAGCGGCTCGGCGTGCGCTGGGGCTATCGCCTGGTACCGCTCCTGGCACTTCCGATCGCCGGCATCCTGCTGCTCGTGACGCTGCACGTCGCCACGCCGTACGCGGCCGTGGCCACCCTCACCGCGGCGTTTTTTATGGTCGAAATCACGGAAGGCGCGTATGGCGCCGCCATCATGCGCGTGGCGAGAACCGATGTCGCCGCCGCCTTCGGTGTGCTCAACACCGGCGGCAACGTCGGCGGGATCGTGGCACAGCCCATCATGGGCTTTCTGACCAACAGCGGCGTCTGGGGCGGCGCGTTCATCAGCGGCACGGGCTTCGCCCTGGTCGCCGCCGCCCTCTGGTTCACGATCGACTCGGGGCGGCGCGCCGAGCTCGACTAGATGGTTTTCATTCGCAGCTGCCAGTAAATTTGCCGTTTTAGTTGCCACCCGTAACGCACAGCAAACCCTCCCCCGGCGCTCCTGATTGGCCGCGAGCGCGGAGGGCCTTGTCGAAACAGTACAACGTCGCGTGACTCGCCTTGTCGTAATGCGCTTTCCATCCCGCGTCGTCGAATTGCTTTCTTTCCGCCGCTGACAACGTGATCGGCAGCTTGATCGTTGCGATAACCGACGCCGGGTCGGACACCGTGCTCCGCCCGACGGTGGTCTGGTGCCCGTCCGTCCATATGCGCCCGAATTGAATGGCGTGATTCGGATCGGTATCGCGCGCGCCCGCCTTCTGGGTTGCCGCCGCCGTATCGGCGAGCCAGTCGCCGCTGCCGAACAGACTGCAAATGAGGCTGCTGGCCGCGAGGCCGGCGACCGGCCGGCCTCCTTTGCCGGTCGCCGGAACGCTCGCACCGGCGGAACTCGCACTGGAATTCGCAGCGGCGCTGCTCCGTGGAGCCACAGGCTCGGCGGGCAGGGCTGCCGGCGAGCAAAAGACCCCTATCAACACAAGAAGAGAAACGTACCGCATCCTGACACCCGTGGCTCTGCCGTGGTTTGAGAGACCTCTGGAGTACGCGGACCGCGGCGCCATGTCAATCCGCAGACGAGCGATCATCTGCCGACCCCGGGCGCGCGGTGATGTGCGATCACGTGCCGATGCACTAGCGGATATTGGGCGGGATTGGAAGGCTGGAAAAGCACCAAGGTCTCCGCGTATTAGCTTTCCGACCCCACAGCTTTTATTGAAGGTGCTGGGCGGTAAACGACTTAGCCTCGTCGAGGCAATGTGCGGTGCCGGGCCGTTGACGATACGGGAGGCCGCGAAGCTCGTCGGTCGCGATATCAAGGCAGTTCACAGCGACATTACTGCGCTGGTGAAGGCCGGCATTCTCAGTCGAGAGGACAAAGGCGTAGAGTTTCCCTACGACGCGGTGAAGGTCGAGTTCGTGCTGAAAGCATCGGAGATGCAAAAAGCGGGATAAATCGGCAGCTGTTGCAACCGGCCGTTGGATTTATCCGGATTTGAACGAGGAGTGTCGCCGGCGGATAGCCCCGCTCGCTCGCCAATGGAATCCGTCAGGAGCCCCGCCATTGGTGCGCGGACCCTCACCGTTCGTGCGAAAGACGCATAGGCAGAAGGATTTTTAGACTCCGGGCGTCAGAAACTCGCAGGTGACTCCGTTGGATTTCGAAAGAGGTTCGTCCAGAGTTGCGAGCGGGAGCTTTAACGCTTCGGCAAGGGCGACGTACCACGCGTCGTAACTCGTTACGTTATGACGCAGTTCCCAAATGCGGTCGGCGAAGGGCTCGAAAGGCGACAAATCGATATCGAGCTGCATGAGATCGTTTCGCGCCGCATTCGCCTCCGCCGTCGTAATCAACTTTGCCCTCTCCAGACGGCGAAATACGTTTGTAGCTTCGGCAAGTAGCAGTTCAGGCGCGTATAACGAACCGCCCGCTAGAACTGTCTCCGCCCAAGCGCCCTGGGGGCCGGTATCAACGAGCGCGGCAACCAGCACAGACGAGTCAACGACGGTACTCAACGCCGATCTGCGTTTCTGTACTCGAGTATCTGCTTGGAGGAAACGCGAGTCTGTGTCGCGCGCTTTCTCGTGCGCACCTGCTGCAGCCAGGCGTCGATCGACGGGCGTGCAGCCAAGCGCTCGAGCGCGGCGCGCAAGAACTCCTGCATCGACTTACCCTGCAAAGCCGCACGGGCAGCCAGCTCGTCACGGACTCTCTCGGGAACATCGCGGATATTAATCTGAATGGCCATGCTTTCATAATGCCAGCAACAATGGCATCTTGCAAGCGTGTTAGCGGGAGCTAAACGGCCAAGAGTGCGACGGCTTTGGCGGCATGGCTCTTGCCCGTACCGGCGTCGAAGTTCACCGGCGATCGTAAAAGGAACCGGCGATGAATGACATTTGTGCTGCACATGCGGTGCTAGCCAATTCTTTCCCGCTGCGTCACACCATAACTCCGCCCTCTGGATCTGAAGTTGACACCAATTCACTGACTCGCTAGTTTACGCACACGGCACGCGAGCGTTCAGGGATGGACCATGGATCGCACATCTACCCAATCGGCGGCAGTCTCTCGAAAGATCTCATTGCGGTCGTACATGGTCGGTATTGGAAGCCGGCGCCGAACCAATCAACGTCAGGCAGGATGCGCGTGAGCATCCGTTCAAGGATGATGCTGGCGCTTTGCAGCAGCACTTGGATGCTGTGCCTCTGCGGCGTCCATCGTTCGGCATTCGCATGGGGAGATGAGGGGCACGAAGTGGTTGGTTTGATAGCAGACCACTACCTGGACCCCGCGGTTCGCAGCCGGGTACAGGCCATTCTTGCCACCGATGCCACGCAGCTCACGGCCAATGACATTGCGCACGAGGCCACTTGGGCGGACAAATATCGCGATTCCGACCGTAATACGACCAAGCAACGTTATACGCAGACACATAATTGGCACTTCGTCGATCTGGAGATTGGGTCTCCGGATCTGAGCGCTGCTTGCTTTGGACAGCCTAGGCTACCCCCGGCAACCCCCGCGTCCAGTGGCGCTGCAAACGACTGCGTGGTCGATAAAATCCTCGAATTCAGTACGGAGTTGAAGAACCCCAGCACCGATCCGCCCGAGCGGCTCCTCGCGCTGGAGTTTCTCCTGCATTTTGTCGGTGATGTACACCAGCCCTTGCATGCCAGTGACGATCACGACCAGGGTGGGAATCTGAAGCTGGTGACCGCTCCCGGCATCCACTCGAACAATTTGCATCACTATTGGGACACCGAATTCGTCGCAAAGTTGGGGACGAGCGATGTCGAAATTGCACAGCGGCTGATCAATGGAATCAGCGACACACAGCGTGCTCAATGGTCGGGCGGCACGCCCGCCGACTGGGCCATGGAGTCATTCTCCGCGGCAAAAGATCACGCATATGGCCTGCTTCCCTCGGCCGGCGCCCGGAATCACTACCAATTATCGGCCGCGTACGTCGACGACGCGACAACCGTGGTCGCCGAGCAGTTGAGCAAAGCCGGCGTGCGTCTCGCCATGGTGCTGAATCGGGCATTGCAGTAGGGCGATCGAACGGCGGGCCTGCCCCAGACCAGAGCAGTCGACGACGCCCTGCTCGATGCATTGGCGCATTGAATACCTTGCACCGAGGAGGGTCTGTAATGCATGAGTATCTCGCACTGGCGATGCTCGGCGTTTTGTGTTGCGCGGCGGCCCCCACAAGGGCGGACGACCTTCCCGACGCAACAAAGACTCCCGGATTGGCGAAACCGGGGTTATCCAAGGCGACGGTCTGCGCCACCAAGTGGGGTAAAGACGAACGCTTTGTCACGCCTGCGATGAAAGCAAAGGCGTTCAATCTGTATGGCTACTCGGGATACCATGACGCTCGATGCGTGCCCGATTCGCACGGCAAGACGTGCGAGATTGACCACCTCATCAGTCGCGAGGTGGGTGGTGCCGATGACGTGAGTAATCTCTGGCCGCAAGCGTACGGATCGACGCCCTGGAACGCGCACTTGAAGGACAAGCTCGAGAATCGTCTTCATAAGGAGATGTGCGCAGGGAATATTACACTTCAAGAAGCCCGCGACTCGCTGACGAACGATTGGCGCGTCGCGTATCGCAAGTACTATGGTGATCCCTAGGGCCCGTCAGGTTCCGACTTGCTTCCTTCAGTACGTCACTCACGGTCCCTCCCTCATCTGTCGCGTCCCCGGCCTCATAGCGGTCGCGTTTCTCACAACCTGTGGTGGTTCACCAGAAACCGCTGAACGAAAACGAACGGATCTGCATCCCAATAGTGGGAAGCAGATCAAAGAACAGACTATGAACGATGCTGGAATCTCAACATCCCCCGCGCATCGGTGCGAGCAGCTTGCCGATTATCTCGCCTTATTGGCTACCTTCCGCCGTCGAGCCACATAGTCGACCAGCGCCGAATTCAGCCTCGTTTGCCAGCCTTGACCGGCCTCCCGAAAAAACTCGACGACTTCAGGATCAAGCCGCACCGTCACCGGTACTTTGTGCGTGTCGCTCGGCGGCCGACCACGGCGAAACGGCCGAAGCTGCTTTGCCTCCTCATCCGTCATTTCATGCGTGTCGGGATCTGCCGCGATTCCGGCCTTGATGGCCGCTTCCTCCGCGACAGTGTTCCGCAAAAATTTACGCTTGCTTTTCATAGATCCTGATCTCACGGTTGTTGGCTTTGCGCAGGCTGATAATCCGTTCTGAGTTACCGCGGCTCACGTGAACCACGCTGTAGATTCGCTCGCCCATTGGCACCAGACTCACTTTGCGCGTCTCGCCATACTCTTTTCGGCTGTCGATCCGAGTGTAGGCGTTCTCCCAATCAAGCTGCGCCGCATCGCCTTCACCGTGCGCAGTCTGCCTGTCTGCGACCGATGGTTAATCTATGCTATACTGTTTCTTATGGCAGTTTTTTACGATTAATCTATATTATAATGAACTTTAAAGAACAACAGCAATACCTGTCGGAGCTCGGGATCCGCCTGAAGACATTGCGTCTTGCGCGTAATGACACCATGGCCGTCTTCGCGCAGCGCCTTGGAGTCAGTGCAGGAACGCTCCGGGCGATGGAGCACGGCGTGGGCACGGTTCAGATCGGCGCTTGGGTCAAGGCCTTGTGGGTTCTTGACCATCTCGATGACCTGAATGGCCTGTTGGCCCAGAAGGCGAGCCTCCTCGACCAGGCGCGCGCGCCTCGTACTCGCGTCAAACAGCGCGCCTCGAGACGAGCTTGATCAAACATATATTTGTCTGGGTGCGACGCCCGGAGGGGACGATCCGCCTGGTCGGGGAGCTGGCCACAACGGCTCCGGACCGCAACAGTGGGCGTTTCGAATCGGAGTTCGAATACACGCGTGCCTGGGTGGGCGAGGCTGGCGCCTTCGCTCTTGATCCGGTGTCTCTCCCTTTGGATGCCGCGCGACGGTTTAGCGCCGAGATGCTGTATCCGCCTCTGGCGGTGTTCGACGATGCGCTCCCGGACGATTGGGGTCGGCGCTTGCTCGCCTTAGGCGTAACCGCCGATGGCGGCACACCGACATTACCTGAGATGCTGCTGCGCATGCGCGGCGGCGGCACCGGGGCACTCCTATTTACGGCGACCGGTACCGCCCCTCATCCCGATCAAAGTGTCCCTAGCTCCGCGCTGTCAACGGTCTTGGCGGCGGCCGCACAATTCGAGGCCGGGACGCTGCCACCGGGCGATGAGTTTCGCCGTCTCTTGGAGGGCAGCAGCCGGGCCGGCGGCGCGAGGCCCAAAGCGCTCGTACACGATGAGTTCGGAGAGTGGCTCGCCAAATTTCCCAGCCGCGCGCGCGATGATGGGTATGACGTGGTTGGCCTCGAAGCCAGCTGTCTCATGCTGGCTCGGCGCGCGGGACTCGATGTCCCGGAGTCGCGATTGCAGACGATCGGCGCTCGGCGCGTGCTCATGGTCAAGCGCTTCGACATCGGTGCCGAGGGCGGTCGGTACCACATGGTGAGCCTGCGCACGCTGTGCAAAGAGCGTCCCGGCATCTATGTGCACAGCTATTCGGAGCTTGCTCAGGTGCTGCGCAAACACTCCGCTTCTCCCGCCGATGACGTGGCAGCGCTGTATCGGCACATGGTCTTCAACGCCGCTATCGGCAATGTCGATGATCACCTCAAGAATTTCTGGATGCTGGCGCGTCCCGGCGGGTTTCGCCTGGCACCGGCGTTCGACTTGGTGCCGGACATCGGCGGTCGAGGCGAGCACACCCTGTCATTTCTGCAAGGCTTTGCCTGCCCGACCGGCACAGAAATAATCGCACTAGCGGATCAATGGGGCGTCGCGCGCGCCGCGCGCATCGTTGAGGACGTCGTCAAAGCCACCAGCGCATTCGCGACGGCGGCTGGAGGACTCAAGGTTCGCCATCCGGGCAGCTTGCAGAAAGTATGCGCTGATGTGCGCCGGCGCACTGGACTGCTCAGTCGCCAAAGCGGCGGCCTGTGATCGTCATACGGGGCCATAGACCCTCACCATGAATGATGGCGGCCAGACGGCAAACCGTCGTCTCCCCCAACTCATCGTGGACACTCGAGCAGAGTCGGCGGCGGACGCCGCCGATACCGAGGCGCTGTCCACGATAGCCTGGAATCAATGTTCACGATCAATGGAATACTCACGAATACTTCGGCGGCTCCCCTTTGGCGAAGAACGGTATCAGACCCCAGCGGAATCGCGACCCTTGGCGCTGCCCATCGACCGCGCGAATCACGGGCACCGTCTGGGTGGGCGCAACGTTGAAGCTCGGCGGGAATTGCCACTCGTGATGCACGAGATTGAATTCGCGCTCGATTGAGGCTTCGTCGGGACTTACGTAGCGACCACACATCGCTGCTAGCCTCGGACATTGGCGGCCAAAATTCAACCGCAACCTGAGCCGCATACAGTGTCCTGCGCTGCGGACTACTGGATGGACGCGAACGCCGAACGCTCGCGACAATCCGCCCATGCGCCGAACCCGCCACGACAGCTACGCCAAAGACTACCGCAATCCACGTTACATCGTCGTCTGGACGATGCAACACGAGGTCATCGAGTGCGAGCGCATCGCGCCCGGAGCTGACCTACGTGCGGCGATGCTCGCCACGATGGGCCCCGCTTGCAGCGTGAAGCCTGGGAGGCCGAGAGCGATGCTGCTTGGGGCTCCGCCTTCATTCACCGTGGCGACGCGCGACGCTTGGTGGCGCTGACGGCGGTCGATCCGCTGAATACGGAGCGGCAGGGATTCACTCCGTTCTCGACCTGAACGCGGCGTCGGATGCCCCTGATGATCGCGTATCCCGCTCTGGCGGGGCGCTGAGAGACCCGATCAGGGCGGGGACGCGCGTTCGTGCGTCATCGGGGCGGGTCGTGGCACTTGGGGGCATCTCCCGTCGTCAGGGGTACGCCGCCATGCCCGATCCCACGTGCGATGAGATGTCCGGGTTTGACCCATAGATGCCTGTGGCGAACGGCTGGTTTCGGAGAGTGAAATCGCCGCTGTCGCAGCCCAAAGATGAAAACCCGGCACGCATGGCCGGGCTTCTCAGGCGCGACAGCAGCGAGATCAGGCAGCGCGGCGACGGGCCTTCACACCCAGTCCGAAGATGCTGCTCAGCATCAGCCAGGCGGATGCGGGAAGCGGGACGGGAGTCAGGGAAGTAATTGTGTACACAAGATCGCCTGCTTGCGCGCCATTAACCTCGTAGATTAATTGGTTAGACTGACTGGTCGCGTTTGCGAGTATAGGCAGACCATTCGCATCGTACGTTAGAGTGCTACCGGAATTTAAGAAAGTTACGGTACTCCACAAGGTCGAATTGCTGCTGGAGGTTTCGAAATCTTGCCCTTGCCAGGAAACATTGCCGACTTGCGAATTGCCCACAACAACGCTGTCGCTAAAGAAAGTTGACGGGACACTCGAAAAAAAAGTGTATCCGCCGGTCTGCAAAGTGGAACTGAAAACCAATGCATTGGGCGTGGGCAACGAATAAGAACTGCCGCCGAGAGTCTGCTGATACCAGGATCCATTCGTTTGCCCAATCGTTCCACCGGAAACCGTCGCAGCGCCAAAATCAATCGTAAAACTTCCTGAGAGAGAGGATCCAACAAAGAGACTTTTTCGACCCGCTTTTCCGTCTCTCTCTCTTGCCCGATTGTAGTTACCCCGTATCTCTTCGAGGTCGGGGTGCTGGCACGTAGCAAGCGGTCCAACTAGCAGGAAGTCCCGAAAATACTCACCTTCAATTTGCCAACGGCTGTTGCACTTCGCGCACGCCGGGACGTTTGGCATTTTTTCATGCACGCGTTTTGGGGAATGCCGCTTTGGGTGGTACATGGTCGTCCGTGACGTCTATCGTCGATTTGCACCAAAAGCATTCGGTACCGAGGCCGAACGCCCTATCTATAAACGCCGAGGTTTTTCACCACTATTGGTAGAAAGTATCACGGTAGATTTGATAACGCTCTCGTTCACAGAACTAGAACAGATCCTCCTGTGGTAAAGGATCGGCCTCAACGCGCGGGGCGTTCAGGCGCTGGCGCCATTACCACACCTCGGGTGCGGAACGCGTCCGGTGCTTCTTCGGAAACAGGACATCGACTTACCATGAAAATCCACTATGCGTCGACGGAATTTCTTGGCGAGAAACCGATTCGCTGGCGATGGCCGCCGGTCGGGCAGGATGCGCACCAAGAGGGTTATCAATGCCGCATCGCGACAACAGTGTCGCGAGTTCGAGGCCACTTGCTGGTTAGCGCGTCCTCGATAACTCGACCTGACTCGTGGGCAGGCACTCCCTTGGGATAGCGCCCGGGCGTGCCAGTGCGTGTAATACCCCAGTGGAGTCCTTTGCCAAACTGCATGTCGTATCATATAATGTGTATGAATCGACACCTGGATACACATCATGCGTACGAATATAGTCATCGATGAGAAATTGATGAAAGAAACTCTTCGACTCACAGGCCTCAAGACCAAGCGCGAGGCCGTTGAGTTGGGACTTCAAACTCTCATTCGGCTTCGCAAACAGGAAGAAATCCGACAGTTTCGCGGCAAGCTGCCGTGGCGCGGCGATCTGACCGCGATGAGGTCGGATAGGTGATATTGGTCGATAGCAGTGTCTGGGTGGATTACTTTCGTGGCGTCGACACTGCAGAGGCTGACAAACTCGACACCTTTCTCGGTTTCGAGCAGGTTATAACCGGTGATTTAATCTTGACGGAGGTGCTGCAAGGATTCGTCAGCGAGCGGGAATTTAATCAAGGCAGGAAATTATTTGCTTCCCTCCCTACGATCCCGCTAGTCGGCGAAGAAATCGCCGTTCAAGCGGCGAGAAACTTCCGCAAGCTCAGGACTCTTGGCATCACGATTCGGAAGACCATCGACACACTGATCGCGACGAGCTGCATCGAAAAGGAAATCTCATTGCTATACAGCGATCGCGATTTCGATCCGTTCGTTCAGCATCTAGGCCTGCGCAGCGCCAATTAAGCAGATGCCGTGAGAATACACGTCAGGAACAGGCTTGAGCCGCTCGTGAACACAGATCCGACAATTGAACGGTAGAAACTCCTTCTACCAAAAAGACCCAGAAAGTCTTTGAAAATCCAGCAATTATCGTGGGCCGTGTAGGGATCGAACCTACGACCAATTGATTGAGAGCACGCGTTTTCACTACGACACATTACGCTGCAGTGTGGTTTATTTTCATTAATCAACGGGTTACCGTATCGCCGCCGTGACTTGGATCGCCCGCATCGGCCCGGATACTATCCGCCGCGGTCACTCTTTGGTCACTCCCATACTGGTCTAGACTTCATGCCTAAAGTAAAACTTCGCCAGGATAATGTCCGAGCGCTCCCATATCTTGGTGACGCACGCGGGAAATCGCAATGCATTTATTGGGATCTTTCACTGCCGGGCTTTGGCCTTCGCAAGTTCCCCAATGGCCGCGGCAGCTATGTGGGCGGTTACCGCGTTCAGAGGCGAAAGCGAGCTATCGATCTGGGCCGATCCGATTCGATGACGTTGGAACAGGCGCGACGAAGTGCTCGACTCTATTTCGGAATCGCCGCGGACGGTAAAAATGCTGGCCGAGATGTACATCAACCGGCACGCGAAACCCAAGAAAAAGACGTGGAAGATTGATGAGTCATGTCTCAATCAACTATTCATTCCCAAATTCGGGGCGCATTTGGCCTCGGCGATAACTCGAGCCGATGTCGCGAGCATCCACGCGGATATTGGACCCCTACGCTGCCAATCGCTTTGTCTCGATTGTGCGCAAGATGTATAACGTCGGCCGTCAGCTGAGCATGGCCTTCAGGACTGTCAGCCACACTCACACCTATTTGCACCGATCGCGTGAATCGACGTCTCACAGACAATCTCTATTGAAAGGACCCACAGCAAGCGGCTGACACAACGAGACCGACAAAGTCCAGGTGGCATTGCGACTTTTTTTTCGCGAGCTCTATGACGCCTGCAGCGCGGAACGACCGGACCATATGGATGAGATCCCTTTTGAGGCAATTTCCTAAACGAATACATTTTGCGCAGGATTCTCAGGGTCCAGTGCATTAGCGGCTGCGGTCGCATGGTATCGGGTGTCGAAAATTCCGACGCTGGAAGCGAAGTCGACGGACTGGGGTACGGGTGATGCGGACCCCCCAAGCAACGTCCAGGGCAACGCTCGATGGCATTCAGCCTAAGCAGCAGTGGGCGGCCGTCGTTAGCGGGCGCTTCCCCCGTCATCAGTCGCAGGAAAACTCGGTGAATCGCTGCGGACTGGGGATTCTACGATGCGACGGGCCGTCGCCATTCGCCGTAGTCGGCATAGAGTGACGATGAACCGCGCAGGTTAAGTTCGCGTAGCGATTGTCTTGAATAATGCTGGGTAAAGTGATCGCTTATTTGTCACTCACGGAAAAGCGCCAACATGAGGTGCACGTGTAACGCATTTGCGCTTACCGCGGTATAAACCGTTACCCATTTGACCGGAATAGACCGTGAAAATATGGTGCGCCCGGAGAGATTCGAACTCCCGACCCCCAGAAGGCCGTGCGGTTCTGCCCCGAACCGCACGAGGATTACGCGCTCGTCATTCGCTGCGGATGTAAGCCGTCTTACTCTGCGTGAAGAACTCCGCCGCGCTTCGCCCCTGTTCCTTGGGCCCGTAGCTCGATTCCTTGCGGCCGCCAAATGGCACATGGTAGTCCACTCCGGCTGTGGGGAGGTTTACCATGACCATGCCCGCGTCCGCATTGCGCTGAAAGTGCCGGGCATACTTCAGTGAGGTCGTGCAAATTCCCGCGCACAGGCCGAAGGGCGACGCGTTGGCAACGGCGAGCGCTTCATCATAGTTGTCGACCCGAATGACGCTGGCGACAGGGCCGAACACCTCTTCTTGATTGATTCGCTGCTCGTTGCGTGTCTCGGTAAGAAGGGCCGGGCTCAGGTAAAAGCCGACCTTGTCGCGCGACACTTCCTCTCCGCCCACCACCAATCGGGCGCCATCGGATCGTGCGATGTCGATGTAAT
>Ga0182014_10007049_pt1 | contig 11873 bp, 9 predicted proteins | sample 612S2DmetaG_FD_120489 | JGI IMG/M metagenome (GOLD analysis project Ga0182014, IMG submission 120489) | Permafrost microbial communities from Stordalen Mire, Sweden - 612S2D metaG | ecosystem: Environmental > Terrestrial > Soil > Wetlands > Permafrost | place: Sweden: Stordalen | collected... | reverse complement strand
CACCCGCTCCCTCGAAGAGAACTACCGATTGCTCACGGGCCTTGCCGCGGGTCAGGCGGAGCTGCTGGCCATTGTCAAGGCCGATGCCTATGGGCACTCGCTGGAGATCTGCGCTCCGGCGGCCGTGCGCGCGGGGGCCCGATGGCTGGGCGTCACCAGTGTGGAAGAGGGCGTGGCCGCGCGCGGGCTGTGTCCTGAGGCGCACGTGCTGGCAATTGGCGGGGTCTTCGCCGGCCAGGGCGCGGCGGTGGTCGAGCACAGACTGACGGCGGTGGTTTGGGAGCAGGATCAACTCGGCGAACTGGAAGGCGCCTCGCGCCGCGCTGGAGCGGAAGCCGGGTCCATCCCTGTGCATCTCGAAATCGATACCGGAATGAGCCGCCAGGGCGTCAGCCCCGATGGCCTTTCTCCGCTGCTGGCGCGGTTCGGTCCGGGATCAGCGTTGAGGCTTGAGGGCGTGATGACTCACCTCTTTGCCGCCGACGAGGCCGACGGCCGTGTGACCACGGACCAGCTTGCCCGCATGGACCAGGCGTTGGAACGAATTGAGGTTCTTGGGCAGTTTCCGGACTGGCTGAACGTGGGTAACTCTGCGGCATTGCTTTCGGGCCAGGCGGGCAGGATTGCGGCCTTTGCCGGCCGCCACGGGATGAAGGCAATGCTCAGGCCGGGCCTCGCGCTCTACGGTTTGGCGCCACGGTTTGACCCATCCTTTGAGCCTGAAACTGAGCCGGAAGGCATGGCCGCTGCGCTCGCCGCTTTGCAGCCGGTGCTGAGCTGGAAGACCGAAGTTGTGAGCGTGCGCGGGGTTCCAGCCGGCGCGGTGGTGGGCTATAACGGAACCTTTGTGGCCACGGAGCCGATGCGGCTGGCTCTGGTGGCGGCGGGCTACGCCGACGGGCTCGACCGGCGTTTGGGCAACCGCTTCAGCCTGTTGGTGCGCGGCCAACGAGCGCCTCTCGTAGGCCGCATCAGCATGGACCAGGCGGTGCTGGACGTGACGGAGATTGCCGGGGTCGAGGCCGGGGACGAGGTGGTGATCCTGGGAAGCCAGGGCGGCGAGACAATTACTGCATTTGACCACGCCGAGGCCGCGGGGACCATCCCCTGGGAGGTCTTCACGCGGATTGGAGCGCGGGTGCGGCGCGTCGCGATTTAGCGCTTTCCAACAACCCATTGACGAGTAGTGATGCGGTTCCCGAGTAGCCAACCATCCGGCCGCAATCGCAAGATCGCGCCTGTTCGAATCTGGAAACGTGCATCGGCCTGTCGTCAATCCAGAATAACCTTGGTACAGATCGGGGAACACTTGCCGGCTCCTCAGGACGAATTATTGAGCGAGAAGTGGCTCTTTTCGGCGGGCTAGAACGTAGGCTGCGACCAGGGCAGCGGAGAAGCCCGCCCCGGCGCCGACACCGAGCGCCCAGCGAGGGCCGAAGTGGTTGGCAACCCAACCGACGATCGGTGCGCCGATAGGTGTTCCCCCGAGTGCGATGGCAACACGCAGGGCCATCACTCTGCCCCGCATGGATGGTTCTGTAGAGAGCTGCATGATGCTATTCGTGCCGTTGGTCAAGGTCAGGGCAGCCGCGCCGATGACTACGAGAGCGGCTCCAAACCACCAGTATCCAGGCGCCAGTGCGGCCAGAGTGCAGCCGAGCCCGAAGACACCTGCCCCCGCCATAAGAGACGTGAAGCTTGGTTTCTTCCGGCTGGCGGCGAACAAGGCTCCCGAGACGGTGCCCACGGCCATCATGGAGGAGAGCAGACCGAATGCGCGTGCATCGGAGTGGAAGACATTCACAGCCATCGTAGAGATGAAGATCGGAAAATTCAGACCAAAGGTGCCGATCAGAAACAGCATGATCAGGATCGCCCTGAGGTCCGGTCTTCTCCACACGTAGCGAAGCCCTTCCAGAAATCCAGATGCGGTGCGATGCGCTCTGGCGCTTCCATGCAGTTCCGAGAGACGAAAGCAAGACATCGAGATCAGAACTGCCGCAAATGAGAGCCCGTTCAGAAGAAAGGCCCAGCCGATGCCAACGCTTGCGATGAGCAAACCGGCGACAGCGGGGCCGATCATCTGCGCTGCATTAAATGAGGTTGAGTTCAATGCAACGGCATTCGTGAGATCCTCATCTCCCACCATTTCTGCCACGAAAGTCTGTCTCACCGGAGCATCCAGCGCAGCGGCGGAACCGGACAGGAAGGCCAACACATACACGTGCCAAAGCTGGATAACTCCTGCGATGGTGAGAACTCCCAGCACAAGCGCAAGCACGCCCATCGTAGCCTGAGTGAGCATCAGGAGCTTGCGCTGATTGAGGCGGTCCGCAGCCGATCCCGTCCAGGGCAGGAGCAGAAGTTGCGGAGCAAACTGGAGGCCCATCACAATACCCAACGCTGACGCATCGTGATGGGTCAGATGTGTCAGCACGAGCCAATCCTGAGCAACGCGCTGCATCCACGTACCGACGTTGGAAACCAGACCGCCCGCCGTCCACAAGCGGAAGTTGAAGCTTCTGAGGGAGCGAAAGGTGCCGGATACTGGGCTCTTCATGTGCGCAGCGGCGTGTTGCCCCCGTGGAACTGGCCGAAGTGACGCGCCGAAAAGATGCTGATGAGCAGCGCGCCCAGGCCGACCGCAAGGATGTGGGTTGTCGCCCGCGGATTGAAAGCACCAACGTGCGCGATGAGTAGATATCCAACAACCGCGTTAAAGAATCCCCAAACAACGTTGACCGTTGAAGAGGAGAGCCCTTTGCCGGGCGGTTTGGCGAAGGGACTCTGGAAGGGACGTCCCATGGTGCCGGCGACAAAATGAGGAATGGCGTTTGCCGTAAAAACGCCCCCAAAGAAGTACGACACAAGCCAAAGCCAATTCATGATGCAGCGTTCCTTTCATCCAAAAATCTTTCGAGTAGCGATATGATTTCCTTCGTCGAGCCTGTTTCACTAACACGAGGAAAAACGTTCCTGATGCTGTACTGATGCGCCTCCTCGCGGATATCGGTCATTCCATCGATTGCTAAAGAGCAGGACGCGGTGGGTTCAATCTTCAACCAGCCGCTTAAGCAGTTCGAGTGCCGCCTGAAGCTTCTCCTGCTCGTGAACAGAAAGCTTTTGGGAGATGGTCGTGGTGAGCCAGTCCTGTCTCGCGGTCCTGCCCTCCTGAATCCACTTCAGGCACTTGGGCGTGAGAGACATCAGAGTTTGCCGCCCGTCGCTTGGGTCAGGTGCACCCCTGATCAGGCCGGACTCCTGCAACGGCGTAACGATAGCGCTCATGGACTGCGGGCGCATGCCTTCCGCTCGCGCCAGACTTGAAACCGTGGCCGCACCATCCTTTTCGAGTCGAAGAAGAACGGAAGCCTGTGACGGCGTCAGATCGTTGCCGCCCCCATGCTCGCGGTAACGCAGCTTGAGCTTGCGGTATACCGCACGGATTTCGACAGCAAGCGTCCGAGCGAGCCCGGTTTGAGTAGAAGACTTTCGACTGCTCACCAGATCAGTATCTCACATCTACAGCTAAACTGTAAAGTTAGACTGTATACATGTCCAACCGGTGGCTTGTGGAGGTCTCTCGCGCCTGGCCGGTCTGAGACGCAAGTCCCTCGCTACCACGCCAGCAGTTCATCTCCGGAGTTGGGCGAGAGGAAGGCGACCGGTGCGGCGGCGGGCTGGGCGGAGTCGCCGAAGAAGTGGATCGACTCCGGGCCTTCGGCCTTGGCCCATTGCAGAGCCTGCTCGGCCTCGCGCAGAACCACCACCGGCGAGCGGCCATGACTGCTGGCGACGCCAAAACATGCCGACAGCCGGATGGCTTCGCCCTCGATATGGAAGGGCGAGGAGAAGACCTCGACGCGCAGCCGCTCCGCCAGCATGCCGGCTTTTGCCGTATCGCAACCGGGCAGCGCTACCAGGAACTCGTCCATGCCGGGTCGGCCGAGCAGATCGTAACTGCGCAAGAGGCGCGCGGTGCGGCCGGCCGCCTGGCAGAGAAGATCGTCGCAGGCGCCGGCGCCCAGCCGCGAGTTCCAGTGGCCGAAGTCGTCGATGTCGAAGAGGATCATGCTGAGCGGGCTCTTCATGCGCTGCACGCGGTCGGTCTCGCGGAAGAGCAGGGCGAGCATGGTCTCGCGATTGTAGACGCCGGTGAGGCGGTCGGTCTGGGCGGTCAGCACAGCGGCCTCGCGGAGCGCCTCGAGTTCGCGGGCCAAACGGCTGGCGCGCAGCAGCAGGTCAATGCGCAGCCGCCAATAAGAGCTTTCGGCGGAGCGGAGAATCAGGTCGTCGATCACTCCCTCGGCCAGCCGGTCGATCCACTCTTGGGTGACAGTGTCCGAAATCAGGACAATCGGCATGTGCCTGGCTGTTACATGTGCGCGGGCTAACGCGAGCAACTGGCTCGTCTCCATGCCCGGCAGCTTCGAGTCGAACAGGGCCAGATTCGGTGGATAGGTCGCGGTGATGGCCTCAAGCGCGGCCTCGGCGGCGAGAACGATCTCAACCCGCGCGCCGGAGGCCAGGAGGACCGGTTCGGTGGCGGTCAGCAAGTCGGGCTCGGGCGATGCGAGCAGGACGCTGAGTGGGCTGTTAGTGGGCATCTTTAATGACCTCAATGGAGGATGCATCGGCGACGGTTAGAAATAATTTAGAGAGGTTGAGGAGATTCTTTGAGGGCTGCAATTACCAGTGAGCAGGAGCTTGAACACGAGAGTCATAGCACGCTGGATTGCATCTTGTCTCAAAGCTCTTGATGAATGGGGTGAATTGAAGATGGAGGCTTCCCACCCATTTCGCAAAAAACGCGAAATGGATGGGGCACGGCGCATTTGTTGAGCTACGGACCTGTTCATCTTTGGACGTAACGCGCCGCTGTGAGTCAAGCTGCTCCCTATGAAAAAGGTAGTTGGTTAAGGCAGTTTGTCAACAAAATCAGCGAGTTAGCCGCCGCTTCGCGGTGATGGCGAGATCGCGGGTTGGCCGCAGTTCACTCCAGACGCGACTTGAAGCTTCAAGCCGGGCTGTACCTACCGCGTCACCGCATCCTGGCGAGCGTGGGAATAGGCGGATGGGGGCACATCGGTGAGTGGCAGCGCCGGGCCTTCCCAAAGCAGGCGCGGCCCGCCCTGGCTGGCGGAGTGCAGGCTCTCCAGATGAAAGGCATGTTTTCCGGCGCGCAGTCCCAGCGACCCGCGGTCGTAGCGCATTGCATTTCCAGGCGCCCCGCAGACCTGGGCAAAGGGCGAGCCGGTCTTAGCCACTTCAACGCCGTCTATCGCCAGGCGCGCGCCGTCGCGGGCCAGCAAATGGAAGGTATAGCCGCCGTCGGCGGGAATATCAATTAGGCCGTCCCAGGCGGCGGCATAATGCGTAAAGCCCTGGGGGTTGGCGTGCAGGTTGGGCGACTCGCCGGCGAAGACCGCGTGCTCGGAGGCCAGGTTGGGCAGTTCGGTCCATTCTCCGGGATAGATCAGCGAGGCAAGACCGGGCGCCTCGTTGTCGGATTCGGTCACGGCCTCGTGCCATCGGGCTACGGCTACAACTCCCTGCGCGGCCCAATCTTCGCTGGCGGAGCCGGTCTGTCCTTGCGGACCCTCCACGCGAAGGAGAACCCTGAAGCGCCCCGCTCCGTTTGTCCCTCCGTCAAGCTGCGTACCTTCGGCATCGGGAAAGCTGTGGCGCACGCTGCGGCCATGCGCCTCGGTACTTTTGGTCCCGTCGCCGAAGAGCCATGTGTAGCGCGCGCCGGGCGACGCCTGCGCGGTAAAGGTGACCTTTTGCCCAGGCGCGAAGATCGGAGGATCGACGGTGAACGCTGCGACGGGGCGGGGGCTGGCGGGGAACTCGGGCGGCTTTGCGCCGCCGGAAATCACCAGCGGCAGGTCGGCATCGGAGGCGGCGCGCGTCTGGCCGTACTTCACGTTGTCGAAGGTCACGCCGGCAATGTCGCCGATCATCGTGGAATCGGCGAGCGGCGGCTGATCGAGCGCCCAGATATTGCGGAAGGTGAAGCCGTGCAGGCCGGGGTACTCCTGTTCCATCTGAACGAGCGAGTACCAGTTGTCGAGGAAGAGGTTCTCGAAGGTGTAGTTGGAGTGGTCGCCCTTGGCGTTGTTCGCGCCCCAGAAGCCGAGCAGTCCGAAGGTCTGGCCGCAGGCGCCGATGCCGCCATGGAGAACGTCGGAGTTGCGCAACGTGAAGTTGCGCGAGTTGAAGGTCTTGCGCGGCCAGGCGGGGCGCACGATGTTCGAGATGCTGGTGGAGACCACGCTGTTCTCGATGAGGATGTTCTGTACGTCGTTGCCGGGCCGCAGCATCTCCTCGTCGGTGTAACCGTCCCAGTTGCCCTGTATGGCGAAGACGTCGTCCGAGGTGCGCAGAAAGGCGTTGCGGACGACCGAGTCGCCTCCGCCCAGCCAATCCATGCCGTCCTGGTTGGCGTTGCCGGGATTGCCGCCGATGACGCGCAGGTCGTCGAAGTTCAGGCCCGTCGAATCCTTCATCTGGATGGACCAGGTCCGCGAGCGGACGATGCAGGTCAGGCCGTCGATCTCCACGTTATGTGCTTCGAGCGCGCCGATGCAGTGCCAGTCGGTCTTTTGCAGCCAGCCCTCGTCGTTGGTGGGGTCCTGGGGCCCGTCGTAGACGATCGTTCCGCGGCCCAGAATCTTCACGTCGTGCACCTTCCACAGGTTCAGGCTGCCAAAGAGGTACGAGCCGGGAGCCAGGTAGTAGGTGTCGCCGCTTTTGGGGTTGAGGCTCTCGTGGAGAACGCCCGCAGGCACAATGTGGACATTGGGGCCTGATGGCGGCGGCGGGGGCGGCGTGCCCGCAAAAAGGAACAGCATTGCCGCGTGGTTCAGAAAGTCGCCGGGCCGTGAGATGGAGAGCTTGGCCGGGCCTTCGAGCCGGAAGCGGATGGTCTGGCCCAGCCGCGCGGGCCGCAAACCGAGCCGCCAGGGCTGAATGTCGACGCCACGATCCCAAAAGCCCTGCTCGGCGGCGGTAATGGCCACATCCATGGGGCCGGTCGAGTCGAAGCTGACGTATTCATAGCTCGCCGCCGCGTGGGCCACGTCCACCGGCTGGCCGTTCACGGTGACGGTGAAGGCCGTCGAGCGCATCACCGGCGGTACAGGCGCAGCCTGCACGCGAACGCCGGCATGGGCGGCGGCAGGAAGCGCGAGAAGGACCACGAGAAGCGAACGAAAACCCGGCAAGAAGACGGACCCCGGCTAAAGAGTGAATATAAAACCACTCTAGCACCGGGGCGGCGGGTGCCGACTGCAAGCTGAAAGTCGCGAGCGAATTCAATCGGCCCGCGATCCCCGCCCCTTCCTAGATTCCCGCTTTTACGGAAGAGGCGGCAGAGTTGTTATAGCCTCGACTGCAACCGCTGGGAGAGGCGCAGCGATGTGCGGATCGCCCAGGTTGTGAGCAGGAGGGTGAGACTACCCAGAGTGAGTGCCAGCGGAATCAACCACATGCCAAGAACTTCGTGCGCGGGTGGTGCGGGCGGCGGGAAATGGAGTATTCCCGAATCGACAAATCGCCCATCCTGAAACCATAGTCCGGTGTGGGCGGGGAAGAAGGGTTTGGCGAAGGCGGCGAAAACGAACACCACCCCGGAGGAGTAACCGAGAATTGCGCAGCAGAAGACGAAGATGCCGAATACCCCTTTCGTGGCCAGCCGAAGCGTGGCGCGGAGCAGCTTCAGAGGCGAAATACTGCGGCTGGCCTGACGGATGAGCAGCCCGTCGCGATACTGTGCGGCTAGCTCGTCGGCCGGTCCCAGCCGGGCAAGAACAGTCTCAACGGCAGCACCGGATTCTTCGGCGGAGTCGCGGACGTGGGCAGCGATTTCACGAACGACCTCCTCCCGCTCTCCAATGGTCAGCGGGCCAAGGTGCAAGCGAAGGGCGGTCAAGTAGCTTTCGATCTGGATTTCTGTGGTCATTGGGGATTCTCCTTCTTCTCGAGTACAGGTTCAAGCAGCCGGCTCACGCCGCCGGAAAAGCTCGTCCAGGCCTCTGCCATCAGGCGCAACCGCAGGCGTCCGGCATCGGTGAGCGAGTAGTACTTGCGCGGGTGGCCTGCCTCGGCCTCAACCCACTCGCTGGTGAGCATGCCTTCGTCTTTGAGCCGGCTCAGGATGGGGTAGATGGTGCCCTCTGCAAGAACCAATTGGGAGTGGTTCTCAAGGAAGCGAATGATCTCCAGGCCGTAGAGGCGTCCTTGCCACAGGCTGGCCAGAGCCGCCATCTCCAGGGCTCCCTTTCGCAGTTGCGCCTCCCACCGGTCGGGTTCATCGCCGCCGACGGGCTGCGTTCGCTTATTTGCCATTGCTTGATACCTCGTATTACTATGTATACATCTATACGATATATCTGTCAATACAGAAGAGACCTCTTACAAAAATTCTCCAAGTGGGCACGGTGAGGCAGGCTGAAGTGTGTGTTTTTTCGGTCGGCAGGACATTTTTCTCTATGGCAAGAGGATCGGAAAGAGTACGAATGCGAGCAGACCGTTTCTCAGCCGCGCCGCGCCGATGCCTTACCGGTACGAGGGAATATTTTCAGGTTCTTTGATGCGGCAAACCGACTACGTATTGAGTCGCAATAACTGATCGGCGGCCAGCGCGACAATGCCAAACATCGGATGGCACATCGCATTGGCATGGCCGCGCGCGCGGATCGCGCACCCGCCGAACTCATCTTTCAAACGCGCATTCACCCGCTCTGCGGCAGAGCGTTCGCGGTATCGCATCTCTTCGGCGCTGCGATAGCCAACAAACTTACAACGCCTCTGCCGGCAGATCGTCCAGCTTTATCCCTGCTTCTTGAAACGCACTTCGCACTGCCGTCAACGGTTCCCCATGCCTGCGAGGACGCCCCGCATATAGGCGATGCTGGCGATCGCACCCGGCATTGGATCGTCGCCATGGATCTCGTATTCGAGATCGACAAAGCCTTTATAGCCGATGCTATCGAGAGCGGTAAAAATCTCACGCATGGGCATGAGGCCCTCGCCCACGGCTACCTGGCTTTCCTTCTTGGTGAAGTCGCTGAGGTCTTTCATGTGGACGTTGAAGAGCCGCGGTCCTACTTCGTGAATCGCCTGCACCACATCCGTTCCCGCGCGCACGGTATGGCCCACATCGATGCAGCAGCCGATGCGGGGATCGGTTCCTTTGAGCGACTTGAGAATGTCCAGCGGCGAAGGCCAGAGCTTGTCCTCGGGTCCGTGATTGTGGATGGCGATGCGGATGTCGTATTCCCTGACGAACTTCTCAAGCCGTGGCAGCGTTTCGGGAGTAGGATCTCCGGCGACTATTACGCCGATGCCGGCGCGCTTACAGTACTCGAACTTGGCGCGGATGTCGGCGTCTTCATCCTTGGCAAAGTAGATGGCTCCGGCAGCGTGCAGCTTGATGCCGGCAGCGGCGTAGTCGGCCAGGGCCTTTGTTTCTTCGGCCGGGTCCATGGGCAAGTGATCTTTCACATCCTTGGCATTGAGCCCGGTGATGTTGAGCTGCTTCAAAAAGCCGATCATCTGCGCGCGAGTAAACTGGCGAAAGGTATAACTGGCGACGCCCAGTTGAGCCGGGAATGATTTGCCCCCGAGAGTCAGATTCTGCGCTGCGATTGGCGGTGTGCCGGCAGTCGCGCAAGCCGCAGCCACCAACACGCCCGACTGCATGAAGTCACGGCGCGAAAAGGACGATTTCTTCATTGAAAGCTCCTTGAACGATACAGTAAATCTTCATCTGTGCGGTTGACCGGAAATCGCCCGGCCGTGGAATCGATGCTCAGAGATGCGGCTCCCAACCCTTTTCATAAGTGCGGCCCCACATCTTCATGGCTTCGCTATCGTTCTGAATCTTGCCGTCCGCGCTGTCAAGATGCAGTTCGCGCCCGGTCTCCCAGGCGATGTTCGAGAGTTGCAGCATGGTCACGGAGACGTTGCCGACAGCGATGGGCGCATGCAGTTTTTCGTCCTGACGGATGCCGGCGATAAGATTGGCGAAGTGCAGATCGGTCATGGAGTCGCGACCGACCGCATCCGCCGATGAAGTCGTCTTTCCCGTGACATATTCTCCAGTCTTGTTGCCCTTGAGGTCGTAAATCTCGTAACCGTCGCGATCGACCACCACCGACCCGGTTGTTCCCATGACGGCCACACCGCGGTCGCGGTTATAGACTTTCATGCCCTGGCAACTGCGGCCTTCCCAGGTGATCATGCAGTCGCCGTAATCGAAGCTGGTTTCCAGAGTGTCGTAAAACTCCCAATCGTCCTTGAAGTGGAAGCGGCCGCCTGCGGCCGTGACGCGCTGCGGATACCCGGCGCCCAAGGCCCAACGGGCCACATCGACTTCATGCGTGCCGTTGTTGAGAGCCTCGCCGGTGCCGTAGTTGCGCAGCCAGTGCCAGTTGTAGGGATGAATGTTGTCCTTAAAGGGCCGGCGCGGAGCCGGGCCCTGCCAGAGTTCCCAATCGAGCGTGGCGGGAACGGGAACCTCCTTGCCTATGCCCATTGACCTGCGCACGTTGCAATACCATGTGCGGGCAAAGTAGGCGCGGCCGATGAGGCCATTGTGAATCTTGTCGACGATCTCAATAGTGTGCGGCGAGGAGCGCTGCTGCGAACCCATCTGCACCAGCTTGCCGTACTTCTGCTGCGCTTCGACCAGCAGAGCTCCTTCAGCGGGGTTATGGCTGCAAGGCTTCTCCACATAGACATGCTTTCCGGCCTGCAGGCCGGCGATGGCCATGGGCGCATGCCAGTGTTCGGGCGTGGCGATGGTGATGACGTCCACATCCCTCTGTTGAAGAACATTGCGGAAGTCGCGGACCATGGCCGGACCGTAGCCGAGTTCCTTCTCGGCGCTGTCGGCGTACTTCTTGAGGATGTTGGCGTCCACATCGACCACATGAGAGACTCGCGCCGTCTTCCGGTTGGCGCTCAGCGAGGAGAGATGCGCATAGGCGCGGCCATTGAGGCCGATGACGGCAAAGTTGAGACGATCGTTGGAACCGAGAATCTGCCCATAACTTTTCGCGCTGGAGGTAACCGCCAATCCAGCCGCTCCGAAGGCAAGTGTGTCAATAAAATCGCGTCGAGTGATCATTGTTTTCTCCGACCGTTTTCTGGGTGCCCAAGGCCCCTTGGGGACCTGGGAAAGCACGAAATCATCATGATACGGTATTAGGGCCCGGTCGGCGCGGCCGGCGGCTGAGTCTGCTCCATGTATTCCACGTAACCGAGCAGGGCGCCCCAGTGGTAGAAACGGTCGCTGCTTTTCACGTCGTCGCCGCTGCCGGTGATAGCGTTGTAGTTCTCATGTACGTGGCCGTTCTCCTTCCACTCCTTCAGGAACAGCTCATAGGACTTCCGCGCGAGGTCGCTTCGCACCTCGGGGTCGTCATAGTTGCGCAGGCCAAGGTAGACGAGATAGTTCATGGGACCCCAGATACGGCCACGCCAGTAGTTCTGATCGGAAAAGGCGGGATCGTTGCGCGCGATGGAGGGAATAACCCACTGACCCCAGAACTCGCCGGTGTTGAGCAGGTGCTTCTGAATCATGGTTTGCGCCTGGGCGGGCGTGGCGGCGCGCGCCAGCAGCGGATAGAAGTTGGTGGGCGAAAGCCGGTGGCTGAGCTGACCGGTGTGCAAGTCCTTGTTCAGAAAGATGCCGTCCGGCTCGCTCCATAGCGTGGCGAGGCTGGCGCGGTAGCGGTCAGAGCGTGTGCGCAACTCCTTGGCTTCGGCTGACCGGCCGAGCTCATCGGCAATCTGGGCCAGTGCGTCGCAATCGGCGATGTACATGCTCATCAGGCCCACATCGGCAATCTCCATCAGGTGCAACT
>Ga0182014_10007046_pt1 | contig 11875 bp, 14 predicted proteins | sample 612S2DmetaG_FD_120489 | JGI IMG/M metagenome (GOLD analysis project Ga0182014, IMG submission 120489) | Permafrost microbial communities from Stordalen Mire, Sweden - 612S2D metaG | ecosystem: Environmental > Terrestrial > Soil > Wetlands > Permafrost | place: Sweden: Stordalen | collected... | reverse complement strand
TATCTAACGATACTATCATAATTGGGGACGATGAAACTTTAAAACTTGTGGAAAAAGAAGATGTAATAAAGATTCCCTTTCTAAAAACTGCAGAATACATTGGAGGCCCGATATTTGCAAATGTAATTGCTGCCGGGGTGATTTCAAGGATTTTAAATATTGATAAAGAAATTTTTAATGAATGCATAACCGCGATGTTCGAAAGAAAAGGAGAAAAAATCCTTAAAGGGGACCTTAAAGCGGGTGAAGAAGGCTATAAAGTTGGAGAAAACATTTTAAAATCAGGTAAAATCAAAATTGAAATAGAAAAAAACCCCAAAATTAGAGACGAACTTCTATTAGATGGAACAGAAGTTGTAGGAATGGGATGCATTGCAGGAGGTTGCAGATTCATGGCATCTTATCCTATGACTCCATCATCCACACTTCAAGTTTTCATTGCTAAATACGGGGGAGAATTTGATATAATTTTTGAGCAATCCGAAGATGAAATAGCAGCCATAAACATGGGGATCGGTGCATTTTATGCTGGTGCAAGAGCACTCGTAGCAACATCTGGAAGTGGATTTGCACTTATGGAAGAGGGTGTAGGTCTATCCAGAATCAATGAGACTCCCTTAGTAATATATGTTGGCCAACGTCCGGGTCCTGCTGTTGGACTGCCCACTCGGACGTCTCAGGAAGATTTAGATCTCACACTTTATGGACATGGCGAAACTCCTAAGATCATATTTGCTCCCGGTAACCTTGAAGATGCATTCCATCTATCTCAAAGAGCATTTAATATTGCAGATAAATATCAAATTCCTGTTTTTATACTTTCAGATCAGTATTTTGCAGATATATATTACAATTTACCTTCAATTTACCTGAAAAGCGTTGAAATTGAACATCATATTGTAAAAACTGATGAAAATTATAAAAGATATGAATTAACTGATGATGGAATATCACCGCGTGGTATTCCTGGATTTGGGGATGGACTGGTGGTTGTAGATCCACATGAGCATGATGAAGAGGGACATATAACAGAAGACCAAAATTTAAGGACTAAAATGGTGGAAAAACGCATTAAAAAACTTGATGGAATCAAAAAAGATTCAATTCCTCCAGAACTTATTGGATCAATTGATTATAGTATTCTAGTTGTAGGTTGGGGATCAACTTATGGAATCATAAAGGAAGCCTTAGATAACCTAAAAAGAGAGGATATTGCTTTTTTATACTTCAAACAGGTTTATCCTTTACATGATAGTACTAAAAAATATCTTGATAAAGCTAATAAGACTATTATTTTTGAAAATAATGTTGAATCCCAATTTGCTAATCTTATTAAACTTCAAACAGATTTTATAATTGATAAAAATGTTTTAAAGTATAATGGGAGGCCTTTTTCTGTTGAAGAAGTTACAGAAAGCTTAAAAAGCTTCATGGAAGTGTTTTAAATGAAACCAGAAGTATTTGATGTTGAAAATGCGGATATTGCGTGGTGTTCGGGTTGTGGGAATTTTTCAATTCTTAGTACCTTAAAAATAGTTTTAGCTGAGCTTGAAATTGATGCTCGTGAACTAGTACTTGTATCTGGAATAGGTCAGGCAGGGAAACTTCCACATTTTCTTAAATCGCATACATATAACAGCCTTCATGGCAGATCTCTTTCTCCTGCAACAGCGATAAAAGCAGTAAACAAAGATCTTAAAGTGATAGTTACAAGTGGTGATGGAGACATGTATGGGGAGGGAGGAAATCATTTCATGCACACTATCCGTCGAAATCCAGATATAACTTGTATTGTGCATAATAACATGGTTTACGGCTTAACCAAAGGTCAAGCGTCTCCTACAACCCTGCGGGGGATGAGAACATCTTTTCAGGTTGAAGGAGTATCAGAAGAACCTTTTAATCCATTAGTAGTTGCTCTAGCTCTTGATGCATCATTTGTTGCAAGAACTTTTAGTGGAGATATTGAACATATGAAAGAGACCTTCAAATCAGCGATAAATCATAAAGGATTTTCACTTGTGGATGTATTCCAACCATGTGTGACTTTCAACAAAATAAACACTTATCAATGGTTTAAAGAAAACACTTATCATCTTGAAGATTTCCATGATCCTTACAATAAAAATGAAGCATTTAAGAGAGTCATGGAAAAAAATAAATATCCTTTAGGAATTTTCTACATAAATAAGGATAAAAAAACATTTGAAGAGACTTTAAAAGTTTACACTGAAGATGAATCGCCATTATATGAAAGAGAAGTAGATATACATAAATTAGAGAATTTGATTGAATCTAGAAGGAGAATTTAAACGTTTCTTAATTTTACTCCTATTTTCATTTAAATGAGATTAAAATTTTTTTTTAAAGTCGTAACTAATTGAAATATAACTTTAAAAATTAATAATTACTGTCAAAAAATATACGAGTATAAAATGTCAAACTTATATAAAATTATTAAAAAGATAGTGATAAAAAATGGAGTTCCCCCTAACGAGAATGCGCAGGCTTAGAAAGAATGTTCAAATAAGAAAAATCTTAAGAGAAACTAGGATCAATCCTGAGGATTTAATTTATCCTCTTTATATTAAGGAAGAGTTAAAAGATGGTCAAAAGGAACATATTGACACTATGCCCGGTCAATACAGGTATTCTCTTAATGATGCTGTCAATGAAGCTAAAAGATTAGAGGAATTAGAATTATCCTCTGTACTGCTTTTCGGTATGCCCCTAGATAAGGATGAATGGGGATCATCAGCATATGATAAGGATGGTATAATTCAAAGGACAATTCATAAATTAAAGGATGAAACAGAGTTAGTAGTCATCTCCGACGTCTGCATGTGCCAATATACATCTCATGGTCATTGTGGAATAATAAGAGATGACAACGTTTTGAATGATGAAACTCTCCAATATCTCTCCAGGATAGCTTTAAGTCATGCTGAAGCTGGGGCGGATATTGTAGCACCTTCAGATATGATGGATGGAAGGGTGAAAGCTATCAGAAAAACGTTAGATGAGAATAAATTCACTGAGACTTTGATAATGTCTTATGCTGCTAAATATGCTTCATCATTTTATGCCCCATTCCGTGATGCAGTTTGCAGTGCACCTTCTTTTGGTGATCGTAAAACTTATCAAATGAGTCCATTTAATGTGAATGAGGCTTTAAGAGAGGTTGAATTGGATATAAAGGAGGGTGCGGACATTGTGATGGTTAAACCTGCTTTACCTTATCTTGATGTTGTTAAAGCTGTTAAGGATAAGTTTAAAATGCCCACAGCGGCTTATCAGGTTAGTGGTGAATACTCCATGATTATGGCAGCTATAAATGCTGGTTACTTGACAAATGATTCTATAATTGAATCTTTATCGTCTATTAAACGGTCTGGGGCGGATTTAATCATATCTCATTTCACTCCCTGGTTTTTAGAGAATCAAGAATCAGAGTGCTGAGTATAAAAACATTATAAAAAAAATGGAGTGACGATTATTTTGGATCCGGATTTAGTGGCTAAAATTGCTCAAATTGCATCGGTTTTAGAGGTTAGTGGTTATCCGAAGCCAGGAAATGTTCATCGCACCCAAGATTTTGAGGATATGGTCTTTGAAGATTTCCTTATAAGTGGCATTGTCGTTGGAGACGTAATGAAGAAAGCCGCAGAGAAGGGTGCAAAATATAAAGACAAACCAGATTCATTATATAAAATTGGATTAGGAGAATTAATTAAGGAAGCTGTAGAGGAAACTAATAAATGGATAGCTAATAATACTAACTTGGGTATAATAATGCTTCTAACACCGTTATCCGCAGCAGCTGGTATGACTGATAATTTCCTAAAACTTAGAGATAATATAGATAAAATTATGAGAGCCACTACCTCAAAGGATGCTTTAAATCTTTATGATTCAATTAATATTGCCGATGCTGGTGGTATGGGTGAAAGAGATGAATTAGATGTGGGAAGTGAGAAAGCAAAAGAAGAACTGCTTAAAAATGAGATTAACATGTTCCAAGTGCTTGATATATCCTCTGAATGGGATATGTTATCATTCGAACTCACAAACCAGATGCCAGTGACTTTTGAAGTGGGATTCCCATTATTTAAGAATGTTAAAATGAATTATGGAATTAATAAAGCCACAATTCAAACTTTCCTCACAATTCTCTCAGAATTCCCTGACACACTTATATCCCGTAAATATGGAGTAAATGTGGCAATGGAAGTATTAAATGATGCTAAAAATATACTAAATACAGGTGGAATATTAAATGAGGAAGGATATAAGTTACTAAAGAACTTTGATCAAACACTAATATCAAAGAAACTGAATCCTGGAACAACTGCAGATTTAACTGCATCATCAATTATGGTCGCGTTATTAGAGGAGTATACAATAAAAAAAATTTTAATTAAATAAACATTAATTTAAAATTAATAAAATTTTTTAGGGGATACTATAAATATGCTGCAAAGTATAATTAACGAGTTACACATCTACGAGAAAAAGGTATTGAAGGCGATAAAGGATGCAGAAGGCATAACCACACCAGATGAAGTTGCACGATCTCAAAATCTCAATATCAAACAAGTTATGAGTGCTGCAGGTGCCCTATCTTCAAAAGATATTATAAAAGTCCAGAAGGATGTTCATAAATTTATAAGTTTATCCCATGATGGAAAAATTTATGCAAAAGAAGGATTACCTGAGAGAAGAATATTAAGTTCTTTAAAAGAAGATAAACACATATCCATGGCGGATGTAACTCAAAAATCAGGTGTTAATCCGAATGATGTTAATATTGCTATTGGCTGGCTAATGCGTAAAAAATGGGCTACTATGGATAAAGGAATTATTAAATTAAACAGTAAGGGTGAAGAAGCATTACCTACTAAGTATCCGGATGAAAAATTATTGGATGCTCTTGTACAGGAAGGGCACTTAATGGTTTCTAATTTATCATCAAATCTGAAAGAAGGATTTGAATCACTGAAGAAGAGAAAAGGCATTATAAAAATTAAAGAAGAATCAAGCTATACATTCAAAATCACACACAAAGGTCAAGATTTATTGGATATTGGATTTGAAATACGAGAAGAAGCTACTCAATTAACACATGAAAATTTAAAGACGGGTTCCTGGAAGTCACTGCAATATAGAGAATATGATGTTAACGCAGAGTATCCTGAGGTTTATCCGGGGAAAATACATCCCTTGCAACGGATTATTGAAGAAGTAAGGAGTATATTCATTAAATTAGGATTCACAGAATCGAAGGGAACCATCCTGGAATCTGCATTCTGGAATTTCGACTGCCTATTCCAACCCCAGGATCACGCCGCCCGGGAGATGCAGGATACTTTCTACATTAAAACACCAATGATCACTAAATTGCCGGGAGATGAACTCGTACGAAGAGTTTCCAGGGTTCATACGGATGGTGGAGATACAGGCTCTGAGGGATGGGGTTATACTTGGGATGAGGAGGTGGCTCGACAATCAGTGCTGCGCACTCACACCACCTGTGTATCAGCTCGATTCCTGAAAAATAATAAGCCCCCACTTAAAATGTTTAGTGTAGGCAGAGTTTTTCGACGAGAAACAATCACATATAAACATTTACCAGAATTCCATCAGGTAGAGGGTATTGTAGCTGCGGAGGATATAAACTTCCAGAATTTACTTGGTATTTTAAAAGAATTTTATCGTAAACTGGGTTTTGAAGTAAGATTCAGACCCGCTTACTTCCCCTACACTTACCTCTCTACGGAATGTGAAGTTTACCTTCCTGAAAAAAAGTCATGGATAGAGCTTGGAGGATCGGGAATGTTCCGTCCCGAAGTTTTAGAACCATTAGGAGTGGAAACTCCCGTAGCCGCGTTTGGCTTGGGAATAGAAAGATTAGCCATGATCAGATTGGGAATTAAAGATATAAGAATGCTCTACCAAAGCGACCTCGGCTGGCTTCGGAATCTACCAGTAACACAAGGCGTTAAATATGATTAAATTTTTTTTCAAAAATCAAAAATCTTTTTTTTACTTCCTTTAACTTACTTTTTATCCTTTGTTGGAACATACAGTGTTATCTGACTTTTAGGCAGCCAAATATCATCGGTATGTGGTGGCTGGCCCACCTGCAAAAGGATTGCTTTATTAGTTTCTTTTTGCACTGTACCACTGACTTTAGTTTGCACACCTTTATCATTGGCTAACCATTCAGGGATCTTATAAGTTACTAATTCCCCTAATTCATCATCCTCTGTTTCACCGCCATGATCTTCTCGTAGAACAGATAAAACTTTATCATAAGTAGAATGAAGGATTTCTTTTCCATCCTCATCCTCGAAAGTTAGTGTGTCTCCGGGTTGGACTACTATTTTAACCATATTTCATCGGCCTCCTAAAGCTGGTTTAATTTCTCCAGACTTCACCATCTCTACTAATTGGATTTTAACTCTAATCAAATCTTTATTTGCTATGTCTGGATCACTTTCCGCCATCCGGATAATAGATCCATCAGTTATTGGTTGATACTGATCTTCCAGCAACTCTGTATAATGTTCAATTATATTTTTTGCTTCAATATCTTCTCCAAATGCCAGTGTTGGACCATTTTTTTTATTATTATTCTTATTGAATACGAATTTTTTGTTTAATGTTTCAGTTTTACCTATCCAGGAATAGACGTCAAATAATTTTAAAGCAGTTTTTTTAGGATCAGTGTTGTTTATATCTCCCTTATAAACGATCTTAACCTTATGTCCTATAGGTATATCTTCCATTGAATTGTTTAAGCCGTCATTACCATAGACAGTGACCTTACCCCTTACATTCACTGGATGATTTGATTCCAAGCAATATTTATAATTAGGTTTTCCTCTAAACAATGTAGATTCTCTTTTAAGATATTTCCCTTCGATTTCATCACCAACATTAACCGCCTTCCAAACACTCTTCACCGGGATTTCAAACCATCCTTTTTGTCCTTCATATCCATTTTTAACCATACTGAAAATCACCTATTTTCACATTATAACTTGTTTAAGTGTAAAAAAATTTCTTTTATTATCCTATTTTCTAATTTTTTTAACTAATTATTGGATAAACACAAAATAAAATTTAAATGAACTAATAAATTTCTTTTGTTCTGGAAATGATTTATAATTTTTTTCTAAATTAACAAATAATTTTCATAATTCATAATAATGTATTTTAGATAAATATTATAATGGTCCCCATTTTTTTTCATGATAGAATTTTTCATAGCTTTAAAATTTCATACAAAAAGTCAAGTTTCACTTTATTAAAAAATTAATATTAATTTTTTTTTACTTTTCAGTTTCCATAATTTATATGAAAAAACTTAAGAACTTACTGAATTATTTGTTTTATTAAATAAGATAACTTATAAAAATAGGATAAGAATTAATATTTGATTACTTACTATTCTTAGCTAATTTTATCTTATTATTTTTATTCATTTAACTAAAAAATGATAAGATCGGAAAATTTTATTGAAAAATGAGGATTTTAATATATATCAAACAGATAAAATACACTGATTTTTACAAAAATCAAAAAAAATGACTAGTTTGATTTGAGATTGACTTCGTTAAACTTCTATATAACGCAGTACAATTTCAGCTGTAAAAAAAATGTACCAAAATAAATTGGAAATAAGACACGGATGATGAATTGAAGGGATAAAATTATACTAAATTTAAAAAAATATAAAAAAGTTGGAATAAATAAAAAAATGGAATGGGGGAGGTTTTAATTTAATCATCCCCCTATTTTTTTTTTAGATATTCTAGATTTCTAAGATTTTCTAATAAAAACTTATTTTCCTAGCAGTTTATCTATTAAGGATTCCAAATATTTGTCTTGTTTTTCCAGATCAGTGATTTTCTCTTGATCTTTCTTAATTGTAGCTATGATAAATTTTTTACCTGAGCATACTTTTCCTGTTTCGTAGAGCAGGAATCTGTTTTTCAAGGTTATTATCTACTTTGGAAAGTCCTTGGATATCTGCCTGATTTATTTTTATTTTAGCTCCAAATTCTGTATTTCCTTGTCTTTAGTGGTATTGGTGGTATTCACTGAAGTATTGGTTATACTATGGTTTACTGAAGGATATGTGAAAGTATTATTCACTAATTTAGTATAATTCGTAGTGTTCACTGGATTGTTCGTTGCATTAGGTGTTGTGGCATAAATAGGTGCTGCACTGGCCACAATAACAAACATGCATAGTAAAGCCATTTTTCTCATCGTATATCACCTCCGTTAAGTCTCCGTGATATAACATCAGCCAAGCATTATTAAAATAGTTTTCCAATTTTATACCCAAATTATCCCCTAATCATTCAAAAAACCCCTTAAAATAAAAATTAGTGATAATTAATAAAAATTTATGTAAAAAATAATAAATAATATTTCTATCATTTAGAAGCAGTTACGATAAAAGCACTTACACTTACTTGCTCCCACTCAAATCCTTTAAAACCTGAATTAACCAATAATTCACGGATTTCAGCTTCCGAATAAACTCTAACATCACCATCTTTAGTGAAAGGTATCAATAAATTACCCAATTGCCTTAAGGGCTTGGGAACAGATAGATCTGCAATTATAATATGCCCCTCCTGCTTAAGCACTCTCTTAAATTCTAATAAAACATTTCCAGGATGAGGATAATGATGAAAGGAATCCGTACAAGTAACCACATTAAAACTTTCATCATCAAAAGGTAAACTTTCTGAGTCCCCCACTCTTAAATCAGCCTTCTCACCCAGTTTATCCCGGGCAATCTCCAGCATATCCGGTGAAAGATCAACCCCTGCAATTTGGGCATCATATTTTGAAGAAATTAGAGATAAGAGATTACCCGTACCACAACTTACATCTAAAAGCTTATTAAATGACAACTGATCTAATTTATGGAGCACACTATCATGAAGTTTTTTACCATGCTTACCATAATAACTAGAATCATATCTTTCAGCTTGTTTATTGAAACTCTCCCGTGATTCCTCTTTATAATCACTGGCCTTTTTCTTTAACATGAATTTTTTCTCCATTAAAATATAAACATTTACTATTAACGAAACATCCTCACTATACAGTTCAAAATTTAGAAGCTAAATTCTAAATACTTCAAAATATATTTTTTTTTACTTCTTTTTCCCAGCCATATTATGCATATTTTATATTTTTTCTTGTAATTTTTGAAAATCAGTTAGCAATATAAGCAGATTAAATCCTTTCTCGGTAATCATGTAATCACCACGTTCATGTCGCTGCAGTATTAGATTACATTCAACCAGTTTTTGTATATGGAATAGTAAATTACCGCCTCTTAATCCTGTTAGTTGAGAGAGCGCAGAGAAGGTCATGGTGTCGGAGGCCATTGATTTAAGTATCTGCAGCCTCTGTTTGTTTGATAAAGGTTCAAGGATGCTTTTAACTATAATCTCCTCAGGAATAGCTGAAATTTCTGGTCTTTTCTCTTCATTATTACTGTAGATCTGAAGTGATCTAATAAGACTTAATTGTTTATTAAAAAGTGAATCAACTTGAGAGAAACAAACGTCACATTTATCAAAGGGTGCATTTTTTCTAATTTCATTTAATTCCAACCTCTTCTCATTAATAATATTTCCAGAAACATTATCGCTACTGATAAAATCCGCATTGTTCACTAGAAAATCAGAGAATCTAGATTTACAGGTTTCCCTCATTTGACATGGATTCATCATATTATTCTCCAAGTCTTTTTCTATATCATCGACCACATAAGATGTGATTGAATTTAAATAATCTTTCTTTAAATTAGTTAACATTAATTCAAGATATTCTTTATTGGATCTTTCCATTAATCGTTTAATATCTTGGTGTATTGCATCTAATTTGGCGTTGATATCCACCATCTTTTCACTGTAAAGTTTATTCACTTTTTCCATGTTTAACATTTTTTTATTCATAAATAATAAAGGTTCCTGTTAAAACCTTAAAGGTCATTTTAGTAATTAAAATATATTTAGTATATTTTACTGACCATTAAGTATATTATATTCTCACGTTGAACTATTATTATATAAAAAAAAATTCAGGGAGTGTTATTTATGGTATTGAGCACAGAAATGATGGATGCAATTGAAAAAAATAATATAATATTTTTAGCCACTGCAAACAAGGATTACACGCCTAATTTAGTTCCAATAGGACTTGCAAAGCCCTTAGATGATGAGACAGTGTTATTAGTCGCTAACTTCATGAATAAAACATATGAAAATCTCAAAGAGAATCCTAAAGCAACAATCGTAGTTGCGGACGTTACTAAATGCCCCTATCAATTCAAAGGTAAAGTAGAGATACATGAATCAGGTAAATATTTTAATGATGCTGTGGAGTGGGCAAAAAGCGTAATGGCCCAACTCAACCCCAAAGGTGCAGTTTTACTCAAAGTAGACGAAATATACTCCGTACAACCTGGTCCAGATGCTGGCAAAAAAATAGAATGAACTTTAATATTTAAATTCATACTAGACATAAAATCACAGGCGAATGTTAAATGATGGTTAAATTCGATTTACAACATTTCTGTTGTGGCCCTAAAGGCTGTAAAATAGAAATAGAATATGGAAAATTGAGTGATGCAGAAGATAAATAGGGAGCTTGCTATTAGCCATCAATTGCGTTTCTTAAATTAATAAAATATTAAATGTAGGAAGAAAAAAAATGAAAGTTAAAGAAGAGATACATGCACAAATAGTTGGAGCACTCGCCGGGACTAAATTCCCCATAAAAACCCCTGAAGCACTTCTAGCAGCATTTCCTCAAGGTGCAGAAACCACCTGCAAAGCAGATGGAGTAGAACTTAAAGCAGGAGATGCAGGTAAAGTACTTAAACCTGATGATTTCCCATTTAAAAGTGCAAAAGAAGTTGCAGACGTAATAGTGGAAAGAGCGGGGTTATAAAAAAATCCTATCCAACATTTTTTTAATATAAAAGTACATAACAATAGTTAAAAAAAATAGGAGTTCATGAAACATGATAATACAAATTTCCGATGCAATGGGTGATGATGAAGAAAAAGAAATCGAATCAGAAAAAATAACAGGTGGAGAATTACTAAAAAAACTGGGAATATCAACATTCGAAGCAACAATCATGAAAAACGGTAATATTGTACTTGAAAGTGAAATCCTCACCAGTAAAGATAAAATAAAAATCCTAAAAATGATTCACGGAGGTTAAAATTAAATAAAATTTTTTTTATTAAAAAAAAATAACACTGGTCAATAATCTGAGTCGAAATAATAGAAATTTCACAATCCCTATCTAAAATGATAAATAGTTATTGAATAATTATTAATTACTAATTTTTCCATAAAAAAAAATAATATAAGACAATTATTAATATAGAAAGTTTTAGAGGAAATACTAATATTTTCAAGTTTATTAGGTGCAACATAGATGATTTCTAATCTAAAAAAATTATCCTTTTCAACAATAATACCTCTTATAATAATCTTAACTATTCTTTCACTGGGAATTTTAATTCCCATATTATCTATGATAATTTTCGGGGCTATATTAGCCTATTATGTTCGTTATATAGCTAAAAAAGTTAGAATCTATATTAAAAATGATACTTTATCCGTGTTCTTGGGAATGATCATATTAGCTGTTCCCGTTATTTTATTATTATATTTCACTTTCAGCCAGTTTGTAAGCATTGCCGGGTCCTTCTTCGGCTCCTTACAGCATGCTGCTACAGGTAATTCCACCATGAACATGACCCAGATAAATGATGCTGTCCAAAATCTCGGTTTACCCAGTAATATTTCCCTAAACCTAGCGGAT
>Ga0182014_10007042_pt1 | contig 11878 bp, 9 predicted proteins | sample 612S2DmetaG_FD_120489 | JGI IMG/M metagenome (GOLD analysis project Ga0182014, IMG submission 120489) | Permafrost microbial communities from Stordalen Mire, Sweden - 612S2D metaG | ecosystem: Environmental > Terrestrial > Soil > Wetlands > Permafrost | place: Sweden: Stordalen | collected... | reverse complement strand
GCCCCCAACAGAATCACGAAACCGGTGTAGTACACCCACATCATCAACGCCACGGCCGCGCCCAACGTGCCATAGGTTTTATTGAAATGGGCAAAGCTGCGAAAGTAGATTCCCAGCCCGTACGAAAGCAGAATCCAGAGGCCGGTCGCGAACAGGGTTCCGGGCAGCATTTGCAGCGCGCGCTGACGAATGTTCGGGGCCACTTTGTAGGTGGCCATGATCGCTCCCCCGGTGAATGCCACCGTCATTCCCCAGCGAAGATAAGGCCACGCCATGCGCAGCAGCGGCCCCAATCCGAACTTGTCAGCCATCCAGCGTCCGAAATCCGGCCCCACCATTTGAAAGGCAAGCGCCACCAGAAACAATCCCCCGACTCCGAGCGCCATCAGCAGCGCCACGCCGCGTGTCATCCAAAATCGCCGCGTCTCAGGTATGTCGTAAGCCACGTTAAGCGCCTCGATCAAAGCCGAGAAGCCCGTACTCACGCTCCACAGCACTCCCACCAGTCCGAAGGAAAATAAGGCACCGCCGTGCGGCGAAATCAGGGAAGCGCTGATCTGCCGGACCAGTCCCATGCTCTCACCCGGGACCATTCCCGATATCATGTCCAGAAGTCGAGGAAACAGGCTCGGAACCGGCAAGCACGCCAGTGCGGCGGCCAGCAGGATGAGCCCGGGAAACAGGCTCAGGACGAAGTAATATGCGAGTCCGGCGGCATAGGCCCCTGTGTGATTACGGCCCAGGTCGCGAAATGTGTTGGCCAAAGCTTTTTTGCCGTGCTTGAGACTCATCGCAGGTCTCCTGCGCGAACATGCCTTCAGAGTCATGATTCGCCTGATGTTTGGATGATAATTCATAGTGTGGTGGCTGGGCTTTGGCCTAATAGTCCTGATCGGGCCTGACAGGCGTGACCCGAAACTCGACGCCCATTCCGGTGTTCCCTTCTTGGAGTTACCGAAACGGCTCACTTTGCCGGTGCTCTTGCCAAGGTGCACTCCCACGCCCTACTCTGAGGGTGTTACGAGGCGCATTAATCTATAATTGAGTTTTCCTCATTCTTGCATGGCTAACGGAACAAACGGTACCGCAGCGGGAAGTGCACCCCGGAATTGGGCGATTCTGGCTGGAGTTGTCGTCATCGTGCTCGCCGTGAGCGCTTTCGTGTCGCTGCGTCCGCGGAGAATCCGGGTTCAGATCACCAGGCCGCAACGCCAGGATATTCTGAGCACCATCACGACCAACGGCAAAGTGGAGCCTCGCCAGAACTTCGAGGCGCACTCTCCCGCGTCAACCACGGTCAAGCGCATCCTGGTCCACGAAGGAGATTACGCCAAGCCAGGCCAGTTGCTGCTGCAACTGGACGATGAGACGGCGCGTGCCGAGTTCGCCCAGGCAACCGCCCAGCTCAGGGCGGCGCAGGCCAGCTATGCCGCTTTGCAGGCAGGCGGCTCCCAGGAAGAGCTGCTCAATCGACAGGCCAGCTTGACCAAGGCAAAAGGCGAACATGACATCGCCAGCCGGAACCTGCAAGCGCTCACCCGGCTGGAAAAGCAGGGCGCGGCCTCCCGGCAGGAGGTGGCCGCGGCTCGCGACCGCTTGAACCGCGCCGAAGCGGACCTGGAATTCTTGCAGCAAAAGGGCACCCGGCGCTTTTCCCGTTACGATCAGGAAAAAGTCCAGGCTGATCTGGCCAATGCGGAGGCGGCGGTCAAAGCCGCGCAAGATCTCATCGCCAGCTCCAATGTACAAGCCCCGTTCGCCGGCACGGTTTATTCGCTGCCGGTTCGCCAGGGAGCCTACGTCAATACCGGTGACTTGCTTGTGCAAGTGGCCGATCTGGCGCGCATGCAGGTCCGGGCCTTCATCGATGAACCAGACATTGGCCGCCTGCAAATGGGGCAGCCCGTCAGGATCTCCTGGGACGGATTGCCCGGCCGCATTTGGAGCGGCAGTGTCTCCGCGCTGCCGACCAACATCGTGAACCGCGGCAGCCGCATGATCGGCGAGGTGCTTTGCGTGGTCGACAACCAGGACAAGAAACTGCTGCCGAACGTGAACGTCACCGCCGTGGTCGTGACCGCCGACACCGCCAATGCCCTGACGCTGCCGCGCGAAGCGCTGCACCAGGAAGAACATCGCAGCATCGTTTATATCGTGGAAAATGGACGCCTGGTTGGCCGTCCCGTAAAGACCGGGGTTGCCAATCTCACGCGCATTGAAATTACCCAGGGACTTTCCGAAAAGGATACGGTGGCGCTGGCCTCGCTGAGTCCTTCGCCTTTGTCCGACGGCGCCGCCGTTAAGGTCGTCGAGAATCCATGACCGGGTGAACCGGGTGATGGATTCGGGTGATGGACCAAGTGATCGTCCGGCGGGATCATCGTTGGTAGCTTTGTCTGATAGTTTTGTCTGATAGTTTTGAGTTGATCATGAACCTTTTGCGGAAGCTCATCGGTGCCGGCTTTATACTCTTTGCGCTCAGCGCCTTGCTGTCGGTCACTTCGACGGCGGAAATGCTGGCCGTCAGCCACGCCGATGAAGCCATCCGCCAGCTCAACCAGCAGGTGAATTCCAATCCGCGGAATGCCGCCGCTTATTCCCTGCTCTGCCGGGTTTATTTCCTGCTCGATGACTGGGACAATGCCATCGCCAACGGCGAGCGCGCGGTGCAGCTCGATCCCGAGGTGGGCTCTTATCATCTCTGGCTCGGCCGTGCTTATGGCCGGAAAGCCGAGACCGTAACCCTGGTGACCGCTTTCCTGCTCGCGCGCAAGGTTGCCAAGGAATTCGAGCGTGCCAACGAACTCGATCCCGACGATTGGACCGCGCGCCGCGATCTGGCTGATTTTTACGTGCAGGCCCCGCTGGTGGTCGGTGGCGGCGAGTACAAGGCCGAACGGCTGGCGAATCGCACCCAAAGCAGGGACGCGGTGGGAGCAAGCCTCATCCGTGCCATGGCCGCCCTCGGCAAAAAGGACATGGTTGAAGCCGAGCGCCAGTACAAAATCGCGATCCGGGAAAGCGGCGGAGCCGCCGGCCCCTGGCTGGAACTGGCCCGCTTCTACCGCGGACGCACTCGCTGGAACGAGTTTGACGATGCGGTGCAACATGCCTTGAGTTCGCCGAAGAAAACTTCCGAAGACGTGTTCGACACCGGGGAACTGCTGGTCACCGCCGGCCGTATGCTGCTCGAAGCCTCTGAAGAACTCCGGCTCTATTTAAAGGGCAATACGGTCGATGAGCATGCCAGCGCTTTCCGCGCACACTACCTGCTGGGGCAAATACTGGAACAGCTAGGCGACCGCCAGGGAGCCATCGGCGAATACCGCTTCTCGCTGGCGCTGGCAAGCGGCTATCACCCGGCGAAAGACGCTCTTCGCCGCCTCGGCGCATGATCTTGCGGCCGCTGACAAGAGCATCCCACCCCGTGCGACCGTGGTGCCCGGCGGTCACTCCGAAGCGCAAGCATTTCGTAATCGCATGCGGCATTCGCCTCGGCCATTCACCAACGCCGCCGGGGACCCGGCGAAAGGAAGCGCGCTGATGAAAGTTTCGCACTTGAGAAAGGCCCTGCTATCGCTTGCCACGACAGCATTGTTAGCTTTCAGCCTGCCTTGCCCGGCTGAACCTGTTCCCTTTGGCAAAGCTCTTGAGCTGGCGCTACAGCATAGCGGCCTGCTGGTCATCGCAGCCGCCGGCCAGCAGAAGGCGCACGATGTCTACGAACAGGCGCGCGCGGTCTATCTGCCCAACATCGTGTTCGGCTCGGGGCTCGGATACTCCGCCGGAATTCCTCCTGCTCTGGAGGGAAACGCGCCCTCGATTTTCAATATTGTCTCGCAGCAAGCGCTGCTGAACCTCGCCCAACGCGACTTCCTGCGCGCCGCCAGGAATGACTCGCAAGCGACGCACTTCGACCTTGCCGACAAGCGCAACACGGTCATCCTAGACACCGCGACCACCTATCTTGAACTCGATACCGCGCTCCGCAAACTCAAGGTTCTCGAGCAAGCGGCCGAAGCCGCCAGCCGCGCCGAGTTCATTACCACGCAACGCATCCAAGAGGGCCTCGACAGCCAGCTCGATCTGAAAAAAGCCCAGCTCGGCATCGCCAAAGTTAAGGTACGCGTGGCCCAGGCGCAAGCTGCCGCCGATGTCGCCCGCCAACACCTTGCCCACCTGACCGGCCTGCCCGCCGAGTCGATCGACACCGTCGGCGATTCCATCCCCGCGCCTCCCGCGATCGGGCAGGACGAGGAACTCCCCGCCCGTGCCGCCCAGAATAATCCCGCGGTGCAATTAGCCCGGCAGAAGGTTGTAACCGCCGAATTGCGCGCCCGCGGCGAAGCCCATGTCCTCTATCCGTCGATCGATCTCGCCAGCCAGTATGAGCGGCTCAGCAGCACCCTCAACAATTACGCGCAGTTTTACAAGAATTTCAAGCCCAACAGTTTCGCCATTGGCCTGTCAATCCGCTTTCCCCTGACCGATTTCGTGCAGCATGCCAAGGCCAATGCCGCGGTCGCCGACCTTCTGCTGGCCAGGCAAGAAGCGCAGATGGCGCGTGACCAGGTCGCGGAGAATGCGTTGCAGGTGCAGCGCAGTTTGCGGCAGCTTGCCGCCGCCGGCGATGTGGCCCGCTTGGAATACGAGGTGGCCCAGGCGGGAATCGACGCGGTCCGCGCCAAGCTTGCCTCCGGCCAGGCTAACTCGCGCGACCAGGAAAACGCGCGACTCGACTCCAGCGACCGCTATTCCTCCTACCTTGATTCTCAGTTGCAGCTGGCGCGCGCAAGCCTGCAACTGATGCGGCAAACCGGCGATCTCGAGGGCTGGGCACGACCGCAAAAGCCGTGAGCAAACCGGCCAGGATACCTTGGCCGGCAGGATTCACTCGTGCAACGACTCCGTAGGCTGCAACTTGGACGCCCGGCTTGCCGGCAAATAGCCAAACAACACGCCGGTGCCGCACGACACAATGAAGGAAACCGCAATCGAGGCCAGCGAGATCGGAATCCGTATGTTGTACTCGGTCGGCAGCAGCGGCTCGACCACGATTTTGATGCTGACAGCTATCAGGATCCCGACCAGCGCCCCTATGCCGCTGATCAGAAACGCTTCAATCAGGAACTGGTAAAGAATCTCGCTGCGCCTGGCGCCCACTGCTTTCCGTACCCCTATTTCGCGCGTGCGCTCGGTGACCGTCACCAGCATGATATTCATGATGCCGACGCCGCTGACCACCAGCGCGACGAAACCAACCATCATCAAGACCGCCGTCAGCGCCATGGAAATCCTGTGAGCCGCCTCCAGGATGGACGACAGATTCTGCACCGTGTAGGCCGCTCCCGCGCGGTGTCTCGACTGCAATAAGTGCTGCACCTCGTCCGTCACCAGAAGAACGTTGCTCGAAGAGTCCGCCTGCGCGTACAGGGTGCGCACGTAGTCCTCGCCCCGGTAGGTCTTCATCAATTGGAACGGGATCAGCACCGACTCCGAAGCGATCTCGGACTGGCCAAAGGTGGCCACGCGCTCCCGGAAGATGGCAATCACCGTCAAGCGCAATTCCCCGACGCGGATGTCCTTGCCGATCATGTCCTCGGGGTACTGCTTGGCCAGGTCTTGGGTGATCAGGCATGCTTTTGCGGCATTTTGCATGTCGACGTCGTCGAAGTACCGGCCCTTCAGGATGAGCAGGTTGCGTATCTTTTGAAACCCCTGGGTGACGCCGATCAGGGCAATCGGTTTCTCCTTGCCATTGACCACGACGTTGAGATTGGTGGCATCATGAGTGCCCGCCACTTCGGCCACGTGCGGGAGCTCGCGCGCGGCGTTCATGTCGGCGGTGGAGATCTCGTCGGCAACCGTGCGGGTGCCGCCGCCACCAAGATAATCGGCAAAAACCAGGTTCGAGCCGACGCCTTCGATCTGGGCGATTACGTAGTTCTTGCCGATCAGCGCAATGGTCACGACCAGCACGATGCAGGCGCTGCCGATCACCACCCCCAGCATGGTCAATGCGGCCTTTACCTTATTGGCTCGCAAGGCATCGATGGCCACTCCCCAGGTTTCGCTGCTGATCATCGGGTTTCACTGCCGATCATCGGGTATCACTGCCGATCATGGTGATAGCTCTTTTTAAAAATATAACAGAATGGCCGCCTTCATCGGCCTCCCATTCGACCCGCAAAAGACATCCTTGGCCCGTGATTCGGGGTTTTCCGCTTCGATTGTAATCGTTCGGCCAGCGCCCGGATGTTAATATAAAGATTACCTATCATGCCTCTCAAGACGTTATTGCTGAATCCTCCTTCCTTCGAAAATTTCGATGGAGGCGCCGGCTCGCGTTGGCCCGCCACCCGCGAAATCGAATCCTACTGGTATCCCGTCTGGCTGGCCTATCCGGCCGGCATGCTGGAAGGCTCCCGCTTGCTCGATGCTCCGTCGCATCACGTGAGCGCCGAGGAAACGATCGCGATCGGCAAGCAGTATGAATTCCTCGTGTTGTTCACTTGCACGCCGGGATTCAGCGGTGACTGCAAACTTGCGGCGGCGATGAAGGCCGCCAACCCCGGGCTCAAAATCGCCTTCGTCGGCCCGCATGTCAGCACCTTGCCCGAGCAATCGCTGCGCGACGGACCGGCAATCGATTTCGTGGTCCGGCGCGAATTTGACTGGGCGGTCGTGGAATTCGCCAATGGCACGCCTTTGCCGGAAATACCTGGCGTCTCGTATCGCCAGGATGAACAGGTAATCCATAATCCCGACCGTCCCCCGCTCGCCGACCTGGATGCTCTGCCGGACGTTACCGACGTTTACAAGCGCGACCTGGACGTAACCCGCTACAACGTCCCCTTTCTGCAGCATCCTTACGTCTCGCTTTATACCAGCCGCGGATGCCCGGCACAGTGTACTTTCTGCCTCTGGCCGCAGACCTTGAGCGGACATCCATGGCGCAAGCGCTCCGTCCAGAGCGTCGCGGCGGAAATGGCGAAAGCCAAGCAGTACTGGCCCAACGTCAAGGAATTCTTTTTCGATGACGATACCTTCAACATCCAGAAGGCCCGCACCATCGAACTTTGCGCCGCGCTGAAGCCGCTGCTTTTGACGTGGTCCTGCACTTCGCGCGTGACCACCGACTTCGAAACCCTGCGGGCCATGAAGGATGCCGGATGCCGTTTGCTGATCGTTGGCTTCGAATCCGGCGATCCGCAAATCCTCAAGAACATCAAGAAAGGCGCAACCATCGAGCGGGCGCGCCAGTTCGCCAAGGATTGCAAAAAACTCGGACTCGCCGTGCATGGCGATTTCATTCTCGGCCTTCCCGGCGAGACCAAGGAAACCATTCGCACCACCATCGATTTTGCCAAGGAACTCAACCTCGAGACCATTCAGGTTTCCGCCGCCCACGCCTATCCCGGCACCGAGCTGTACGATTACGCCATGGCAAATGGATATATCACCAATCAACAGCAGATGGTCGACTCCGGCGGACATCAGTTGGCGCATATCGAGTATCCCGGATTGCCCACCGATTACGTTCTGGAGATGCTCCATCGCTTCTACGACGAATATTATTTCCGTCCAAAGGTGTGGGTGCCGATCGTCTTCAAGGCAATGTGGAAGGGCGCTGAGCGCCGTCGGCTCTACAAGGAAGCAAAGGATTTCCTCAAGCTTCGCGCCGCCCGCAACCAGGCCGTAAAGAATGCCCGCGCGCAGCATCCGCCGAAACCGGATCCGAATGCCAAGACGGCCGAAGTATAAGTGGTAGCGGTGCCGGAAAGACCGAGCCCACTCCCGCCGAGTGGGCTTTTCCGCATGCCGCAAAAACACTCTGGTCAGGATTACGAAACGGTGAATCAGCCTTTTCTTGGCGCCGGCGTGGATCAACCCCTGCCAATTTCAGCTAAAATAAAAACTCCGCACACTGCCGGCGAGAGGGCTGCTTTGAATTTCCGTAAGTATCTGGTGTTGCTGTCGGTAGTGTTGTTCAGTGCAGCCGGCGACGTCATGCTCTCTCGCGGCATGAAGCAGGTCGGCGAAATCCATCTGACCAACCTGGGCAGCGCGTTCTCCGCCCTCGGGAACCTCTGGGTCCTGCTCGGCATCTGTTTTCTGTTGATCTTTTTTGCCTCTTACCTGAACGCGCTCTCGTGGGCCGACCTGACCTTCGTCTTGCCGGCCACCGCCTTCAGCTACGTGGTGATGGCGCTGCTGGCCCATATCCTGCTGCATGAGCGCGTCAGCCTGCAACGCTGGTGCGGAATCATGCTGATCGTAGCCGGAGTGGGCTTCGTGGCTGGCGGACCCTCGCGCACCGAGCCCGCGCCGAAGCTGGCGCAACCGGCGCCGGAGCTATCTGATCCGAAGTTTGTGGAGGCCCGCAAGTGAAGCCGCTCTACACCTGGTCCGCGATCGCCATGGTGGTCATCGCTTCCACCGCGGGGGACATCCTGCTGGCCAAGGCCATGCGGCAGATCGGCGACCTCGGCCACTTGCGGCAGAAAAAAGGTATCTTTGCCGTGGTCTCACGGGTACTTGGCAGCGCGACGTTTCTGTTGGCGGTGTTGTTCATGACCATGGCGTTTTTCAGCCTGCTGATCGGGCTCTCCTGGTCCGATGTGAGCCTGGTGGGCCCCGCGGCAGCCTCGCTCACCTTCGTCACCAACGCGGTCGCCGCGCGCATCTTTCTCAAGGAAAATGTTGACCGCCGGCGCTGGTTTGCCGCCATCTTTGTGACCGCCGGGGTTTTGCTGATCGCCCATTGATCAGCGGCGAAGTTGTTCTAAACGCCGGAGCGCGATTCGAACAGCCGCATCCATCCCTGCGCGGCCAGATCGGGGACCAGGAAATGTTCGGCTTCGCCGTGGGCCGCCGTCAGCGCTTCGGCGGCGGCATAACCGGCGCGCACCGCTCCTTCCATGGTCGCCGGCCATCCCGTTGCCGTCCAGTCGCCGCTGAGAAAGATCCTCGGCCACGGCCCTTGCTGCCGCGGGCGATAGCGGTCGGCTCCCGGAGACGGCGAAAACGTCGCATGGATCTCTTTGATCACGGTTGACTTGACGACCCGCGCCGTCTTCACTGCCGGGAAAAATTCACCCAATTCCTTGAGCGCCAGCTCAAGCACCTCTTGCCGTGATTTTTCGACCAGCGTCTTCGACGAGCTGACCACCAATTCCAGGTAACTGCCGGCCGGAGGCGCATCCGCCGCCCGTGCCTGCCCCTCCAGAATCTTCGATTTCTGGAACATCCATTGAATCGTGCGGTCGAGCAGGACGGCATGATCCAACTCCGTCACCTCGCGGTCGAACCAGAGATGAATGCCCGTAATCGGGGACGTCCGCAGTTGCGCCAAGTCCTCCCGCAAGGCATCGGATTGCATCGCCAGGGGCATGAGTTTCGCCAGCGCCTGAAAAGGCACGGCGGAGATCAGGTAATCGAATTCGCGCCTCTCGCCCGCTAAAGCCGTAACCGCCGGCTGCGCGCTCCCGCTCCCGGCGGATAACCCGCCGCCATCATGCCAAGCGCTCGAGGCGTTGCCGCGAACCGTAACCCAGGCGCTCCGTTTGGTCGTGCCCAGGCTCTCGACCGAGGCCCTTAGCACTACCTCGCCGCCGCGCTCGCCCAGGTAATCCGCCGCAACGCCGTAGAGCTCGGAAAGCGGGACCGAGGGAAGTCCCATGCGCCCGGCCTGCGCCGACTTCAGGAACGCGTCGCGAAAAACCATGGCGCCATAATGAATCGAAACATTGCCCAACTCTTCATTCAGCGCGCTGACCAGCACCGGCGACCAGAAACGGCTGACGGCGCGTTCGGTTTGTCCATGCCGTTTAAGCCACTCCAGGAAAGAGCCGCCGTCATCGACGGGAACGCCCTCGACCAGCGATAGCATCCCCATCGCAATCGAAAGCTTGTCGCGCCAGCAGAGCAGTGGAAAGCTGAAGAATGCGGGCAAGGCGTGCAGCGGCGCCGGCAAACCCGAGGGCTCCAGTGTTCCCCGGCGGCCTCCCGGCTCGATGTAGGTCAGGCGATCGTACCAGCGGATGCGTTTTTCCACCCCCAGGCGCCGGTACAGGCTGAGCAGGTTGGTGCAGCAGCCGAGCAGCACGTGCTGGCAGTTATCGATCACTTCGCCGGTGCCGGGATGCACGTAGGAAGAAGCCCGGCCGCCGAGGTAAGGCCGGCGCTCGAAGACCGTGACTTTGTATCCCGCTTGGGAGAGCGCGCAACCCGCCGCCAGGCCCGCCAGTCCGCCGCCGATAATGCCTACGGCCGCCTTCACCGCTGGCGGGCTCTCGCCGGCCGCGTTTTGTGCTGGGGTGAGGGTCACGTGAGGCGGCGTATCCATCCCTGGCACAGCACGCCTAGCTTCTCGGCCACGCTGAGCCGTATGCGCTCGCTGTAGACATCGTAGTTGCGCTGCTCGATTCTCTCCAGCAGCCGCCGGTAGATCTCCACCAGCGCCCACAGCGCCGGCTGGGCGTCGTCGTCGATCAACGGCAGCAACTGCCCGGCTGCCGCATAATAGTCGCGGGCCCGCCGCGCCTCCATTTCGAGCAGTGGACGCAGCCGCTCCAGCTCCGCCCCGCCGGCCAGCTCCTCCGCCGTGATGCCGTACTGCGCCAGGTCCTCTTGCGGCAGATAGATTCGCCCCATCCGCGCGTCTTCCTTGATGTCGCGCAGGATGTTGGTCAACTGAAAGGCAATGCCGACCTGTTCGGCCAGCGGCTCGGCCTCCCGGTCGCGGTATCCGAAGATGCGAATGCACACCAGGCCCACGACCGCGGCCACGTGATAGCAGTAGTCGTACAACTCACTGAAACTCTGGTAAGCAACCACCGGCGGCGCGCCTGGGGGCCCGGCAGCCTCTTCGCCCGGAGTCCCAGGCAAGCCCGTTTTTGGCTGGCTGGGGTGGTCCTCGAGATCCATGCCGGTTCCGTGCACCAGCAGGTCGAGCAATTCGATGGGTATGCCGAAGTGTTGCTGCGCATCGCGAAGCGCCAAAAAAACCGGATCGTCGGTCGGCTCGCCTTCCGCCACTCGATGATAGCCTTCCAGCCAATCACGCAATTTCACCCGGCGCTCGGGAATCGTCATCCCCGGGTCATCGCAGATGTCGTCGGCATGACGCATGAAGGCGTACACCGCCGACAGCGCGTTGCGCTTGCGCCGGGGCAGTACCATGAATCCGTAGTAGAAGTTCTTGGCAGCCGTACGCGCTACGTGCCGGCAGATGCCGTATGCGGTGTCAAGCTGCAACGGATAATCCGGCGCGACGCGGGCAGCGCCATGGGGTTCGGCGGAGCGTACGGCGCTCATCGTGCCGCTCCCGCCTGGGGTCCCCGACTAGCGCCGGGGTTGCGCTTGTTGGGACGAGTCGCCACGCGGCGCACCAGCGCCCGCCCCAGCAGGACAAACTTGCGCGGCTTCGAGATCGTGGGGCGGCGCCTCAGCACGTCGTAATCCTGGCCCTCTATCGCGTTCAGGATGGCCTGGCCGCCGCGCGTAAACAGCTCGATATCGAGCGCGAGTTCAGGGCTCACCTTGGCTTCGAGCGGAAGTCCCAAGGCAAACCATTCGCGCGCCCTCGCCACTTCATAGCGCATCAGCTCCAGCAATCCGTCCGTGGTTTTGCCCTCGGCGATCGCCTGTTCGGCTACGCCAAAACGGCGCATGTCTTCGAGAGGAATGTAGATGCGTCCCTTCTGAAAATCGAGCGCGACATCCTGCCAGAAGTTCGCCAGTTGCAACGCCGTGCAGGTGTAATCGGAAAGCTGCTGGCGGTCGCGATCGGCATAGCCGCATAGATACAGCACAAGATGACCCACCGGATTGGCCGAATTGCGGCAATACCCCAGCAGATCGTCGAAGCTTTCAT
>Ga0182014_10007040_pt1 | contig 11882 bp, 9 predicted proteins | sample 612S2DmetaG_FD_120489 | JGI IMG/M metagenome (GOLD analysis project Ga0182014, IMG submission 120489) | Permafrost microbial communities from Stordalen Mire, Sweden - 612S2D metaG | ecosystem: Environmental > Terrestrial > Soil > Wetlands > Permafrost | place: Sweden: Stordalen | collected... | reverse complement strand
TGCCGTGCCACAGGTCCCAGAGCACGGCATGCGCCTCCACCAGGACCAGCTCTTCCCGGGGGGTGGCGTTGAATCCGGGGTCGTTTGCGAGGGCGCGGACGAACATGCACGCCTCGTTCAGTACGTCCTTCAGGTCGTCGCCCTTCATCGGCTCAGGCCACCGTGCGTGCGCCGACCGGCCGTAGATCGCGTCCATCTCTTCGTCTGTGCGGTCATCGAGTTGGGGCATGTGCCCGTTGCCGTCGATCGCTGCGGCGGCCATCAGGCGCTCACCTTGGCCCGGTGCTCGCGCAGCGCCCGCACCGAGGCGGCCAGCGGCCCCTCTCCGGACGGGTGGCGCAGCGCGTTGTCCACTGGCCCTTGCCTCCCGGGATCGTCACAGAGCCAGCCGACTATCGCGTCGTTGTCCCGGGCCGCGTACTGGCCGGGCGTCTCCCCGTCGCAGATGTAGGCCAGGCGCCCGATGAGGTACATCTGAAGCTTGTCGATGGCCAGCTCGACCTCACGCGGCAACTGGGACCGGTGCTCGTCGATTAGTTCGGTGAACGCCACGCCGATGATCGCGGCGGCCAGCTCGTTTTCCGCGGGGGGTTCCCCGCACGAGCAGACGGTGTAGAAGCCGGCGCCGAGCCCCTCGATCATCACGGGCTTGTGCTCGGGCTCGGGCACATGTACGTCATCCGGCACGTGCCCGTTGCCGTCGATCGGCCGATGGATAGTCTCCGTCATGGTTCGTTGACCTCCTTGTTAGGTCGGCGTTCAAGTCCCCGGCCCGGTGGTGTAGTCACCAGGGCCGGGGGCGCCCTTTTGCTTCTGTCTCAGACTTGCGCACTTGCGCCGTTACGTGCCCGTTCCGGCGCTCGTTGTCAATGCCGGTCAACCCCCTTCCTGGCCGCCGTGGCCGTTGGCCATGGCCAGCTCTGACCGGATACGCCGGGCTGTCCGCGGTGACCGTCCGATGGCCGCCGCGAGGGCATCCGTGTCCATGTCCGGCTGATCCCGCAGCGCCCTGATGGCCGCCTGCTTCGGGCCGTCCGATGGCCGGTCATGGCCGCGCCGATGGCCGCTTTTTGGCCGCCGCCGCGCCGTTTCTGGCCGCGCCACTGGCCGGTCATCCTTTATCTCGGCCGCGACCTCGGGCACGGCCGCGGGCAGGGCCGTGACCGGCTCGGCGAGAGGTTCCGCGGCGGCGTCATCGCTGCTGGCGTAGTTGGTGGGCGAGACCAACCGGTTATTAACAGGTCGGTCCGGTGAGCCACCGGCCTCGCCGCGCTCGGCGCTGTGCATCGTGGCCACGTCCGGGCGGACTTTAACCCGGTTGTCACCTTGGTTAAGGACTGGCCTGGCCACCTCGGCGGGCGCGGCCATGGCCGCTGTCGTGGCCGCGGGGTGCGCGCCTTCTGTGCGGCCAATCACGGCCACGTCCGGGCGGTCATCGTCGGCCACTTCGGGCGCGGCCATGACCGGCGCGTGCCGGTCAAGGTATGCGGCCAGCGCGGTCTGTATGTCCGCGCCATCCGGCAGCGCGGTGACCGTCGCTGGCCGCGCGCTGGGCAGCGCCATCGGCCACGGCAGCCAGACGACCGGGGCCGGCTGTGGCGCGGCGTCCAGGTGGACGCGACCGTGCCGCCGGGCCGGCGCGAACCTGCCCGCGGTGACGACAAGCCGGGCACGCCCGTCCGCGCCGACGTCGGCGGCCGCCCGGCGCAGCGCCGCCTTCTGCACCGCAAGCTCGCGGCGGGCAGCGGCACGCTCAAGGCGGCCACGGTCCCGGTCGGCCCGGGACCGGCGCGGGCCCATGCTGACCAACTGATGAGCGACCAGTCCGGCGGCCGACACGATCGCCATCACCACGCCGGCGACAACGCCGTGCGGGTGGCCGGGTACAGCCGTGAGGCCGTGCAGGAAGTTGAGCGCGGCACCCACCGCGGCGAACACCCACGAGCCGAGGCGCAGATGCCACGTCGGCCGGCCGGGGTGACGGTTCATCGTCCACGTCGCCGCGACCTCGAACACCCACATCGTGCCCTCGGAGAACGCGGGGAGCGCCAGGCCGATCGGGCCGAACACCTGGGAGCCGTAGGCGGCCATCGCCGACCACGCCAGCGCGCCCGGGACCGTGATCACGGGCACGAACAGCAAGCCGGTACGGTGCTCGCTCACCCATTCGAGGCGTTCCGCCCACCAGCCGGCGCGGGCCTGCCGGGTGGCGGCCCGCTGAGCCAGCCGTGCACGGCGGTCCTCGCGGCGGATCTCGGCGTCGGCGCGCTGCCGGGCGATGGCCGCCTCGGCGAGCACGGCGTCACGCTCGCGGTCGATTCGCGCGGCGGTCAGCCGGTCCTGCCGCTTCTCGTCGCGCCAGCTCGGCCGGGTCATGGTCACTGCGGCGTGTTTCCTTCCGGGCCGGCCTTCACTGGGGCACCGCCGGTCAGTTCGTCAACAATCGCCAGCAGCTCGCGGACGGTCGCGCGGGCGGCACCGAAGGCGTAGCCGTACACCTGGCCCGGGTCGTCCGGGTTGACGTGGCGGTAACCGGCCGAGAGCGCCGCGGCGCCGGTGGCCTCCAGGGCGCGGGCCCGCTCGACCTGGACACGCTGGCGCTCGCTCAGTTCCGGCTTCCGGGCGGCACTCATCCGGTTGCCACCTCGCGGACGACACTGAGACGCGGCCGCGGTGCCGGATCGGCCATTCCGCAGATGATCGCGGCCTGCCTCTCGATCGCCTCGCGTTCCCGTTCGCGCCGGACGAGCAGGGAGACCTGATCGGCGAGCGCGAGCAGGCCGCCCTCGGCGAGGAACCGCTCGCCCGTCTCCGGGCAGAACACGAAGCCCGCGACATCCGGGTCACGGAACAGGCGCTCGCCGTCGTTGTGCGGGCACGGGTCACCTGCATGGATGCCGGTTTCGCTTAGTGTGGTCACTTGGTTCTCCATCCGGTTGCTTCGGTTGGGGAGCAAGGCCGGTCGCGGTGCTGAGAACACCGCGGCCGGCCGCTGTCGTCAGGGGGGTCCTGCGCGCACAGTGCGCGCACGTACCGGCAGCGAAAGGCAGGTCAATCGCCCGCCATCGCTGAAAAATCCGGCACGGTTGAGCAGCAAAAACACGAAAATCCGCGCATGCGCTGCAAGGCGCGGCACGGCTGAAACAACACTGCTAATGCGGTTTGGGTTTACCGCCCATCCGGGGTTCAAATCCCCGAGCCTCCGCTCCTGAGCAGCGGCCTACCCGGTCACGCCTTCCGGGCAGGCCGCTGCTTTTTGGCTGCGCTGATCGCCGCCCCGTCCCCTGGGTCTTCGATGGCCAGCCGGCCGCCCCGGGCCGGTCTCAGGCGGTGGCGCGCCGTCGGCTACGGCGGTGCCGAGCTGAATTCCCGCTGTTCAGGGAAGGTAGCGGTCGATGATGGCCAGGAACTGGTGAATATCGAACGGCTTGGCGACAGACTCGGCGGCTCCGTTGGCGATCAGCTCATCGATGATGTCGCCTGAGTCGCTGCTGAAGGCGACCACGGGGATCGCCGCGGTGGCGGTCGCGGAGGTGAGCTTGCGCAGGATTTCGCCGCCGGTCGCGTCGGGGAGCCGGTTGTCGAGCAGGATGAGGCCCGGGTGTTTGTCGAGGGCGGCCTGGACGCCGTCACGGCCGTTCGTGGCCACGTGCAACTCGATGTGAGGGCGGCGCTTGAGCAGCGCCTGAACCAGGCTGATGTTGTTGTCGTCGTCCTCGATGTAAAGCAAGGTGTGGTTCACCGGGCCCCCTTCGCGGGCTCCCGAGCAGGCCCTTGCCGGACGCGTCCAGCGCCCGGGCCGCTCATGCTGGCACGATCCGGATAGCAGGCTGCAGCTGCTGGTCCTGAGCCCGGGCTGCGGCGAAGGTGTCGAGCAGCGTGCCGAGCTCGGCGAGTTCGATGGGCTTGGTGAGGTAGGCGAGCGCGCCGCTGGCGAGCAGGCGGCGGATGACGCCGTGGGAGGCGTCGGCGGAAAGGACAATCACGGGGATGGCGGCGGTGGCTGGTTCGGCCCTGAGTTCGCTGAGCACCTGGTCCCCGTGCATGTCGGGCAGGTGCAGGTCGAGCAGGATGATGTCGGGCACGTCCCGGGTGGCGCTTTCGATGCCGGCCCGGCCCGATGCCTCGGACCTCAGCCGGATGTTCGGCTTGCCCCTCAGGAACCGGGTCACCAGTTCGACGTTCGCCGGGTTGTCCTCGACGTAGAGGACGCCGATGCTGGCTCCGGCCGGGGCCCGCGGGCCGGCCGTCGGTGACACGGGCGCGAGGCCCGGGGCTGGGAGCTGGACCAGGTCCGGGGCACGCGGGAGGGTGACGGTGAAGGCCGATCCCTGGCCGGGGACGCTCGATGCGGTCAGCCGGCCGCCCATGGCCTCGGTGAGGGCTCTGGCCAGCGGCAGCCCGATCCCGGTGCCCTCGACGGTGGTCTGCTCGGCGCCGAGACGCTCGAAGGGGACGAAAATGCGCTCGATGTTTTCGGCTGAGATGCCCGGCCCGGTGTCGGAGACCACGATGCTGGCGTGGTCGGCGCCCTCTTCCCGGCAGGCGATCGTGATGGTGCCGCCCCGGTGGTTGTACTTGGTGGCGTTGGAGATCAGGTTGACCAGGACCTGGGACAGCCGCTGCCGGTCGGCGTGGATGGCCAGGACCGGACGGGGGCAGTCCTGGATGATCCGGATCGAGCGTTCGGCGGCGATCGGAGCCATCAGCTGGCTGGACTCCTCGATGACCGGGCCGACCAGGACCGGCTCAACCGAGAGGCTCAGGTCACCCGATTCGATCCGGGCGATGTCGATGAGCTCGTTGATCAGCGCGAGCAGATGGCGCCCGGCGCCGAGGATTCGCTCAAGGGCGTCGCTGTCCTCGTCGTTCTGCTCGGACATCTGGAGGAGTTGGGTGAAGCCGAGGATGGAGTTGAGCGGGGTCCGCAGCTCGTGGCTCGTGCTGGACAGGAACGAGTTCTTCGCCTGGGTGGCTGTCATGGCCTCATCCCTGGCCGTGGTCAGCTCTTCGGTCCGGCTGGCGAGCAGCTTTTCGGCCCGGAGATGCGACTCGGCGAGGCGGCCGATTTCGTCACCCGCATAGGTCATGGGTTCAAGCGGCCGTCCCTCGCCCAGCCGGCGCGCGTTCTCCGCGTTCAGGCCGACCCGCCGGGCGATCCCCGAGGTGAACAGGGCAATGCCGGCCAGCCCGGCGAGCAGGCCCAGCGCGAGACCGGCGGCGTCGAGCAGTTCAATCCTCGTCTGCAGCGCGGTGATCTTGTTGTGCGCGATGGCGACCAGATCGTTGGGCTGGTCGGAGAGGCTGGCGATCTGGCCGCGCAGCAGGTCCATCGTTTTTCTCTGGTTCACCAGCGCAGGGCGGAGGCTCCGGATGCGCGTACCGTGCCTGATGGCCGAACGCAGCTGCGCCAGCTGCAACAGCGCCTTGTCCACGGTAGCGTCCAACCGCTGTTGCTCGCGGACGGTGCCCTCCACGACGGCCGCTTCCCGCAGCGACCTGCGCTCCGTGCCGATCCGCGTCAGCGTCAGATTGTACGGGTCGAGGAAAATCGGATCGCGGGTTGTCGCGTAGCCGCGGACACCCGTTTCCGCGTTCATCATGTCGAGGAGAAGCTGGTTGGCTGTGTCAGCCAGGGTACGCGCGGCGGTGGAGACGCTTCGTTCATTGCTTTCATCATGCTGGAGCAACAGGTTCGCCGCGGTGATGCCCATCAGGGCGATCAGCGGCAACGTGAACACGATCAGGCCCTTCGTCCGCAGGGACCGGTCGAGCCACCACCCCCGCAGCCCGCGCGCCCGGTCCGCCACGGGCGGCGCTGAACTCGCTTCGCGTGACCTCACCCGCACCCCCCGTGATTCACCCAAGGTGATCACTTCTTCACTCCATGCTATATCGGGTGCGCTGTCAGCCTGTCGTCGTGGTCCTCATGCGCCGTATGCGCCGGTACCCGTGGAACCGGCCCGTTGGGACCAACCGGAATAGTCCCGCCATTAGGGCGCGGCGGACCAGCGCAGGGTGAAGCTGTCGAGGGTGTAGCCGAATGCGTTGACCGTCGGCTGGATGAAGTTGTTGCGAATCAGCTGGGACGCCTCGGTCTCGGCCGCGCCGATGAGCGGGCGGGTCACTTGCGAGACATTGTTCACCCGGTAAAACGCGAGGCTCTGGGCCTCGGCGTACAGCACCGACTGCGCGAACTGCGGCCGGATGAGCGCGCCGCAGCCCAGACCCGGATACGTCCAGCTGTGCTGGGTGTCGAGCGGCCGGGAAAGGGTGTTGTCGATGGTGACGTCGTGGGCGCTCTGCGGGAGCTGGGGCCCCGGCAGGACCATGGCGACCGCGACGCGGCCCGGCTTGCCCGCCCGCGGCTCACTCAGGACCTGCAGCCGGTAGTGTCCCGAGCCGGCGGTCCACCAGGACGGTCCGGGATTCAGGTTGACCGTGGCCGACGCGTGGCCCACGGCGTAGAACGTGCTGGAGTACCAGCAGGGCCATGGGCCGATGTTCTTGGACACCTTGTGGGTGAAGACGAAGTTGAAGTTCTCCGTGCCCAGCGCCGGCTTGGAGATGCCCTCGATCTTCTGCAGGACCCACGGCCCGATCTGTGCGTTGGTCGTGCTGCCCGCCGTGACCGTCTGCCAGGGCCACGCGAACCGGACGTGTGGCAGGTGGACGTTGAACCCGAGGAAGTGCAACGTTGCCGACAGCGCCATCAGGACGACCGAGGCGATCACCCGGCGGAAGATCAGGCCCACCAGGATCACCACGGCGCTGCCCTTGACCCACCGCGGAACCCAGCGCCGGCGAGGGCGCGGCCGCTGCGGCGGCCGTCGGCCACCCGGCGAACCGGGTGCCCCCGCGGGACCCGGGTCCGGGGCGGCCCAGGGCGGCGGCTGCACCTCGGTCGGGCTGGCGCCCGCGCCCGGTCCCTCGTGCCCATCCAGTCGTGACCAGCCGCCGGTCGCGCCGGGGGCCGCCCAGGCCGGCTCCGCAGCGGCCAGCCTGCGCGTGGCCAGCGAGCTAATCGCCAGGATCAGCAATCGAACCATCGGTCTTTCCCCTCATCCTTCGGTGACCGGGTGGGCTAAACGGTGGCCGGGTAATCCAGGCTCAGGACGACGGGTACCGCGCCGAACGGTCGGCGGAATCTGGCCCCCGGCTTGTCCGGGGCGTTTGGCTCGGCAATCCCGGGCCAGCGCATGCCGGTGTGCTGTTCGGTGAGGCCCTGGACGGAATACGGGAACTCCATGGCCGACGTGCTGTGCAGTCTGAGCAGGCCGCCCCAGCGGAATGCGGCGAAGACACGCGCCAGCTCCAGGACCGACAGTTCCACCGGTACGGTCAGATCGATGTCGTACACGGTGTCGGCGAGGGCCACCAGATCGCGCGCGCACTGGGTCAGCGCCTCGGATTTGGTGCGATAGACCGTACCGTCCGCGTTGACCGTGCCCAGCTTCTCGCCCTGGACCGGCGAATAGCGCGAGTGCGCCTCGCACTGCATCCAGTCGCACGCGGCCAGCAGCTTCCAGGAGATTCCGCAGGTCCCGGCCACGTCCCGGTAGATCAGCTCGGCCCGGGCGAGCGGTTTTCTGGCCGTGGCGAGAAACGCGTTCTTGACGGGTGTCGGCATCTGCGGCTGGTAGCGGGGCGCCGGCTTCCGGGCCTTGGCCGCCGCCTTCCGCTTCGCTGACTTCTTCTGTGCCGCCGAGCGGCCCGGGTCCGCCTGCTTCGCGGGTGACGCCTCGCTGGATGCCGCCTGAGACCGGGACCGGGACCGGGACTGGCGTACGGGCGCCGTGGACGGAGCCGCCTTCCCCGCTGGCTTCTCGGGACGGAAGGCCGCAGCCAACTCGGCCACCACCTCGGTGTCGGAGGAGGAGCGCGGCCGGGCCGTACCTCCGGACGAGCGAAGCTCCGCCGACGTATGCGCGGACGTAACGCCGGAACCGGAGGCGATGCCGGGAATGGCCGCCTGATCCGGCGGCGTCGCCCCAGTGGACGGCCCAGTGGACGGCCCAGTGGACGGCGCGGTGGACGGCCCGGTCGGCTGCGGTGTGGCGAACGGGTGCGGCACCGCGCGCGACGGTGGCGCGGTCGCCTGGGCCGTCGGCCTGCCCGCGGGACCGGTGGCGGGCGGTGCTTGATCGCCGCCCGGTGCCGTCGGGGCCGCATCGGCGCCCGTGCCGCCCAGGGCGCCGCCGCCCTGGGCGGGCGGGGCCGTGGCCACGGCGTGCGGGGTGGGCGCGGGACGCCTGCCGGCCGTGGCGGCTCGTGTGGTCGTGGCGCGCGATGCGGTGAGCGGCGTCGTGCCGGCGGATGGCGTCGCCGACCGTGGGGTGGTGACGTGCGGTGCGGTGACCGGGGGTGCCGTGGTGGCGCGGGGGCTCGGGGTGGCGTGCGGAGTGGAGAGGGCCGGAGCGGTCGCGGTGGCGGCCGGCTTGACGGCAGCCGGGTGCACCCTCGTGGCCGGGGCGGCCGACCGTGAGGGTGCGGCCGGCCGCGCGGCCGTGGCCGATGCCGCCGTGGACGGGGTCACCGTGTCGAAGCGGTACAGGTTGTACCCCTGCATCAGGCCAATGAGGTTGCTGCCGTAATCCGGATTGGTCGCGTAGACGCCGGTGAGAGCCTGGGCGAAACGGTCCGGTGCCTGCCGCTCAGCCATGGCCGCGGTGTAGTACCCGCTGCTGGCGAGCAGCTTGCTGTGGTCATCGATGCTCTGCGCGACGTTCTGGTAGGCGCGGAACTGCGCGCTGACCGTGACCCACTGACCGTTCTCGAACTCCTGGGTGGGAAGGGAGTCGCTGCCGGCGGGCCCGGTGCCCTTGATCCCGAACAGATTGTGGTCCTGAGTGGCCAGCGTGCTCTGACCCCACGCCGACTCGTCGATCGCCTGTGCGATCGTCACCGACGCCGGAACGCCGTAGGTCCGCTGGGCGGCGACCGCGCCCGTTGCCACCTCATCAATGAAGGCGCGCTCCGTGGGCGTCCCGGGTGCCGCCGACGATGCGGGTGCCGAGGCGGACGCCGGTCCCGAAGGTGAGACGGATGGCGCCGCCGACTGATTCCGCGTGTACGTCGCGGACGGAATCGCGCCGGACGCGCCGGCGGCGACCGCCGCTGGCATTCCAGGTATGGCAACATCCAGTGCCGCATCGTGGCCGGTGCCGTTCTGGCCGGCCGCCTGGGGCGTGGCCGCGGCCGCCCGGGGGGACGCCGCCTGGTGCGGAGCCGCCGGTCGCGTGCCGGGCTCGTGCCCCGCGGCGGCGGCCGCGGCCTGCGGGACTCCCGGAATGGCCGCGCCGTCCGCCTGAATGGCCGCCCCGGTGTCCGCGGCCACCGCGGCGGTGCCGGGCACGGCCGCCAGCGCTCCCGCCGGCTGCTCAGCGGCCTGCTGCGTGGCAGGCGTACCCGAACCGCTGCGCGCCGCCGTGGGGGTGCCGGTAGCCGACCGCACCGGTGCTGGCGTACCGGCCGCCGCCGGCGTGCTCGCGGTAGAGCCCGCCACCGCAGAACTGGCCGCCGAGGGGAGATTTCCGTTGCTGATGAATCCGGCCACGCCCTGCGCGGCCAGCGGGCCCGGGTATTCGTGCGCGTTGACCGAGAAGTTCGGCAGCGAGTCGCCACCCACGGTGGACAGGACACCCTCGGAGTACTTCGTCACCACCTCCACGTGGCCGTCGAACAGGACCCAGTCGCCGGGGAGGGGCTGATAGCCGTCGCCCAGGGGGTGCCAGCGCTGATGCGCCTGCGCGTCCTGCAGAACCGAGGTGATACCGGGCGACGCCGGGTTCGGGTCGACGCGTACGTCGGCCCAGTCCTGGAGCGGCCACGGATACGTGGATCCGCCGGTCACCCAGCTCTGCCGGCCCACCATCTGCGCCGCGAGCGCCAGGGTCATGCTGGCAAAGGCTGCGCAAGATTCGCCATGGTCCACCCCGTCCGTGCTGTCGCGCTGCCAGATCAGCGCCTCCATCTCGGCCGGGGTTTTGCTCTGCGCCATGCGCAGGTAATAGTTCGCCACGCTGACGATGGCCGAGCGAACGGCCGAGTCGTCCTGCGCCGCAGGCCGGGCGGCGTGATCCAGCGCGGTCAGCGTCACCGGGATGCTGGCGGGCGACGCGACCTGATCCGCCGTGCCCGGGGCGAAGGCGAAGCCTGTTATCGCCCCGCCCGCGCTCAGGCTGACGAGCGCGGTCGCCTGCTGCCACCAGGGCTTGCGAGTGGAGTTCACAGAATCACCTTCTTCCGCGATTGAGCCGGAGGGATGGACACGGGGGGACTAGCGGTTGTGGAACTGCCTCACAGGTTCGTCTGCGACAGATGCTCGAGGATCGCCTGCACCTGCGGGTTTCCCGGGTTCCCCGCATTGGCGAACAGCACGGCCGCGTCCTGGGCCGCCCCGGGCGTCGCGCCGACGGCCCATTTCTTGTAGATATCGGCGACGAGGGCCGCCTCCTGGCCGGGGGTCGTGATCGCGCCGGAGCAGACACTCGGGAAACCTGGCCGTGAGGTCATCGCGGATGAGCCGGTGTAGCGGGCACAGTTAGCCGGATAGCCCTCCAGCCCCGGCTGGACCGACGGGCTGCCGTTGGCCCCGATGACCGACGCACCGCCAATGATGTTGTTGATGGCCCGCGCGGCGACCTCAAGGCTGTCGATCGGGTTCATCGGGTCGTAGGGGTGGTGGAGGTTCAGCGACCAGGCGACCTCGGACCCCTGGTTGGGGGCGATGGGCTCCAGCCCCATCCGGCCGGTCTTCTGGTCGGCGAAGTGCGGATTACCCGAGCTGGCCAGCAGTGCGAACACCCACAGAATCTGCTGCGTTGCCTTGGCGCATGCGAAGTTCACCTGTCCCGGCTCGGACGTTACGTCCGGGTTCTGGCAGGCCGTGGTGATCTCGGCCTGCATGGCCGGAACGCTGGCGGGCCACGACGCCCCCCCACTGAGCAGCAGCGCGATCAGGACGATGATCAGCACCAGGGCGGTGCCACCGGCACCGAAGGCGACCCTGTGCCGCCGGATGACGCCCGGGTGGTAGCTACTGCCCCGGCCCTGGTTGATGAGCCGTGAGGTACGGTCCGGTGCCGCGGCGCCCCGGACGGGTGCGTCATCACCGGCAGGTTCGCGGCCGGATCCGGCGCCACGCCCGTATCCCCGGCCGGGGACGGCGTGCTCCGGTACCGCGTAGAACGCCGCCGTACGGTCGCCCGCGGGTACCCGGTCCAGGTCGTCCAGGGCGGGCTGCCGGGTGCCGTCATAGGCGCGCGGGGCAGCGTCCCGCGCTAGCACCGATTCGGCCAGCCGGCGTTCCAGTTCCTTGATGCTCTTCATAGAGACCGCCTCGGGGGTGCGGTGGGTGATGCGAAGGGGCGATGCGGTTCACGGTCCGGGCGGAGGGAGGGGAGGACAGGGCGTACGGCCGCGGGGATACTGAGGGAAGGGACGAACTGGCGCAGCGCAGGTGTGATGGACGCGCCACGCCCGCGGCGCGCCGCGACGGCAGCGGAGCGGGAGATGCCCTCCGACCTCGGATCTTTCATGCGCTTGACCTCCCTCATGAAGATAATTAGAACACATGTACGACTGAACCTCAATCGGAATGTCGTAGCCTCATGATAAGCGAACACAAGTTCGATTGCAGGTGTTCCCGGGACCGGGCACCCGAGCCGCGCGGAGGGGGCGAGTTCTACCACCGGCCGGTCCGCGCGCCAGTTCAGCGGCGCGGCGTCAACGATTCCGGGCCGCCGGTGATCATCGGTGGCACCGGCGACCCGGCAGGCGGGTGACCAGGCGGGTGAGCTCGAGCTGAACGTGCTCGGACCGAGCGTCGTCGTGACGCGGGACCAGCGCGCGGCCGCCGGTCGCCGGTCGCCGGTCGCCGG
>Ga0182014_10007037_pt1 | contig 11892 bp, 12 predicted proteins | sample 612S2DmetaG_FD_120489 | JGI IMG/M metagenome (GOLD analysis project Ga0182014, IMG submission 120489) | Permafrost microbial communities from Stordalen Mire, Sweden - 612S2D metaG | ecosystem: Environmental > Terrestrial > Soil > Wetlands > Permafrost | place: Sweden: Stordalen | collected... | reverse complement strand
CCCCCTCGCAGCTCTCCATGCCCGGACCATGATCCTGCTCTATATGGCGCTGCGGCGGGGCCCAGCAAGTGCTGGGCAACCGCCGGCAGCGCCGAGCGCTTGGTCGCGCGCAGACGCGCGCGGCCAAATATTGCGGGGTGCGGGGAAGTCACTTCCCCGCTCTTTTCGATTGCCTCAACTTGAACGCAACTTAGTATAAGTGGGTATTCAGGAATTATGTATGTTTTTTTAAGTGCAGAGCGGAGAACTCCCTGAGCGCAGGAAAATGGCAGGGTTAACAAAAAATTTTCCCGGCCCGGCAGGTATGTGTGGGGAAAGCGCAGATACGATAATGGCAAGGATCGAATTTCCGGGGAGGGAAAGATCATCCCAAAGATGGGGGATAACCGTGTATGGTGATAACAATCGACTGAAGTTGCCTCATACTGATTATCCCAGGGTTCTCCCTTTCCAAAAACTATCCCGTGTCCGACAGGCGCGTCAGTTCATGAAACCAAGAATGAAGCACCGGCAGTCTTCATTAGAACCATTACAATTACTTTATACGTTTCAGTACACCATCCACGCCGGGTAAAGGTATACTTCCACCAACCGGTATACCAACAATGGCGGAAAGATTAGCCTGTTTCAGCGCATCTTGCACCCAACGGTTCAAAGTATCTCCTGTTGTTTCTTCAATGTCTGTTATGATATCTTTATCATCTACACTTACTACCAAGGAACATGCTACAACTTTGTAGGCTATTGGCGTCAATAGTGTACTTGATTGAGAGTCTTTCTTTTCCGCATAGCCATGATTAGGATCTGCATAAACTGTATCACCTGCGCTAACGTTCATTAAAACTTTCCCGTCCATATCGTATAAAATAAGCATCGCTCTACCCTTACCTACTCCAGATAGCCCACTTTTTTTCACGAAAGCTGACAGCGTCGCTACTGCACTTCCATCATTTTTGGCAATAAGTCTTGCATAGGCATTAATTGTAGTCTCTCTTGTTGATTTGCTCTTATTTTCTCTATAAAGCTCAGAATCAGCGGTTGAAGGCTGAGGTAGAGCAAGTACGCCAATAGTCAACAATATTACCAGGCTCATCAACTTAGGCGACTTCATCTTTCCCCTCCTCTTAGATTAAGTATATGCCTGCGCTCAGTGCTTATATTTTAGCAGCAATCGTTCAAAGTGTGAAACCAAATTGGCTCTAAATACCACTTCCCCCAAACTTTCCCGAAACGAGGTGAATCCTGGCGAAACATGACGAATTTTAAAAGACTCAAAACAGCCGGAAAGAGAGACTATGTCGTTGGGAATGTTGGATGTTACGGGGTTTGATGGATCAATCGATTGAGCCGGGTCTCGGCTTCAACTCCCGCCGCCTCCACCATCTCATCTGGAACCATTACTTCCATGCCGGATTCTCAACCGTGTATCTTCCACGAATGCGCGTGTTCGTGCTATGACCGGTCCTGTTAACGGCGCAGGGCGCTGACTATGCTGAAGCAAGTCAAGCCTGGATTATGCCTGAGCAGGCCTGAGAATTATACTGCGTTCATCCCAACCAACTGATTTTATGTCGCAAATTTGTCAGAGGGAGGGGAGGCTGCATGCGCGCGGTTGGTGACAAACAGGGAGGGACCATACGACCGGATTTCGACAAATCCATTAGTATCGATTTTAGGGCGCAAAAATCACCACAGCATTTCATGTCTCTGCGGGCTGCCCTAAACGATGAAAAGGACCATATCAGGGTGGGCTAAGCGGAGCGCAGCCCACCAGGCCTTTTCGAAGCAGATACCGGGTTTCTTCTCATGAGGGAGATCGATCAGCGATTCAACATCCTCAGTGGTGCTGCGTCCTGAAACCGCAAAAACCAGTCCTACCGGCATTTCTCTTGCATGTTCGATTTGGGAAATCGTATGGTTTCTACGGGTTTCGGGGGCGCAACGGAAGTTTTTCGGGCAAAAATCCGATCCCAACATGCAGTTTGGATGCAGAGCGCAGAAGTTGATGCATTATCCCGGCTTAAGATCCTCCGGCGCCACCTTGGAAAAAGGAGGAAAGTCATGAAATTGTCGCGCTTGACGTGTTTGCTGTCACTGGCCTGGGTGCTGATCTTCAGTCAAATAGCTCCGGGGGCGGAGAGTGCACCGTCCTTTGACTGGACGGGGCCTTACGCCGGTGTCCACCTCGGCTACGGCCAGGGCAATGCAGATACCTACGTTAACCCGCTGCCCCTTCCCCGGATCTCCACCGACCAGGCGCCGTCGACACTGAGTCCCAATCCGGGCGGGATCGTTGGTGGTGTGCAACTCGGTTACAACTATCAAATGAGCCGCTTCGTCGCCGGAATCGAGGCCGACTTTTCGGGGTCCGGAATGAGCGGGTCCCAAAACGTCTCCCCCATCCTTTTAAACAACGGCGCCACTTTCCAGGGTGTCATATCAGCACATGAGAATACCAACTGGTACGGAACACTGCGGCCGCGGTTGGGCTACACTGTGCAGCCCACCGTGCTCGTCTATGCGACTGGAGGTCTTGCCTACGGCGATGTGTCCTACTCGGCGAATACTAACTTTGGGCAGGGGTATAATAGCTACCCCGCATCCCTTAGCGCTGCAAAGGTGGGCTGGGCCTTGGGCGGAGGCGTCGAATACGCAGTTTCGAAGCGTTGGACCGTCAAGGTTGAGTATCTGTATATGGACCTCGGAAGCGAGTCCGTCACTGCCGGTCCGATTTCACCGAACCCGCCGAACACGGAAGGGTACAAATGGAATACAACGGCCAACATCTTCAGCATCGGCGTTAACTACAAGTTCTAAGAATATTCGAAGAGCGGTTCATGCGGTATGTGGATTTTGAAACGTACGGTTCTTGTTCTTTTCAATTCAACCATCTCAATTTACCCGGGGAAGGGAAGACCATGAGAAGGGGATTGATGGTAGGGGTGTTGTTCCTGTTCGCATTGCTGGTTGCCGCTGACCGAACGGCTCTGGCAGGCTACAGGATTATTCACGAATTCGACGGGACCGATGGATCGGCGCCGTACGGCCACCTGATCTCGGTAGACGGCAGGCTCTATGGGATGACTGCCGGTGATGCCATCGACAATATGGGAATGATTTTCTCGCTTGCCTCCGATGGCTCCGGCTTCACCCTGCTTCACCATTTTGCCGGCCAACCCGGTGATGGCGCATGGCCCCATGGGAGTCTGTTTTACCAGGGCGGCGCTCTGTACGGAATAACATGGGCAGGGGGATGCAGCCAAACCAACTGCGTAAACCTGGATAACAACGGCTGTGGCGCCCTGTTGTCGCTCCAAACCGATGGAAGTAATTATAATGAGTTCTGGGAATTCAGTTGCGGCGGAGATAGCGGAGCAGACCTCTACGCGGCGCTTCCCTGCGCCCATTTTGTTTCCGACGGGACACAACTGTACGGCACAGCGTCGCTGGGTGGTAGTGCATCCGACTATGGAGCGGTGTTTGCCGTTCGACCGGACGGAACCGGTTTGTCTATCCTGCACAGCTTCAGCGGGAGTGATGGGGCGCAGCCCGAAGGCGGCCTGGCCTTGGAGAACGGCATTCTCTACGGCGCCACTTCCTGGGGCGGCGATAATAATCGTGGAACGGTGTTTTCGATTGAGACTAACGGATCGAACTTCAAAGTCCTGCACCATTTCGGCGCTTTGGACGGGACAAACTCCTTCGCCACGCCGATCCTGGCCAATAACCGGATCTTCGGGGTCACAACCTTTGGGGGCGCCTACAACGAGGGGGTGATCTTCTCCATGCGGCCCGGTGGCGCAGATTACCAGATTTTGCACAGTTTCACTAAAAAGGATAGTGGTCCCTTCGAAGGCGTGATTCTGGTGGGAAATAAGCTCTACGGCGCCACGACCGGCAATGGAGGACCTAACAACACCTTCGGAGTGATCTACTCCATCGGACTCGACGGATCGCAATACACGGTGTTGCACCGTTTTGACGGCACTGACGGGTCCTGGGTCGACGGGCGACTGCTCCTGCTGGGGAATACTCTTTTCGGTCTGGCCTCCCACGGTGGGAAATACGGCAATGGTGTGCTTTTCGCCTATGACCTGCCGGTGCCCACGATACCCCCACACGCACAACGGTAATAACTCCCCGGGGGATGGCCGTATTGATCCTGCTTGCGGGATTCGGTAAACCGACTGGACAAAAGGAATCATCTCATCTATCCTTTGACGGTGACGACATAATATTGACACGACACAGACCGTCAGATTTTTTCATGCAGGAACAGGCGGCTTGAGTTGTGCAAGAGAACGAATCAAATTGAATTGCTGGACGAGGATTTGGCCCTTGCGTAGCAAGACATTACACATAAATACTGTGAAGAGGGACAAATGCTGATTTACCAAGAAATTGTCTTACGGTTATTTTTGTCGGAATTGTTGGGCAGCATCATAGGCATAGAGCGAGAACGTCTGGATTGGGTTGCCGGATTGCGCACTCACATGCTGGCGCCAGTTGGCGCTACAATGTTCATGCTTGTTTCTACTTTTGGATTTAGGGATGTTTTAACAGGTCATCCTAATATTGTTCTTTACCCATCACGAGTCGCTGCTCAAGTCGTTAGTGGAATTGGTTTTCTTGGGGCTGGGACAATCATTTTTCGAAGGGAAATTATTCGAGGGCTAACCACTGCTGCAAGCCTTTGGTCCGTAGCCGCAATCGGTTTGTAAGTTGGAGGAGGGCAGTATGTTGCAGCTACATGCGCAACCGGGGTTGTTCTAATTATTCTCGTTGGCATAAAACCGATAGAGAGGCGTTTGTTCGCCAATAAGCGATTCCGATGTATTACACTACTGCTTGATCATAATTCAATATCTTTGCAAAGCATTGAGTCGGCCATTGAACAAGTTGACCTTCACATGCTCCACATTGTGATTCAACCGAGTGACATGATCGAAAAGGAACAGGTTCAGGTAACTCTAAGCAGAGCAAACAATGAACATATCATTCAATTAATTGAAAAGTTACGTGGAATATCCGGAATAATTGAAATCAGTCATGATATCTCTGCCGCCTAACAATGCGTTCAAGCTTACGGAAATAACCATCCATGTATCGTTACAGACTCATTTGGAATCGATCTGTCACATTAACGGCTCGTTAGGATGCCAATGGAACAGACACAAAGCAATCCACTTCCCATCGAGACACGGTCACTCGATCCACTCCAAGCAACCGAGAAAACTCATTTATCTTCAGTCAGAATAATGATTCCTGTCCGGTTCGAGGCGAAGTTTGATGGCTTCTTAAATTATCTATATAAAATATCGTTAAAAATCCAGTCTCAGCGGCTTGACATTTCTTTGCAAAAGGATTTGCCATGCTCAGCGGAACTTCTGTTAGAATGAAGCAGTTTGAGCCAGGCCTCCCGCGAACGCCCCGTCTCTGGTCATGGACAGTGATCATAGACAGGTCAGGAATGGAGAGCGTAGAGAATGGCGGCGGCCTGCCTGCCCGCTACGCGCCCGCACGGCGCAGAGTGGTTATTTTTTTCGGCAGGGTGCTTATATAAGTTTATCATACGCGGATAAATGAGCTTAACAGGGGACGTGCAATGAGCCACATTTTAGTGATAGATGACGACACCGAGTTATGTGAATTGTTGGCCGATTATCTCAAACCTGAAGGATTCGAGATCACCTCGGTATACGACGGCGAGCAGGGATTGCGGCTGGCCGTCTCCGAAGCGGGCAAATACGACCTGATCGTGCTCGATGTAATGCTTCCCGGTATGAGTGGTTTTGAGGTCCTGCAGCACCTGCGTTCGCAATCCGATACACCGGTCCTTATGTTGACGGCCCGTGATGAAGAAGTCCTTCGCATCATGGGGCTTGAAATGGGTGCGGACGACTACCTGCCCAAGCCGTTCAATCCCCGCGAGCTTATTGCCCGCGCCCGAGCCATTCTCCGCCGGACCAAAGACCGGCACAACCAACACGCTGCCCTTTCCATGCCCGAAAAGATCTCTGTGGGCGATATCGAGCTGGATACCGGGACCCGTGTTGTGAACCGCAGCGGCGAGCAGATCGAGTTGACCTCCGTTGAGTTCGGTTTTCTGGAGATGCTGCTCAGGGCGGCCGGTCACGTGGTGACGCGCGACCAACTGGCTGAGGGCGTACTGGGCCGTGCTCTGACCCCTTACGACCGCAGTGTGGATGTACATCTAAGCAGCCTTCGGAAGAAACTCGGACATAAATTAGGCGAAATCGAGCGGATCAAGACAGTGCGAGGGGCCGGATATATTTATGTGAACCCGGCTCAGCCGGACAAAGACAAGATTTTGCAACAGTGATCCGGCCGATGCGGCGGGGAAATTTCAATGCGAAGCCTTTTTGTAAAAATCTTCCTCTGGTTCTGGGTGGCAATGGCGCTGATTAGCTTTGCCTCTTTTTTGTCGGCCGTGGCTACAGAGTCACATTCATTTTTCGCCATGCCCTGGCTGAGATTTTTTGTGCGCCCGCCTATCGAGGGGCATCTGAAGATGCAATCCGGGTCGTTTTCGGGTCACTGGATGAGCGTTGCGGGAAATTCCCTCAGACTCGCAGGCCAGACGGCAATTGGGATATACGAACGTGATGGGAAAACGACCCTTTTGGATTTCTTCAATGAACTGGAAAGAGCCGTTCACATCCGTTTTTATCTGTTCGACGAGCAAAACGTGCAGCTAACCGGATGGCCGATTCCCGAAGAGGTCAGGGAATTATCTTTGCGTCACCTGCACGACGGTTTGGATTACAAGCGATCCGACGAGTCGATTCTTACGGTTCAACAACTCATTGATCCGAGCGGCAAGCAATACACACTGATCGCCAGACTCCCCGCCCGCCATTTTCTCACGCGTGATTACAGCTTACTGGCAATGAACCTGCTCATCATCCTTATTACGGCCGGAGGGGTATGTTACTGGCTTGCACGCTATATTTGCATGCCGATCGGCAAACTTGGGGCGGCGGCAAGGCACTTGGCCGACGGAGATCTCAAAGTTCGCGTTGGCGCTGTTTTGGGCAGGCGGCGTGATGAAATTACCGAACTTGGGAGAGATTTCGACCTGATGGCCGAGCGTATCGAATCTTTGATTGGCTCGCAGAAACGTCTCCTACGAGATATCTCGCACGAGTTCCGTTCGCCGCTTACACGGTTGACCCTCGCCCTGGAAATCGCGCGCCGTCGCGACGGTCAGGATGCAATCAACGCGCTGGATCGAATCGAACGGGAAGCTGGTAGGCTTAATGCACTTATAGGCAAATTGCTCATGCTGGCCCGTCTCGAGAGCGGTGCAGAGGAAATAGACAGAGCGCTCGTCAATATGGCTGAGTTAATAGAGGAATTGGTGACCGACGCCGACTTCGAGGCTCGAGGACGTAATTGTAAGGTTCGATTTGTCTCACCTGAGAATTGTTTCGTGCCGGGAACCAGGGAATTGTTGCGCAGCGCAATCGAAAACGTCCTGAGGAATGCCGTCCGGCACACGGCGGAAGACACTGAAGTAATGGTCACACTGAGCTGCAGAACGGAGGGAAAGTCTTTGCGCGCGGTGATCGAGGTGCGCGACAAGGGGCCTGGGGTCCCTGAAGAGTCACTGGCCGATCTCTTTTGCCCCTTTTACCGGGTGGGGGACGCCCGTGACAGGAAGCAGGGGGGAACAGGTCTGGGGCTGGCTATCACAGAGCGTGCAGCCAAACTTCATGGCGGTCAGGTGCGGGCAGCCAACGTCCCTGGCGGGGGGCTCAGCGTTACGATCGATCTTCCGGCAAAAAGGGAAGAGGGCCACCCATAGAGACCACTTGGGCCGGCCCCGATCGAGTAGAACTGGAAGGCTCCCCTGGATCTTCGGTAACGATTAAAGGGGTTTTTCGGATGAATTCCGGTTAGTCATCTTTCATGTGTTTCTTCTCGCGCCGAGCTTTCCCTGACTCACGCAACTCTTGAGCTTTAGTGCGCTGCTCAGGAGTCAGGACCGCAAATATTTTGGATTTCATGCTCTCTTTCGCCACAATCAGCTCAACTATCGTATCTGCCTGTCCCTTGGCGATGGACCGAACTTTCGTCTCATCAAACGGCCCACTCTTTCGCAGAGCGATGAGCTGATCGCGCCCAGCCTTGAGTTGTTGGACCAGTGGTTTCATTTTTGCGCGCTCTTCGGAAATGATTGTATGGATTTGGGTTTTTTGCTCATAAGTCAGATGCAGCTTTTTCCAGAGATGGCGATGCCCTTTATGATGCTTGCAATGCATCCCGCAATGCCCTTCAGCCGCAGGCTCGTCTTTTGGACCGGTCTTGCCGGCGTCCGCAACGGCGGGAGCGGCCGAGCCCTGGGCCCCGACAGCGATAGAGTTGAAGAACAACCACGACCCGGTCATCCATACTACCGCCACCAAAGTTACGGCAAATCCCGCCAATAGTTTTTTCATATGATATCTCCCCATGATTTGATGATAATTGATGATGAGTAAATACAAAAAGTCACCATGAAGATCGAGTTAATATTAGTTAATGCAGGTAAAGTTTTGTAAAGGAATATCCGGGCGGACCTTAAAGCTTATTTTCCCTTATCGGCGGCGCTTTGTTTATTTATAGGATTGCTGCGGAAGGAAGGTCTTCATTCTTTGCGGGGCGGGAAAAAAGAGCTTGAATTATGTTGTTGACAAATTAACCCAGTTCTTTTAGCATATTGGCTATTCCTGAAAAAGCCAAACCCGGCGTGAGCCGGGGGCGGAAAGCCAACGGGTCTCTCAAGAGACGGCCGGGTTGCCTGGAAGTTTGTAATAGGGCCTTTGGATTTTTATCGAACGACCTGTTGGATCAGGATGTAAGATGCCCGAGCCAGTTCAATTCGCCAGAATTGCCCAGGCTTATTCAACCAGCGCCAACACCTGTTTAAGACCGCGAAGCCTGTCGGATAATTCGTTCAAGGATACGGTGCAGATCTCCAGGGAGGCGCAGGAGAAATCCAGAGAATTTTGGTTTAACATCAAAGGGGAATCTTCTTCAGAAAACCCTTGCCCGCAAACCCAAGCGGGAAATGACAATGAAGTCCTCAATCTGTCCGCAAACGCAACAATGGACCAGATACGCAAAGCCTACCTCGCCGCCATAAAGCAGTATCACCCCGATAACTTTGCCGGCTCTCCCCCGGAATTTCGACAACTCGCGGAAGAAAAGAGTAAACAGATTAACCTCGCCTACAAGAAATTGACAGGCGCCTAATGCCTGGACGGCCCCGTGCAATAAGCCCCTAGTTGCAGCAATCAACCGCATTCAAAACTTTTTGAAAGAGCAGGTTTTTTTTCTTCAGTTCAGGCTCAATTTTACCGATTGTAATTGAGCATAGGCTCATTATTGGAAACATTTGCGGATCGAGGCCGTCAACAAGGCGGTGGGACCGGCGACCCTGCGCAACTAAACCACCCCAAAGGAGAACACAGTGTCTTCAGTGTCTTCTACAGCGTCTTCATCGTCCACATTGAATGAGTTGGGCTTTACCGGCATGGGGACCAGCATCGACTGGCAGAGCATGCTGACCCAGTTGCAAGCGCTTTCAGAAAAGAGTCTGACTCCCTACAATAATCAAATAACAACCTGCAACGACAAGGTCTCCGCCTGGCAAACCTTCGACAGTGACCTGAGCGCACTCCAAACCGCCTCAAATGCTCTGACGACAAGCGGCGCCGGCCTGAACCTTTACAGCGCCACGGTGGCTTCCTCTTCAAGTGTGAGCGCCTCAACGCTTCTGTCCGCCTCCGCCTCCTCTTCGGCCAGCAACGGCAGCTACCAGGTAGTTATCTCCAATACGGCGCAAGCGGAGCAACTCGCCTCGGGATCGTTTTCCTCAAATAATACTGCGCTCAACATGACAGGGACAATCCTGGTAAACGGTCACGCCGTTCACATCGCTGCAACCGATACGCTTCAGAATTTAGCGTCTAACGTCAACAATGCAAATACCGGCGCTCAAGCTTCGGGCGTATCGGCTGCAATAATGCAGACCTCTGCGACCAGCTACCGGTTGGTGCTCAGCAGTGATAATACAGGAACCACCGGCATCAGCCTGCTGAATGGCTCTTCTTCGGATACGCTCGGCGGCCTTGGATTCAACACAACTGAAACAAGCATCAAGAACCCCATAACCGGAGGAGGGGCTCAAAGCGATGCTTTTTCGAGCGCTTCCACCGCGGTCGAAGCCATGCTCGGAAATGAAAACAATGACCTTTCCGGGACTGTAACCATAGGCGGCAACACCGCCACTATCGACTTGAGCGACACCCTGCAGCAAATACAACAGACGCTGGTCAAAGCCGGCATTTCCGCTTCCATTGTCACGTCGACCAAGGGATCTCAGACGACCTACGGCCTTGCGATCGCCGGCATGGCCAACGGTAACTATACTGACCAAAACAACGTGATGCAAGCCCTTGGCCTGATCCAGGGAAACGGGGTCGATGAGCGCGAAGTTACCGGAACTGCCGCCAATACAACGACAACGAACGGTAGTTCGTCGCCAATTACTGCCGATACGCTCATCACGAGCATTGATGGATACAACTACACGTCCGGAGACAAGATCACCATTTCCGGAACGGCTCACGACGGGACTGCAGTGGCGGCTACCGATTTCGCCATAACCCCGACCACGACGGTCGGGGACCTCCTTAACCAGATTGGGAGCAACTTTGGCGACGTCACGGCTTCGGTCACTTCAGACGGGAGAATCCAGGTCATCGACAATGCAACCGGCTCCAGCGATCTCTCCGTTAATCTGACGCCTTCCATTGGAGATACCGGTTCAGAACTGAGTTTTGGATCTTTCGGCCAAGTCCTGCAGCAGGGCGCCAACGCCGCCTTTACGGTAGACGGCATGAACATGACAAGCTCGACCAATACTGTTACAAGCGCAATCCAGGGGGTTACGTTCAATCTGCTCGGATCGGACCCGAAAACGACCTTGACGGTCAAGGTCAGCCCCGATACGCAGGGAATCGAAAACAACATCAACACCTGGATCAACGCCTATAACACCGTCATTTCATACGTCAACACCCAGAATACCTACAATTCCACTTCAAATACAACAGGCGGGCCGCTTTTCGGCGACACCACCCTGGACATGATAAAATCACAGCTTCAATCCACTCTAATGACCAAGGTCGGCACAGGGAGTCTGGACTATCTCGCCGATATCGGAATAACAGCAGGCAGCAACGGTCAGCTCAGTCTTAATACGACCACATTCGAGCAGGCGCTCTCAAGCAACTTCTCAGGCGTGGTTAATCTTCTTTCGGATTCCGGCGTTTCCAGCAACAGCCAGTTTCAATATGTCTACAATACCAGCGCCACCCAATCGGGTACGTATAACATCGATATCAGCACGCCTGCGGGCACAGGTCAAAACGTAGCAGGGCAGATTGACGGTTACGACGCCAGCGGCCTGGGAAATGTCCTGACGCTTAATAACACCGCGAGCAACGCCAACGGCCTTGAAGTCAGCTACACCGGGACCACGGCGCCGGCAAGCGCGACCATTACGGTAACCCGAGGAATCGCGAGTCTCATCAATGGCCTCGTGAGTGGATTTACCGCCGCAAACGGGACGGTTGCCGCCCAGACAACCGGACTGCAGAACAGCATCACCGGGCTCAATCAGCAAGTGAGCAACATGCAGGCGAATATCAACCAGCAGATGGCGAATATGCAAACGGAGTTTGAGAACATGGACGTCGCTGTGGCCCAGATGGACGAGATGCAAAGTTACCTGACCGTTCAACTGGCCAATTTATAATTTACGGCGGCAACAACCTCGTATGATAGACTGATATAGCACCCTACCGAGAAAAAATTACCACT
>Ga0182014_10007036_pt1 | contig 11892 bp, 10 predicted proteins | sample 612S2DmetaG_FD_120489 | JGI IMG/M metagenome (GOLD analysis project Ga0182014, IMG submission 120489) | Permafrost microbial communities from Stordalen Mire, Sweden - 612S2D metaG | ecosystem: Environmental > Terrestrial > Soil > Wetlands > Permafrost | place: Sweden: Stordalen | collected... | reverse complement strand
GATGGCCGACTATAACCAGTACCGGGACCAGCAACGGGCGATATGCAAGGGCATCACAGCAGAGGGCAGAGTGGCTCGCCAACATCTTATGGTGTCGCTCAGGGAGAAGAAGAAGGAAATTCGTGCGTCGGCTCTGTCATGGCCTGACAAGAAAGCCCTGCTTTCTCAGGCAGCGGCTCAATCCGTTATCGAAATACGCGCTCTGAAGCTGGCCGTTCAACAGCGGCGGCAAGAAGCATTTCCGATGAACCTCCGCTCATGGGTCGCGGACAGGGCCAGTGAGGGAGATGCGCGGGCGGCCGCACAACTTCGAGGATGGCGTTATGCAGATCAACGCAATCAGCGGCGGCTCGATGCAAGGCTGGAAGCAGATGCGCTGCACATTGGTCCACCGCCTGATCCTGACGGCAGCGCAGACCGGGCCGACCTCGCACAACAGAGGCTTGCAGCCCAACAGGAACAGCAGGCGCTCACCAATCAGATCGCCGCGACGCGCATCTGGCAAATAGACCGCAAGACCGGCGACGTTTCGTACACGCTGAATGGTAGGGTCTCCGTCATCGACCGCGGGCGCGTCGTCACCGTGCTCAACCAAGATAAAGCCGCTGTCCTCTTTGGATTGGAGATGGCCGTCCAGAAATACGGATCGCGCATTGCGTGTGACGGCAGCGTGGAGTGGAAGCGGATGGTCACGAAGGTTGCGGCGCAACAAGGAATCCCCGTCCAATTCACTGACCCGGAGATGCAGTACGCCATGCGTCTTCTACAACGTCTGGCGAATCCGCGCCAACGCCAGCAGGAAAGAGGCGGCAGGTAGCTCATGATTGCGGATATTCGGCCGCCTCCTGCCAAATGCCCCGTAGAGACTATGCGGGTGTCGTCAGTGTTTGGTTCTTCAGCTTATGGACGAATGCAAAGTAGGCCACCATCACGCGAAATGCCTTGGACCGATTCACACCGCCAAGAACCTCTCCGCCCACCCTCTCCAGTTCATCGGCAATCTCGAACGTCAAGGGAAACACGAACGCGGTGTCAATGCTCTGAAATGGAATGTTCAGCCACTGGTTGTTGTAGAACGCAACTAGCTGCGCTTGAGTGGCCTTGCTCTTGAAACTCATGATGATGTGTTCGGCCAAGGCGTTCTTTCTGCGGATTTTGAGCACAGCAAAAAGTTGGCTGAAATGGCTCTTGGTGAATTTGGAATCGACGGTGAGCCGGAGCTGAGTGCGCGTCTCTGCGGGAGAAACAACTCTGCGCTTCGGTCGGGCAGTGGCTTTCTTTGCAGCGGGCATGTGGTTTCCTCGTCGATACGTATCTTACAGCATTAGTATATGAGCGTGGAATACCACACTGCAAACAATTGTTGCAAATAGAGTTCACGCGAATGATGCGCCGGGGGGGTAGTGGGTTCATTGCATGGAAGTGAGGGAAGCCGAAAGAACCGCAACAAATTTGACCGTGGGGAAGGAGGGAGAAAAGGAGGCGGCCAGAGACGGCGCAATTCGCCAGAGCCATAATCCCGGCATAGCGCTGAAAGAAGTTGTCACAACATAGCGGCGCGCATCGCGGCATCGCCGATCTGGAGTTGCAGCCCCTCTACCGGGCCATGGCCTGGGTGGGCGAGATTCTTCCCAAGGCGAGCAGGATGGAACTACACCTTTCGCTCCCCGCACGAACAAGAATCTTATCGAGGAGGCACTCTTAAGGCGGCGGCGCGACCTGTTCTCCGACTTGGACATCATCTTCTTCGACACCATGTCGATCTACTTCGAGGGCCAAGGCGGCCAGACCGTCGGCCAGCGCGGGCACTCCAAGGATCATCGTCCCGAATGTTGCACACTATAACTGGCGCTCATACACGCACGCAAAGAGGCCTGATTGTCAAGGGGGGAGCCACTCATACGCTCGATTCGTCGAGGCTTTCGTCCTGCTGCCCCATCCGAAACTCAAGTCGGGCGGAGAACACTGAGCACCGAGTTCACCAGATGCTCGCGCGAGACGCCGAGAGAGGCACGCAGAAAGTCCTGGGTTCCAGCTATTTTCAGAATTTCGTGTCGCAGACGAACCATCCTGAGGCGGGTGGATAGTCCAGATTCGGCCATCACCTCGGCCACGGCGCTGCCAAGGCCTCCAGGGCCGTGTTCCTCTACCGTGACGACGAGTTCAACCGTACGGGCGGCATCCAGGATCGCATCCCTGTCGATGGGAGCCAGAGAGGGCATACTGGACATTGCTACGGACAGACCTGCGGCCTGGAGGTCGCCGGCCGCATCCAGCGCAATTCCCAGTGTCCCTCCCGTAGAGAAGATCATGACCTGGCTTCCCTTGAGCACCGGGATGGCGCGCCCAAACTCAAATTCCACGGGGCCGCTATGGAGAATCTTCTCGCCTGCCTTGCCGAGGCGCAGGTATCCTGGACCGATGTCCGCGGCCATCGCACGCACGGCGGCGCGCGCCTCGATCGGATCGCCAGGGGCAACCACCTTCATGTTGGGCAAGCAGCGCATGACACCCAGATCTTCGACTCCATGATGGGAATAGCCATGGGACCCATACGCCAAGCCGCCTCCGATAGAGACGATCTTTACCTTGAGGTTGTGACAACAGACATCGTTGCGAATCTGCTCCAGGCAGCGCATCACGGGAAAGTTGGCGATCGAGTACGTGAAAACGGTCTTGCCTTCCAGAGCCAATCCAGCGGCGATGCCAGTCATGTTCTGCTCGGCGACCCCGGCATTCAAATAGCGATCAGGAAAGCGGTCAGAAAACTGCTCCAGCACCGAATACCCGAGATCGCCACAGACCAGCCAGATCGAAGGATCGTTCTCAGCCAGCTTGCAGAGCTCATCAATAAAGGCGGTTCTCATGCGGTTACCCCCAATTCTGCAAGCGCGACTGCCAATTGCTCATCGCTGGGGCTTTTGTAGTGCCAGATCAATTGATCTTCCATGAAACTGATCCCTTTGCCCTTGATGGTGTGGGCAATCACCACAATCGGGCAGTCAGCGTCCACGGGCATCGAGTTGAACATATCGCATAGTTGCTGCATGTTGTTGCCGTCCACCTCGCGAACATCCCAGCGAAAGGCGCGCAATTTATCAGCCAGCGGATCGAGATCGAGCACATCTTTGGTGCGCCCAAAACTCTGGATCTTGTTGTAGTCAATGATGGCGACCAGATTGCCCAATCGATGCTGCGGGGCAAAGAGAAAGGCTTCCCAGTTGGAGCCTTCGTCCAGTTCGCCATCGCTGAGCAGGACAAAGGTGCGTCCGGGCAGGCCGCTGCGCTTGCGGGCCAAGGCGATGCCGCATCCAACCGGCAGGCCATGGCCGAGCGATCCGCTGGAAAGCTCAACGCCGGGGACGCAGGTGGTTGCGTGGCCCTGCAACCGCGCGCCATTTTGGCAGTAGGAATCCAACTCCTCGACGGGGAAAAAACCGCGCTCGGCCAGAGCCGCATAGAGAATCGCCGCGCCGTGTCCCTTGCTGAGGATGAAGCGGTCACGATCCGGCAACGCGGGATTGGCGGGATCGATCTTCATCACCTGCCAGTAGAGGCAGGCCAGAATGTCCGCCATGGAAAGGCAACTGCCAAGATGCGAGGCGCGGGCCTTGTGTACCATGCGCACGGCGTGGGCGCGCAGGCTTTGGGCTACGGATTGAAGCCGTTCAATTTCGGTCAAAGTGCTCTCCCTGACTGCGGTACCATTCGACGGTGCGGCGGATTCCGTCTTGCAGGCTGGTCTGGGGAACCCAGCCTGTCGCCGCTTTCAGGCGGCTGATATCGGCTTCCAGGTGCATCACTTGGTTTGGAGCAAAGGGAACCTCGCCAAAACCGATTTCCAGCGACGGATCAATCTGTTTGCGAATCTGCAAAACCACATCTCGAATGGAAACCGGCACTCCCGAACCCAGATTGAAGATGCTCGAATCGTATTGGCAGGAGGCTAAAGCAAGCAGAGCTCGAACTGCGTCCTCGACGTAAAGAAAATCCCAAATCTGGGTTCCTGCGGTAAGGCTTGGGCGTTCACGGTTGAGAAGCTTGGTAATCACGGATGGAATCATGCGCAGCTTGTCATCCATGGGACCATAAGCCCAAAACAAGCGTACGCCGGCAAATTTCATGCCATATTGCGCGCAGAGAGCTTCACTGAGGCGCATGACTGCCAGTTTGGCCTGGCCGTAAAGATTGAAAGGCTGAGGTATATCCGTTTCACGCACGGGAATCTGATAGGTTCCATATTCAACTGTGCTTCCAAGGTAGACAAACCTGGAGGCGCCGGCCTGATGCGCAATACGCAGCAAATTGAGACTTCCGGGAATGTTGTCAAAGATCTGCGCATCATCATTGGCAAATTTGCTGCTGTTTCCGCCTGTCCAGGCAAGATGGAATACTGTATCCGGGCGAAAGTCCGCGATAGCGTTTGCCGCAGTCGGAATATCCGCAAGCGATGAATAGATAAATCGCACATGGTTCACAACTGGCTGAATACGCCATAAGTCGCTGGAGGCGCGCACCAGGGCTGCGACTTCATGCCCCTCGTCAACGAGCTTGCGCACCAGGTGCGATCCGAGAAATCCCGAGGCTCCGGTTACAAGGCAGTGCATGCGTTGTTTGTCACCTCGCGCAGAGAGTTGAGCATGTGCTCGATCATGGCCTCGTTCAATCCCGGATAGACACCGATCCAGAAGACGTTGTTCATCACATAATCGGCGTTGTGCAGATCGCCGACCACGCGATAGTTGGCCCCAAGATAAGCGGGCTGGCGAAGCAGGTTGCCGGCAAACAGCAGGCGCGTGCCGATCTTTTGCGATTCCAGGTGATGGGTCACCCGATCGCGGGTCAGGCCAGACTCCGGCTTGACCGCGATGGGAAAACCGAACCAGCTCGGATCGCTGCCCGCGGTGGCCTGCGGCAGCAGATAATACTGTTGCAGATCGGCAAGACCGGCGCGCAGAGCGGCGAAATTCCTTTTTCGCGCGGCGATGAACCCGCCCAGCTTGTCCAGTTGCGAACAGCCGACGGCCGCCTGCATATCGCTGACCTTGAGGTTGTACCCGATGTGCGAGTAAGTGTATTTGTGGTCATAGCCGTAGGGCAATGTACCCAACTGCCAGTCGAAGCGCTTGCCGCAGGTGTCGTCTTTCCCGGGCGGGCACCAGCAATCCTTGCCCCAGTCGCGGAACGACTCGATCAGCTTGGTCAGTTGCGGCTTGTTGGTAACCACGCAACCACCCTCTCCCATGGTGATGTGGTGGGCGGGATAAAAACTGAAGGTGGCCATGTCGCCGAAGGAGCCGGCCATGCGTCCGCCAACGGTTGACCCGAGCGCGTCGCAACAGTCTTCGATGAGCCACAGGTTGTGCTTGCGGGCAAAGGCCGAGACGGCGGCCACGTCGAAGGGATTGCCCAGCGTGTGAGCGAAGATCATGGCCCTGGTGCGGGGGCTGAGCGCGCTCTCCAACTGGGTGACATCCACGTTATAGGTGCCCAGCTCGACATCGACAAAGACCGGCGCCAGGCCGTTCTGAAGAATGGGGTTGACGGTGGTGGGAAAACCCGCCGCAACGGTGATGACTTCATCGCCTGGCTTCAGTTGGCGCGCGCCAAGCGTGGGAGAAGTGAGCGCCGAAACCGCAACCAGATTGGCCGATGAACCGGAGTTGACCAGCCGCGCATCGCGCAGGCCGAGCAATTTGGCAAAACGGAATTCAAACATCTCGGCAAAGCGGCCGGCGGTCAACCAGAAATCCAGGCCGGAATCGACAATCGAAAACAAATCGCTTTGATCAAAGACGCGGCCTGAAACCGGCACAGGCGAGGCACCGGGCGTAAACTCTTTGGCCGGGAAGGCCTCCTGATAGTACTCGAATGTCAGCTTCTGAATGGCTGCGCGCAGTTCCTCTTTTTTGTTCATGCTGGTAAATCTCCCCCGGTGGCGTCGGTAGAAGTGAGGTTGGCGTACTTCCGAATCTGTTCACAGGTGAAAGCGCGCATCTCTTCGCCGCGCAGCTTGGCCCTGTACCAATCGACGGTCATGGAAAGGGCGTCGCGCAGGCGCAATTGCGGACGCCAGCCCAAACGAATCGCTGCCTTGGTACAGTCCAGTTTGAGGTTCTGCGCCTCGTGCAGTTGCGGAGAGCCGTCCAGCTCCCATTTTGCGCCCTCGCCCCATAGGGAGGCCAGTTCGTGCAGCACCCACTCCACCGGCTGTGCATCGCAGGGGTCGGGACCAAAGTTCCAGCCTCCACCCTGCTTCGCCCCGTCTTCGAAGAGCGATTCGGCCACGGCCAGATAGCCGCGCAGCGGTTCCAGCACATGCTGCCAGGGACGAATCGCGCGCGGATTGCGAATCAGCACCGATTGTCCTGCGGCAAAGGCGCGCATCATATCGGGAACCAGCCGCGCCTCGGCCCAATCGCCGCCTCCGATCACGTTGCCTGCGCGCGCCGAGGCCAAAGCCACGCCGTGTTTCTGATAGTCGGCGGGAGGGAAGAAGGAGTCGCGGTAAGCCGAGACAACCAGTTCCGCACAGGCCTTGCTGTTGCTGTATGGGTCATAGCCACCCAGTCTGTCAATCTCACGATAGGCCCACTCCCACTCGCGATTCTCGTAACACTTGTCGGTGGTAATGACCACCACGGCGCGCACGCTGTCGGTGTGGCGCACCGCCTCCAGCAAGTTGACCGTCCCCATCACGTTGGTAGTGTAGGTGCCCACCGGATCTTCGTACGAGGTGCGAACCAGCGGCTGCGCAGCAAGATGAAAGACAATCTCGGGACGAAACTCGGCCAGCGCGGAACGCAACAGCGCGCCATCGCGAATGTCGCCAATCACCGAACGCATGCCGCGCTCGATCGAGGCGTCTTCATACAAATTGGCAGCCGTGGGAGGCGGCAGAGAAAAGCCGCATAACTCTGCCCCCTGCAACTGCAGCCAAAGCGACAGCCATCCGCCCTTGAAACCGGTATGTCCGGTCAGAAATACGCGCTTGCCTTTCCAGTTCATTTCCAGACCTTCCACGGCGCCCTGCCAGAGCCCCAGAGGCTTTCGAGCGTTGATTTGTCGTGTACAGTATCCATAGGCTGCCAGAAGCCGGGGTGCTGATAGGCCGAGAGTTCTCCGCGGCGGGCGATCTCTTCCAGAGGTTCGCGCTCCCAAACAGTGGCATCGTCCTTCAAGTACTCACCCACCTTGGGCGAAAGCACAAAGAATCCGCCATTCACCCACCGGGCATCGCCCTTGGGCTTTTCGGCAAACGAGAGTACGGAACCGGCACTGTCGATCTGCAATGCGCCAAACTTGCCGGCAGGCTGAACCGCTGTCAGTGTAGCCAGCTTGCCGCTCTGCCGGTGGTGCTCGATCAGGGAGTCGATGTCGACGTTGGCAACGCCGTCGCCATAGGTAAAGCAGAACATCTCCTCGTCCTTCACGAAGGGCAACGCGCGTTTCAAACGACCGCCGGTCATGGTGTCCGGGCCGGTATCGATCAGCGTCACGCGCCAATCTTCACAATGGTTGTTATAGGTCTCGATCTTGTTTTTCCGAATGTCTATGGTGATGTCGGAGGCATGCAACGCATAGTTGGCAAAGTATTCCTTGATCATATAGCCTTTGTATCCAAGGCAAATGATGAAGTCGTTGATGCCATAATGCGAGTAGATTTTCAGTATGTGCCAGAGGATCGGATGACTGCCGATCTCGACCATGGGCTTGGGACGCAGAACTGTTTCTTCGCTCAGCCGTGTCCCCAATCCACCCGCCAGAATAATCGCCTTCATCGTAACACCGCCTTCATCCGTATTTACTCAATTCCAGTCAGATTCGATGCGCTCTGGCGCGGCCGGAAGGAGTAGTGTTTATGGCCCAGAAAGCTGAGGATGACGGTAACCACAGCCATGATCGCGGCGCCAAGATACGCCGCCTGCCCGGGCCGGTGCAGGCAGCGCTCTAAAAGAGGGACCAGAATAGCCAGCCCTGCCAGGGTAATCAACATGCTGCTCCCGTAGACTCCCATGCACCGCAGCCATTCGGCAATGTAGCTGCCGCGGCTGCGAAAGACAATCCACTTGTACCCCAGAAACGCCACGCTGATGGCGATTATATTTGACAACAGGCTGGCCAGCAGGTAGCTGTAATGACCGACTGGCCGCAACGACCAGTTGAGAAGCGCAAACAGCCCATAGCCAAAGACCGTGTTGAATCCGCCCACCAGCATATAGCGGACGATTTGCTGCCGCGGCTTTAGAGAGCGTTGCATCACCGGCGGTTCTAACCTTTCACTGAAACTGCCATTCAGGCAAGTCTTCACGCAGGCTGTAAAAACCTAGAAATTGATGCGCTCTTTCTCCGTGACCAATGGTCGATTCTGCACCATGGTGTGAATCGAGCCTACGTATTCGCCAATGATGCCCAGAGCGATCAACTGGATCGATCCGAAAAAGAACAACCCGAGAACCAGAGGGGCGATCCCGGCATCGAAAGTTGACCAGAATGCTATTTTGTAACCGAGATAAAAAACGCCTAGAAGAAAACTGATCGCGGCGGTGAAAAATCCGAAGAAGATCACCAGTCGCAAGGGCACTTTGGAGAGATTGGTGATTCCCAGCATGGCATAGTCATAGAGTGTGTAGAAATTGTGTTTGGTCTTGCCCCGCTCACGCCGCTTCTGGTTATAAAAGACCTTGCTATGCGGCAAGCCCAGTTCGGCGATCATGCCGCGGAAATACGGATAAGGATCGTGAAACTTGTCTGCCAGATGCTGAACTACCACTCTGTCATAGAGACCGAAGCCTGTAAAATGCTCCAAAACATCAACGTTGGTGAGCCTGGCCACCAGGCGGTAGTAAAAGGTGCGAATTGCGTACATCAGCTTGTTTTCGTCGCTGGTGTTCTTGATGGCGGCAACAATCGGAATCCCCTTCTCCCACTCGCGAACCATCTCTACAAACAACTCGGGCGGATCTTGCAGATCTGCGTAGAGTATTCCAACCGCGTCTCCCTGAGCTTGCAAAATGCCGTACATCGGTGAGCGCAAGTGGCCGAAATTGCGTGCGTTGACGATGACCTTGACGCACTTGTCTTCGGCGGCCATCTCGCGCAATACGGTCAGGGTTCCGTCCTTTGATGCGTTGTCAATGAACAGATGCTCGATTCGATACTCGGGCATTGCTTCCGCCACACCCCTGGTCCGGCTGCGAAGTTCGCGCACATTGAGTTCCTCGTTATAGCAAGGGGTTACGATGGTGATCAACTTCATGTACATACCGTCCTGATAAAGGAGAGTTTTTCTTCCACTGCGATTGACCACTCATACACTAAGGATAACGGTAGCATAGTCGGCAGATCGGTTTCCACGGCGCTCTACACCCGTTGAAAGCGTCTTTATCGACGGATCAAGCCCCCCCCTTGCCGTGAATGGCTTTTGGAGCGGGACTACTCCTTACCGGGCGAGCCGATACACTTCGTATCCTTCGATGTCAGACTGGCGATCATAGCGCAACCAGGTTCTGGCAAAGTCGGGACTCCGTTTAAACCACGCGAGCAGATCGATGTCTTTCCCCTCCATTCCCTGGCAATTTCTCTCACGCGTGCACAGCGAAATGAGGACGATAGTCGGTTGCCAGTAGTTCAGGTCTTCAGTGATCTCCTGGCGCTGCTGCGCGGCAAGCCTGGATGTCGTCTGAGCGGAAAGTTTTTTGAACGGGGTGGAAGAAGAGGTCCTTCCCATTTCATTCTGGATGATCGCCGGCAGCATCCAAAGGCCTGCATAGCGACTGCCCCAGTTCAGGTCATGTTTGTAGGCCGAAGCGAGAGAGGGAACACTCGTAGAAAAAACATACACCGTTGTACCGGGTTCCACTTGATTGAAAAACAAGTCTAACGGCGCTGACACAGTGCTGTTTGGGCGATTTCTCACGATTGACGGATGAACCATAAACAAGATTACCAAGAGGAAGGCACATCCCGATAATGCGAGTGCGGGGCGACCGGTAAGAAAGGGACTCTCCCCGATCTTTTCGAGAAAGGGATGAAAAATGTCGACCAGCAGATAAAACAGAGCGAAAAAAAAGAAAGCAAGGAAAGGGTATAAGTGATAAAACCAAGTTGTTTGTTGCACCGCGAAGGCGAAGTAGCCAGCGATACTGCATACCAGCAGCGCTGCCGGGATTGTCCAATCCTTCAATAGGCTCAGCAGCAGAAAACAATAGAGAAGAACGACCAGAAAGACCACGGGAAGGAGAGGCGCTCTGAGAAGCAACGACGTAAACGTATCTGTTCCGTACGCCCAATAAACATCTGAAAGCAGCGGGACGACCTGATGCACGTAAAGCGGCGTGTATACCAGAACAAGCACGAGAAGCATGCATGCCGTCAGCACCATGGAGATAAATTCAACGCTGAAGATGTGACGCAGGCTTCGCGCGCGAAGGGCACAAAACAGTTCAAATCCGATCACAACAAGGATTTGATGCGGCTTGAGCCAGATTGCAGACCCCGCTGCGAGACCAAGGGCACCACGTTCGAGAGGGGAGAGGCGCGCGACGCGCGTTGCAGTTGCCAGAAGATACGGAAACAACAAGAGGACGAGCAGGTGTTCGCGCTGGCCAAAGTCTGAAGCCCAAATATGTAACTGAACCTGAAGGACGAAAATACCATAGAGGGTGAGCGCGACGCCACTCGTTATTTTGCCGCTGCGCGCCAGGAGGCTGACACACCACACCACATTCATGCATACCATGAGGAGTACCAGAGAGCGAAACAGATATACCACCGGGACGGAAAGATGGTGCGAGAGCAGGATAGGAATAGCAGAAAACCAAATGATCACAGGAGGGTTGAGTTCCCGCAGATGCGGGCCGTAAATCTCATTCCCGGCCAGAAAACGCCCTGCCTCAAAAAGCAAACACGACTGATCGTGACCGAGAGGGGTCAGGAAGTAGCGGGCGATCCAAAAAGCGAGGAAGACAAGCGTAAAGCTTATAGCCAGCAAAAAGGGCGCATATTTAACATAGGAACGGCCATCTGCGCGATCCAAATTCGACCTCCTCCAAGGATGGTTTGGACTTTCAAGGAACATCTCAAACCTCACCCTAAAAGTCTTGTTGTTTTGACTTGGCAGCAATCTTTTTCACAACCCGCGGGGGCACGAAAACTGAAGAATCGGATATTTTTGCAGTATACAATAGAACAAGGAGTAACCTATAAGATACTTTGTTTCAATATCTTATCTTTTCAGTCATGGTTAGCTTGCTTCCTTCACCAAGGCGCAGATGTGGTCCTCTCCAAAATTCCATCCGAGGGCGAATATGCATTCTAGGACAGATTTGGACTAGCATCCAGCAGGGTTTGAATCAGGATATTTGAGGGAACGGCGTACTTGTTGAGACTGGCATGATTTAGATGAGGAACAACTGTGGATATCAGGCACAGTTCTCTCGTTGTCTGCGCAGGGTAATTCGAGAATTGGAGGGGCGGATCTTCAGGCCGTGATATCGTAGCGATGATGCAAGCCGCCCAATCTGGGCATATGATGACACAGCCACGAGAGCGAGCTCCCGTTTCCGCCTTTCGATCGGCAGGCGTTCCTTTGGTCGGCGCAAGATGCGTCAGGTCGGGGGGTGATCCTTTCTCCCCACAGTGGCCCAAGCCACTTGTTCATTTGCTCGCCTGTAAAATCACCTGCTATATTTCCGTCTTCGGCGCACTTCCGCGTGGTTTGGCAGTCTCCAGCGGCCTGTAAGATGTTGAAAGTACAATGCATAGAAGCCTTGACACGGAAGAGGTCGCTGGTTCGAATCCAGTCGTGCCTACCAAGATTAGATTCAGAGACATCCGAAGAAATCCAGTAAGGAACGATTAACCGCTGAGAAATCAGCGGTTTGTTGTGTT
>Ga0182014_10007034_pt1 | contig 11896 bp, 11 predicted proteins | sample 612S2DmetaG_FD_120489 | JGI IMG/M metagenome (GOLD analysis project Ga0182014, IMG submission 120489) | Permafrost microbial communities from Stordalen Mire, Sweden - 612S2D metaG | ecosystem: Environmental > Terrestrial > Soil > Wetlands > Permafrost | place: Sweden: Stordalen | collected... | reverse complement strand
TACTCAGCGCAAAACTTGGTGCACAGATCAGCGAAGGAAAAGCTCGCCTGAGCCCGCGCCTCGCGTCGATCGGCCGCCGGGTCGCCGCCCTTGGCGCGCTTCACCCGAGCGGCCAGCGCGGCGTCGAGCGCGCCGGCGAGATCGAGGTCGGGCCAACGGCCAAGTGTTAGCCGCGCGGGTGTCCGTCCCTTCACGCGGTAGAGATAGGACCAAACCTTCGCGCCCTTCGAAACGCGGAGCGCGAGACCAGGGCATTCATCGACCGGAATTGACAATCGGCCGGAGGCGGGCGTCTCCAGCTTTTTGATGACCGATTCCGTGAGCCTCATGCGCGCCGCGCCCCCTTTGGGTTCACGGCACGCTTACCTGACACATTGAATCGTAGCAAGGGGTTTTGGGTTCATCAGGGGTTACAAAGTTTCGGAAAAGCCACATTCCATATTCCAGCGCTTTGCGAGCAAAATCAGGTAAAACGTTGATAGTTTTGGGTTCGATACACCCTGACTTCGGCTTTCTAGGAGACTTTTAATCAGGGGGTCGTGGGTTCGAGTCCCACCGCGCTCACCAATAAAACCATAGAGTTAAGCTAACGAGCCTCCGCCTAAACGTTGGCGCCTTTCGTCTCGGGTGGCGCTGGGGCGGCGACCGTGGTCTTTCGAGACGCGAGGCTGCGCGCGCCCGACTCGGCTTTGCGCCGCTAAAAGATAGTCGAGAACGCCAGGGTCCGGTGCCCGCAGCGCCTGCAATCCGGTTGAGGATGCCGGCGCTGGTGGCGCAGGCGGCTTCTCTTCCTTCGACGCCTCGATCTACCGGTTTTGCTCCGCGTGCGCGGCTGCGTCGAAAATCCGCACCGCCTCACCTCCTGCGAGACTTGGCGTTAGCTCTTTACCGAGCCGGCCGTCATGCCCGCAAGGAAGTAGCGCTGAGCAATCAGATACAGAACCAGAAGCGGAAGCGATCCAAGGACGCTCATCGCCATCATCTCGTTCCATTCAAATGCATGTTGACCCATGAGCAACTCTATGCCGATCGGGACTGTCCGCATGTCCATCGACTTGGTGAGCGTAAGCGCAAAGAGAAATTCGTTCCACGCCAGCAGGAAGGTATAGACCGCGGTCGCGACGATACCGGGCACAGACAGAGGGACGATGACGCGCCAAAGAGCCGTCCAACTCGACCCGCCGTCCACCAACACCGCTTCATCCAGCTCTTTTGGCAGGGTGTTCAGATAGCCAGTCATCAACATGATCGCGTAAGGCAGCGTGAAGACCATGTAGGTCAGGATCAGCGCGAAATAGGTATCGAAAATGCCGAAAGCGACAACCATGCCGAAATAGGGGATCAGAAGCGTGATGGGCGGCACGGTCTGCGTGCTGATGATGAACACATTGAGCGCGTTCTTGAATCGGAATGAATAGCGGCTGAAGCCATAGGCGGTCAGAATGGCGATCAGCACGGTCAGAAATGCGACGACTCCGGCGACGAGGTAGCTATTGATGAAGAAGCGAACTTTGACCGGGTCGTTGAAGATCGAGAGATAGGCGACGATCGTGAAATGGTCGGGCAGCAGTCTCGGCGGCAGTGCGAAAATTTCGGTGTTCGATTTCAGCGAGGTGAAAAACATCCACAGGATGGGAAAGCCTGCGAAAACGAGACCGACGGCTAGCCCGAGATATGTCATCACGGTCGGCGCCACGGTCCTTTTGAACGAACGCTTTGCCATTGTCGTCTATCTGGCCTTCTGATGCTTGATGTAGAAGTACGTCACGCTCATCGACATGATCAGGATGCAGATCGCGCTCGCCGAGGCCAGTGAGAATTGGTAGCTCGAGAACGCAAGCTTGTAGGTGTAGGTGCTCAGCACCTCGGTCGAATAGATCGGGCCGCCGCCCGTCGTCATCCAGACCAGTGGGAAGACCTGCATCGTCCAGATAAAATCCAGCAACGCGATGCTGATAATGATCGGCATCAGCTGAGGAATCGTGACGTAGCGGAATTTCTGCAGCGCATTGGCGCCATCGATGCCCGCGGCCTCGTAGAGGTCCTTGGAAATGCCCTGGAGGCCAGCCAGTAGACTGACCATATAAAGTGGATATCCCGCCCAGATATTCGCAAACGTCAAGGCGTGGAGCGCGGTTCTGGTCGAAGAGAACCACTCGACCTTGTAGTTCACGATATGGAGCGTCATCAGGATGCTGTTGATCACGCCACTGGGGTCCAACAACAGCCGCCAGATGATCGCGATGATCACCGCCGTGAAGAGCCAGGGCAAAATGTAGAGAACCCGCAGGACGCTTCTGATCGCCGGATTGACGCGTTGGCTGTTCAGCATCAGGGCGAAGGCCAGACCGATCAGAAGATGGAAGATCACGCTCATCACGGTGAAATAGAGGGTTTGGCGCACCGCTTGCCAGAAAATCGGGTCTGCGAAGATCGTCAGGTAGTTCTGCAATCCGACGAAGGTCGCGTTCCTTTTCATGATCGCGCCGTCCATCAGCGAATAGCGCAGGACCGTGATCATCGGGAACAGCATCAGCAGAGAAAACAGCAGCGTGGCCGGGGCAACGTAGAGCAGGGGCACCAGCCGCTTCTTTGTCTTGTAGGACAGCATGCCTCGTTTGCGAATCTTCGCCGGCCTCCCGATCAGAATGTCGCTCGTGGTGCTCATGAGGGACCTAGCCGCAATCGGTAGGGGCTGAGTTTGCGATCATGACGGCGCGGTAAAATCGACCGCGCCGTCATGAGTTTTCTTTCGTGAGATCAGTTCTTGGCGAAGTCGGCCAGCCACTGCGTTTGCGTGTTGGCGGCCGCCTGTTTGGCGGTTTGCTGACCGTCGAACATCTTCTGCACTTCGACATTCATCTGACGCATCAAATCTTCCGCGACCGGCAGACCGACGAACTCGTTCGCCAGTTTGCCGCTTTGGAAGATTTTGAACGCCTCGCCAAACAGCGCATCCGATTTCGAGAAGTCAGGTTTGGCGTTCAAGTTCCCCGGAAAGGCGTTCGCGATCGACACGAGGCGTCCGTTCACGTCTGGGCTCATCAGATATTCGACGAGCTTCCAGGCTTCCGCCTTGTGCTTGCTGCTGTTGCTGATGCCGATGCCCCAAGAGGCGTAGGGCAATCCGCGCTTGCCTGCATAACCATCGACCGCGGGCAGGGCGGAGATGCCGAACTTCAGATTCGGGTTACGCTGCCGGATCAGATTGATGTGGGCCAGGGAGTCGATCATCATGCCGACCCGGCCGTTGACGAACTCTTCGACCTTATCCTGTTCCTTCTTGGCAAAGATGCCAGGCGAGATGACGCCGGCGTCCTGCAGCGACTTGATGTAGGTCAGCACGCCGACAACGTTGTCGTTCTCCAGGTCGGGCTTGCCGTCCTTTAGCATCGATCCACCGGAAGCCCATACCCACGACATCACGTCGTTCTGAATGCCGCCCGGGTTCTGTAACGAAAGCGGCAACACCCATCCGTACTGATTCTTGTCGGGATGGGTCATCTTCTTCGCTGCATCGGCGAATTCGGTGCGCGTGGTCGGCATTTTGTCGATGCCGGCGGCCTTGGCCATATCGAGGTTTACGAACACCGGGTAGACGAACGAGGCGAGCGGGAACATCACGCTCTGTCCGTCGACTTTGACGATGTCGGCGATCTGGGTTTTGTCATATTTGGCGTCGGCCATCAGGCTGTCCATCGACGCGATCGCGCCCTGCTTGGCAAGTCCGTTGACCCACGCGCCGTCGAGTCCGACGACATCGCTGAGCGTCCCCGAGGCGGCGCCAACCACGATCTGATCGTGCGTGGCGGAATAGGGGCCGCTGACAAGACTGACCTTGATTCCTGGGTTGGCCGCCTCGAAGCCGTCCATGATCGTGCGCAGCGCGCCCGGAGGCATTTCGGGGGCCCACCACTGGATGAATTCGATTGTTGTGTCAGCGATAGCAGACGAGGCGCAGAGCGCCATGACGGCCGCGGCCGACGCCCAAATCGTCAGAGATTTTTTGAAGTTCATCTTCTTCCTCCCATGTGAATCTTAGTTTTTCGATCCTCTTTCAAGACCGTTCGAAAAATAGCGCTCGTTCCCCGGGTGCGTGTCAATGGATAACTGCGAACGTGCGGCCAATCCGGATTCAGCAGGCAGACGCTATGGACACAACGCGCGGATATTAAACGACTATATCGCCATGTCTGAGAATGCGTCTTCCCGCTTATGGCGCCGCACGGAAAGGTTTGTTTCTTTACGTTCGTAAACAAATGAAAGCCTCGTGATCAACGACGCGAGAAACCAGTGCCTTGGCCGGAGTCTTGCGCCGCTCCGAGTATCCTTGCCCGCCGCGTTCGACGAGAGGCGTGTCGGGCAGCATCGCTTACCAATCATGCAAAATGGCGTTCAGAGCAGCGACTCGAAACATTGGCCGATACCTATGGACTCGTGAAACGGCGGCTACGCTTCCCAGCGCACTGGTCAGCAACGTCCGACGCGCTAGATGGCGAGATGGGTCTGCGGATCAAAGAAATGCAGCTTGGCTGTTTCGATCGCTAGGTCGATCGACTCGCCTGGTCGTATCGCGCTGACAGCCTCGAACTTCGCCACGGCGTTGGCGGCGGCGCCAAGGTCTTCGACGGCGTCAGGATCGCCAGAATCGATCCGCACCGCGTCTATATTCAGATGGGCGATCCGCTCATATCCCAGTTCCTCGATCGAGTTCACCTTGGCTGGAATTGTCGCGTAGCGCGATCCGGACTCCAGTTTGCTGTCGTAGAGGTCTTCTGGGCGAATGCCGAAGATCACCGGGTTGCCCTCGATCGCCTTCAGATTGGGAGAACGCTCAAACACGCTCGTCGGGACCGGGATCGAAAACGCCGGCAGGCGGATTGCGCCGTTCTGCAAACGGCCCTCGAACAGGTTCATCGACGGCGAACCAATGAAACCGGCGACGAACAGATTGACCGGCTGATCGTAAAGCGTCTTAGGCGTACCGACCTGCTGAAGCACGCCGCCCTTCAGCACGGCGACTCGGTCGCCCATTGTCAGGGCTTCGGTCTGATCGTGCGTCACATAAATCGTCGTGACGCCCAACTGTCTTTGCAGGCTGGCGATTTCGGCGCGCATCTGCACGCGCAGCTTGGCGTCCAGGTTCGACAGCGGTTCATCCATCAGAAAGGCTGCGGGTTCGCGCACCATCGCGCGCCCCATGGCGACTCTCTGCCGTTGCCCGCCCGACAGCGCCGCAGGTTTGCTGTCGAGCAGCGTGTGCAGTTGCAGGGTTTTCGCGATTTCATGAACCCGCTTCGTGCGTTCAGCCTTGCTCTTTCCCGCAAGTTTCAGCGAGAACGCGATGTTGTCGAACACGGTCATGTGCGGATACAGCGCGTAATTCTGGAACACCATCGCGATGTCCCGGTCCTTCGGCGCGAGGTCCTCGACGTTTTCGCCGCCAATGCTGAGGGTACCGCTGCTGATCTCTTCGAGCCCGGCGATCATGCGCAACGCCGTCGATTTGCCGCATCCTGAGGGGCCGACAAGAATCAAGAACTCGCCGTCGTTTATCGTGAGGCTGAGATCCTTGATCGCGTGGAACTTGTTGCCAAAGATCTTGCAGATTTTGTCTAGGACAACCTCGGCCACGTCGCTTCTCCCTGTCTTTAGAGCTGCCCAAGCCTTGTCGGCGGCCTTAGTCGAGATTCCCAATCGGAATGGGCACGGGCGCATCTTCGCCGGCCATCCTTGAAAGACACGCGTCATGACCAGGCAGGGCTTTGCGACCTCCATGTCCGGTTACAGAAATAGCGGCGGCGGCAGTTGCGTAGAGGGCGCAGGCGAGGGGAGCCTTCCCCTCTGTCAGCGCAAAGGCATAGGCGCCGTGAAAGCAATCGCCCGCGCCGGTGGTGTCCACCGCCCTGACCTTATAGGCCGGAATATGCCACAAGACAGCGTCGTCGTTTTGCCGGACGTAAGCGCCTTGTTCGCCGTCGGTCAGAACCACCGCCGAGCGGTCGTCTGACCAAAGTTTGCGCAAGATTTCGCTTATTTTGCTTTCGCCGGTGTACGACTGAGCGAATCCTAAGGGCAGCACCAGGTGATCGGATAGCCCGATCAACGAGTCGGTGGCGGGCCCGATGGTCCATTCGATATCAGCGACCACCGCCAGACCCAACTTGCGGGCGCGGGCGACGACAGCGTGAGCGTGCGTTGCGTACCCGTCGATCATCAGCGCCTGGGCTTGCGCAAGCGTTTCGTCAGTCAGTGCGTCAGAGGTTCCGTGCGGTACATCGTCGTCGTAGGCGATGAACCTTTCGCCGTCAGGCCCGACAATGATGACCGAGCGTATGGCCTTGGCGTCGGGGCGCCTTGGCGCAAAAGAAATGTCGACCCCATGCTTTTCAAGCTCGCGGGCGGCGGCGTCATTTAGCGGCTGATCGCTCAGCCACCCGATGAAACCAGCGTGCCCGCCCAGCATCGCAACGGCGACCAGCGCCGTCGCCACGTTGCCGCCGTGGTCGGTGACGCGACCCATCACCTTGCCTTTGCCAGCCTTCAGCGGGCGGTCGACGTAAATAATGTCGTCAATCGCTATGGAGCCGAAACCCAAAACGCGAAGGTCGCCCGTCATGTCTCAAGCGCCCGCCGCCGCCAAAGCCTCTTGCGGCGCCATGCTGTCGTGAATGACCAACTTGAACGCGCGCGCAGCCTTCGTCGCATTGCCGTGACCCCACAGGTTGCGTCCAACGACGGCGCCTTTCGCCCCGGCGCGCAACGCGTCGGAGATCTGGGTCAGCGCGCCCAGAAGGGTTTCGGTCTTGGGACCGCCGGCAATGACGATCGGCACGGGGCAGGTCGCCACGGTTTCGCGGAACGAGTCGAAGTCGCCGGTGTACCCGACCTTGATGACGTCGACCCCAGTTTCAAAGCCGATCCGCACGGCATAGGCAATTTCGTCGGGCGTGAATACGATCTTGCAGCCGTTCGAATAGTCCCTGGGATACACATGCGCCACGACCGGCATTTCATACCGGGCGGCCGCGTTGACGGTATCGGTCAGCCAGCGGATGTAGTCCCCCTCCGTATTCCCGCGCACCGGAATCGCGACGGCCAGCGCGTCAGCGCCATAGCGCACCGCATCTTCCGGCGTCGCGATCAACTGGCGGATCCGGTCATCAGGTGTGAAGCAGCCCGCCTGAATGACCAACGCCGCTTTGCCGGCGTATGCCGACCATAGATGGCGCGCGGCGCCGGGCTGAATGCTGATGTAATCCGGCCCTCCCGCCATGACCCGCGCCAGCGCGCCCGGCAGATCCGCGAGGCCGCCCTCCCGGACGTTGCCATAGCCGACGAAGTGATCGACCGCGCCTCCGAACAATCGTCCTGACGGATTCGAAAATAGACGCGACAGGCGAACTTTGGTGCCAAGGCCCATGTCGGGGAAATCCTCTCTTGCGGCTTCGTTTTTCGTTGAGCCACTCGAACCCTATTCGCAAGAAAAGCAACATTCAAGATTTCGATTTCTTTCGTTTTGATTCGGCCGTAGGCTAAATTTGCAGCGGATTCAACGAAAGCAGATCGTGACTCTTGGGAGCTGAAGCGCAGGCGCTCTCGTATTTCGATTTTTGAAACCTCGGCGCGCGCATCGCGTCAAATGGCAATCTCGGATCACACATGCTGGCAGAACAACGGCGACATCAGATCATGCTGCTGCTTCAGAGAAGCGGCGAGGCGCGCACGCGCCAACTGGCGGACAACTTCGGCGTCTCGGAGGTGACCATCAGGTCCGACCTGGAGATTCTCCACGCCAAGAAACAGCTGCTCAAAACTCATGGGGGCGCGATCGCCTTGCCGGCGGATTCGCCCGCACGGGCCTTCGAAGAACGCATGAATCTCAACTTCGACGCCAAGAGGCGCATTGCGCAAATGGCCGCGCGCCTGATCACGGACAATCAATCTCTGGTGTTCGACAGCGGTTCGACGCTGCTACAGCTCGCCATGCAGATGCCGCCGGTCAACAATGTCGTGGTGGCCACAACCGCCATGAACATCGCGCAGCACCTGATGTATCGTCCGGGGCTGGACGTTCACATGATTGGCGGCCGGGTGTTTCCCAATACAGTCAGTACGATTGTGTCGGATTTCGATAAAGTCGTCGGCGGCTTTGCCGCGCATCAGGCATTCGTCAGCGCACACGCGATCGATCCGTCGTTCGATGTTGTCGACGCGTCCGAAGACATAGCGCGCACAAAGCGCAATCTGGTTCGCATGGCGCGACGCGTCATCCTCGTGGCGGATTCCAGCAAATGGGATATCGACGCTGCGTCGAAGGCGTTCTCATTGTCGCGGGTCGATCTGATCATCACCGACACCGACATGCCCTATGCGATCCGCAGCCGACTCGAGAGACTTGAGGCTGAAGTCCGCTACGTATGACCCGCTCGCTCGGGGCGACGGCGGCTAAATTGGTCGACGATCCGCCAGCGCCGTAGTCGCCGGACTGCGCCATCCGGCGATGGGCCACAGCGGCGACAGGCGCCAAGCGGCGTTGTTTCGCGCTATCTGAGGGCGCCTTCACGCTCCAGACGACGAAGCGTTTCGAGGTTTGTTCGCACGGCGGCGGCCGGATCAGACGCTGCAGCGTCCGATTCCTCTTCCAGCACGATCCAGCCGCTGAAATGCGGCGCTTGCCGTGCCGCCGAAATTACCGCCGAAACATCACAGATCCCTTTTCCGAGCATGGCCCATTTGCCCTGCGCGTCCACATCCTTGAGATGAACATAACGGATGCGGGCGCTGTGGGTCGCCAATGTGTCGTCGATAGGCTGGCCGGCGCGCAGGATGTGGCCCGTGTCGGGCACCCAACCGACCTGTGGATCCAGCAGAGCGAAGATCTGATCGTAATCGGCTCGGCTGAACAGAAGCGTGTTGTGGTGCGACGAGGGATGGACAGCGACGCTTACGCCGCCCTCACGCCCAATCTCTGTTGCGCGATTGTAGACGTCGGCGGCCACGCCAAACTTGTCGGCGCGGTTGCCCTCGGACATGATCGTGGCCGATCCCATCGAGACCAAAGCCCCTGGAAAATGCGCCGCGAAATCGATCCAACGGCGGGCGGTCTCCAGATCGGCGGAGATCTGTCCCCTTTCGGTGAAACCACTCTCGGAGCCGAAGGCGAATGACACCAATGCCAGCCCCGCTTCGTCAAGGCGGCGCACGAAATCCGTCACGCGGCCCGCGTAAGACCCGATCATGGTGCTGGTGATCTCGATCCCGGCGTAACCTGCCTCGGCAATGGAGCGAATGAGATCGTCAGGGCCGCCGGTCCATCTTGGGCCGAGCATTTCCCATGTGAATGTCTGGCAGCCGAGTTGCAGTGCGGGTTTCCTCATCGCTTTGTCCTGATATAAATGTTAGCGCGCGTCAAGATTCCTTCGCTTGTGCTCGGACCGAGCGCAGGCGACCGCGACAGCGCCCCTACGTGGGTCAAAGGCTAGGTTCGGAACATGACACGAGCGAAACTAAGGATCGGCGTCGTCGGATGCGGCAATATTTCGGCGGCCTACCTGCGCAATGCGCCTCTCTTTCGCGGCGTAGAAATCATCGCCTGCGCCGATATCAACGCTGACGCGGCAGCGCGCCGTGCGGCCGAATTCGGTCTGCGCGCCATGGATGTCGACACGCTCATCGCCGCCTCTGACATCGATCTGGTCTTGAACCTGACGATCCCGGCCTCGCATTTCGACATTTCGATGGAGGCCCTTTCCGCCGGAAAGCACGTCTTCACCGAAAAGCCGCTGGCCCTCACAGCCGAAGCCGGCCGGCGCCTGGTAACCAAAGCCGCTTCGCGCGGGCTCGCGCTCGGATCGGCCCCAGACACGTTTCTTGGCGCGGCCGGTCGATACGCGCGACGCCTGATGGAGGCCGGCGCGATCGGCGCGCCGGTGATTGGAACAGCCTTCATGATGGGGCGTGGCATGGAGAACTGGCACCCCGATCCGAGCTTCTATTACCAAACCGGCGCCGGTCCGGTCATGGATATGGGCCCCTATTATCTGACGATGATGGTCAATCTCATGGGGCCGGTACGTCGCGTTCAAGCCGTCGCCACGAGCGCTCAATCGGAGCGGCTGATTACGGCGGACGGACCGAAGAAAGGTACGAAGTTCAAAGTCGGCACGCCGACGAGCGTACTGTCGCTGCTCGAATTCGGCTGCGGGGCGACGGTGACGTTCGGCGCGTCGTGGGATGTTTTTCGTCATTCCAATCAGCCGATCGAACTGCATGGCGCAAAAGGATCGTTGCGATTGCCGGACCCCGACACTTTCGGGGGCATCGTCGCGCTCTCCAACCAAGGAGGCGCCTGGGAGGAGATGGACACCTCTACGTTGCCTTACGGCGCGATGAATTGGCCGGTGAATGCGCCCGACCGGGCAAACTACAGGATGCTGGGTCTGGCCGACCTTGCCCGCGCGGTGATTGAAGGGCGCGCCCCGCGAGCGTCGGGCGATCTGGCGTTGCATGTCCTCGAGATTATGGAGGCGATCCTGCGGGCCGGTGAAACCGGAACGGCGCAGGTTATCCCCGGCACGACCGCGCAGCCCAAAGAACTACGCGAAGACGAGGCAAAGAGCCTGCTGAATTGATCCGGCTGGCTACCAATCGACAATGCTCCCTTCGATCAGAACCGGCCGGACCGCAGGGATGACTTCGGGCGCGTATTGGCCACTCATGCCGGCGCTCGGGCGAACCGCCGCGCTGGCGGTCCTGATTGGAGCGGTTGTGGAACTGCGTGTGACTTGAACTGAGTTCTTGCCGGTCTTCATGCCGTCCGCCATCGACGAAAGAACGTCGCCGGGGACGGGCTGGCGAATACGTGGGCGCATCCTGCGGAGACAAAGCGATGAAGAGAATCTTGTGTTACGGCGACTCGAACACGTGGGGCAACGCACCCATGAAATCGATTGACGATGTGCGCCGTTGGGGTCCCGACGAGCGCTGGCCCGGTGTGATGGCGCAGGCCCTCGGCAGTGGCTGGACGCTGATCGAAGAGGGTTTGCCAGGACGCACGACGGTCCATGACGACCCGATCGAGGGCGTTCACATGAATGGGAAGACCTATCTCCAGCCGTGTTTGGAGAGTCATTGGCCTCTCGACATCATCACCATCATGCTTGGCACAAACGATCTCAAGGCGAAATTCTCGCTGAATCCGACCGACATCGCCCTCGGCGTAGGCGCGCTGCTGCTCGCCATAAGACGTGTGACGCCTCCGTGGACCAAGGCGCCCAAGCTGCTTCTGATCTGTCCTCCCGCCGCCACTAGCGCGGGTTGGCTGGCGCCCCTGTTCGACGGCGCCGAACACAAGGCCCGCGAAATGGCCCCGCTCTACAAGTGGCAGGCGGACCGATATGGTGCAGCCTTCTTTGACGCGGGGACCGTCGCCAATGTCTCGCCAGTCGACGGCGTGCACCTGGAGATCGACCAGCACCGGGCCTTGGGACTGGCCATTGCCGGCGAAGTCAAGAAGCTGACGGATTGAGAGCCAGGGCGGTCAAATCGACGGCTCGAAGAAGAAGATGGCTAAAGGTTCAAGCGATATTCGCGGCGAGCGCAGGGGACGCATTGCGCGGTCGAGCCAATCCGAGTCGACCGCCGCAGCCGCAAATGTCTCCAAATCGAGCATCGCCGAGCGTCCGGCGTTGACGAGCGAAAACGATCTTGTCTGTTGGCTCACGTTGGCGAGGACCAGACGTTTTCCGCCGGGTCCGTCGAGCGCGAGCCCTGCCACGCCCTCCGGCAATCCTTCGATGGCGAGGCGCTTTCCGCCTGCGGCCACGGCCTTCAGGACATGGAAGATCGGATAGACTTGGGCTTCGAGATGGTCGTCGTACCAGGGCCGAGCGAC
>Ga0182014_10007033_pt1 | contig 11897 bp, 15 predicted proteins | sample 612S2DmetaG_FD_120489 | JGI IMG/M metagenome (GOLD analysis project Ga0182014, IMG submission 120489) | Permafrost microbial communities from Stordalen Mire, Sweden - 612S2D metaG | ecosystem: Environmental > Terrestrial > Soil > Wetlands > Permafrost | place: Sweden: Stordalen | collected... | reverse complement strand
TACATATTATAGTTGGTAAACTTAAAGTATGTAATCATTTTTCATTCTGTGCATGGATATGCGCAGATTGGTCGCCCAAAATGTTAAGCGGATCAGGCTTGAAAAGGGCCTGACGCAGGAGCAATTCAGCGAGATTTCCGGGTTCAGCCAGCAATATGTCAGCGGCCTTGAGACCGGGCGCCGTAACCCGACCGTCGTTACGCTTTACGAATTGGCAAAGGCCCTTGGTGTCAGCCACCTGGATTTGCTCCAGCCGACTCTGTCCCGAAATAAAAGATAATCAAGCAATCGCCAGCTTGCGTTACGGCTCGCCTGGTTAGGGTTGGGGCGCCGTCCGCCTACCGCGGGGCAGTGCCGTGTCCGCGATTTGCATTTAGGGCCGCCCGAACTATCTAATGCTCATCTTAAACCAGTGTTCAAGCCGTGCATCCCGACGCGCGCACCAAATTCCAGCTAGGCCCGGCGCAACATATCAAGCTCGACGAAGCTCTCGACGCAAAGCGGGCGCCATTTGGTGGACGTATTATTTTTGGTGAGATACCGGAGCCCGCATGCAACCGCCAGAATCCGAAGAACCGCTCGATACATTAGACTCATGGTCTATGAAGCTGTGGACGCAGGTTCCGGAGCCGATCCGCAAGGACGTTGAGCAGCATGTCGTAGCTAATTTGCCAGACGACTTGCTGACGAAGTTGCGGGACCTGCACGCCCGCGGAATCCCTATCAGTTCTGACGATGCGTTCTTCCATTTTGGCGGCGGCTTGGCCGTCCGGAACCTTTGCCGAGAACGACTCGGTGACAAAGAGCTGGCCGCGTTCATCTTTCTGGGCGATTGGGACGGGTGCTATATCGGGGTTCTCGCCTCGATCGCTGCGATGCGTCACTAAAGGTTCGTCCTCGCTTGCTTGCTTTGAATCGCTTGGCACTGAAGCGGTAACTGGATTTAAGATGTGGCTCCGGATGCCAGCTGATACCTAAGAGGAAAATAGACCGCTTTTCGGTAATGCCTTTTGCCCTCTGGTGGCCCGCAGAGGCGCTTCTGACCGGTTTTCAAGTTTTTCTCGCAACGTCGGTGGCTTGTAGAAATGAAGTAGGCCCTGTCCGCTTTCATCCATGGGCGTCGTGGACTTTGGTAATGTACGACGTTCGCAACCAGGAATGATGGTTTGTAGTCCGGCAGACGTGCGTTCGACTTCAGACATGTTACGGCTCCCGTCTCGGATCGAGGTAGACTCGTGGTGGCCGGTGATATGCGCCCATTGTGCGCACCGGGAACATAGTGGATCAAAATTTAGCGGCGGAGCCAACAAGCTCTGCATCCTGGGTACTACTTATCCCCTTGGATCATCCGAGCAGTGGCGGGTCATCTTGAGCTCTGGACCGACTACCGGCCCTTGAGGAAGATCAAGGCGAGCCGCCATCCGATGGGGCAATGTGACACGAGCATACTACCGAGCGGCGTCACACCATGCGCGCTGTTCCGGTGTTATGTGCGGGACCCGAACGATCCCCGTCTTTCTCTGGGTCCCGCTCTCTAACATTGCCGCATTGGCATGCACGGCTCCGCTGATCGCCAGCCCCGTCGGCGGGGCCGTGTTCCTGTTTTGAGGTAGGCCCATAACTAATATTTCGAGGTTGATTTGGCTGACATTTCAAATTTTTCGATAGTCACCTATGAGCGGAAGCCGGGGTGCTGGCGGGCGGCCTTTACACAAATCGGCAGCGCTGGAATGGTTGTTGGAAAAGACGTGCGTAGCGTCGTGACGCCAGACGACTATCCGACCGAACTCGATGCCGAGCTTGCGGCCCGTAAGCAGATAAAAAACCTTTAATCAATCTCGATCCAGCGGCTCGTCGCAATACCGCATTTCGGACAGCGGTAGATTGTTTCGGTGAGCCCGGTTTCAGTATCCGGCTTTTTCAGCCACCTGCGGCTCATCACAACCTCACAGGTTGTGCAGCACGTGACTTCGCCGGGACGAACTACCAAGTTCTCCTGAACGCTGATCTGCGGCTTGTCGGCCAATTCCGAATGATACTTCAGCAACGCATACTTTCCATTTAATTTGCTTCAAGGCGGTCGTCGCCCTGAAACGCACGACGCCGCCTTAGCTGAATGATGCTAAGCGGCGTTGGCATTATACCGGACAGCGCAATCCCGCGGTAGCAATAAACGGATCAGAGAAATCCAAGGCCATCTGTCCGGTCGCGGACACTATCGCAAAAATGGAGCGCAGCGGGGCCACGACCGCTGAGCCCATCAGTCAGGCCGCGCAGACGCAGACGTCTGCTTTTGCTCGCATATCGGACTCAAGTCGGACATGACGCCATGTCCGAGATGGGCCATAACCCGACTCTTGAACCGCAACAAGGGCGCAGCTATTCGATCACCTCGTCGGCACGCAGCAAGGACGATTCAGGGATCACTAGGCCAAGCGCACGAGCCGCCCGGAGATTGACGACGAGTTGGAATTTACTCGGCATTTGCACCGGAAGATCTCCCGCATGCTCTCCCTTTAAAATCCGTCCAATATAGATACCGACGCTGCGATATATTTCGGCGCGATTGGTGCCGTACGACAGCAGCCCACCGGATTTAGCGAACGGTGGCGAGTAAATCGCCGGAATCGCATTCTTTGCCGCAAGGTCGGCGATTTGTTGTAGGCGTTCAGTAAAAAATGCATCGATAGCAACGATTACACCGCCGACCTGTTGTTGACGAAACATTTGAAAATCGGCCTGCAGATCCGCATCGGTGCTGGCACTCGCAAACGTCATCTTTCGACCGAGTCTCATCGCGGACGCCTGCAATTCCGTGCGAAGAGTTATTGACTGCGTATTAGCGCCATTCAATAGAGCCACAACCTCCGAGTCTCTTGGAATGCATTCGCACAGCAGTTCCATCTGTTTACCCAACAGCCCGCTTGCGTTGGTGCTGAACCCCGTCAGATTATCGCCTGGGCGATTGAGATTATTGACCAGTCCTGCCGCGACCGGGTCGGCCCCGATCACAAACACGATTGGCGTCGTTGGCATTGCGTTACGTGCGGCGCGCGCCGCATCTACCGTTCCCGTCGCCAAGATCACAGCGGGATGTACGTCGGTTAGGCTTTGCGCCAAAGCGGGATATCGCCCGTAATCCCCCTCTGCCCATCGCAGTTCAAGCCCGAGATTTTTGCCTTCCACGAAGCCGGTTTCAGCAAGCCCGCCGCGCACCGCCGCGACCATACCCGCGTCAGAACTCTGCGAGCGAGCACCAATAACGCCGACAACAGGGATTGACGATTGCTGTGCCCGCACCGCAAGCGGCCAAACCGCCGCGCTAGCTATGAGTCCAATAAAGTTGCGCCGCTTCATGCCCGCCCCCCGCTCAGCAGGCGTTACCCTATCGGCTCAAACTATCAGCCGATAGGGGCTGTGGCCCACCTTCGCCAAATGCTTGCGGATGTCACTTGTGGGTCGAAAGCCGAAAAGCTCAATGCGAGCATAAGGTTTCCGCTGTTCACCCATGTGTGGACGGCTCCGAGTTGGCAAGAGCTTTCTTCACGTTTGCAGGATTGGTCGGAGCGCCCATGTGTTCGGCCTGTTAGTGCGGTTCACATGACCGCTGGCCATAATGCCCTCCGCGGATCAGGTCCCGATCAACAACCCGCATTCGACAATGCTTGGGTGCACTTGGGTTGTCCTGATCGCCGGATCGACCGGCTCTGCATTACGTGCTGTTCGCCCTCCCAACCTTCACATCACGCTGGTTGCCCGGCGCGATTTCGTTTATCGCGCAAGCGCGACGGGTTCCTTGTATCGCTCGCCCCTGGCCATCATGGCCCAGACCATTCGGGCGATCTTGTTGGCGAGAGCGATGGCCGCAACCTTGGTCGGCCGCCGCGCCAGCAAGGCCGTAAGCCAGGGCCGGTGTTTGGTGCCATGGATCTTGGCGTAACGAATGACAGAAAGCGCGCCGGCCACAAACAGGCCGCGCAGATAGCGGTCACCCTGCTTGCTTATATTGCCGAGCCTGTTTTTGCCTCCACTGGAGTGCTGTTTCGGCACCATGCCGATCCAGGCCGAGAAGTTGCGCCCTGATCGGAAGGACTTTGGATCAGCAACGGCAGCGACCAAAGCAGTGGCCAGCACTGGACCGACGCCGGGAACTTCATCGAGCCTCATGCTCATCTCGCTGGACCGGTGCCATGCCCTGATCAGCCGGTCGAACTCCAGTATCTGCTCCTTGATACTCCGCAATTGAGCCCCGAATGCCAGGAGACACGCACGGGCTATCTCCGGGACCCGCTTGTCGTTTGGGTCGGCCACGACATTGAGCAACTCCTCGACACCTTGGCGCCCGATCGGTGCAACGATCCCGAACTCGGCAAGATGCGCCCGGATTGCATTGATCACTGCGGTCTGCTGACGGATGAACAGATGGCGCGTGCGGTGCAGCACCAGCCCGCTTTGCTGCTCGGGGGTCTTGGTTGGTACAAACCGCATGTTGGCCCTGGTAACCGCCTCGCAAATGGCCTCCGCGTCAGTCGCGTCATTCTTCTGTCGCTTGACGTAGGGTTTCACGTAGGCCGGCGGCATCAGCCGGACGGTGTGACCAAGTGCCTGGAGCTCGCGTGACCAGTGGTGCGCCGAGGCGCAGGCTTCGATACCGACCAAACACGGCGACAGCTTCTGGAAATACGTCAGGACGTACCGACGCTTCAATTGACGGCGAACAATCACCTGGCCGCCAGCGTCAACGCCGTGAACCTGGAAAACCGACTTGGCGATATCTAAACCGATTGTCGTTATCGTATGCATGGCTCGCTCCTCCGAATCGTGGGAGCCCTAACAGCGCCCCCAATCTATGGCACCGATGTGCCGGTGGAGGAGCCGTCCACAGCATCAGCAACAGACATGAGGCGACCGCCCTGGCATGTCGGTTGAGGGCCATGAACGGAAGTCGCGTCCTACTCAATCACCTCATCGGCAAGAGCAAGAAGTGTCGGTGCAATTGTAACGCCAAGTGATTTTGCGGTTTTGAGATTTATGACAAGCTCGTATGTCGTAGGGTTCATCACCGGCAAGTCCCGTGGTTCGGCTCCTTTTAAGATTTTTCCCGCGTAGGTGCCGAGCTGGCGAAAAGATAGCGGAAAGATCGGACCATAGCTTAGGAGACCACCGAGTTCAGCAAAATTGCGTGTAGGGTAAACTGTGACGATCCGATATTGATCGGCTAAAGAAACGATCTGAGCGCGGTTATTTTGGAATAATGCCTCAAACCAAATCGTCAAACCGACAACGTGTTTCTGTCTTATCTCCTCGAAAGCGGATGCAATCTCGGGCGCTGTGCTTGCGTTTACAAACAGAAGCTCTCGCCCCAGCTTTTGTGCAGCCTCACTTGCGATTCTCTTTTCGTAGTCGACAACCTTCTTATTGGCCGCCGGATTGACCAGCTCAGCAATGGGAAATGACGCTGGCATTAAATCATTGAGGAGTTCCAATCGCTTTGCGGTCAACGAATCCGGCGCAACATTTATCCCGGTAACATTTGCACCGGGTCGGTTGTAGCTTGCGACCAGTCCGAGTTCTATCGGATCAGCGCCAATAGTGAACACGATTGGAATTGTCGACGTCGCATTCTTTGCCGCGATGGCTGGGACGGCATTTGGTCCAGTGACAATTATGTCGACTTGCCGCGCAACAAGCTCATCGACGAACCCCTGAACCCGCTCGTATTTCCCTTCCGCATACCGATAAACGGCCGCCACGTTCTGATCTTCAATGAAGCCAACGTCGGCGAGACCCTGCCAGAAGGCCGCGCGAAAGGAAGAGTCAGCGTCTTTCGATATAACGCTGAGATAGCCGATAATGAGTTTCTTCGGCGTTTGCCCGCGTGCGACAAGCGGCAACAGGGCCGTTGCGCCACCAACGAAACCAATGAATTCCCGCCGCCTCATGCGCGCCCCTAAGGTTCAGTATGCGGCAGTGTACCCATCCAAACTCGACGCTTGGAAGACGCTTGGGGTCCGGTCGAACGAAATATTTGGTGGGTCGCCGATGTCTCAAGTGGGTCAAAAGGCGAAATGCTCGGAAAGAGTACATGTTTTCCGCTGTTACTCCAGCAACGGACATCGCCGCGAACATCGCGTCGAGCCCAACGCATACCGCCGACGCCGAGGGCCGTTTACTGAAATTCGAGGCGCGCCAAGTCCGCGGTGCTTAACCGGGTCTCTGCATCGACCCAACCCCACAACTGGTCGGTGTTCGGCCTATACGGAAAACCCATCGGCTTTCGCCTGGAGGGGAGGGGCCTATCCAACGTCTTGACTAACTGTTGGTAAATGGGGCATTATACGAACAGTAGGTAGGGTGGAGAGGCGTGAAACCATGGCTAAATCAAACCTCCGGCTGGTGACGCCAGCCACCGAAAAACGAACAGTTACCCCCACGCGCCGTCCGAACGCCGACCTGCGAACCCGCGAATACCTGACGGAAGCCGAGGTCGAACGATTGCTGAAAGCCACCAAGGGAAACCGTTGGGCCCATCGGGACGCCACGATGATCCTGGTGGCCTACCGTCACGGCCTGCGGGCCAGCGAGGCAGCGGATCTGCGCTGGGATCAGGTGGACTTCGGAACGGCCGCCCTGCATGTCCGCAGGGTCAAGCAGGGGAGCCCGAGTACCCATCCGATCCTCGGGGACGAACTGCGCGCGCTGCGGCGGCTACAGCGGGAACAGGAGCCGAAGTCTCCCTTCGTGTTCACTTCGGAGCGGGGGTCACCTTTCACCACCGCGGGCTTCGCGCGCATGGTCGAGCGGGCAGGTATGGAAGCTGGGTTCGGTTTCAAGGTGCATCCGCACATGCTGCGGCACGCCTGCGGTTTCGCATTGGCCTCTAAGGGTCACGACACGAGGGCGCTTCAAGCCTATCTCGGCCATAAGAACATCCAACACACGGTGCGATATACCGAACTGTCGCCGGGACGCTTCAAGGACTTTTGGCGGGATTGACGGCATCCGCGTCCTGGAATCCAAGCGGCGGGGGTGCGAGAAGCTAATGACCGCATGGGACAGACAATCATGGCCGATGATGTAAAAAATGCTCCCTGCATCCTGTGTACGCGCGTCACCAAGCATCATGTGATAGCGAGGCAGGACCGGAGCAGCGAAGATGGTTCGGATATCTATTACTTCCTTGAGTGCGCCGGATGCGGCGCAGTTTCGATGGCGAACCTTTGGAATGTCACCGGCGAGAACGAGGCGCGGTATTACCCTTCGCCGATATCACGCAAGCCTCCCGAGTGGTTGTGGAAACTCCGTTTTCTATTTGGCAAGGATGAAAAGCCGCTCGGCGAGCTACTGCATGAGATTTATGAGGCAGTCCAAGGCAAGCAGTACCGGTTAGCGCTGATGGGGATACGCGCATTCTTCGAGCAGTTGATGGTCGCGAAGGTCGGCGATAAAGGAAGTTTTGGTGCAAATCTGACCGCATTCTTGAACGACGGCTTCATAGCGAAAAACCAGCGCACGGCGATTGAAAACATTCTTGAATCCGGACATGCCGCGATACACAGGGGCTACGAGCCTATCGAGAAGGACCTAAACACGGCGCTCAACATCGTTGAAGCGGTCACCGCGACGATTTACTTTCATGAACAAGAGGCAAAGGAAGTCGCGTCCCGCGTCCCGCCCCGTCAATAGCGGTGTTGGCCTATTATTCCTTCATCAGCAGGGACTCGATACCGCGACCACCGCCGGCCAGGCGAAGTTTCAAATTTTGGGTATGTTTGCCGAATTTGAAAGAGGCATAATCAAGGAGAGAGTCAACGCTGGACTCGCTCGTGCAAGAGCGAACGGTGTGAAGCTAGGCCGGCGCCGAACTAAGCCCTCGGTCGAGGTTCGAAGCGTGGCGCTCAGAGCTAAGGGCGACGGCATCCTCAAGATCGGCAGGAAGCTCGGCGTCAGGACTAGCGTTGTGCAGCGAGTTTGCAAGGAACTCCAGGCCGAAACAATCAGGCCGAGTTTTAGCCCCGAGCCCGCAGCGCTTTCTCGATATCCGAGTCACGGGTGCGGTTCACCTCGTTTACAGAGCGGCGGTAACGTTCTGCGCTCTCGCGAATGATGCGTTCGCGGCTTTCGGCGCGGTCACGGTCCGACTGCGCGTCTTTAACGGTGGCGGGCTCTTTGAGAACTGTCTGTGCCATGTCGCGCTCCTCTTAGACCAACCGCGTCTGTTGACGCAAGGCAAACCGAGAGTTCAATTCCATATCGAAGAAGTGTTTCCGCTTTGCCCACAGGAGCCCCTCGTTTTTGGTAATAATTGCAACGTCCACTGGGCCTCCGACGGTCTCTGACTTTTTCGTAACCTTCTCCTTCAACGACTGGAGATTGATTAAGGTTTCGGCCAAATCGGCCATTTCATCGACGGGTAACACGCCGAGGACGCGTCTCATCGGAATTGCGTGCTCCCGCCGGGCTTCCGCCATGATTGATTCGCCCATCTCGGCTAGCGCGGCGCTCACTTTGGCCGGCAAATCCGGAACGATTGCCGCGTCCGCACCAACTGCTGTAGCTACAGCCTTTGCAAATTCATTGAGCCCATCGTTCATAGTATTCATGACCGATGTGTACACATCTCGGCTGATGCCCATTGAAAAGGTGTCGCTCATGTCCGTCTGAGCGAACGAGTCCAGCCAAGCCGGCGTCTCATGGGTTATCGCGACCTGCTTGACCTCGATCGCAACGTGTTTGCCAGCCACGATTCCGCAGGACCTAAATTCGCAAAAGGCAGGGAAGATGTCGTGGTCACCGAAACCGGCAAAGACGAGACCCGTCTTCCCCATTTGCTTGCCTGGGTCCTTCAGTACCTCAAGCATGCCAAGATCAGCGTAGGCGACCATGTCGCTCGGGTAGCTCGCACCAAAAGCTTCCTTCCACTCATCGAGCAACTTGATCAGATCTTCTCGCCATAGAGCGAGTGTCTGTTCGACATGTGCTTGATCAATGTTGGGCGGTAAGGGCCGTGCTTCGAGTTCAACGCGACGGGTCGCCACCAAATTATCATTGAGCGCAACCCGGTCAGCGTCGGGTTCATCTGGATTGTGTTGCCTGATCGTGACTCGAATTGCTGCAGACCGAGCGTTGTCGAGAAAGACTGCCTTTTGAATCTCCGGCGGGAATAGCCGTGGGCTCTTTTCGAGAAACGAGAAGAACTCAGCCGCATATTCGCTAAGCGAATTGAAAGATTTTTTCGCGAGTTCGTGCCGAAAGGACTTTACGACAATTTCCCAAGGGACACGCAGAATGTCGGCCGAGTCGAAGATCATCAAACCGACTGGATGATGATCAGAAAGCTGAAAAATCTTGTTCGCCCCTTTGAAGTACCTCTCTTCGCTTCCGCGCTCAGTCCAATGCGTGACAGTTGTGGCGCTGTCAGCCGCGATGACGACCGCGAGTCGGTTCATCAGGCACACTTCCGAGGTCATGGCGTAGAATCTCCCCAGCGGATCATTTCGCAACCTTTAGGGGAGGGCAAGGCCGCTGCAGGCTCATGAATGGCTATCTGAGCCCGCCGGGATCCTCCGGGGTGAGGTTTGGAAGGTCGCTGGGTATCCGCCCCGGCCGCCTGGGGCCTGCCAGGTCGGTGTGGGCGACTTGCAAGCGATTCCAGGCTAGACAAGCTGAACATCCAGACGGGGCCCTGGGGTCACCTGATCGCCATTGGAGACGCGGCGGTTACCAACGACGTAGGGCCTCGCGATTAGCAGCCCGAGGCTGCAAAAAAGGCCGATGATACTCGGCCTGCTGGCGTCATAGAGAAGGGCGCTACTAAGGCCCCCGAAGGGGCTGTCCCGCAACAAGCAAAACACCCGCTACAAAAAAGGAATAGAGACGCGCCGCTCTGTCTCAGCCAACGTAGATGCACCTCCGCGCGTGGGGATTTATGAACCGCGCAGAGATTGAGTTTTCGGGGAATTAGGACACCCTAAAAACTCCAAGCGGGGCTTTTCTTCCAGTTGGCAGGGAACCCCATGTCCGCGATAGGGATATCTGGGTGCTCACCAATAAGGCCGGCCAGCCTTTCGGCCCAATGGTTGTTGTCCCATATCTTTCGGATGAGAATCTGCATCACGAGAAGCTGGGCATAAACTTTATCGTTCGACGGGAACTCGCGCCGGTATGAATTGGCTACCGTGGGCTTGATGGTGCAAACGCGATTCCACAGACGGGAATGGTGGGCGCAGATGTTGCGTATGTAGGAAACGGAGTGAAACCACGAGCTCAAAATCTGGTGGGGTACGCCGAATTTCTTGCAGAGATCGCCGTATCCCGGATGGGCAAGGTGCTTGAAGATTTGAGAGATCGAGCCAAAGGAAATTGCCTCAAACACCATCCAGCAAGGCGGCAAATCTGGATTGTCGTAAGTGTCATAGTAGTGCTTGATGAAAACATCGCGCCGGGAGCTTTGGGTAGGGTCATGCCCAATCTCGCGCTTAATGCTGGCAATAAAATTACCGTGCCAAGCTACGATATCGTAAGGCGCATGCGAATGAAACCATGAGGGCTTGGCGAAGAATTTGCGATCCATGTACCAATGAGGGCCATGGGCGGTTGCCATTGCGTTCGATAGGCCAGCGCGGACAGCTATCTCAATCTTTTCCACGCCCTCCATTGCGATCAATCGCAATTTACGGTCAAAAATATAGCGGTCATGGACGAGATCAAACGTCGTGCCGGGCCGGAAGTTCTCTTGATCTGGTCCGGTTCCGCCAATTCGGAAAGGTCGCGTGTAACCCGTAAATCTGTAATAACCGATGTGTTCTAAGTGCTCGGTAGCCGCTGCGCGGTCGGAGAAAGTAAGCCCTCGCTGTTCCAGCGTAGTGACTTGATCCGCCAAACCGAGCGCAACCTTAGAAAAAGGGATGCGCGCCAAAATTGTAGCCCCAGACAATGAAAACCCCACCATATGCGCTTCCAAGGAGAGGCGGGCGGGGTGTTATTGCCATAATAGCTATAGAATGGGCTAGAATTGTCAACATGGGGTTGACAGAATCGACTTTTCATGACAAAAGCCAAGCGCTTTCTGATTGAGCGCTTAGCCCTTGTTGGCGCTGAGAAATCACCCCTAAATTTAGTTCCGGTTGCAAATATGCCTCAGTTCGAGGGTATTTGGTATGTGCCTCACGTCACATAAGCAAACGCCCTGCGAGCGCAAGCCTGCCGTGGGTAAGGGATCTAAGACTTTCCGCCCTCACTACCGTGAAGTCGCGTCTCTCCCGGACGGGCCGGTTCGGCTCAATCGCCACACAGCCCTATGGCAACAGATCGGAAATCAAGAACTTTCCCTCAACGGGGGACCCCGTTCAAATAAGTGCCGCTTTGGTTGCCGCGCCTCGGAGTGCGGGCGCTGCTCAAAATAACCGTTTCGCTTCAAAGGGCCTTTTTCGCCCGCACCTTCGGGCAAGGTGTTGATTTCGCGGGGAAGTGCCACAACTTCTTCCCCCACCAATCTTTTCAATCACTTAGGGTGATTTTGTTTCCCGGATTCGCGATGCCTGGCCGGGTCGGGAAGCGCATGGGAAGCACCGAAGGTCGATGCCGCTATTGGCGGCACTCGACCTCAAGGAAATCGCGAGCATTTCGGAAGCGGTCGGCAGGAGCCGTTTGAGCTTGTTGCCAGAGATCCCCTGGCTCTGCTCGGCGGCCAAGTGCTGGAGAACCCCGGGTGGGGCCGATGGCGGAACAGAGGTGGTGGTCGTCAGGGGCTTGGGTGGATCCGCGAGTTGAGTCGCGCATTCGCGATCGAGTCGTGGCAAATAAATGCCAAGGGTTCATCGGTTTCCACTCGACGCTTCCCACTGGCGGAAGTGCTTCGTGTCGCTGAATTCCTTGAAGCAACGCTTCTTAACGAT
>Ga0182014_10007032_pt1 | contig 11900 bp, 14 predicted proteins | sample 612S2DmetaG_FD_120489 | JGI IMG/M metagenome (GOLD analysis project Ga0182014, IMG submission 120489) | Permafrost microbial communities from Stordalen Mire, Sweden - 612S2D metaG | ecosystem: Environmental > Terrestrial > Soil > Wetlands > Permafrost | place: Sweden: Stordalen | collected... | reverse complement strand
TTCGATGTGCATCCCAACCAGATCACGCAGTGGAAGAGCCAACTTCTGGAGGGTGCGGGGGGGCTTTGGCGGCGATGCAAGGGCGGAGTCCTCGACCGCCCCCGTTGACCTCAAGACCCTGCGCGCCAAGATCGGCGAACTGACCTGGAGAACGATTTTTTAGGATCGGCGCTCAACAAGGCCGGGGTTCCCACGGACAGGTCTTCGTCCGTGGGGGGAAGGCCGGACTGCTGAGGGCAAAGCGACGATCGACCCCGAGCACGATCTTCCAATCAAGCAGCAGGCCGAGGCGCTGGGCATCAGCTACAGCGATCAATATCAGGATTGAGGCTTTTTCCAGCGGCTCATGGATAGGCTTCGCGCTATCAGTCCTGGCCCAACAAGGTTATTTCCGGTGCTGGCTACACCGCTGTCAGGTTGAAGGAGCATAAAATCCTATGCACGAGCAGACCTGCAAATTCAACCACTTAGAGCGAAGGGGTCACTCGAGACGAGAACAGACTGGACGCAACGAAGCATCAACACGAACCGACAGAACCGGCGAGGGCCTGAGTTCAATCGGCAGCCGCAGAAAAGGCAGTGGCGTGCGCATTATTCAGGTTCTACGTTCCGCAAGCTAAGTTCTGGGTAAAACTGGACAATTGAAGATGCCGTTGCTACATTTGTTGAATGATGTGTGCAATTACTGATAAGAGTTATAGCGGCCTGGTACCATGCACCCTGTATAGCGGTCATTACCATTACGGCGTCGGCGCCTTGGCAAACTCACTCTACCGCAACGGATTCCGCGGAACGATGTGCGTAGGTTACATTCCTCCGTTGCCGCCGTGGGCAGCTGGTGCGCAGCGCGATGGCGACCACATTATTCTTGAGGTGAACGCCGATTTTCATCTGCGCTTCATCGCTTGGCCGACCGAGCAGAACCTCACCTTCGAAAAGGCGCGGTTCTTACTACACATTCTCGATGAGGTCGAGCCGGAGGCCGAAGGGGCGTTGTTTTTCGACGCGGACATAGCGGTCCATGGCAACTGGCAGTTCTTCGAGGAGTGGCTGCGCCAAGGGGTTGCCCTTTGCCTTGACCTCTGCTATCCGCTGGTACCGGCGCGGCATCCGTGGCGGGCGGGCTGGCGCGCGCTGGCGATGGAAGCCGGTTACGACAGCTCTCGCAATCTCGAATACTACGTCAACGGCGGATTCGTCGGGGTGCCGAGGGCGCAGCGCGAGTTGCTTGAGTGCTGGGTTGCGCTCATCGACACATTCCTGCACCAGCAGAGCAGTCCCGTCCGCGCAATGAAGCTCGCTGCGCGAGAAAACGCCTTCGGCAGCGATGACCAGGATATGCTCAATGCCGCGGTCATGGCGACGTCTGTGCCACTGTCGATCATTGGACAGGAAGGGATGGACTTCGCGCCCGCCGGATACACCATGTCGCACGCCGTTAGTGGCGTGAAGCCGTGGCGCATGAACTTTATCGCGCAGGCCCTCGCCGCTCACCCGCCGGCGATGGCCGACAAGACCTTCTGGCACTATGCCGACTATCCTATTCCGCTCTTCAGCCCGCTGCGCATCACGCTAACTCGCTTAGCGATTAAGATGGCGAGCGCCATCGGCCGATTCTACGGCAGATCGTGAAATCTCGCTGTCAAGCCAGCGCCGAAACGATTCCTTCCCAAAGCATTCTTTCCCCCTTCTCTGCACCAGAGCCAAAACACCCAATTGGCGATTTCTTAAGTGAATCGCCACTTTGCAGCCGCGGCTTCAGTCAATGGTTGAGAGAAACGTGATGACCTGCCCGGAAGGGGAAAGGGCGGTAAGCACCTCGGTGCCGACGGCCTTGACGCGGATCTGCTCGATGAGGTCGCGGACGACGTTGACGTCGGCTTCGAGCAGGGCGACGCGAATCTCGCGCGGGCTTCGGCGATGTTCTCTCCAGCGAGCGTGCCCTGACCTTGACATCTTTGGATGGCTGAAACAAACCAGCCCGCGAGACAGGTCAAGTTGCGCGGACTGGAGAAAGTGGACTGGCTCTTCATCTTCAGTTGCCGTGCGTACAATCTGCTGCGACTGCCAGGGCCGATTGCACAACGACAGCAGGCAAGGCTCGGGGAGCAATGTGCCTGAAATCGGCTCGGACACTCGGGATAGCCTCCCGGATGCCCATGAAAGTCGCACAAACGTTGCTCGAACCTGAATTCTGAACGGATTTCCCCGCAACATACTCACGAATCACCAAAAAACCACACTGATTCGAGGAATTCCAACAAGTTCCTAGTGACTGGATCTCTATTGCTTGCGCGCGAATATGCCGTCGATTTGAAGGCAATGGCCCGACTCGGGATTCGAAGTGACGTTGTTGAAACCAACCAGCTGGAAGCCCAAGGTATCCAACAATGCGAGCATTTGGGGGAAGACCAATTGGCCTTCGTACAGTGGGACAAACGAGAGTTCACACTCGATCAGCCGCACCTGCGACAATATTGAAGTGGCGCCGCCGAGCACAAAATGTTCGAAGCCTTGAACGTCCATCTTGAGCATGAGCGCTTCATCGGGCGTGATCATATCCGCGAGCGCACTATCCAGGGTCGTTACCGCAACCTTCTCGGTGGCAACGTAATTGGCCTCCGGATAAATGTGTCTATGCAACTCGAGCATGGGCATGAAGGAGCTTGAGAGACCCGCGTTGGAGGAGACGTTGATCGCTGCGACGCCGTCTTCAGCGCCGACGGCGAGATTGAAGACGCTCCAGTGCGCATCGGCACTTGCTCGTTCAGACAGCGCCTTGAATGCGGCGCTGGTCGGCTCGAATGAGATTATCCTGCCCTGAAAGCCCCACTCGCGGATCTCAGCGGCGTACTGACCCACGTTGGCTCCGACATCGAGGACCGTCTGGATGCCGTGGTAGCGCAGTGTGGTCGCACGCCGGGAAGCGCTCAGACTCATCAGCCGCTTTATCCATTTTGTGCGCGCTAGCTCAATGCCGGCCCGCCGTAGGCTCGTGCGCATGCCATTCTTTACAACCTCATACAAATTCACTTTTAGCCGCCTTCGCCAAGAAATTTGATTGCTTCAACTGCCAGTCGCGCCGCCTCTATGAGAATTATCGCATCTAGCAAATAGTCGAATACTAGAACCAGTCCCATAGACATCCGTGCGGCTCAAATGGTGTAAACTGGAGCTATCGAAGAAACGTATGGCGCCGTCTCAGGAAACGCCGATGAGGCCCGTCGGCTGGGCGAACGACAAGGCTGCGATTTCGCTGCAAAACACGCCTCTACGGGGACTCCCGTTGAAAGGACGCAAATGATTGCGTTCGTACAGACGTTTGGGTTGGATGGCATTGCTGGGGGGCCAAAGCTATTGCGCGCCCTTCTTCAGAGGGATCATCCTCCGGTGCTGAGCATATACACCGGGCTTGGGGCCGCGCCACCGTCCAGGACGACCGAAGAGATTCACCTGCCAATGCGTCCGAGCTTCGGAAGGATCGATCGTACACGCTTCCATCCCAGTCTCGGGGTATTCGATGGGGTTTTTCGGCCCCGGTTCGAAAATCGCCTTCGCCGGGTGCTCCGGGAGAGTCGCATCAAACTTCTTCATATCATTCCCCACGGATACGACATCGTGCCCGTATACAGGGTTGCATCTGAACTCAATATTCCCTGCTTTCTCACTATCCACGATGATCTTGAATGCATGGCACTCGGTCATCCGCTCAAGGGGCAGATGGTGGCAGCTCTGGGTAAAGCATGGCGCAGTGCCAAAGGCATTTTTGTCATTTCCGATGAGATCGGCCAGGAATATTCCCGGCGCTATGGCGCAAGGGAGTACCAGATCGTGACGGACGGACTGACCTCCGTGGCCGAGGCTCCGCAGAGCAGGCCTTCCCGGAGTCTGCGCGTCTATTTCATGGGACTTTTTCATCCTGGTTACAGGGCCAATCTGCGGGCGGTGCTGGATGCGCTCAAGATCGTCCGCAGCCAACACCCGGACTGGGATATCTCGGTTACCTCCCGGTCCGGATATATCTTGTGCTCAGTGAACACAGACGATGTGCCGGTCAAGGTAATTCCATTTGCGCCCGACGCGAGCGAAGTGGAAACGGATTTGCTCTCCGCCGATCTGCTCTACCAGCCGCTCCCCTTTGAGGCGGAATTGGCCAACTTTGGCAGGTTCAGCATGTCGACCAAGATGGTCACGTACCTGGGCAGCGGCTTGCCTATCCTCTATCACGGTCCGGAGGACGCAGCCGCCTTCAAGCTGCTCACAGGCCATCGGGCAGCCATAATGTGTACGACGCTCGATGCCGAGACCATCGCGAAGCAACTGGTTGAGGCCGCCTCGAACCGCGAAATCATCGTGAACAACGCGCTCGCGCTCGCTCGCGCACGCTTTATGCTGGCCGACCAGCAACGCCGGTTCTGGGAGCCCATCGTCGCGGCGCAATCGACCTAGCCCAACTGAATTGGTTGATGGAGTCGATGATCGCAACCAACGCCCAGAAGGTCTCGCTGTGCAGAATGCGCGTCGGTTTGCAGGATTGTGCGGAAGGGTCGGGCACAACGAAAAGGATTTCGCAGTCTTAGAAATCAGTCAGTTCTTACATACCAATCGTCAAACCGCGAGAATTTCTCGAATTTTCGAACATAGCCATTTTGCGTCAGGAGCGAGAATATCTTTTCTCTTGCGGGCGTGAAATTGTGCTCGCAGGTGATTATTTTGATTTGGTACTTATCGAAATTGAAATTGCTTAGTATTTCGTATTCACTACCCTCTGTGTCGATCGAGAGGTAGTCGATCTTTGCGGGTGCATGGTGTTTGTCGAGTAAATCTTCAAGAGAGATGGTCTTAACGTTATATGTTTTACCGCGTTTTCTTATCCGACGATAAATATCCGATGAGCCATACGAGGCGATCGTTGAATACTCCCCACTATCTACTTCATTAAAAGTTAGAATTGAATTTGAGTCGCGCCATACACAATCTGTTTCGATGAGACTATTTCGATTGTCTCTCAAATCCTTGAGCCAACGTTTCGCTGGCTCAGCAAGAATTCCACCCCATCCAAATTCTTTCTCCAAAAGGTATGTGTTGCTCAAATCTATACCGTTTGTCGCTCCAAACTCGACAAAAAAACCGCTTCTCTTGAAACCTAACTCCGATAAGACAAACAGGTCCTGTCTCAATTGAGATCTTGAATTACGCAAGATTCTTAATAGCCCCGAAGAATCTTGGTCCGGGAGTTTTAGTTCCAGCAGCAGCCCAATGTCACTACCGGTGCTGCTGCTCATTCCAATAAGCCATTGAAGATTGGTATAACTCGTTATACCAATATCAAATTGTTTCAGCGTTTCTTTTACCAAATGTTTGAGAGCAGTACTCATTCTCTTGATTCCTCGCTTATCCATTCATCATTTCAGCCACGAGTCCCAGCTTGTTTTTCCGATTTCAAATCATTTTACATCGAGTCGCCCTCGCTGGGGCTATTCTTTGCACTCTCCTCCAGAGGGACGGCGGCACGATTGGAGGGGCTTGCTCCAGGATACTAACAGCCGGAGACGCCTGACTGTTACCGCTCTAATTCTGCTCCGAGTGGGCGATTTCTTCCATGATCTGTTGCGCAGCTGCTGCTTCCGGAATCTCAATCTTCGGCCCTCGGATATAGCCATACACGCCATTGAACAGCGTGGAGGTCAAGTATGCTGCCGAGGAGGCGGCGCCAAAGTAGATCACATGGGCTGTGCTGTCCACCTTGAACAGAGAGAGAAAGACAATCTGCGTGGTGAGGATCAGCCCGATGTTGACCCAACTGGTCGTCCAGTAGATCCACCGCCTGGCCGCGCTCATGGTCCAGGCAACACTCGCCAGGTAGCCAGTGCAACTGCCCAGCACCATCCATCCTGTCTCCTGCTGTAGCGATGCGTACTTGGCGCCAAGCAGCAGCAGGAACAACCTGGGCTCGGCGAATCCGGCCAGACATACCACGGCGCAGATGCAGGAAGCGGCTGCCAGCACGATCAAGTAACTTCGGAGAACCCGCTCTTTGGGGAGCCTGGCCATGAACGGTTCGATCACTGCCGCGTTGAAGCCGGTGAGCAGAAGGAAGATCTGTGACAGGCGGCCCAGCGCTCCCACCTCGGCGATGCTCCGCGTCTGGCCGAAAAAGGAAATCAGGAAGAGCGAGACCTGCCCCTGAAGTGCAAAGAAGATCAAGCTTGGCAGGTTAGGCATTACATAGCGCATCATCTGGCGCGTCACTCCCGGAACGGGACGTGCGGGAAGCGTGACAAAGGGACGTGATTTCCATGCATTGAGCCAGCCGATGAGAAGGAAACCCAGGGCATTGACCCAGCTCGTGGTCCAGGCGCACAAACCACCGGCCAGGTACAGGATTGCGCAGGCAACGATCCGAAAGGCCGCTCCGGCCAATTGATTGCGGAAAATGTCCGGAAGCCGGCCACGAATCAGCAGGGGCGCCGCACAATATGAGACCATGCCGCTGAAGTTGATGGAGGCGATGATCGAAACGAACAGGAGTGCGCTCGTCAGGAGGTCCCAGTGATGCTGCCGGACGATGCCGACATATACGAAGGCGGCAACCGGGGTGAGGCAGACCAGGATCACGTTACGCAAATGACGTCCCGAGCGGATATAGGAGCCGACGACTTCGGGATCGTTGCCGCGCGGACCGACCAGCGCGATGATCGTTCCGGAAAAACCCAAATCCGTCAGCATGCCGAAGGTTGCCTGGAAACCGAAGGCGACACTGAACTGCGCGTAGTTGCTGATACTGAGCCAACGCAGGAGCAACAGGCCAACGGAAAGGCTGAGCAATTGCACCAAGCCCTGTCCAAACATATACACCAGCACAATACGCAGTCTGCGCTGGGATTTCTCAGATCGGAGCTTGGTGCTCAAGGAGCCTGCAAAACCAGCCAAATCAAGGTCTCCATCATTCCTTCTGCGCGGTATCGCGCAGCGCCACGCGGCCTTGTGCCTCCTGGCAGGTTGACCGGGAAGGGTCTCCTCAGAGTAGCTTGGGCTGCACCGTTTAAGCCCGTCTCAAGGCAATTCCCGGATGACGGAGTATGCTGAGCGATCAAGCTTTCAAATCCCGGTTGGGTTGCAACCATTGAATGACCGGCGCGGAGAAATGCGCTCCGGCCCACTGTTCCCATAATAGGTGCGAGGCTAGCATGTGTTGCGTCCAGACGTCTTCACCCGATCTGGAGCCGATTCCATGTACTCTGCGGTGCAGGACAACTGCCTGCCGGAACATGAATCGGCCAATCCAATTGTACCCTACTGCATCTTCGTTGCCGGTGCGGAAGAAGAATCCCTCTGACCCCGATCCCCCCAACCTAGAAGGCCCGCGGGTTATTTCTCTTGATGAGCCTTTGGCAGTCGCAACTGACACGGCGCCGGGCCGACCCTGTCGAGTGCCTGAATAAAGAAGACAAGTCCCTTCTTGCGACTCGTTTCCAGCCGGGTAGTCGGTGCGGACCTCCTTGCTGCCAAAGCGCCGCTCCAACTCCAGCAACGTCCTCGGGTAACCCCGATCCTGACCCCGAACACTACATCTTGGGGTAGGTGGCATCAAGTAAATACCCCTAACGAGGGTTAACCAGACTAAGTAACAGCATTGACAAGCGGCGAACGCCTCCAATGCTGAACCTTTTTCGCCAGCTGTGATGTCGTGAACAATAAATCCGAAATGCTTGTTTCCGTTGGCCCCGCCTAATGGATTGCGCCATGGCGAGAGGAGCTATTTCAGCCATCCTCTTTGCCCTAATCGCTTCTCCAGCCCTAAGCGCTTCTCCTGATAATGAGAAGTTGAATCTTTCCAGGATCAAGTAGGAACTCAGCGCCGTGTCGCTATTCTTAGAATCGGAGACTGTGCCTGTCTCAGTCATCCTGTACTTCATAGTAAATCTGTCGAGGAAAAAGAACCCCCGGCAAGTAAAGCCGAGCCGCAGTCCGAAATCGAAATCGCCTCCGTCACCCGCATCCTTTTGTGGGCGCCAATGTGTAGATTGGGCAGCAGACGTCAAAATCATGTAGCCGTCATTGGGAAACTGCTGTAATAGCCCAACTTCCCAGTCGTTTATCTGCAATCCAGAACGCTCGGGAATCCGGGAATAAGCGGCATTTAGCCCAATTGATCCCTTCAAATCAATGGCGCCATCATGGGACATGACATACTGCTTCCCATATGCTGCAGTTAGAGTCGGATGTTCGTGCCAGCAGGATAGTAAATCGCCAACTGCGTTTGGGAGTAGCACATCGTCATCATGCAAAAGGATAAGGTGTGAGCTGGTTGCACGATCAAAAACAGAGTTTGTGTTTTCATTTTGGCCAAGAGGGATGGGATTTCGCCTGTAGTCGATCTGAATGTCTGTCTCTTTGACCAGATCGGCAATCATCTGTTCTGAAGCATCGTTTGTTGAATCATCGCCCACAATTATGCAGTCCGGCTTCCTTGTCTGAACTAGACAGGACTGTATCGCCTGGCATAATAATGCAGGCCTGTTACAGGTAGGTATGCAGACGCTCACCGTGTTCCGTTCAACCATACGATCGATTCCTTTCATGATCAAGAAAACTTTCCAACGGCGATTGTGACGTCCCATACACCAGGTCGTCGATCGCACACCGACCAGTTTGCGCCACTTGTTCAGAGAGGAGGTGCGCTATCCGGTTTCCCCTAACCTATCCATAACCGCATATTACCCTGGCTTTCCATTTTGCCTTCCCGCTTACCCGCCAGTATACCACATGTCGCCCCCGCTGGGGTGGTAACTGCGTCGTAACAATCATTTGCGGCCCTTCACCGGGAATCTCCGCGGACGCGGGTTTTACGGCGAAATCGGAGCTTTGTCGTATTACCAGCCAATGGGCCTCGTCGGCGTCTCCTGAGAGGGCGCGAAGCGCTCTTTCAGGCGCAGGAACGGCGACTCAAAATAATTGTAACTGAGCACAGCCACCGTGACCGTACTCAAGGACCACAGTAACAGGTGCGCCAAGGCTGCGATTGCTCTGGAATGCAGATGGGACTGCAGCCGTTGCAATCCTCTGGTCATCCTCGGCCCAAAAACAGAAGGTGGTAGATGTAGATGCCGTAGCTGTAACGCCCCAGGAAGCGTAGAAACCGCAGGCTGAAGAATCGCAGTACCGCACACGGCACAAAACATCTCAGCAGCAGGCCCGCAAACACAATGGGAATCGCTGTGAACCCGACCGTTTCCATTGCGGAGTTATGGAAACCCAATGAATGTGCATACACCCCCACTCCCAGGAGGGCAGCGACCGCCAGCCAGACCAGCCATTGTGTGCGCCGCCGCAATTCTTCCAGCGGCCATCTCCGCATAGCCGGCGTCAGCCACGACCCTAGCAACAGGCCATCCCAGTGCGTTGGCAACGCCTTATTGATCAGATCCAACGCCGCGTTAGACGGCAAGAGCCATATCAACGCGATGCGCGGTTGGATGCTACAGGCTATCAGCACTAGACATAGCCGCATAATCTTCCGCTCATCTCGCAGAAGCCAGATGGCCAGCCGCCAGAGCATGTAATACTGCTCCTGAACTGCCAGAGAGCAAAATTGGCCGAGGAAAACGGCTGGACCCACCTGCTCAAGTGCGGGATTCACAATCAACGCGATGTTCCGGCAATTGAGCAGGTAGGCGATGTGCCCGCGGTGCCACTCCAAATGCAGTACCGGCGTCAACACTACCACGATCAAAAGCACCCCGCAAAACAGCGGAAGGATACGCGGCGAACGCCGGATATAGAAATTCCGTAAGTACCTGGGATGGTTCTCACTGTTAATCGGGATTCCGGTGATCAGCAATCCGGAAAGTACGAAAAACAAATCGACGCCCATCCTCCCCACGGCCCCAAAGCCAGCACACCACCCACCACGGAGGTCCGAGAATAACCCAAGTTTTGATAGATGTGAGTTATAAATACCAGCAGAATAGCCAAGCCCCGAAGCCCGTCCAGCGCCCGATAGTGCGCGTGCCCGACTCCTCGCACAACCGATAAGGGAGTATCTACGCCTTCTGGCGCTTTCGTTGTCACGGTCCTCCCACGGTAACCCAGAATAGAGAGTCTGCGAAACTGCTCAGCCTTCAGCGCCGATAGGATGGCAACGTGAGTCCGGTCGGCGGTTCTACAATGGGCTGGCCTGCATCCTGCGGTGTCCAACCACTCTCGCGGGAGTTCCCGCGGAGATGGTTCCCGGCGGTACATCGTGAAACACCGAACTCCGTGCTCCAACAACCGCTCCATGTCCGATTCTTACTCCGGGAGCCACAAAGACATCCATTGCCACCCATACCTCCGCTTCGATAACAATCTTCTTGGCATACAGGTCGAAGGTAGGGCTCGTGTAGTCATGGGATCCCGTGCAGATATAGGACCGCTGGGATACCACTGTGCAGTCCCCAATCTCGATCTCCCCATAGGTGTACAGATGCACTTCGTCGCCGATGTGACAATGGTTCCCTACAGTCAGCTTCCAGGGATAGGGAATCTTGACCGACGGGCGAATGAGCGTGCCGCTTCCAATCCTGGCGCCGAACAGTCTCAGCAGCCAGGCCCGCCAACCATACATCACCTGCGGCGACATAGCGAACAGAGTGGACTGCACCAGCCACCACAGTTGTACGTAAATCTTCGATCGGCCCCGGAAGCCGGGCGGCACCTGGAACTGATCCAGTTGCTGATACCTATGCAGATTCATTCCGATTCCTTTGCTTCTTCTTTCAAACCGATTGGCCTTTGACCGGCCAGATTCGTCACGCGCGGCTCACCGGGACAGTGCGCAAGCCTTCGCAGCCGGGACTAGAGCGATGCCGGCTCGAGTTCCACACGCTTCCGCGTGCCTCGTCGCGCGACTGCATACGATGGAAACTCGACGATGAGGCCAAACAGATAAGCCATCGCCATGAGCAGGCTCAGGCATCGCTTAGCAACTCGTGCCGGTTCCGGGTGGGGATGATAATCGCAACGCTGGGCAAGGCCATAAGAGCAGCCCAATTCCACGTCGGGAGGAGTGTTAACCGCTCACCTCGACTTACAGACATAGGGTTGCGTCCCGGGCGGCTTATTTCCCTGCATCCGGTGCAGATAGGCAAGTGTGCTAAGAGCATATCTGCCTGAAACCTGTGCGGCAGGTAGCAGTACCGGCCAATCGCAACATCAGAATGTACCGATGGGTCACGGCAGCGATTTCAGGCCGCTTTTGGTCGACCTCGCATCCAGCGCACCGGGCAGGGAGGAATTGCCTGCCAATCCCCGTGTGGGGGTTCGTTGCGTCACCCTGGAGGCCATGCCTGAAGATGGCCGATTTTCCCCTCTGCCGGCACCGCGGCCTGGCGAACCAACCCGGCCCCGCGATCCGGCCGCAGTATGCCTCATGTCAGAAGATTTGGACGCGGCACCGTGGCCGAAGGCACTGGCTCCAGAACGCTGGCCCGAGAAAGAACGGGAGAGATGCGCTGCGCCCGACTCAGCGTTCCCTCGACCGCTGGCTGGCTTCGCACTGAAGGACCCCGCCGCAAGGTCGTCGCTGGGCGAAAAGGCATTCGCGGGAAAAGTGCGGGCAGGCTTCGTGCCGGGAGCGACGCCGGGGGCTGCACTGAGCGTCGACTCATCGCGCCAGACTCCGCCCGCCTGGGCAGAAGATCCGAAGCTTCCCTGTCCCGCCGTCCACCTGGAACTCCCGTCGGACGCAGCGGCCCGGCCCACTACGCTCGAGGGTGCCGTTGAAGCCGCGCGCAGAGCGCTTGCGCCGAAGTGGGCCGAAGTTGCGATCTGCTGGGCTTGCACGGGATGCAGGCTGATGAAACACGCGATAATACACAGGGGAACAGAGACGGCATTTACCTTCTTTACGCAGTTCA
>Ga0182014_10007030_pt1 | contig 11905 bp, 13 predicted proteins | sample 612S2DmetaG_FD_120489 | JGI IMG/M metagenome (GOLD analysis project Ga0182014, IMG submission 120489) | Permafrost microbial communities from Stordalen Mire, Sweden - 612S2D metaG | ecosystem: Environmental > Terrestrial > Soil > Wetlands > Permafrost | place: Sweden: Stordalen | collected... | reverse complement strand
CCTCTTGGTGATCCCCTGTACTTCAACTACGACGTCGTTGGACATTCGCTTCCCATCTCACGAGGACTCGGGTCAAAATAAAGTACACAATCAGATAGAGAATTCCCGCCAGAACCAACATGTTTTGTAAACCAGTGATGAGGTGGCGATTGCACTCGATCTCGCCACATGTCCCTCACGTTCCTCTACGCTCGGAGTTGACGCCGGCCGCGAACGTGCGCATAACAACCTCCGCGAGGTACGCCGCACCAAACGGGAGGACCCCCTCGTCAAAGTCGAACTCGGCCGTGTGCAAATTTTTGGGCCCGGACATCGGTGCGCAACCTAGCATGGCCATCGCCGCTGGGATCTTTTCCGTTACGAAGGAAAAGTCTTCACCGAACAGTCCGTAGGGACCCGGAACGACCGACGTGTCCCAACGCAGGCTGTCGAGAGCAGATTCCATCGCCCTACAGACCAACGGATCATTCCTAACCGCAGGGCTCTCCTCGATGATCTTGATGTCACAGTTCCCGCCCATTGCCTCAGCAATCTGGGCCGTACGCCAGACTTCGTTCTGGAGAAGAGCTCTAACGTCGGGACTGTAGGCCCGCATCGTACCCTCGAGCAAAACCTCGTCAGGGATGATGTTCGGCGCGGTGCCCCCGGACACCTTCCCTACGGACACAACTGCGGGGTCAAACGGACTGACGCATCGGGTCACCACGGACTGGAGAGCACTCAGGACCGGCACCAAGAGCCGCACTGGATCGACCGCGCGCTCGGGCCGGCCAACGTGCCCACCCTGACCACGAATCGTGGCCACAAACGTGTCGACACTCGCCATGACGTAGCCGCTGGCTATGTGCACCACTCCAAGAGAATCAGTCGGGTCGAGATGGAGCGCAATGGCGCTGTCGACGTCGTCGAAAGCACCCTCGTCCATCATCCGCTTCGCACCGGTCCTGCCATCATCACCGGCAGCTTCCTCGGCGGGCTGGAAAATTAGCCGGACAGTGCCAGTCACTGGCGAAGCCTCAAGACGGTGGCGAAGAAGATACGCGGCGCCAAGTGCCATGGCCACATGGCCGTCGTGACCGCAGGCATGCATACGGCCCGCGTGCTGTGACGCGTACTCGGCACCCGTCTGTTCGTCCAAGGGAAGGGCGTCCATATCAGCCCGGATCACCACCACCGGTCCCGACCCGTCCCCGAGATTGGCCACCACGCCGGTCCCTCCGACGCCTTCTTGGATCTGATACCCGCCAATCGCTTCGAGCTCCGCCGCCACAAAGGCGGCCGTCTCGTACTCGCGAAAGGCCAACTCGGGTGCTGCATGGATATGGCGCCGCCACCGCACCAGATCGTCGCCAATACAGCCGTCAACCCCTTCGGGGGTTACGAACTCAGCCGTCACGTCGACTCCTTCTCGGACGTAGTCCCCAGCGACTGGCCACCGGGCTCAACTCGGACTCTGCTACTTCCAGTTGGCGCGTCTTCACTTCCAGCACTTTCGCCGCAGAATTATCATTCCGACTGCTGACGAGGCCCTCTTTCTATCCCGGCGCCGCGTCAAATCTCTCGTCGAGATTCTCGAACCAGTAGGACGCTCTACTTGCGAGGAGGGTTTGGGTTGCCCCTGGATCAGAGAACACTCTTCACCGGCCAATGCGGCCATCTTCGAGGCGATTGGTGGTGTCTGCTCAGTCAATTTGTTCCACTTCCTTGCATCGTTCGTGTCCTCAGTTTCATGTCTCACGCGCTGGAGATTGCCTTGTCTCTATTTTGATGCAGCAATTGCCGGCAGACGTAGCGTGCGATTGCGGTGTCCTGGACCCCGACGCCGGTCAAATCACAAACGGTGATCTGGTCATTGTTGGTCCGACCTTTGGAGACGCCGCGAAGGATCGATCCCAGTTCGATAGGGCGTCGAGTCCGATCGAAGACTCCGTCGACGTCTGCCTGTCGGCACTCCCCGAGTTCTACGCACTGACGCTCGAGATCACAAACGATCAGATCGGCCGGCTCCAGCACCCCACTCTCGAGTTCTTGCTTAGTTGGCGCGTCGGACCCGACAGCAGTGATGTGCAGTCCGGAGTGAACAGCGTCAGCGTGAACGCTCGGTCGGGTCATTGGCGTGCACGTGACCACTGCGTCGCTGGACGCGATCACGATGTCGACGTCGTCGACCACCGTGGTTGGTATTGCGAACTCCGCGGTGAGTGACGCAGCAAGGGCGTGAGCGCGCTCGCCATTGCGGGCCCAAATCATTATCATTTCTGGTTTGCGCACCAAGAGGAACGCCCGAGTCTGCCAGTAGGCCTGCGTTCCCGCACCGATAACGCCGAAGTTCTGGACTTGCGACGGAGCGAGGACCCTGGCGGCAATAGCGCCAGCGGCCGCAGTCCTAAGCGTGGTGAGAAAGCCGTTATCGAGAAACATGGCGAGGATCTGACCCGTTTGAGAATTCAGGAGCGACACGAAACCATTACCGCTCGGAATCCCGAGGTCGGGATTCTTGAAGAAACCGGTGGAAACCTTGACTGCAAAAGAGTCCCATCCAGCGACGTACGCCGTCTTCACGTCGACCTCACCCGATACTCCTGGAATGTCCATCCGCAGAATCCCGGGCAGGTTCACTCTTCCTTCATCGAGTGCTCGGTACCCGTCCTCAATGGCATCGAGCAGATCAGCGTTGAGCGCGATCATCTGATGCAGGTCTTCTTCGGTGACTACCTGTGGCATCACGCTGCACCTTCCCAAACGCGTGCGGCCCGACGATCGGGTCTGCCGCTACGAACCATGAATCTTTACACAGTGAGACTCTCGCCGTTGCGGTGAATTCACTTGCGCACCGAACCTCATGTGGCTGTGTAGCCGCCGTCAACAGCTATTGATGCTCCTGTTACATGCGAGGCATCGTCAGAGGCTAGGTAAGCAATCGCCGCCGCGACGTCGCACGCCTCGGCGAGTCTTCCCTGGGGGATGCTCGCCACAGTTTGGCGGTAAACCAAATCTGGGTCTGGTTGAGCCGCCAGCCACGTTTTGTACATGAGCGTGTTGGTCATTCCAGGTGCCACCGCGTTTACGCGCACGTTCTGTGGAGCTAGTTCGACGGCGGCCGCACGTGTGAGGGTCAACAATGCACCTTTCGACGCCCCGTAGAGCCCCATCATTGGAACTCCGATCGACGCGAGCCTCGACGTCACGTTCACTACCACTCCTCCGCGACCACACATATACGGAACGGCAACTTGAAGCATGTTTAATGCGGCGAAAAAATTCACGTCGAAAACGGCACGAACAGTTTCGAGTGGGGTCTCGAGAAGATCCCCTACAAGGTCAACGCCGGCATTATTAACCAGAACGTCGACGCGACCATAGGCTGACATAGTGGATTCGACAATCCGCTCCGCCACGCCCGGCAAGGTGAGGTCACCGCCGACAAAGATTGCTTGACCCTTGAGCGCGTCTTCAAGCTCCTTGCCTAACTGTTCAGAGCGGCCCGTCAGGACCACCCGACATCCCTCCAGGGCTAATCGCTCGGCCGTCGCGGCGCCTATCCCAGTCGTGGCTCCGGTGACGACGGCAACTTTTCCTTCGAAGCGATCTGGGCTCACCTCGCTGCCTGGTCGTAGACAGCATGCAGTTTCACAGCGACTCGTTCGAGGGCCTCGGAAATTTTACTACCGAGCAGATCAATCTCAGCCTCAGTGATGACAAACGGAGGTGAGATCTGCAGACTGTGCCCCACTAATCCCCGAGTCAGAATCCCGACTGAGCGTAGATCGACAACAAGTCGTTCGACAGCATCGGGGTACTCGACTAACAGGTCTTGATTGAGTTGGATCGCTGCTAGTAATCCCACCGCACGTGACTCGGCGACCAATGGAGAGTCCGCTACTTTGGCCATCACGCTCGCAAGGTACGGCTCGAGATCGACTACATGCTCTCGAAGTTGCTCACGCTCGATAATCGCAAGGTTGCTCAACGCAACCGCACATGCCGTTGCGTGCCCGGAGTAGGTGTAGCCGTGTCGAAATACTCCAGCTTCAGCAGACCAGAGCACGTCGCGCACACGCTCGTTACAAATCACTGCCCCGAGCGGTATATAGCCCGACGTAATCCCCTTCGCCAGTAGCAACATATCGGGCTCAATACCGTATTTGCTGCACGCGAACCATGGACCAACGCGTCCAAATCCAGTGACTACCTCATCGACGATTAGTAAGACGTTCTTGGCACGGCAAAGTTCCTGAACGCGCTGCCAGTAACCGTCGGGCGGTGGCAACACGCCACCGGCACCGATGACCGGTTCCCCGATGAACGCAGCGATTCGTGAGCCTTCGCGGTCGAAGACTTGCTCGAGCATCGCCACGTCATCGTACGGGACATGGATCACGTCAGGAACGAGAGGACCCCAGCCAGCAGCGTTTGCTTCAATGCCCGCGAAGCTTGTTCCGTAGGCATTCATACCGTGATAGGCCTCAGATCGAGCAACAATGATGGTGCGCGAGGATTCGCCGAGGAGCTGCCAATAATGCCGAGCAATTTTGGCCGCCGTGTCGACGCTGTCCGACCCGCCGCTCGTAAAGAAGACCGCTGGCTCGGACATTGGTGCAAGCTCCCCAAGTCGTTCGGCCAAGTCGAGCGCGGGACGATTCGCGTAAACGCCAAAAGTGGAGTAGGCGGATAACTTTTTCATCTGATTTGCGGCGACGTCGGCTATTTCTGTACGGCCATAGCCAACGTTGCAATACCAAAGACTCGCAGTCGCGTCCAGGTAACGATGCCCCCCCTCGTCGGTCAGCCAACAACCTGAACCTTCAGCAATGACAACCTCCTGGCCCGTCACCGTTGCCATCGATGAGAACGGATGCCACAGTCTTTGCACGGAGTTCTCCTTCGTCATAGCGGATACAACTTCTGGATCATCATGTCAGTTTCCTTTAACACCTAAACACCCATATGGTCAACTAAACAAGATAAACCTGGTACGCCATTCTGTACCACCACATCAGCGCTTGGTTTATCGACCACAAACGTGCACGCCGTCGATGCTTCAGGCCGTTCCTTATATACCAGAAGTGACCCGGGCACTCCTTCTGCGACCGACTTCATACTGTCGTTAGGCATTACTTACGGCCCCCAGCGGCTGCGTCGTCTCAGAGGACAGCACGTCACCTACGCAACGATGCTGCACATCAAGCGCGGCTGCAACGGCAGGATGAGTGACACTACCCATAGAGACATTCAACCCTTCCGCAAAACCGCTGTCAGCGTTAAGAGCACTTCGCCAGCCGCAGCGAGCCAGCTCTCTCGCGTACGGCAACGTGACGTTCGTAAGTGCAAGCGTCGAGCTAACAGGGACCGCTCCGGGCAGGTTCGCCACGCAGTAGTGGGTCACGCCGTGAACTTCGTATACGGGAGCGTCGTAGGTCGTCGCTCGCGACGTTTCGCAACATCCACCTTGGTCGATAGCTACGTCACACAACACGCTGCCTGGTCGCATAGACGCAACCATCGCCTCAGAGATAACTTTCGGCGCGCGTGCGCCTGCAACAAGCACCGCCCCAATAACCAGATCGGCCTGCGCTACTGCTGCCGCCAAGCTTCGCCGCGTGGGGACCAAGAGCTCCGCGCGGCTGGACAAGAGATGGTCAAGGTCACGAAGACGCTCGACTGACTTGTCGAAGACTTGTACTGACGCCCCAAGTCCCAGCGCAACGATTGCTGCATGATATCCAACGACTCCCCCTCCCACGATCACGACGCGCGCGGGCGCGATTCCAGGAACGGCGCCAACCAGCACACCACGTCCGCCAGCAGATTTCAGTAGATATCCGACCCCCGATTGAACTGCGAGGCGTCCGGCGATCTCGCTCATTGGAGCGAGCAGTGGCAAAGTACCCGTGGAACTTCGAATGGTCTCGTACGCAATAGCGGTCGTTCCAGCCTCGATAAGCGCCTCGGTCAACGCTCGATCCGCGGCCAAGTGGAGGTAGGTAAACAACGTGAGGTCACCACGAAAGAAGGAATACTCGCTGGGGGTTGGCTCTTTGATCTTCACGACCAGAGCGGCGCTCCACGCGTCCCGGGCGGTTCCCAGTTGGGCGCCTGCGTCCAGATAAGCGGCGTCATCGAACCCGCTGCCTACTCCTGCGCCTTGCTCGACGATGACAACATGGCCATCTTCTACAAGTTCACCAACACCGTCGGGCGTCGCACCAACGCGAAACTCCTGAGACTTAATTTCCTTTGGAATACCAACTCGCACGTTATCTCCTATGCCCTTAACAGCGGCGTTACGTTCACGGTGATTGCCAACACAGCGTTCACCGACTTGAAACTGCCATCAACTAGTGGAACTATTTTCTGATCACTGCACTCGAACCCGTCAATCATTGGAGACGCAACTGAGGCGCGAGGACCTGGCCCAAACGGTGTAATCCTTCACGAGCTCGGCTGGGCGATTCTGCGCTAAACGCAAGACGCAGGGCGTTGGAGAAGCGGCCCGAAACCGAGAATGCCGAACCGGGGATGAACGCAACGCCACCGCGGACCGCTTCGGTGAGTAAATCAGACGTATCAACTCTTTTTGGCAAAGTCAGCCACAAGAAGAAACCACCCTGTGGATCTGTCCAACTCACTTCAAACTCCGAAAACTCTTCGACGAGACCGAGTTGCATTACTTCTTTGCGGTGTCTGTACTCTTCGCGTACCTTCACTAGATGCTTTTCCATATAGCCCTCACCCAAAAAACGAGCAACCAAGCGTTGCTGAAGAGTATTGGTGCAGGTGTCCATTGCCTGGCGAGCCTTGACCATTAGGGCGATAATTTCAGGTTCAGCAATGATCCAGCCCACTCGTAACCCTGGAACCAAGATCTTAGAGAAGGTGTGAACAGCGACGACACGAACTCGCCCACTGCTGAGCTCTCGAAGACCTGGTAGAGGGTCCCCCTCAAAGCGCAACAGGCTGTAGGGGTCATCTTCGACAATAATTGCGTCCCATTTTTCGGCGAGATCAATGAGCCGCCGTCGACGCGAGAGCGACAAGGTCGTACCAGACGGGTTCTGGAAAGTGGGAATTGTGTAGATCATCTTTGGAGCTCGACCGCTCTCCTCAACAAGAGCAGCGAGAGCTTCGACGTCGAGGCCCTCGGCGTCCATAGGCACCTCAAGTATGTCGCCCTCATAGCTGGCTATAGTCGCGGTGCCGTTGGTGTAGGTCGGTGATTCGACGGCCACGAGATCGCCCGCGCCAACAAAGAGTTTGAAAACTAGGTCTAGACCTTGCATTCCTCCGGTCGTGATCAAAAACTCGTCTTGCGAAATGGCTGATCCGTTGTTGGCGAGGAACCTTGAGAGTTCTGCCCGCAATCCAGGCTCTCCTTCGGTCGGAACGTAATCGAAGGGTGCTGGCCGTTCCGCTACTACCAACGCGAGCAAGTCCGCGATGATTTCGACTGGCACGGCATCGCTTGCTGGACTGCCCATAGCGAGGCGGATGACGTCGTGGGTCTGACCCGCGAGAAGGCCGGTACTCGCGTCAATTAACGACCCCGTAAGGTGGTTTGCTCGGTTTGCGTAGTGCGGACGAAGAGGAGACATTCCACCATGTGGCAAGGCGACTGTTTTCATGCTCAATAGTCTGGAACATCCCGTCCTCTTAAACAATGAACGATGTGTGCAAACAATGACGTCTCAGTTCAGTCCATTTGACACACGAACTGCATTGGCCCTACCAAGTCAGGTGTGGTCAGCTAACTACGAAATTCTGTTCGGCAATGAATCCTCAAACTCAGATCTAACAAGAAACGTCTTTCGCGTCGATCAAAAATGCTCGGGCCAAATAACTCGCGCTTCGGTGCGTGTCAAGTCTTTTGAGACAGTTCTTGATTCAATTCAGTGAGTTAGCGACCTCCTTCACCGGTTGATTGATCCACGCGACGGTCGGAAGTGCCGGTGGCGTGGGAACTTTGCGGACGAACCGTTCGGGGTGAAGAGCGTAAGCGTCGAGCAGCACCGCACCACGTAGTTCTCGAACCTGCTCCGCTCGTCCGTAGTGCAGGTCGGCGGGCGTGTGATAGCCAATGCCCGAGTGCACGTGGTCTTCGTTGTACCAGGTCATGAAACGCTGACAGTGGGCCTGGGCGTCTTCGAAACTGCCGAAGCGATCGGGAAAGTCCGGCCGGTATTTGAAGGTGCGGAACTGGCTTTCGCTGTAGGGATTGTCGTTCGAGACGTGGGGCCGACTGTGGGATTTGGTGACTCCGAGGTCCGCCAGCAGGTGCACCACCGGTTTGGCGATCATCGGCGAGCCTCGATCGGCGTGGATGGTGAGTTGACCCTTCTCGATTCCCTGCTTGGCGACCGTGTCGTTCATCAGCCGCGTCGAAAGTTGCGCGTTCTCGGCACGCGCCAACATCCAGCCCGTGACGTAGCGGCTCCAGATGTCGAGGATCACGTAGAGGTAGTAGTAGGTCCACTTCTCTGGTCCGTGCAGTTTGGTGATGTCCCACGACCAAATCTCATTGGGCTTGGTGGCGATGAGCTCGGGCTTCTTGTGCGCGGGGTGAGTGGCCTGGCGACGACGTTCGCGCACCTCGTCGTGCTGGTGCAGCACGCGGTACATGGTCGAAACCGAGCCCAGATAGACGCCCTGGTCCAGGAGTTTGGCGTAGGCACTCGCCGGAGCCTGGTCGATGAACTCCTCGGACTCTAAGGTCGCCCTGATCTGCTTGCGCTCCACCTCAGAGAGCGCTCGGGGCTGGGGCGTGGCTACTCGCTCGGGCTTCTCGGGCAAGGGACTCTGGCGGTGTCGGCGGTACCAGGTCGCTCGACTCTCTCCGAGGGCGGCGATGGCGTCAGAGGTGCTCACGACGTCGCTCAGCTCGCTGATGGCTTCGTCGATCATTTCTGCTCGCTGGCGTCCGCAGTGCTGGTCGAGGCGAGTGTCTCTAACAGCGCGGAGAGTTTTGCTTGGATCTCGATCACCTTCTTGGACCTATCGAGTTCGCTCTCGAGACGCTCGTTCTTGCGCTTCAAAGTGGCGATCTCGCGGTCCTTGGGGTCCGCCTTCTGGCGTCCCGCAGGACGAGCGAGTCCTTGCTCGGCCCCCTTGTCGCGCTGTTCGCGCCACCCGGTGATCAGCGAGGAGTAGAGCCCTTCGCGACGCAGTAGCGCACCCCTCTCGAGTCGGGGCAGGGCGTCGTATTCGGCGAGGATCTTGGCCTTGTACTTGGCCGAGAACTGCCGGCGGCCCGAAGAGCGCTCGAGCACCTCGGGGTTCGGTGTTGGTGGTTCGATCACCCCTTCAGTTTGGCGCTCGGTGTCGTCAATAGTGATTGTGGTCATAGTCATTTGGAGAATTTCCTTCTCCGCCCTCTAACTCATTGATTGGCTACTGCAAACTGTCTCGCTAGAGGTTGGCACAGAGGGCTTTCGGGTAAAAGGAGTAGTCGCGCAACCAACGCGCCGCCGACTCCACCACCGACACCGGCTCGCGACGCCTACGCCGGTCGGCCCGCTCTTGTTCGAGAGCCACCAGCAGCGCATCACGATCCTTGGGCCGAGTCAGCGTGATGGCAACAAGATTGATTGCTTGACCGTGAACGCGAATCATTGCTTCAGCCGTGAATCTGTGCTCCGTGATGTCGGAGTCATGGCGCGACTAGATTCTTGGCGATCCGAGTTCGGGTCTGAAGGAGCGGCGGTGCGACGTTCGAAATCAATTTTGAGTCCGACCGCCATGACGACACAATCTGCTGCGCAACGCCACGTGACGAAAGAACGGGTGGCCCACACATGCACGGACCTTCTGATGAACATTTGGCTATGAGCAGGTTGCCCCCCAAAACAATCTGGCTCGCCGTTGGATTGATGATCATCTCATTCAACCTGCGACCCGCGATCGTGGCCGTTTCGCCATTGCTCACGGAGATCCAGACAACTTTCGGACTCTCGGGTGCCGGCGTAGGTCTGCTCTCGACGCTTCCGCTTCTGTGCTTTGGGCTGTTCGCCCCCCTCGCCCCTCGACTTGTGCATCGCTTTGGGTCTGGCGCCGTCCTACTCGGCTGCCTCTTCACCCTTCTCGCCGGTGTGCTGGTTCGTTCACTCCCGACCCTGGCCGGCCTCTTTCTTGGCACACTTCTCATTGGGATTGGCGTGGCGATCGCCAACGTGCTCATGCCCGGGGTATTGAAGCAGGACTTTCCCGGTCACGTCGGAATCATGACCGGACTTTATACGATGACGATGAGTGCCGGCGCGGCGGTTGCGGCTGGAACAACGGTTCCCCTCTACCGGGTGCTGGGCAAGAACTGGCACCTCGCCGTTGGATTCTGGGCACTTCCCGTAGCATTGGCGATCGTTCTCTGGCTGCCATCACGCGCCCTCGGTCGTCGCACCAACTCGTTCGACCAACGACGACCGATACGTGGACTCTGGCGCAGTTCGGTGGCTTGGTCGCTCACGATCTTCATGGGCCTGCAGTCTCTCGAGTTCTACGCGACAGTGACCTGGCTGCCCACAATCTTACGCGACCGTGGCACACCGAGCGAAACCGCCGGCTTTCTGCTGGCGCTAGTCAGCGTTGTGGGAATGCTAAGTGGCTTTGTCGCACCATGGATCGCTCACAAGATGACCGACCAACGTCTCTGGGTGGCGACTGGTGCCGGGACCATGGCGCTCGGCATTGCGGGGCTACTCGTGGATCCCCACCACCTCGACGTCCTATGGGTGGTGCTGTGGGGCTGGGGCCAGGGTTCTTCGATCGGTCTGGCTCTTATGATGATGGTCGTGCGAGCCTCGAGTCGTGACGAAGCGATGGCGCTTTCAGGTATGGCTCAGGGATTGGGCTACTTGATTGCATCGATTGGTCCTGTGTTAATCGGTGGACTCTTCGACTTCTCGCACGGCTGGTCGGTGCCCCTCATCGTATTGCTGGTGCTCCTTGGTTTTCAAGCAATTGCTGGTGATTACGCGGCCCGAGATCGCAAAGTCGGTTCAGTGGGCGGATTCAAGTAGACAGCGCCGGTTAGCCCATGGAGTTCAACCAGGTGGAACCTTCGGGGACGTATTTCGTGACTTAGACCGGCCAGGTGCTTCTGGCGCAGCGGCAAGAACTTCACACCGGTTCAGTTACTTCGCAAATCCTAAACTCCGCCGGCGTTGACCGTTGTTGGGACGGGATTGCTAAATGACATTGTTGACGTCAGAGGCCCGATGTGAATTCCGACGCGTTCTATTCAACGTGACTGCACCCTCTCAACCCCCTATGGAACCATTTCATTTCTATCTCCCATTCCAGATGCTTCCCTGGCTCTTTCGACGTGGCCCGTCCTACATTTCTCCGTCCTCACCCTTTCGATTCCTGTTGGTGGGTGTCTCACACGTCTGGCACTAAAGGTTTCGTCGCGCTATGCTGCCCCACATGGGACGAGCATCGCGAGCGAAGAGGGAACGCCGAAAGGTCCTCGTTGGCGCGCAGCCTGAACCGCCAAAATCCAAGGGCGGCAGACCTCGTATCCACGAGAATGACGCCGCCAAACACCGGGCCTTTCGTCTACGCAAGAAGCTAGGGATCACCGGCGAGGCGCAGCTTGCGTCACCCAACGATGGAGAGCACGAAGTAGAAGACAACTGGTTCGAAGAGGCTGAGTACGACCGGTGGCTGATCAGTGCAGCTCAGCACCTTGGCCCGGAGTGGCTGGAGCAGTACCTCGAGATCGAGGCCGAGGCCCGAGACGCTGAAGAAGAGCAGGCGCCTACAACATGATGACCATTCGGCGCCTCAGCATCGGAGCGGGCTACAAGTACCTGCTCAAGTCCATCGCCGTAGGCGACGGTCCCGAAGGCACTGAGAAATCCGACCTGGTTCGCTACTACTCAGAGACCGGCACTCCCCCGGGAGTCTTCCTCGG
>Ga0182014_10007028_pt1 | contig 11907 bp, 7 predicted proteins | sample 612S2DmetaG_FD_120489 | JGI IMG/M metagenome (GOLD analysis project Ga0182014, IMG submission 120489) | Permafrost microbial communities from Stordalen Mire, Sweden - 612S2D metaG | ecosystem: Environmental > Terrestrial > Soil > Wetlands > Permafrost | place: Sweden: Stordalen | collected... | reverse complement strand
GCTGTCCCGGACTCGGGCAACTTATGCCGCGGCATACCGCCCCAGCTCTTTCACCAGGCTGCAGTGCGGTGCGAGCGAGCGCACGGCAGCATCGGCCATCGCCTCATCGGCAAACCGCAGATCGACATAAAAGACATACTCCCACGGCCTTCCCGGTACTGGGCGCGACTCAATCTTCGTCAGATCGACACCCGTATCCCGCAACCGCTCGAGCGCAGCCACCAGCGTCCCGGGCCGATGCTCTACCGCAAATGCCAGGCTTAGCTTATTGATTACGCGGGGCTTATCCTCCGTACCCAACCCCTCAGGCAGCGCATCGGCACTCCGCCGCAATAAATGGAATCGCGTGTAGTTCTGTGCATGGTCTTCGATACCCGCCACCAGCACCTCTGCTCCGTACTCCGTCGCCGCCAGCTCCGGAGCCACACCCGCGGTATCGCGCAGACCTTCTTCCATCAGGTGCTTCACGCTGCCCGCAGTGTCATAGAACGGCACCGACTTGGCCTGCGTAAACCCCGCAAGAAACCGCCGGCACTGCGACAGCGCGACCGGATGCGATAGCATGCTGCGAATATCCTCCAGCTTCACTCCCGGCGCTGCGATCAGGTTATGGCGGATGCGCAGCAGGCTCTCCGCGTCGATGCGCACCGGATGCTCGAGAAACAGATCGTAATGCTCTGCAACCGACCCATGCAGGCTGTTCTCGATCGGCAGCACGGCCGCATCCACGCGCTGCGCCAGCAACGCATCGATCACCTCGGCCGAGACACTGCACGGCACGACCTCAATCGCACCCAGCATCTCCAGCGCCGCCATGTGGCTGTTCGATCCGCGCTCGCCCTGGATCGCGATGCGGCGCAGCGGTACTGCTCGCGGGGTGGCATGGCCTTCGGAATGGAATGTCTCTCGCATCACTCTCCTGCGCAGTCACTAAAGATTCTCCCACACAGGACAACCTCGACCCTCTAACCGGCAACTTACCATAATGAACGCCATGAAGCTTGCGGCGGGACTTTAATGCGGCTCCAATTCGATCGGAGAACAATTTTATGCTTTGGACTATTGTCGTCATTCTCGTTATCCTCTGGCTTCTTGGCTTTACCCTTCACGTCGGTGGCGGCCTCATCCACATCCTGCTTGTGCTGGCAGTGATTGTCGTCATCTTCAATCTGCTGTCGGGTCGACGCGGACTGTAGGCCAGCCAATCGTGGCAAGTATGCGAAGACAGTAGTCGTCGCACGCAAACGCATCATCATTCGGGCAGGGCTCTTCGAAGCCTGATCCGCACAAGGGAAATTTGGCTATGAGCACAGCAACCGGGAACAAGATCAAAGGAAAATTCGACGAAGTCGCCGGCAAGGTCAAGCAGTCAATCGGCGAAGCCACCCACAACGATAAGATCGCCAACGAAGGCGCTGCCCAGCAGGTGAAGGGCCAGGCCGAGCAAGTCTGGGGATCGGTCAAAGCAGCCGCGAGCAACACTGCGGCAGACGTCCGGGGTCGCGCTAAAGAAGCGAGTGTCAGCCATGGAACCGGAGTCGGACACAAGGCGCACGACATTCGGGAGAAGATCACCTCGACTGCACAAAACGTCAAGAACCACATTCAGAAGAGCGTGGCCAATCGCCACGCTGAGCACGAGAAGTAGGAAGTAACCAGTAGCGAAAGAGGCCCGCAGCTGCGGGCCTCTTTCTTTTTCCCTGTCTCCGGTTCTCTACCGCCGATACAATACGTCCGCCGCCACCGACACAAAGAACACCACCGAAATAATGCCATTGAGCGTAAAGAACGCAGCATTCATGCGCGTCAAATTCCGTGGGCTGATGATCGAGTGCTCATACGCCAGCAGCGCCACCACCAGGCACATCCCCAGCAACGCAATCATTCCCAGGCCAAACACATGGAGCATCACGAACAGCAGAGCAATCATCGCAAGATGCATAGCCCGGGCAATCCAGAACGCTGCTTCCAGACCGAACGTCGCAGGGACGCTGAACAGCCCCACTTTGCGGTCATACTCGAAGTCCTGGCACGCATACAGCACATCGAAGCCGCCCACCCACAGAATCACAATCGCCGTCAGCAGCGCAGCCCGCGGAGCAAACGTTCCACGCACCGCGATCCATGCAGCCGAGGGCGCAATGCCCAGCGCCAGCCCCAGCACCAAATGCGACCAGCGCGTAATGCGCTTCATATAGCTGTAGGCCAGGACGACGGCCAGCGCGAACGGCGCACACTCCAGCGTCAACCTGTTCAGCAACGCCGCTCCCAGAAGGAAGACGCAGGACGCCAGGATTGTGAACGCCAGCACGAATCCGCCGGAGAGGTGTCCCGCTGGCAACGCCCGCATCGCCGTCCGGGGATTCGCCCCATCGAGCTTCGCGTCCACCAGCCGGTTAAAGGCCATCGCCGCCGAGCGCGCCGCGACCATGCACAGAACGATCAGGCCCAGCACCCGCAGCGTCGGCCATCCATCCGCAGCCAGCACCGCGCCCGTCAGGGCAAAGGGCAGCGCAAAGATCGAGTGCTCCCACTTGATCATCTCGAGCGTAACGCGCGTACTGCGAAGAACGTTTTCCATCAAGCTCTATCGTAAATCGCCGCACGCCTGCGCTGGGCCGACTCGCCCACCATTTTCCTTAGCCTGGCGATAGCGCCTTCGGATCTTCCGGCAACAGCGCTTCCAGACTATCTAGTGATAGCGCTTCCGGATCTTGTAGACGAGTGAGAATACCCCGGACTCATCGCGTGTAGCGACGATGGAGTCTTCCTGGTTAAGTTGGTACTGTACCTGGATCAACTGCTGCGCGGTTTCGTTGACGTTGGTCGCAAACACCAGCGTCAGTTGCTTGGAGAGCGGCTCCTGCACCGTGATGCGCGCCGACGAGTTGCCCAGCGTCCCGATAAACGCCGGATCAATCTTCACCGTGCCCGCACCAAAAAACTTACCCACGCGGCTCGACACCGTAGCATTCAGCGCGCCGCCCAGCAGCGCATTCGTGGTCGGATTCGAACCCGCCTCCTCCTGCTGCTCCTGGTAAAGCTGCGCCTCCTCCTGCGTGCGCCCCAGCGCCAGCAGATTGAAGATATCGGCCTCGGTCAGCGGCGGCTCGGAGCGGTACGTCGGTTTCAGATTCGTGACCGTACCATGCACGCCGATGGTGATGTCGTAGTTCTCCACGCGCGCCGTCGCATCGAGATCGATCGTAGGATCGATGCGCACCGGGTTGCTGAAGTAAATACTCCCGCGCTCCAGCTCATACTTCGTTCCAGCGTACGTCGCGCTGCCCTCGGTAATCTGGATGCGCCCGAGCACACTGGGAACCGCCAGAGTCCCGCGCACCGTCAGGTTAACGGAGCCTGCCAGCTTCGCAAAAGAATTCTGAAAGTCCAGCTGCGGCGCGCTCGTAACATGCACGTCCAGCCGGATCTTATTCGTCGGCGAGTTTGGATCAGTTGGCGCCTGCACGCCCCCCGCTGCCGATAACGCCGCAAAATCCACATCGGGGCCAACGCCAAACCGTGTCACCAGCACATTGCCGGAGAGCAGCAGCGACTGCGGTCCTCCCTGCATCCGGAAGCTCGCATTGCCGGTCGCGCTCAGACCGTTGTAGCGGACGCGCACCACATCTCCCGTCGCCGTCAGGTCGGCAAACACGCCGTTCTGATAGGCCAGATAGCCGCCAATCTTCAACTGGCCGCCGCCGGTCATCGCCGTCAGGTCCTTCACATCCAGCCGGTCTTCGTTGAAGACCAGCGTTCCGTTGAGATTGCTCAGACCATTTGCAATTCCTTCGACGGAAAGATTCACATTCTGGAACAGCACATCACCGGTCAGCGCAGGCTTCTTCAGGCGGCCCTCCGCTGCGACCTTGAACGTCACCTTGCCCGACGTAATCAGGTCCGGATCGAAGGTGTCCGCCAGCGCCATGCTGACGCTGCCATTCGCATTCAGGTTGAGCTTCCCACCCTGCGGATTCGGATCCCCAAACACCACGGCTGTGCCGGAGGCGTGCAGATCCGTATCCTCACCGGTGATGTGTACCTGCTCGAGCGTAACGGTGCCGTTGTTCAAACTCGCCCGCAGCGGCTGGGCCGTCTTCAACTCGATTCCCTGCAGCTTGAAGTCGAAGTCATTGAACTCCGCCGTGCCCGAAAGCTGCTTCGGCTTGGCTGCCGGCCCAGAGATGTTGATCGTGCCAGCGATCGTCGAGCTGCCCTTGAATGAGCCCGGCGCAACCAGCGCAATCACGTTCGCAATATCCAGCCCGCTCAGCGTCAGCTTCGCCTGCGTCTGCAAGTCGTCCACCAGCGACGTCTGCCCATTCGCATTCACCTGCGCGCCCACCAGCGTCGCGTGCAGCTCGTATGCAAGGTTTGAGCCGATACTGTTCGCCGTCCCATCCAACTCGCCGAGCTGCTTGCCCTGCTCCGAAATCTTCGCCAGCGAAAGCTTCGCATGCAGATTCGGCTGCTTAAACGTTCCATTCGCACTGGCCGTGAACGACAGCACACCATCCACATACGGATTGGCCTTGCGAATCGTATCGAACTTCGAAAGCCGCAGGTTGTTGCCGCTGATCTGCCCGGTGATCTGCTTGCTGCCCAGGTTATATCCGCCGCTGCCCGTGATCGAAATGCCGTGTGCCGCAAGCAGCAGCCTGGTCGCATTCACCTGCTGCCCCTGCGCCGCGAGATCCACCGCAATCGTCTGGTAGCTCTCGCCGTACGCCACGCCGTTGGTCAGCGTTACAACGCCTCCGCCATTCATGTCATGAATGGTTCCAGCACCGTGGACATTGAGGTTCACCGTACCCGTGACCGGAATCTTCCGCTCCTGCCCAACGATCTGCAGCAGGTCCGCGGCCGGTGCATTCGCGAGCTTCGCCGAAGCATCGATCGCGAGATTCTCATCCCACAAGTACGTTGCGACTCCATGCACCATCGTCCGGCGCGGCCGGAACGTTCCCACCACATTGAGCACCGCCGTCCCGCGCTTGATCGTCGACGATGCCACCGTCGCTCCCCCATTCGGCGAATACTCCGCATCGCCCACCGCCGAGTCGATATGGATATCCGCCAGGCTTCCCAGCCGCACCGCAAGATCATTCGCCACCACGTACCCTTTGACGTCGAGATTGCGCACCGCGCCGCGGGTCGTGCCAACGAAGCTCGTCGTTCCATGCAGCACCACCGGAATCGCCGCTGTGCCCTTCTTGCCGTTGAGTTCAAATTCCAGCGTCTGCAGCAGCTGATCGTACTCGCCCAGGTCTCGCGTCTGCAGATTCACCTGCAGATCGGTCAGCGGATCGCCGGCGTTGACGCCCAGAACGCCGCTCGTAACCAGCGCGCTCTGCGGCGACTGCAGCGTCAGATGCGCGATGTTCACCACCTCTTTGCGACCGTCGTAGTGACCCAGCACCTCACCCGTCACAGGAACATTCGACAGCGCGCCGCGACGCACCACGCCGGTTGGCGCAAAGATCAGATGCGCCTGCACCTGCACTGTGTCCGAGACAAACGTCGACGGCCCGCCCCACTCCACCGTCGTCGGCCCGGTGATCGACGTATCGAAGCCGAGATCGCCATAGTGCTCCGGCGCCGTAATATCCATGATCGTGCGCAGCGGGATATGGTCGACCGTCGCCGTAAGATACGCATGCGCACGCTGCACCGGAGCCGGTTGCAGCGACTGGAGCGACTTCACCGGGGCCTTCGCACCAATGCTCTTCGCTCCCACATTGGCCGTCCTCGCCGCGGCAACGGTGGTCGCAGAGCTCGCGGCTGTATCCGCCGGAACCTCGCCCAGCCAGTTCTCGATCTTCAGCTCGCCCTTCGCGCTGCCCCCGCCCGGCAGAAATCCGCTCACCGACGTAAACAGCAGCTCGGTCGGCGTAATGTGCAACTGCGCTGCGCCATCGATGCCATGCATCCGTATATATTCATCGCGATAGCCGACATTGTGCATCTTCATCGATCCAGCCAGCACGTACCCCTGCTGGCAGTCGCTATCTGGCGGCAACACCTTCTCCACCGGCGGTGTGCGCCCCTTTTTGTGCCGCTGCCAGAAGCGCGGATGCTTCGGCGCAACCTGCGGCGTCGCGATGCAGTTGTGCCCACTCACATTCAGGTCGAGCGTTCCCGCGTCCAGGCCTTCCGCATCCACCAGATAGCTCAACTGCTGCAACTCCACTCCGCCCGACAAAGACATCTGCCACTGCGGATGCGCAAAGTGCTGCAGCGCCGCGTTCGCCGAAAGATGGGTCGCGGCTGCTCCGGAAGAACCGGACGCGCCGCTCCAGAAGTCGAAGCTCGTCAGCGCAATCATGTCGCGTCCCAGCTCCGCCGTCAGGTGCAGCTTCGACTGCACCTCGGGCTGCGCCGCGATCTTCGTGCGCAAATCCGCAAGATCGACCGTCGCTCCATAACGGTCTGTCTTCCGGATGTAATGCACCTCGACATTGAGGTCGTTCGCCGCCAGGTCGAACGGAATCGCCTTGTCATTCAGCACCGCAAGCCCATCCGCCAGCTCCACCTTCCTGGCCTGCAGATCCAGCAGCGTGTCCTCGACCGACTTGTTGCTTGTACTCCGTCGCCTCGGTATTGGCTGGTTGGTGTGCCCGTCCTTATCGACGATCAGGTGCAGGCGCGGCTGCTCTACCCGCAGATACCGCAGGCTGATCCGCGACTGCGGCCCCAGTCCCCGAATATGCGTCAGGACCATATTGAGGTGCAGCCGAACGAAGATCTTTGCCGCCGAAAGATACGGCATCTGTCCCGGCGCTTCCGTCCCGTGGATCACCAGCCCATCCACCTCGATCGCCAGATGCCACAGGCTGAACGAGATATGCTGCAACTCCACGCGCCCACCCGTCGCGTTCTCGAGCACGCTGACCACCTCGCCGCCAACACGCTGCTGAAAGTCCGCCGTGCTCGTATACCACGACGCTCCCGCAGCCAGCAGCAGCAGCACCACCACCAGGGATCCGAAGGCCCACGCCAACACGCGCAACCCACGGCTGCGCTTCTTCGGAGCAGCCAGCGCGCCCTTTGGATCCGGCGGCGTGTCTTCAGGCGGGCTTGCCGAGATGATTTCGCTCATGGCGCCTCCTCTCCGGGATGCAGCACCACCACACTACCCTGCGCGCGCAAGCTCTCCAGCCAGTCCGTCAGCAGATTGGACACCTGCTGCTGCAGCAGCACCTCCTGTATCCGGCTGGAGATCGAATCCAGCGGCGGCGGCGTTGCGTGCTGCGCCGCATACTGCGGCAGCATCGTCTTCTCGTAGTACGTCTGGATCTCCTGCGGCGAAATCTTGATGCCCATCCGGAAGCGCAGCTCGATGAACGCCAGCACCTCCATCCGCTGCCGCCACAGTCCCGTCAAACTCTGCTCGGTAAAGCCCTCCGTCGCCAGGAAGCGGTCCCATCCAGCCTGCGTCTCGCAGTGATATTGCTTGCACGTCGGAATGGACTTCCGAAACGCATCGAGGTCCGCGGCAGCGGCGGCCATGGTGATCTCACCGCCCGGCTGCAACTTCGACTGCTGCAGAATCAGGTCGCGATTGATCAGCCGCTCAATCGCCGCATCACGGTTGTATGCGCCGCTGGCCTCGCCATACGGCAGCAACGCCCCGAACCTGCGCTCCTGATCGACATCGCTATCGAGAATCAAATCGCCGTTCACGATGGCTACCACGCGATCGACCTCGACTCCCTGCGCTGCCGGCATCCGCGGCAGCTTTGGCTGCACAATCGCCGTAGGCGGCGACTCCGATCGCGCAGCCGAAGGTGTCACCGCGGCTGGCGACGTCGGCATCGGCGGCGCAGCGGCCGTGGGCGCAACCGGCATTGGCGTTGTACCCTGCGCACTCTGACCGCCCTGCGCCCACGCCGACGCCGACGCCGACGCCGACGCCGTCCCGACAGTCAACCCAGCCAGCAACACGACAGCAAGCAGCGACAGTCTCCGTCCGCCTGTCCTGCGCATGCTCCCGTGTTGTGTCGAGCGTCTCGTCATCGCCTAGAAGCTCTGTCCAATGCTGAAGAAGAAGTTGAAGTGGCTCGCCTGGCCCACATACGGCAACGCGCCCGTGTAGTCATTGAAGACCGGATAGATCGGCGGGTTCAGGTTATAGCTGAAGTCCACGCGAATGGGCCCCACCGGCGTTCCATAGCGCAGCCCCAGGCCCACAGCGTGTGCGTAGTATTTGAAGTCGCACGTTCCCACGGCGTTTGCCGCAACTCCGCCCGCCGCCGCCAGCGGACCGGCAAGGTCTCTGCAGGCCGCCCGGTCAGGCTGATGAAAGCGTGTGATGCTCTTGAACATGTCGCCGGGATATTCAAACGCGTTCCCCATGTCATGGAAGATCACGAACGAGATGCTATCGCCTATCAGCGGCAGCGTCGGCGGCGGCAGCCGCAACTCAAACGTGTTAACCACAGCACCGGAGCCACCCACCGGGTACCCTGTCGTCAAATCGCGCGGTCCCCCATCATTCATGCCGAAGCCGCGATGCGACGTTGCGCCACCCACATACAGCCGCTCCGGCAGCGGCACGGCGATGCACGTCGGGTTCGTCGCCAGCAGCGTTCCCGAGCACGCCGTGGGAGTGACCCCAATCTGGCTGCCCGCGTTGAACGCATTTGGATTCGGTCCCCACGACTTCTCAAATCCCACCCGCAGATTGCGCGCGAACACATACTTCCGCTTGCCGAAGGTGTAATACGTCGACTGCGTCACATCCAGTTTGTTGAAGTCCGTGCCCGATCCGAACTTCGACGTCGCAATAAACTCCTGAATCGAAAAATACTGCCCCTTCCCCGCGTTCAGCTGGCTGGGATCGCGCGTGTCGTGGAAGTACGTAATCTCCGGCCCACCCACGATCACCGGCTCGGACAGCTGCGGAATCAGGTTCGGCGTGATCTCCAGCGAGTCGGGATTCACCGACACGCGCCGGTACTGGAAGTCATAAATGAACGTGTCCGCGCGCTTCACCTTCTGCGTTACGCGGAGGTCGCCCTGCAACGTCGACGACGCGAACGTACTGATGTCCTGCACATTCGAATAGCCCCCCGAAATCATCCCCGTGAGCTTACGATCGCGGAACAGCTGTGGCACATTGAAGCTCAGCGTCGCCACCTCTTCCAGCAGGCCATAGGTCGAGTGCAGCGTCAGCGAGTTCTGGGTGCCGCGCAGGTTGATGCGCGACACATCCAGCGACACGCGTGGACTCACTCCCGCCTGGCCGTTCTGCGCCGCGGTGGTTCCGCGCGTCTGCCCCGTCGTAATCCCGGGCGTCCCCGTCTGCGCCTCGATGCCGAAGCCGTAGGTCACATCCCAGCGCTTCGCCTCGGTCATCTGCACCAGCACGTTCTTGTCCTGCGCATTGCCGGTCGGATCCTGCACCGCTGCGTTCACCTCGCTGAACAGCGCGAGGTTATACAGATTCCTCTGCGTCTGCAGCAACGCCGCCTGGTCGAGCGGGTCGCCTGCATGCACCAGGATCTGGCTCTCCACCACCTTCGGCCGCGTATGGACCAGCCCCGACAGCAGCACATGGTCGATAAACACCTGCTGCCCTTCAATCACGTTCAGCGACACATCCGTACGCGCCTTATCGCTACTCTCGACGTTCTGCGTAATCTCGATCTTTGCATGATCAAACCCATGCGCAAGGTAGTAGCCGAGAATCGCATCGCGATCGCCCGAGAGCGTAATCAGCGAGAACGGCTGCCCCCGCTGCGCGTTCAGCAGCGACCGTATCGCCTTCTCCCGCACCAGAGCCACGCCGGTCAGCGCAACATTGCCGAACTTCTGCTGCGGCCCCTCCTCGATCGTGAACGTCACCTGGATCTGCGCCTGCTTCAGCGCCACGCCGTTGATCTTGACGTCGATGTCCTTCACCGCCGACGTCGCCTTCACCTGGCTAAATCCATTCGCACGATACAGAGCCTCTATCGAGTTCACATCCGCCGCCACCAACTGCACGCTGTACCGCCCGCTGCGCTGATACGCATCTGCCTTCTTCACGCGCAGCCGATCTTCCAGCGTGCTGCGATCGAAGTACTTGTTCCCCGTGATATTGACTGCCGTAACCTTGTGCGGTCTGCCCGCGTTGACCGTGTATTGCACGACCACATTGCCCGTGCCCTTGCCAATCAGCTGCACCTTGTCGGTAACGTTGAAGTACCCCTTCTGCTGCAGATAATCCTTGATATTGAACGCGCCCTCGTTCAGCAGATCGTTGTCCACCGCGCCCTCTTCGTACACCGGAACCAGAAGCTTGACGCGCGACCTCGAAAGCTTCGCACCATCCACAACCACCTTCACGATCGGTCCCTGGTTGGCCGAAAAATCATAGTCGACCTGCTTGCGCGGCGCCATATACGTCGACTCCTGCAGGCTGATCGTTCCCTCCAGGTGGTCCTGCTTCTGGTAGTACTTCCGCACACCCGACAGAGCATTGCTGGTCGTCTCGCGCGAGACCTTTGCGATGCACTTCTTATTGAACGTCGTCGCCAGCCACGAGCAGTTCAGATGGCCCTTCTTCCGAAATGTCGCAACGTCGATCCCAGGGTCGGGGCCTCCAACCGCAACGTTGCCGATGCGCGCCTGCGGCCCCGGGTTCACCGTGAACGTCGCATTCACCTGGTGGCCCTCGGTGTCGACATCGGTTGTCACCGACACCGTCGGAACAAAAAAACCACTCTCCGCAAGCGACTCCTTCACCGCCTCCACCGCCGTCGGAATCGCCGCATCCGTAAACGCCTCGCCTGGGTCAAGCCGCGTCGCAAACTCCAGCAGCGACGCAAGCCGCTCCTGCTTCACGCCAGCGATCGTCACGCGCCCAACAAAGTAGCGCGGGTCGCCAGCGAACACCAGCGTAATTCCATTCGCAGACGGCACAGAATCCACGCTGATATCCCGGTAACGACCCGTCTCAAATAGACGGTGCAGGTCAGCGCGCACCTTGTCAGGATCCAGCGGCTCCCCCGCCTGCTGCTCCAGCTCCGAGAAGATCGCATCCTTCGGGCTGAACGTCACGCCCTCAAACTGCACTGCCGTCACCGGCGTTCCAGCCTTCGACCAAACGCTCGCCGGCAGAGCAGGAAGTGCGTTCGCGATCGTCGTCGTAGTCTGGGCTGCCGGAGGCGTCTGGGTTGCCGGAGGCGTCTGGGCTGCCGGAGGCGTCTGTGTTGCCGAAGGCGTTGCAGCCGTGCTCGCCTGCGATGACAGCCTGCTCGGGCTCTGCGCACACGCGGCCCCAGCCACACACCACAGCAGCAGAAACATCCGAAGACACGTCAGCCTGCAACCGGGCATGCCACCACCAACCTCCAGCAGGCGCGCGGGGAGTCGCTTCATCTCGCGCTCGCTTAACCACTCGATCCGCGCCAACGCCGCTTTCCTCTCAAGCTTCAAATTCGGAAGCCGCAATCTCTCTTATAACCCGTAAATCTGCGGCGCAATGTCCCCGCAGAGCCTCGCAGTACGTCTTTCTGCGATCACGTCCGGCTTTCATTTTACAGATGCAATAAGCCTCTGGCGGGTTCGCTGCACGCATGCGCGAGCCACTCCAGATTCCCCTCCGTCGAACGTATACTCCGTTATATGCCTGCGTTTGCCACCAACGACGCCACCGCCAAAGACGGAGCCAAGGACGTAGCCAAAGACGATCTCGCCGTCGCCATCACCGATCGCGAGCGCTACTCGCGGCAGGTTCTCTTTGCCGGCATCGGTGAAGCCGGCCAGCAACTGCTTGGCCGGGCCCACGTCGCCATCGTCGGCGTGGGGGCAACCGGCGCGGCCACCGCAGGCCTGCTGGCTCGAGCCGGCGTCGGCCGTCTCACCCTCATCGATCGCGACTTTGTCGAGCCCTCCAACCTGCAGCGCCAGATGCTCTTC
>Ga0182014_10007027_pt1 | contig 11907 bp, 6 predicted proteins | sample 612S2DmetaG_FD_120489 | JGI IMG/M metagenome (GOLD analysis project Ga0182014, IMG submission 120489) | Permafrost microbial communities from Stordalen Mire, Sweden - 612S2D metaG | ecosystem: Environmental > Terrestrial > Soil > Wetlands > Permafrost | place: Sweden: Stordalen | collected... | reverse complement strand
GTTTGAAGCGTTAGTTCACATTAGTTCACACCCGTTAGGGGGTCTGAAAAATCACCGACACAATCAAGTTGACGCCGGCGAGCCGCCACGTGGCTGGCACGCCGACGCGCAGCCCGTGTGCTGGCGCGCCCGTCGCACAGCCCGCCCGCCGCCCCGTTCCCGCGTCCGCCTCCCGTGGTCCGTCGCCGCGACCGCCGGCGTGCGGCTGGGGATGCGGGCGGGGCGGAGGGCGCCGCGCACCCGTGGTTTGCGCGGAGCCGACCGGCGACGACCACTTTCGTGCCCGTGATCCGGAGCGTCGGGCGAGCGGCCACTTCACCGGCATGCCGACGCGCAGCCTGCACGCCCGTGGCGCGGGTGCGCCGGGCGAGAGCTTCCAGGTGCCTGGGTTGAGTGGCATAACGCGCTTCGCGCCGCGCTATGCTCGCCGGCCCGCCCCACCCGCCGCCGGCCGTGGTCCGTCGCCGCGACCGCCGGCGTGCGGATGGGGATGCGCGCGGCGCGGAGGGCGGCGCGGCCATGATTGGCGGGCAGGGCGGGCCGCCGGGCGGCTACTTCACCGGGACGCCGACACGCGGTCTGCACGCGCGTGGCGCCGGGCGATACTTCCGGACGGCCGCAGTCCTGCATGCCGGCGCTGCTGCTGGCCGAAAATCAGGTAGATCGCGCCCAACGCCTTCAGGGGATCAACAGCGCGATCAGGCACGCCCGCCGTCACTCCGATCTGCCGGTGGATGCGGGAGACACCCCTCACCCGCGGTCGCGAATCAACTCAATGATCTCGTCCGCGGTCGGCAGCCGACCAGTCTGTTTTTTGGAATAGATCTTCTGCCCGTCAACGAAAACGTCCAGCGCGCCTGGCCCGCCCAGGCGGATACGAGTGGGAATCTTCAGTTGGCCTTCAATGCTCTCTTTCAGGCTCACGGCCTGAGTCTGGATATCGTGTCAATAGAAACAGCGCTTGATTTCGACTTTCATGGTGGGCTCTTGAAGATAATAGCACGCACATCCACCAGCCGAGGCGCTTCATAGACGCCGCAAATTCGGACCGGCGTCGCCGCGCGGCGGGCGTCCGCATCCATGATCGGCGCGGGCCGGTCGGCGGGTGGCGCACCACTATTGCGAGCACGCCATGATCCAGGGACGTCGGCGGGCAGCCACTTCGCTGGGATGCCAACGCGCAGCCTGCACGCGCGTGGTGCAGGTGCGTCGGACGATACCTCCAGGCGCCCGCGTTGGGTGTCCTACCTGAGGACGGCTTCGATGCGTTGTGAGAGTTCGGCTTCGGTCATGCGGGTGGGCCGGTACATGCGCACGATGCCCTGGCGATCGATCAAGACCAGCGTGGGCGTGGAACTGACGCCGTAGCGCAGCATCATGGTTTCGCTGATGGGGTGCGGTGCGCCGTCGAGCGCGGCGTAGGAAGTTTTCCACACGTGCTCGATCTCCTGGTCTTCCTGCTCCGCGGTGGGATGGTCGACTTTAGGCACATCTCCGTAACGGCGCGTGGGCGCCAGCACGCGCAGGCCGCGCGGTTCGTACTTCTGCTTGAGGCGGGCGACGACGGGGCTCTGCGCCTTGCAGTCGCTGCACCAGTGCGCCCACAGGAACAGCAGAACGGGACTGCCGCGATAGGCGGCGTCCAATTCCGGCGCGGGTTGGCCTTCGAGCGTGAGTAAGTCCAGGTTCTTGTGGATGCGCGCTACGATCCACCAGGTTTTCCACTGCGGCAGCTCAGATTCCAGGAAGGCGACGGCCTTGCCGCGATTGCCACGCGCCGCCATAATGCGCGCCGCCACTTCGATGGATGCGCCGGCGGCGGTCTCCAGGAAATTGTCGTCGTCTACAGGTTTGGTTTTCAGCAATTCGGCCACCAGCGTCTTGGTTTCGGCGAGGTAGCGGGCGGCGGTATCGGTTTGGCCCAGCGTGAGTGCGCCGCGCGCCAGCCAGGAGACGGCGGCGGCGTACTCGGAGTTGGTGCCGTTAGCCCGGTGGTAGTCTTCGACGAGCGCCTCGGCGCTGGACAGGTCGCCGGCCGAGAGCTTGAAGCGCACATCGGAGATCACAGAGGCGGAGGCTGGGGCCAGCATCAGGAGCAGCGGGAGATACCGCGACATGAAGCACATGGCCACTCAGCATAACAGGCACTCGCGCGGCGATGCCTACTTGCTTACCAAGAATCGTCAAACAAGAACAGGCCGGAACAGGGGCGTAAGGGCCTGATGGCGCCCTGATCAGGGCCCTGATGCGCATAGGATTGCGTGTCACCCACGCCTGTTCTTGACCTGCTCGGCGTTGACCCACGCTTACAGCCTCTTAGACCAACGATTTCAAAAATCTCAAGACTCACCGTTGCGGCACGAACCTCAATGATTACAGGGTTCCGCGACACCGCGGCGGGTGAGCCGGCATTTCTGATGGTGCGAAGTGAGGTGGCGCTGTTGCTTGTGGAAACGGACGCTTGCCGCACGCCATCGGCGTTTGTCGCACACCACGCCCAGGCCGCCTCCTGCTGCAGCCCAGCAGCATGGCAACGCGCCTACCTGAGGTGGCCGGTTCCGGCCAATTCCAGCGCCCGCCGCGCGTGGTCTATCGCCGCGACCGTGCGGATAGGATGCGCCGCGGGCGGACGGCGCGCCGCATCCATCATTTGCACACTGCCTGGCGGCCAGTTCCGAACACCAACCGCCCGCGGTCCTTCGCCGCGACCGCCGGCGCGCGGATGGGATGCACGCCGGGCGGAGCGGGCCGCATCCGTGATGTGCGCGGTGCCGACTGGTGGATCGCGCACCATTGCGCCGCGGAGCGTCGGCGCGCGGCCACTTCACCGGGAGGCCGACGCGCTGCCTGCACGCCCGTGCCGTAGGTGTGCCGGGGATAGCTTCCGGATGGCCGAAGTCGGCGGGTGTTGGGGAGCAACGGAACAGAGAACTCGCTTAAGCCCGCCCAGCCCACCTTCCGAGTGGCGCGTTATTCGCTCGGAACCGTTCCGCTTCGCCTCCGATTCGCGTTCAATGTGGTCAAATCCACGAGATGGCGACTTATCTCGCTCAGGTGGATTGCTTCCGAATTGCCTATCCGCCCGGAACCCGTTCGGTGCCGTTTTCAGCGTGACTGCTACGAGCCGAGTTACACCTCCACGAGAGGCGGCGCCAGGTCCTATGTCCTTTCTTGAGCTAGACTGAATAGAAGCGCAAGGCGAAAAGGCCGATATGTCTTCTGAGCAACCCGGGCCAAGCGATCGGGACGGCCCGGGCGCAGAAGGCCCAATATCCCCTGCGGGTGGCGAAACGCAGTTCGCCACCCGCACGATCGAACCGGCGGAGGCGCCCCCCGGCACGGTCATCGATTCCTATCATCTGCTCCAGTTGATCGGCCAGGGCGGCATGGGTGAGGTGTGGTTGGCCGAACAGAAGCAACCGGTTCGCCGCCGCGTCGCTCTCAAGCTGATCAAGGTGGGCATGGACACGCGCGAAGTAGTCGCGCGCTTCGAGTCTGAACGGCAGGCGCTGGCGCTCATGAACCACCCGGCCATCGCTAAGGTCTTCGATGCCGGTTCTACCCCGCAGGGCCGGCCGTACTTCGTGATGGAGTATGTCACCGGCATGCCCATCACGGACTATTGCGACAAGCACAAGCTGGCCATGCGGCAGCGGCTGGAGTTGTTCGTCCTCGTTTGCGAAGGGGTGCAGCACGCCCATCAGAAAGCCATCATCCATCGCGATCTGAAGCCCTCCAACATTCTGGTCGGCGAGGTGGACGGGAAGGCGACGCCGAAGATCATCGACTTCGGCGTGGCCAAAGCCACCGCGCAGCGCCTCACCGCGGAGACCATGTTCACACGCGCCGGGGCGATTCTAGGGACGCCGGGGTATATGAGCCCGGAGCAGGCGGACGCGGCCGGCGTGGATGTCGACACGCGCACCGACGTGTATTCACTGGGCGTGGTGCTGTATGAACTGCTGGTCGGAACTCTGCCGCTCGATTTCCGCAAGATGGCCTTTGACGAAATTCTGCGCAGGCTGCGCGAGGAGGACGCGCTCCGGCCCAGCACGAAGCTGGGTACGCTTGCCGAGGCATCCAGCCTGGTGGCGCAAAACCGGGGCGCCGATTCTCCTACGCTCGCCCGGCAGTTGCGCGGCGATCTGGACGCGATCGCGCTAAAAGCTCTGGAGAAGGACCGCTCGCGGCGGTATGCCACGCCCCTGGGACTGGCGGCCGATATCGGGAGATATTTGCGCGATGAGCCAGTGTCGGCTCGCCCGCCCAGCCGGGCATATCAGCTCCGGAAGCTCGCGCGGCGCAACCGTACGCTGGTGACCAGCGGGGTCGCAATTGTGCTAACGCTGATTGTTGCCACGGGCGTGAGCACGCGCGAAGCGATTCGTGCCCTTCGCGCCGAGCGTAGCGCCGCCGCGAGCCTGAAACAAGCGCGGCAAGAGGCGGCCAAGGCGCAGGCTGTCAATTCCTTTCTGCAGGAGATGCTCCAATCCGCCGACCCCCGCTCGGCTACCAGGGCGGATCCCGCCGAAGGGCGCGATGTCACCGTCGCGCACGTCCTCGACGAAGCCGTTCGCCGTCTGGATGCCGGCTCGCTCCAGGCTCAACCGCTGGTAGAAGCCGCCGCGCGTGAGAGCCTGGGCAGAACCTTTTCCGGTCTCGGCCGCTACCCCGATTCCGAACGGCAATATCGCGCCGCTCTCGCCCTGATACGCTCCGTGCCGGGCCACGACGCGGACGTGGCGACGAGCGAGGCAGGGCTGGCCGAGCAACTGACATTCGAGGACAAACTGCCGGAAGCCGAAACCCTGCAGCGCGACGCCCTGCGCCTCCGCACGCGGTTTTTCGGTCCCGATAACCCTGTGATTTCAGAAAGCCTAACCGACCTTGCCATTACGCTAAGGCGCGAAGGCAAGCTGCCGGAGGCGGAAGTGTTGTACCGCCAGGGACTGGCAATCGATCTGAAGAATCACCTCGCCGAAGAATCCACCGAGGACGAGCACAATCTTGGTGTTCTCCTCCGTACTGAAAAGCGTTCGGCTGAAGCCGAAGCCATGCTGCGCCGCGCCCTCGCTTCCCGCCTGCAGATTTCCGGCGCCGAAAACCCCTCCACGGCCCAAACCATGAACCAGCTCGCTTACGCCTTGCACGACGAAGGAAAGCTCGCCGAAGCGGAGCAGTACGCTCGCACTTCTCTGGCAACGTCGCGGCGGCTGCTGGGCGACGAACATCCGGACATTGCCGTCGGTTTGAATCACCTCGCGACGCTGTTGCAGGATCAGGGCAAGCTGGATGAGGCCGAGTCCATGTTTCGCCAGGCTGTTGCCGTCGCGGAACATGCCTGGGGCGCCGATCACACGGATACGGCGAGAATCGAAACCAATTTAGGCGATCTTCTTGCCAGGCGCGGTAAGCTCCAGGAAAGTGAGCGGCGGCTTCGCGAGAGCCTGCGCGCCCGCCGGAAGATACTTCCCGCCAATCATCCCGACATCTTCGACAGTGAAGCTCGGCTTGGCGGAGTGCTCGCCCAGGAAGGCCGCTTTCAGCAGGCGGAACCGTTGCTGCTGAGCGCCTGGCATGGGATGGAAAATGCTTCCGCCGCGCAGTTACCGCGCAAGCGTCTGGTGCTGGAGAAGATCGTTGAGATGTACACGGCGTGGAACCGCCACGCGCCCAATGCCGGCAAAGGAAAACTGGCAGTCGACTGGAAAGTACTCGAATCGCAGACCAAATAAGGTGCTCGGGCTCGGGCAGCATCAGGTGTCGCACCCTCCCGCCATGGCGGGAGTTTGCCCGCGGCGCGCGCGTCCTGCTTGGAGTGCTGGCGGCGTGCCGGATCGCGCACCAGATCGCCGGGCAGAACCTTCAGCGCCACATCGCTATTCAGGAGCCCGCGGGTGCGGTAAGCATCGCCCACGCCCCTGCGCCGATGGGGCGAGGATTTCGCGGGGACAGGCGGATAGGGAATCGATAACGCGCCAACCGGAACTTGGGCAGACAGATCAAGTTGACGGGAAACGCCCGTTGCTCCGAAGTGCCGACTCGCTACCTCCCGGTGGATGGTCAGCCACTCGGAGAGAGCAGCGCGTGCGTGCGGCCGGAGGATTACTCCTGGTTTGAAATGCGCCGTGTCCTGCAACGTCGGCGCGGTGGGGCGGAGAGCGTTCTATCCATGGCGCCGGTGAGCGGCCAATTCGCCGGCCGACGTGCGGCCGTGTGCCTCCACGCCCGGATGCGCGAAGTCCGCGGGTTCGGGTTGCCATAGCGCGCTTCGCGCCGCCCGATGCCTGCGCCCGTTCCGTCGCCCGCCGCCCGTCGTCGTCGCCGCGGCCGCCGGCGTGAACTTCGACCACTTCGGTGCTGGCACGGTCACTCTGGCCGATGACAAGCTTTTGTTAATCCGAGAAGACGGCGAACTGATCGTGGCACTTGCGACTCCCAAGGAGTTCCGGCCGCTTTCACGCGCCCAACTGTTGCCCGCCACGGTGCGGTCCTATCCTGCCCTCGCCAATGGAAAACTCTACGTGCGGAATGAGCGGACGCTGGCGTGTTTCGATCTGAGGTAGTGGCCGAGGGTCGCCGTGTGCCTGCCCGCGCCCGTTCCACCGCCCGCCGCCCGTCGTCCATCGCCGCGACCGCCGCGCGCGGATGGGGATGCGCGGCGGGGCGGAGGGCGGGCGGCCACTTCACCGGGACGCCGACGCGCAGCCTGCACGCCCGTTGCGCGGTTGCGCCGGGCGATAACCTCCGGCTGCCCCGGGTTCGGTGGCATAACGTTCTTCGCGCATCCTGATGCCGCAGCCCGCCCCGGCGCCCGCCGCCCGTGGTCCGTCGCCGCGAGCGCCATCGCCCGGGGGATGCGCGCGGCGCGGAGGACGACCGCGGCCATGGCGTGAGCGGGGCCGGCCGGGCGGACGGCGTGCCACTTTCCAGAGTGCGCCGTAACTTCGGCAAGCGGCCACTTCACCGCAGCGATGGGCCTGCACGCACGTGGCGCAAGTGCGCCGGGAATACCTTCCGGATGCCCGACATTACCGGGAGCTTCGGGCAGCGCCTCGTATTCCACGTTAAGATCGCAGCTATGCGATGCGGCATTCTGCTCTTTGCGATGGCGGCGGGGCTCGCTGCCGACAGGCCCTTTGTCATCAGGGTTCTCGACAGCCAAACCGGGCGCGGTGTGCCGCTGGTCGAATTGCGCTCGGCCAATCAGCTGTCCTGGTTCAGCGACAGCAACGGTACCGTGTCGGTTTTGGATGGCTGGGCGATGGGGCAGCAGGTGCTCTTCCAAGTGCGTAGCCACGGTTACCGCTTCGAGGGAAAGGTGTTCGACGAGTCCGGGGTAATCCTGGCGGTCAAGCCGGGCGGGAGCGCGGAACTCCTGGTCGTACGCGAGAACATTGCCGAGAGGCTCTATCGCATCACCGGCGCCGGGATCTACGCCGATACCGTTGCGGCGGGCATGCCGGCGCCAATCCGCCAGCCCCTTCTGAACGGGAAAGTCACGGGACAGGACACCGCGATCGCTATCCCGTATCGTGGGAGAATCTACTGGTTCTGGGGCGACACGTTTGGGCCGGCGAACATGAACTTCAACGTCTCCGGGGCGACCTCAGTGCCACCGGGCGACGGCGGCCTCGATCCCGACCGGGGCATCGACCTGGAGTACTTTGTCGATCGCGACGGCTTCAGCCGGCCCATGCTGCCGCTCGACCGCCCGGGGCCGGTGTGGCTGGAGGGCCTCATGATTGTACGCGACCCGAAGGGGCGCGAACGGCTGGTGGGGACCTACACGCGGACCAGTAAGAAGAAACCCGTCGAGGAGCGGGGGATTGCGGTGTTCGACGATGATGCCCAAGTCTTCCGGGTTCTGGCCCAGCATCCCCCGGACCGCGAGCATCGCTCCTCACATCCGGTGCGAGTAGCAGAGCACGGGCGGGCGTGGTGGTACCTGTATCCCAACTACCGCGTGCCCGACGACTGGAACGCCATCCAGAACGCGGATGCCTACGAAGCGTACGCCTGCGACGGCAAAGACTGTACCTGGAAGGCAGGAGCGCCGTTTGTCGATGGCGCCGAGGAAGAACAGAAGCTTATCGCGAGCGGCAAACTAGCGGTGGAGGCGATGCGTTTTCCCTTCATCGACGTTGACACTGGCAAGCAGGGTGCCTTCGCAATGGGGTCTATTGCATGGAATGCTTATCGTCAGCGCTGGATCATGATCGCCGGTGCGTGGGGCGACGTGTACTACTCTGAAGCGGCGGCGCCCGAAGGGCCGTGGAGTTGTGCCAAGAAGACTGTGCGGCACGAAAAGTACAACTTCTATAATGTCGTCCACCACCCATTCTTCGACCAGAGCGGTGGCCGCGTGATCTATTTCGAGGGAACCTACACGACCACGCTCATCGACGGCGCGCAGCCCACGCCTCTATACGACTACAACCAGATCATGTATCGTCTATCGCTCGACGACCGGCGGCTGACGCTGCCGTCGGGGTGTGTGGTCCAAAAATAGCTGACCTGCCACGCTGCAGATCAGCCGCCTACTCCCAGTCCCTTACCACTTCGCAGCCCATCACGGCCTGGCAGGCATTGTTGCGGGCGGATCGCGCCTGGTTTACGGCGCATCCGGACAGAACCTGGTCGTGCGCTTCGCGCATCCTGATACCGGCCGCCAGTTCCGGCGCCCGCCGCCCGTCGCCCGTCGCCGCGACCGGCAGCGCGCGGATGGGGACGCGCGGTGGGCGGAGGGCACTCGCATCCATAACCCGCATGTGTCGATCGGCTCCAGCCGTTCGAGGCTGGCCACGCCTGCCCGCCGAGGATCGCCGTGCAAATCACGTGGTACGTTCGGTACTGCCAGGAACATCATAGCCGCATCCACCTGCTGCTGGCGGACGCGGTCGTGCCGGAGATAAGCGGACCGCAAGCTGTAGAACAGACTCGGATGCGGCACCCCGATATGAGGGTGTTGTTCATGCCGGGCTACACGGACGAAGCCATGGCGCATCACGGCATTCTGGCTTCCGGCGCGCCGTTTTTTTGCAGAAGCCGTTCTTGCCGGAGGCCCTGGCGCGCAAGGTGCGGGAAGTGCTGGCGGCGCAGACTTCGACGGGCTGACCGCACACCGGGAAGCCGGCGCGGTCATGGGCGCCCTGCGTCGCGTGGGTGGCCGGAAGAGCCTTCCCCTTCCCGAAGCGCCTGAGCCGGCCGGGATTTAAAAATGAGAGAAAAGGGTTCTATTTGACACAATTAGGCGTATAATCGATGCTGGCGACACCAGAGATTCCGGCTGGAATGTCGCCACAAGATTACTCCGGCCAACACTCGGCCGAGCTTCGGTCTCTCGAGTGAAAAGAAAGGAGGCGGATTCTTGCCGTTCGCTCGGCTGAAACCGCGATCCGCATGGCCTTGCCTCAGGATGAGTGGCACGTCGTCTTCTTTCGTCCGCCTATGCGCATCCCGGCGGGCGCCTTCTCCACTACGCTTCTTGCGATCATTCCGCTGTTCTGCGGACTTTTCGCCAGCGCCGGCCCAGTGGGGGCGCAGATTATCGCTACCGTTGCCGGGGACGGCACAGCGGGCTATTCCGGCGATGGGGGACCCGCCACCAGCGCATCGCTCCACAACCCAGTGGCAGTAGCGGTAGATTCGGCTGGCAACTTCTATATCGCGGAAGAACTCGGTAACCGAATTCGGAAGGTGTCGGGCGGGACGATCGCGACGGTCGCCGGAAATGGAACTGCGGGTTTCTCTGGCGACGGAGGCCCCGCCACCAGCGCATCGCTCGGCAACCCCTATGGAGTGGCGGTCGATGTGGCCGGCGACCTTTATATCGCCGACCAACAGAACCAACGGATTCGGAAAGTGTCGGGCGGGACAATCACTACGGTTGCCGGCAATGGAAATTTTGGATTCTCCGGCGACGGAGGGCCCGCGACCAGAGCGTCGCTCTCCTACCCCGCTGGAGTGGCCGTAGATTCGGCTGGGAGCCTGTACATCGCCGACTCCTTCAACAACCGAATTCGGAAGGTGTCGGGCGGGACGATCACGACGGTCGCCGGAAACGGAAATCAGGGCTTCTCCGGTGACGGAGGGCCCGCCACGAGCGCGTCGCTCTTCAGCCCGGTTGGGGTGGCCGTCGATTCGGCAGGCAACCTCTATATCGCCGAGGGCGATATACTAGGCAACAGCCGGATCCGGAAGGTGTCTGGTGGGATCATCGCAACGGTCGCCGGAAATGGAATCGACGGATTCTCTGGCGACGGAGGACCCGCCACAAGCGCGTCGCTCGACGCCCCCATTGGAATGGCCGTAGATTCGGCTGGCAACCTCTACATCGCCGACGCGGGCACCAACCGGATACGGAAGGTGTCGGGCGGGACGATCACGACGGTCGCCGGGAATGGGACTGCGAACTTCTCTGGCGACGGAGGGCTCGCGACCAGCGCATCGTTCAACTTCCCCACTGGAGTGGCTCTTGGTTCGGCTGGCAGCCTCTACATCGCCGACATAAACAACGAGCGAATTCGCGAGGTCCTCGCGCAGTCCGCCCCGGCGCCCAGCGTGACCTCGGCAGGCGTGGTAAATGCCGCGAGCTTTCAATCCGGAGCGGTCGCTCCGGGCGAGATTATCTCCATTTTCGGCGCCGGTATCGGTCCGGCCGCGGGCACGTTGTGGCAGATCGTGAATGGCATGGCGCCAACGACGTTGGCCCAGACGCGGGTGCTGTTCAGCGGCGCTCCGGCTCCGCTCATTTATGTCTCGGCCAAGCAGATCAACGCCGTCGTGCCGTATGAGGTGGCCGGCCAGAGCACGGTTTCAATGCAGGTTTCTTACCAAGGGAGCCTGAGTAACAGCGTCTCGCTGAATGTCGCGGCGACGGCGCCTGCCCTGTTCACCGTGGCTTCATCGGGATCTGGCGGGGGAGCGATTCTCAATCAGGATTACAGCCTGAATACCGCCGCCAATCCCGCGGCTGCGGGCTCCGTCGTGCAGATCTTTGCCACGGGCGAGGGGGTGACCACACCCGCGAGCGCGGATGGCAAGCTTAACAACCAGCCCTTGGGCCCCACGTTCCCGATGCCCGCCGCCCACGTATCGGCGACTATTGGCGGACAACCGGCCACGGTGCAATTCGCCGGTACCGCGCCTGGCGGCGTCGCCGGTTTCTTGCAAGTGAATGCGTCTGTTCCGAATGGCTTGCCGGCCGGCCCCGCGCCGATAGTGCTAAAGGTGGGCAACGCCAGCAGCCCGGCGGGCGTCACTGTGGCCGTACAGGGACAAAGCGCTCAGCGATCTACCCTAACTGTGACAACGGCTGGGAGCGGCGCCGGAACGGTGGTATCCTCTCCCGCCGGCATTAGCTGCGGAGCAACCTGCTCCGCCAGCTTCACCCTTGGAACTGTCGTGACGCTCACCGCTACACCCAACTCGGGATCGGCTTTTGGCGGCTGGTCCGGGGCGTGCTCGGGAGCGGGCGGTTGCACCGTGACGATGAACTCCAGCCAGGCGGCTACCGCCACGTTTAACCTATCCGTTGCTCCAACCATTTCAATCAGCATCTCTCCGGCTGCGGCGACGATCCAGACCGGCGGAACCCAGCAGTTCACCGCGACCGTCATAGGTACGACGAACACTGCGGCGACTTGGAGCGTAAACGGTATGGCCGGGGGAGATTCTTCGGCCGGCACGATCTCATCGAGCGGCCTCTATACAGCCCCAGCGAGTGTACCCAGCTCCAACACGGTAACTATCGCCGCAACGAGCGTGGCGAATCCGTCCGCGGCCGCTTCGGCGATGTTGCTCATCAACCCCGCCTGCCAGGTACCCGCAGCCGCCATGACAGATGCAAATGGAACCGCGACGCTCTGCGCCGGCGGCTTCGTTTTTCCGATTCAACTGACCGAC
>Ga0182014_10007026_pt1 | contig 11909 bp, 11 predicted proteins | sample 612S2DmetaG_FD_120489 | JGI IMG/M metagenome (GOLD analysis project Ga0182014, IMG submission 120489) | Permafrost microbial communities from Stordalen Mire, Sweden - 612S2D metaG | ecosystem: Environmental > Terrestrial > Soil > Wetlands > Permafrost | place: Sweden: Stordalen | collected... | reverse complement strand
CAGGTCGTATGGCGTAAGGTGCAAGAATCGTGAAATTGCACGAAGTGCGCGAACCCGGTGTTGTAACATTCGAATTTCATCACAGCGTATGAGAATTCTACTATTGACGCAGTGGTTTGATCCGGAACCGACCTTCAAGGGTTTGCTGTTCGCCCGAGAGCTGGCTGCACGAGGCCATGAGGTAGAAGTGCTAACTGGCTTTCCCAACTATCCCGGTGGAAAGGTCTATCCTGGCTACCAGATACGCCCTTGGGTACGTGAACAAATAGACGGGATCAATGTATTACGGGTAGCGCTCTATCCGAGCCATAACAACTCCGGCCTCCATAGAGTCTTCAACTACGCGAGTTTCGCACTTTCGGCGGCGGTGATCGGCACGACACTGATCAGGAAGCCGGATGTGATGTATGTTTACCATCCGCCCATCACCGTTGGCTTTGCCGCAGCAGTGATTGGATTCCTTCGCCGGACGCCCTTCGTCTACGATATTCAGGATCTCTGGCCCGACACGGTCGCCGCTTCAGGGATGATGTCAAATCCAGCGGCTCTTGGCTTGTTGGGAAGTCTGTGCAAGTTCGTCTATCGCTGCGCCAGCCATATCACGGTGCTCTCCCCCGGCTTCAAGGAGACATTGGCCAGACGCGGAGTTCCACTGGACAAGATCGACGTGATTTACAACTGGTGTGACGAGACGGTATTCAATGTTGATTATGAGCGTGGAGCACGCCTGGCTAGTAGCGCAGATAAGTTCAGCATCCTCTTTGCCGGAACGATGGGTACAGCCCAGGGTCTCGAGAGTGTGCTTCAGGCAGCGCAAATCTGCCTGAGTACAGCACCAGCCGTGGAGTTTGTGTTTGTGGGCGGCGGCGTGGATCGGGCTAAGCTGGAGAAAATGGCCGAGGAAATGAAACTTGACAATGTCAGATTCATGCCTCGACAGCCGATGCACGCCATGGGCAGCATCCTTGCCGGCGCAGACGTTTTACTGGTGCACTTGAAAGACGATCTCTTGTTCCGCATTACCATCCCATCAAAGACGCAGGCCTACCTCGCCGCGGGAAAGCCCATCCTGATGGGGGTTCGCGGCGATGCTGCCGATCTTGTGAAGCAGTCACAGTCCGGCATCCTCTGCGAACCGGGTAATCCCCAAAGCATTGCTGATGCGGTAAAGGAACTCGCTGACACAGGCACTGAGCGTCTTGCCGCGATGGGCCGTAGCGGCAGGGCATTCTATGAGAACGCCCTGTCCTTCTCCATAGGTGTTGAAAAGTTTGACCGTGTTTTCAAGGCGGCAGCCGATCCTTCGCTGGGGTTGCGCCAATTGCAGAGCGGATGGCGGTTCTGGATCAAGACAGCTTTTGATCGCGGTGTCGCACTTTGCGGACTCATCCTTCTTTCGCCTGTATTCATAGCCGTAGGCGTGATGGTCTGGTTGTCCATGGGGCGCCCTATCCTGTTCCGGCAGCAGCGGCCCGGACGGTTTGCAAGGCCGTTCATGTTGCTCAAGTTTCGCACCATGTCGGACAGGCGCGATGCGAACGGGAAGCCGCTGCCCGATGCGGATCGGCTGACTCGAATTGGACGATTGCTGCGCGCGACAAGTCTCGACGAGTTGCCGCAGTTGTGGAACGTGCTTTGCGGGGACATCAGCTTGGTGGGGCCGCGTCCCTTGCTTATGCAATATCTGCCTCGCTACTCGGCTGAGCAGGCGCGTAGACATGATGTGATGCCTGGCATTACCGGGTGGGCGCAGATCAACGGGCGCAACGCATTGAGCTGGGAAGAGAAGTTCGAACTGGATAACTGGTATGTAGATCACTGGAGTCTGATGCTGGATGCGCGCATCTTGCTGACAACCTTGCTGCGAGTGCTCAAGCGCGAGGGGGTCAGCCAGAACGGCCACGTTACTATGCCGGAGTTTCTAGGGGCGGCCGAATTGCACGCGTACGATTCGGCCAGGGAGTCGAGATGAATCTGCTGATCTATTGCGCTGGCGGCTTCGGCCGGGAAGTGATGGACATTGCGCGCCGCATCAATCGCGTCCATGCACGTTGGGAGGCGATTGGCTTTATCGACGACATGCGCGAAGATCCCTCGTACTATGGCGCGGAGGTATACCGGTTTGAAGCAGCGCGGGAGCGGTTTGGCGTAAACGCGGTTGAGGCGGTCATCGCAACTGGTGAGCCGTTTGTGCGCAAGGCTCTGCTGGAGAAGCTGGATGAAGCAGGGATCGGGATGGCCTTGCTGGCGGACCCCAGCGCGGTGATTTCGGAGACGGCCACGATTGGGGCTGGCGCTATCGTCTTTCCCGGCTGCTTTGTCTCTAGCATGGCGGCGCTGGGCAGGAATGTGGCAATCATCGCCGGCTCGACGATCGGCCACGATACGGTCTTCAGCGACAACTGCGTGGTTTCAGGGCAAGTGAATATCGGCGGCCAGTGCAGCATCGGCAGCGAGAGTTATATCGGCATGGGCGCGCAGGTGAAGGAAGGCACGCGCATCGGTCAAGGTACGATTGTCGGGATGGGGTCGGTGGTCTTCGCCGATATTCCCGATGAAGTGATTGCGCTGGGAAACCCGTGCCGCCCGATGCGCCCCAACACGAGCAAACGAATCTTCAAATAGGGAGCAGCAAACCATGACAACAGCGACGGCGGAAACCAACAAGCAGCGATACGACAAGGTCTTCATGGAAGCACTGAACGTGCCGGCAGAGGAACTGGGCGAGAACTTGATCTACAACTCGGTGGCAGCCTGGGATTCAGTTGGCCATATGTCACTGATGGCCGCGCTGGAAACTGAGTTCGACATCATGATGGAGACCGACGACATCATCGACTTCAGCTCCTATGCCAAGGGGATGGAGATTCTGAGCAAATACGAAGTCCAATTCTAGGCGCACAATGAACTTCTACGACGAGATGGAACGGTACGGCTCGGCGGTCGCCTTCGTTGAGGAAGACGGAGCGGTGCACAGCTATGCGCAGGCGGTCGAGGCGGCGGATGCCTTCGGCTCGACTGTGGCGGATCGCGGGCTTGTGTTTCTGCTGGCAGACAATAGTCTGGCCGCAGCGACAGGCTATATCGGATGCTTGCGGGCGCGGGTGCCGGCGGCGCTGCTGGCCGGCGGCATTCCCTCCGATCAGTTGGCTAGTCTGCTGGCCGCCTACCGCCCGAACTATCTCTGGCTGCCCAGGGCGCGGGCTGCGGAGGTGCCGGGTGCAGTGGAGGTCTACGCGCAGGGCGGCTATGTGCTCTTGAGCACGGGTGCCGAGCCATTGCGGGCGCATAGTGACCTGGCTCTGCTGATGACCACTTCGGGGAGCACGGGCAGCGCGAAGTTTGTCCGCCTCTCCTACGGCAACGTGGCGGCGAACGCGGCCTCGATTGCAGCGTATCTCAAGATCGCGAGCGAGGACCGGGCGATCACCACGCTGCCCATGCACTACGTCTTCGGCCTGTCGGTCATCAACTCGCATCTACACGCCGGGGCGCGCATTGCGCTGACCGATGCAAGCCTGATGGAGAAGCGGTTCTGGGAGCAGGTGAAGGCGCAGCAGTCCACCTCGCTCTCCGGTGTGCCGTATACCTACGAGTTACTGAAGCGGCTGCGCTGGGAGCGCATGGAGCTGCCCGACCTGAGGGTGATGACCCAGGCCGGAGGCAAGCTGAGCGCGGCGCTGGTGTCCGAGTTTGCCGGCCACTGCAGGCAGAAGGGGATGCGCTTCTATGTGATGTATGGCGCGGCCGAGGCGACGGCGCGCATGGCCTACCTGCCGTCGCAACTGGCACTGGAAAAGCCGGGAAGCATCGGCGTGCCGATTCCGGGCGGAGAGTTGTGGATCGAGGACGAGAGCGGCATCGCGATCACGAGGTCCGGCGTGGCTGGGGAGCTCTTCTATCGGGGCCCGAATGTCTCGCTGGGCTACGCGCGGCGGCGCGAGGATCTGGCGCTGGGCGACGAGCGCGGCGGTGTGCTGGCGACCGGAGATCTGGCCCAGCGCGATGCTGACGGCGCATACTCCATTGTTGGGCGCAAGAGCCGCTTTGTGAAGCTGTTCGGCAACCGGGTGAACCTGGAAGAGGTGGAGCATTTTCTGCGCGGCGCGGGCATCGACTGCGCCTGCGCGGGCGACGACGCGCTGCTGCGCATCTACATCACGAACCCCGCGCTGGGCAACGATGCGGTCGCGGCGGCGCAGCGGCTGACGCAACTGCATCCCTCGGCCTTTCGCGCCTGCGTGATCGACAGCATCCCGCGCAACGAGGCGGGCAAGATCATCTATGCGGAGCTGCCATGAGTGCGATGACGGCCGATCTATCGGCGATGGTGGAAGAGTTGCTGGGTACGCCTCCCTTCTCGATGGAGGACGGAGCCAAGCGAGCATACTATGCGCGCTCTCTCTCGGCGCTGACGCTCCACCACTCTGAGCGCAGCCCCGAGTACCGGCGCATCGCCAGCCTGCTGGGTTATCGGCCGGGGGATGAACTAGAGATGGAGGAGGTTCCCTTCATTCCGGTGCGCCTGTTCAAGGAGTACGAGTTGCGGAGCGTGGAGCGGAGCGAGATTATCAAGACGATGACTTCGTCGGGAACTACTGGGCAGGCAGTCTCGAAGATATATCTTGACCGTGTGACCGCTGCCAATCAGACAAAGGTACTGGTCAAGATCGTCTCCTCGTTTACTGGTAGCAAACGCCTGCCGCTGCTGATCGTCGACAGTCCGGCGGTGATCAAGGACCGGGAGCTGTTTTCCGCGCGCGGGGCGGGCATTCTGGGCTTCTCGATGCTGGGCCACGATCCGACTTATCTGCTGGACGAGAACTACAAGATCGACTTTGCGCGCCTCGACGCATTTCTCGAAAAGCACCGGGGCAGCAGGATTCTTCTCTTCGGGTTTACCTTCGTGATCTGGGAGCATCTGTGCCAGACGCTCGTGCGAGCGGGCAGGCAGTTGCAGATGGATGGAATCCTGATTCACGGCGGAGGGTGGAAGAAGCTGGCCTCGCTGGCAGTGGACAATCCCACTTTCAAGCGGGTGATCGCGGAGACCTGCGGCGTGTCAAACGTCTGCAACTACTACGGAATGGTCGAGCAGACCGGATCGATCTTCATGGAATGCGAGCAGGGCGTCCTGCACTCGTCGATCTATTCCGACGTGATCGTGCGCGATCCAGTTACATTTTCACCGCTGGGACCGGGCCATGCGGGGCTATTGCAGTTGGTCTCACTGTTGCCGGCGAGTTATCCGGGGCATTCGATTCTGACTGAAGATATTGGCGAGATTCTGGGTGTGGACGACTGTTCGTGCGGGCGCAAGGGAAGGTACTTCCGTGTGCTGGGCCGCGTCAAGAATGCGGAAGTGCGAGGTTGCAGCGATGTGCATGCTACCCACTGACGATGGCCTGACCTATGAAATGGGTGGGCCGGAGAGTTTCAGTGCACGACCTCTGCTTCCCTTCGATGGCGTGGCGCGAATCATTCTGGCGCAGCTTTCGGCCAGAATGATGGCCGATGCCGCCACGCGCACCATGCCCGATGTGATGTCGTTTGCGTGGTGGTGCCGCAAGGCGAATATCGAACGGCTTGCGAAGACTTATGACAACGCTGAATTGCGCATCGGGCGCGGGCTTGCGTTCCATGTCACGCCGACCAACGTGCCGGTGAACTTCGCGTTCTCGTGGGCATTTTCACTGCTGGCCGGCAACGCGAATGTGGTGCGACTGCCCAACCGGGATTATCCGCAAATTCCATTCATCGTCGGGCATATCGCCGCACTGATGGGCGAGGAGGCTTTTGCCGAGTTGCGCTCGATGAATGCCTTTGTTGCCTACGGGCACCAGGAGAAGATCACCGAGGCCTTCAGCGCGATGGCGGATGCGCGTATCATCTGGGGCGGAGACGCAACGATTGCAACGATTCGCAAGGCACCGCTTCCAGCGCGGGGCGTGGATGTTTGTTTTGCCGACCGCACTTCGCTGTGCGTGTTGGGTGCGGCGCGGATACTTGAGTTGGAGCGGGAGGCTTTGGAGCAGCTTGCCTCCAGCTTCTATAGTGACGCCTACATCATGGACCAGAACGCGTGCTCGTCGCCTCGGCTGGTGGTATGGCTGGGCAGTGAGGCGGAGACCGAGGAGGCCAGCGAGCGATTGTGGGAGGCGGTGCGCGCGCTGGTCGAGCGTCGTTACGAGCTTGCCGAGGTGGCGTCGGTGGACAAGTTTACCCAGGCCTGCCGCGACGCAATCGAACTCGATTGCGTTACGGAGATGCGGCGCGGCGATAACCGCATCTATCGGCTTCGCCTCAACGCGCTCACCGGCGAAACCGCAAATCGCCGCTGCGGCTACGGCTACTTTTACGAGTATGCGACAGAACGGCTGGACGACGTGGTCGCAGTGGTGACCAGCCAGGTGCAGACGCTGACCTACTTCGGCGTGCCGCGCGAGGAGTTGGCATCGTTTGTGCGGCGAAACCGTGTCCGCGGCATCGACCGCATTGTGCCGGTGGGCGAGGCAATGGATATTGGCCTCACCTGGGACGGCTACGATCTGATTCGCACGCTCTCGCGGGTTTGCGATGTTCATTGAGGAAAGGACTGGAATGTTGCTCACAGGAAAAACCGCGATGATTACCGGATGCCTAAAGGGCATCGGCTACGAGTCGCTGCAATTGTTCGCCAGAAACGGTGCGGACATATTGGCCTGCTGCCAGCAGGAGGACGCAGCCTTCGAGGAAAACCGGCAGAAGCTTGCGTTGGAGACAGGGGTGAGCATCACGCCTTACTACTTTGACTTGTCGAACCCTGAGGAGATCAGCGCTGCGATGAAGAAGATCGCCGCCGACAAGCGCCGGGTGGACGTGTTGCTCAACGTGGCAGGCATGACTCAGGACTCGCTCTTTCCGATGACCGCGATGGCCAGCATGAAGCGCGTATTCGAGATCAACTTTTTTGCACAGATGCAGATCAGCCAGTTCGCCAGCAAGCTGATGGCGCGGCAGAAGTCGGGCAGCATCATCTTCGTCTCGTCGATCACGGCGCTGGACGGCAACCCTGGGCAGACCTCGTACAGCTCGTCGAAGGCGGCGCTGCTAGGTGCGACCAAAACGCTGGCCACGGAGTTGGCCGAGCACAACATACGCGTGAACGCGATTGCGCCGGGAGTCATCAAAACGGATATGACGGCTGCACTTCCGGCGCAAGCATACGAGAGGCTGTGCGCACGCATCCCGATGAAGCGTGCGGGGCTGCCGTCAGAGGTGGCAGGGGTGATGCTGTTTCTGGCCTCGGACCTGTCGAGTTATGTGACTGGGCAGGTGCTGCGCATTGACGGCGGGATCGGATAGAGGAATCATGGGGAAAGAAGGAGCAAGCAAATCTATGTTGCTATCTGGCAAGAATGCGATCATCACCGGATGCGCCCGCGGCATTGGCAGAAGTATGCTGATTGCGTTCGCCGAGAACGGCGCCAATGTGTGGGCCTGCTGCCGGACCATTACGCCTGAGTTCGCCGAACTCACGGCGCAACTGGCCGCGGCCAATAGCGTTACCATTACTCCGCTAGCCTTCGATATAACCGACGCTGCGAAGATGAAAGAGGCTGTGAAGACCATACAGGCGGCCAGGGTTTCGGTGGATGTGCTGGTGAACAATGCGGGCATTACATATAACGCGCTGTTTCAGATGACCTCGATGGAGAAGATGCGCGAGGTCTTCGAGGTCAACTTCTTTGCGCAGGTGGCGTTTACGCAGTATATTGTGCGGCTGATGGCGCGGCAAAAGTCAGGATCTGTCATCAATATCTCGTCTTCCGCTGCCATTGACGCCAACCCTGGGCGCAGTGCTTATGGCGCTAGTAAGGCGGCAGTGATCTGCATGACCAGGGCGATGGCGCACGAGTTGGCGGAACAAAACATTCGCGCGAATGCAATTGCGCCTGGAATTACAGATACGGATATGGTGGAGGCCAGTATGTCGCAGGAGACGATTGCGGCAACGGTGGCGCAAACCCGCTTGAAACGTATGGGCAAACCTTCGGATATAGCCGACGCAGCCGTGTTTCTGGCCTCCGACCTATCTTCCTATGTTACAGGCGAGATATTGCGCGTGGATGGCGGATTGCAAAACTGAGGAGGTAATATGAGTTTGCAAATCAGCGAAATTGCGGAGTTAAAAGCCATGGCCTCGCGGATGCGCAAGGCCGCGCTTTCCATGACCTATAAAGCCGGACAACTTCGTGCCCACATTGCTCCTGCTCTTTCCATTATCGATATCTGCGCGGTGCTATACGGGAAGGTCATGAAAATTGACGCAAGTAACCCGCAGTGGAAGCAGCGCGACCGCTTTCTGCTAAGCAAGGGGCACGGCTCATTAGGGCTTTACACAGCTTTGGCGGAAGTAGGATTTTTAACGCCCGAGGAACTGAAACTGTTCGAGCTTCCAGAAGGCATTCTTCCCGTGCATCCAGTCATGTGCGTCGACAAAGGCATCGAGATTTCCAGTGGCAGCCTGGGGCTTGGGCTGGCTGTTGGAATCGGCATCTCCCTGGCCGAAAAAAGGTCGAAGGCCGGATACCGCACCTATGTGCTGATGGGCGATGGCGAATGCAACGAAGGCAGTGTGTGGGAGGCGGCCATGGCCGCGGCCCATTTCAAGCTGGACACTCTCACGGCCGTCATCGACTTCAATGGGATGCAAAGCGACGGCCCTTGCAACACGGTGATGAACATGAACAGTCATGAAAGCAAGTGGAAGAGCTTCGGGTGGGAGACGCGGTGTGTGGATGGGCACGATGTTGCTGCGCTGTACGAAGCATTCGTTTCCTCCCGCCAGGAGCCGGAAAAGCCATTGGCAATCATTGCTCGTACCACCAAGGGTAAAGGTGTGTCCTTCATGGAGAACAACAATGAATGGCATCACAATATGCTGACACAAAAACAATATGACGCAGCTCTTCTCGAACTGGCGGACTGACTGGACAGGAGGAGGTAAAATGCTGGAAATCAACCGCGCAAATTCCCGGCTGTGGTCCATGCTTGGCTCCCGCGCCGTGTTCGGTGTAAGTATGCTCGATGCCATTGAAGGCACCGACAATGTAATGGTGCTCACTGCGGATCTAGGCATATCTTCTGGCCTGGAGCGGTTTCGGGCAGCTCATCCCGACAAGTTTCTCAACATCGGAATTGCCGAGCAAAACATGATAGGGATTGCGGCTGGCCTGGCCAAAGAAGGGAACAATGTCTTCACCACAACTTTTTCCAATTTTGCGGCAGCGCGCAGTTACGAGCAGGTTCGCGTGCATCTTGGCTACATGGGATTGAATGTGAAGGTGGTCGGGTTGGCGGGTGGTATTGCGTTGGGCATTCTTGGCCACACCCATTGCGGCGTTGAAGATATGGCGCTGATGCGCGCCGTTCCTGGTTTGACTGTCATCGCGCCTGCAGATGGAGCGGAGATCGTCAAAACGGTTTATGTGCTGATTGAGCATGATGGTCCCGTGTTTGTTCGCTTGACCGGTGCGGCAAACAATCCGGTTGTGTATACCGAAGATTACGATTTCAAGATCGGGAAAGCAGTTCGGCTCAAGGCCGGAAACGATGTGGCAATCTTTGCTTGCGGAACCATGGTTTACGAAGCGCTTGTCGCCGCAAAAGAGCTTGCAAAATGCGGCGTGTCCGCTTCCGTTACGAATATGCACACAGTAAAGCCGCTGGATGGCGATCCGATTGACGAAGCCTGCTCGACCGCGAAGATGCTGGTCTCCGTTGAGGAGCACAGCGTTGTTGGCGGTCTGGGCGGAGCGATCGCGGAGTATGCAGCAAGACGCGGTGGTGCTCCCAGGCAATTGTTCATCGGCTTGCCGGATGCGCCGGTGCATTATGGAGACTACAAATATCTGCTGAAGAAGTACGGCCTTACTGGCGAGCAAATAGCCAGAACAATCCTTGCAGCGTGTGAAGATCGTGCAGTCGATGCATTGAACGAGCAAGTCATGGTGGATTAATGATGCCAATTCGATCATCAATCTCTGCTCGATGTAACAATGCTATTAAGCCAAAAGTTGTGACTTGGAACCACCGCCTTGTCTCAGAGTTTCTGTTTCAGAAGCTAACCACTCATAATCTAATCCATTTTGAGTGACACCTTGATAAAGGAGATACTTGTCGATGTCTCTTCGGGAAACGCTCTCTCAGATTCCGATTCTACGTCAATGTGCAATTCATGCCTTCAGGCTTTGTCAGCATGATATTTCCATTACCAATCCCTGGACCGGGCATAAACTAAGTCTCAATTCATATCATCACAAGGGGTACTGGTACTTCGGCAAAAGCCGAGAGCAAGAAAGTATGCTGATGTTCGAGAAACTGATTCGGGAGGGAGACACGGTCATTGAGGTCGGAGGGCATATAGGATTTATAACTCAGTATTTTTCCAAGCTCGTTGCACAGCAAGGGCAGGTCGTGGTCTTCGAGCCAGGCTTGAACAACATTCGCTACACCAAGCAGAATGTTCGTGGACTGCTAAACACGACTCTGGAGTATAAAGCAGTTTCATCCAAAGATGGGACTGCCACTTTTTACGAAGATAACGTGACCGGGCAGAATAATTCGCTGCTCAGTGATTACAAAAATGCCGATTTGGTCGCCAAATCGCACGGAGAAACACTCGTGAGAACCCCGCGCGAGGTTGAAGTGGTAACCCTCGACTCTTATGTGGACAGTCATGGCCTGAAACCAGACTTTCTTAAGATCGATGTTGAGGGATGCGAGTATGAAGTGCTGCTGGGAGCAACCGAAACGTTGCGCAGTGTGCGCGCATTGATGATCGAAGTTACCATGCAGCACGATGCCGTTACAAAGCTGCTCCGCGATGCAGGCTTCAGTATGATTGACGAGCATAAAAACCAACTGCGGACAATCATCGCTGATGGCAATGTGTTTGCCCTGCGAACTGCTCAATTCCCCGATTATTTCTAGAGCTGTGAAGACTGAGGACAGAGACAATGACGGCAACACAGGCAATTGAAGTAGCTGAAACCAAGCAAAATCGCTTAAATAAACGAGTCGAAGAACCCGCAGCAGGCGCTTGGCCATATTTCGCGGAGGAAGAGATCGAAGCTGCCGCGCGAGTATTGCGTTCCGGTAAGGTCAATTACTGGACGGGCGACGAAGGGCGGCAGTTCGAAAGTGAATTTGCCAAGTTTGCAGGGTGCAAATATGCAATTGCATTGGCGAACGGCAGCGTGGCGCTGGAATGCGCGTTGAAGGCTTTGGGCGTTGGTCCCGGCGACGAAGTGATTACCACGAGCCGAACATTCATCGCTTCGGCAAGTTGTGCTGTCATGCTCGGTGCGCGTCCGGTCATTGCGGATGTTGATCGCGACAGCCAGAATATTACGGCGGAGAGCATTCTGCGTGCGTTGACGTCGCGTACCAAAGCGATTGTGGCGGTTCATCTGGCCGGGTGGCCGTGTGAGATGGATGAGATTCTTACCTTGGCCCGCAAGCGTGGCATCAAGGTTGTAGAAGATTGCGCTCAGGCACATGGAGCCACCTACAAAGGACAACCCGTCGGATCGCTCGGTGACGTAGCCGCGTTTTCCTTCTGCCAGGACAAGATTATGACTACTGCCGGCGAGGGAGGAATGGTGACCACTAACTCAGACGAGTTGTGGAACACCATGTGGTCTTTGAAGGATCATGGGAAGAGCTACGAGGCGGTTTACCATAGGGAACACGCTCCCGGATTCCGCTGGCTCCATGAATCGTTTGGGACAAATTGGCGTCTGAGCGAAGTGCAGTCGGCGGTTGGTAGAATTCAGCTCAAAAAGCTCCCGCAATGGCTCTCCGTTCGCCGCAAGTACGCTCAGATCCTGACAGATGAGTTCGCCGCTATGCCTGGCTTGCGTGTG
>Ga0182014_10007024_pt1 | contig 11911 bp, 7 predicted proteins | sample 612S2DmetaG_FD_120489 | JGI IMG/M metagenome (GOLD analysis project Ga0182014, IMG submission 120489) | Permafrost microbial communities from Stordalen Mire, Sweden - 612S2D metaG | ecosystem: Environmental > Terrestrial > Soil > Wetlands > Permafrost | place: Sweden: Stordalen | collected... | reverse complement strand
TCGCCGCCTGCGCGGCGAGCTCGTAGACGGCCTCAATGCGCGGCGCGCCCGGGCGCGCCGCGCGGGCGTGCCGCGCGAGCCGTTCACGGGCAGCCGCCAGCCTGGCGGCCAGCACCCGGGCCGTCGGCAGGTCGTCCTCGAGACGGCGGCGCACGATCTGCAGCGCCGCCCAGAAGCACTCTTCGCGGACCGCGTCGCCGTCAGGCCCCGCGCAGCGCGGGTCGTCGGGGGCGCAGCTCGGCAGCCCGTCCTCGGCGCCGCCGGTCAGCTCCGCCAGGGCCTCATAGAAGCCCGCGGAGCAGAGCTTGTGTCCGGCGCCGTGCGAGGCGCGGCCCTCGACCCCGTAACGCCAGCCTTTGCGCGTGCGATAGATCACGGCGGTGGGCTGGCCGTTGTCGATGGCAAGGGCGTAGCGCTGAGCGGCCACCACCTGCTGCAGGTCGTGGCCCTTGGCGACCCGCACGACGTTCCAGTCGTGCAGGTAGAAGAGCTCGCCGGGGTCCCACTGCACGTAGTCGCCGGGCCGCCGTCCCTCGCGGCAGACATGTTCGCTGTCGATCGAGGCCTGGTTGTAGTCGAGGTGCGCCACGACGTTGGCCAGGCAGGCTGTGCCGGCGGCCGCCAGAGCCTCGCTCACGCGCCCCGGGGTAAGCCCACCCTCGCCTTCGGAGATGTGGACCCGCGGGCAGTTCTTGCCGTAGCGGTCGCGGGCGGCGATGGCGAGGCCGATGGAGCTCGCCAGGCCGACTCCGGAGGCGCCGGTCGCCAGGGCTACGAAGGGTGTCGCCGGCGTGGGGTGACCGTCCAGGGCCCGCGCGTGCAGGGCCCTGAATAGCGGCGTGGCGGTGGTCGGATTGCGGCGAAAGCCGAGCAGGTCCTCGAGGCGCAGGCGCTGCTGGCGCGCGCCGGGCAGCAGCTCGGGGGCGGCCAGACGGGCGATCTCGTCGCGCAGGGCCCACATCGCATAGAGGCCCATGGCCTTGTGGCCGGCGGCATACGAGAGGATGTCGGCATCCTGGCGCTCGGGGTCGCCCAGGTCGTAGTCGAGTGAGTCGAACAGCACGGCGGCCACGAAGCGCCCCGACGAGATCGAACCGCCCGGATGCCCGGAGGTCGGCACGTAGTTGTAGAGCAGGGCGCACAGCGCGCGGTAGAGCAGGTCGAGGGTCTCGAAGGCGGCGAGCTCGTCGGGCGCGAGCGGCTCCTCGCCCGGCGTCGCCACCCGGGCGGCGTCGACCCAGATCGCTCGCCTCGGTCCGAACGCGCGTGCCATCACGGGGCTCCTTTCGCTCGGCCGGCGGTGCAACTGCACCGCCGGACCAGTCGTCGTTACGCCTGTGGTCTCACCGCAGAAACGCGGCCAGCTTGTCGAGCTCGCCGCCGAGCTGCTCGACGCCAAAGCAGAACCGCAGCTCGCCGAAGCGCTTGCGCAGGTCGCTCACCTGGGCGGTCACGACGGCGTCGCGCAAGATGACGTCGGCCATGAGGGCGGCGAGCTCACCGAAGTCGACCTCGCGCATGCCGAAGCGGGTCATCTCGGCGACGCCCAGGCGCAGGCCGCCGGCGGCCGTAAAGGCCTCCTCGTCGGGCAGCCCCTGGTAGTTGCAAAGCACGTTGCTGGCCTCGAGGCGTGCCGCCATCTCGTGGCCGCGGCCGTAGCCCACCCCGACGATGACCTGGTGAGTCTCGGTAAAGTCGATCGCCGGGTCGCCCCGCACGTCGAGCCCGCAATCGGCGAGCGCCCGGGCGAAAGCCTTGGCGTTGGCCAGGACCTGGGGCTGGTAGGAGTCGCGGAAGGCGCGCATCTCGTAGGTGGCAAACAGCAGCCCCAGGAGAGTGCCCAGGTGGTGATTGGAGACCGAACCGGGAAAGGCCCGCCGGCGCAGCGCCTCCCACAGATCGTAGCGCTCGTCGCTTTCGACGAACCGGCTGCCGACCACACCGCGCTGCGTGCCGAAGAACGTCTTGTGGGTCGAGCCGGTCACCAGGTCGGCGCCTTCGGCGAACGGCTCCTGGAAGTGCGGCCCGACGAGGCCGAGCACGTGGGCCATGTCATAGAGGACGACGGCGTCGATGCCCTCGTCTGTGAGGAATCGTCTGATCTCGGCGACCGGCTCGCGGTGCAGCACCATGCTGCGGCCGAAGATGATGAGCTCGGGCCGGTAGCGAGCAATCAGCTCCCGGGTCGCGGCCACGTCGACGAGGTAGGGATTGTCGTCGCGCATCGGGAAGTTCACGACGGCCGGCGCGTCGGTGCGCGGGTCGCGCGCCACAAAGTCGCGCAGCGCGCCCATCGGCTGAGCGCTCAGGTGACCGCCCTTGGCGATATGGTTGTTCATCACCATGCGGATGCGCCGCGGCTCTGCCTTGGGATCGGCGCGGTTGGCGTAGTCGACGAGGGCGCTGAACACGGCCATGTTGGCCATCTGACCGCTGATCAGGCGGGTCTCGGTCTCGGCGCAGCCCAGATACCCGGCGAGCTCCGCTGCGAGACGGCGCTCGACTGAGGCGATGAACTCCGTGCCCTGGTAGTAGAAGATCTCGTCGTCGTAGAAGGCCTCGGACTGACGGTGTTCGGCGTAGCGAAACGACGGGTCCATGACCGAGGCCAGGCGCACGAGCGGCGAGGCCGTCATCTCGGACGGGATGAGGTTGATGCAGGCGGTCTGCCGCCAGGACGTGTTGGCGACGGTCTCGCGCAGCAGCAGGCGCGCCTTGGCGAGCGCGTCGCCGCGCGGCAGCTCGACCGTGGGCAGCTCGTGATCGTAGACGATCGGCCGCGCCAGGGGCGGCGCATCGCTGCGCAGGTGAAAGGGCACGACGAGGGCCGGCACCCGCGTGCCGCGGATGTCGAGAGTCACGGCATCGCCTTCGACCACGTCGCAGTCGAGGTAGGCGAGAGCGATCGAGCGCTGGGCGTGGCCCTCGGTCTGGAAGGAGTCGAGGCCCTCGCCGGCAACCAGCCAGTACGGCACCGAGGTGCCGCTCGTCACTGAGCCGACGCGCCGCTCGCCCACAAAGACCGGCGCCCGGCTGCGGGCGACGCCGCGGCCCGCCACGGCGAGGGGCTGCACCAGACGCGGCAGGTCGGCTCTGCGGGAGTAGTCGCGCGCCACCACGCGCGCGAAGGCGTCGTGCTGAGCGGCCAGGGCCGCGCGGCCGATGAAGTCGCCCTTGAGGGGCGAGAAGCTCACGGCCAGCTTGGCGAGCGGGATGGCGAAGATCGGGATCTCGATGCCGTCCGCGTCCGTGCCCAGCTCAAAGCCGTAGAGCGGCAGGCCGGCTTCGAGGCGCAGCGTATCGCGCGCGCCCAGGCCGGCCGGCGCAGCCCCGCCGGCCACCAGCGCGTCCCACAACCCGGCTGCGGCGTCGGCGGCGACGAAGAGCTCGAAGCAGAGCGGCTCGCCGGTGTAGCCGGTGCGCCCCACGCGCACCTGGACGCCGGCCGCGCTGAGCACCGAGAGCTCGTTGCGCAGCGGTTCGGGCAGGCGGCCGGCTTCGACCACCTGCGACAGGATGGCGCGCGAGTCCGGGCCCTGCAGAGCGATCATGGCGGTCGCGTGGGTCGCGTCGTGAAGCTCGACAGCGGCGTAGCGAGCCGCCTCGCGGCGGCAATGGTCCCAGTCCTTCAGGCGGTTCGCGGCGTTGACCACCAGAAGGTACTCGTCGCCCGTGAAGCGGTACAGGTAGGCGTCGTCGAGCGCCCCGCCCGCCTCGTCGGCGATGATCGTGTACTGCGCCTGGCAGAGCTCGAGCGCCGCGGCGTTGTTGGTGAGGACGTGCTGCAGGAAGGGCAGCGCGTCGGCGCCACGAACGAGAAACCGGCCCATGTGAGAGACATCGAACAGGCCGGCGTGCCGGCGCGTGGCGAGATGCTCGGCGACGATGCCGCCGGCGTACTGGATGGGCATCTCCCAGCCGGCGAAGTCGACCATGCGCCCGCCGGCCGCCAGGTGACGGTCGTAGAGCGCGGTGCGTTCGAGCTCAGCCATCGCGCTCACCCCCGCTGTCCGGGTCTCGCCGAGGTCGCCGTCGCACGCTACGCCTCGACCCGGTCGCCCGAGAGATAGGCTCTCAGGCGCTCGAGCCCCTCGACGATGCGCGACGTGTCGATGCCCGAGTAGGCGAAGCGCACATAGGACTCGCGCTCGCCCGGCTGGACCCGGCCGAAGTGCACGCGGGAGCACACCGAAACGCCGGTGTCGTGCAGCACGGCGCGGCGAAAGTCTTCGACGCTGGTGATACCCTTGGCCGCCATCGCGCCGCTGACGTTGGCGAACAGGTAGAAGGTGGCGTCGGGTGTGAAGCAGCGCACGCCGGGCGTCTCGCTCAGGATCGCGACGGCGGCGTCGCGGCGCTCCCGCAGCACCTCGACGATGTGCCGGGGTCCGCTCTGGTCGCCGGTCAGTCCTTCGAGGGCGCCGTACTGGATGAAGTGGTTGGGACACGACTCGTCGTTGACGTTCAACTTGGTGATCACCTCGACGATGTCGGGCGGCCCGATCGCGGCGCCCAGGCGCCAGCCGGTCATGGCGAACTTCTTGGAGAATGTGTAGAGGATCAGGCAGCGCTCGGCCATGCCGGGCAGCGCCGCCAGCGAGGCGCTCTTGCCCTCGTAGCGGATGTCGAAGTAGGCCTCGTCGCAGAGCACAGTGAGATCGTGCTCGACGGCCAGGTCGGCCAGGCGCGCGAGCTCCGCGGGCGAGCACTCCGCACCCATTGGGTTCTGCAGGTCGTTCAGCACGAGAAGACGGGTGCGCGGCGTGATGGCGGCCTCGAGGGCCTCGAGGTCGATGGCAAAGCCGGTGTCGCCCTCGAGGTAGCCATACGGCACGGCGACGCCGCCGTGAAACTCGATCTGCGACTCGTAGATCGGGTAACCCGGGTTGGGATAGAGCACCTCGTCACCCGGGTTCATGAGTGCCAGGATGAACTTGCCGATCACGGGCTTGCCGCCCGGCTCGATGGCGACGTTCTCGGCGGCGTAGGGCACGCCGTGCGAGGCGCTCACGTCGGCGGCCAGTGCCGCCCGCAACTGCGGGATGCCGGCGTTCGGGCAGTAACCGGTCTTGCCGTCGCTGATCGCCTTGAACGACGCCTCGACGACGTTGGCCGGCGTCGGGATGTTCAGGTCGCCGAGATGAAAGGCATACACCTCATTGCCCGCGGCGGCAAAAGCGGCAGCCTCGGCCGACACCGCGAACGCCGTCTCGGTGCCAAGGTGGGCGATGCGTGTGGCGATCCTGGTTGGCACTACGGCTTTCATCGTGTCCTCCTTACCCGCGTGGCGTCTGTTGAACCGTCCGACGGGCTCCGGGTTACCCGGGCGGGCGCGCGAACCATCCTTCAGTCTCCCGCCAAAAAACGGAAAAAAGGACAGAAGTGAAGCGTCTGGCTTCACCCTGTCCACGCGTTGCTCACTGCCGACGGCTCGGCGCGAGCACGTTCAGGGACCCGTCCGGTCGCGTTCCTTTGGCCTGAGAGTTTCGGCGGCCTTTACGCTGCCTTGCCCCTTCGGCGACCGCTCCTTTCCATCACAAGCGGGCGATCTCTCACGCGACCCTCGACCGGGAGACCTAGTCTCCTGCCGTTTGCACCTGCCTCAGACTGCCTCCTTTCGGGCGCCTCCGGACTGCGCGCCGCCCGCCCGCGAGACGCAAGACGCGCGACCCCATCGCGGCGCCCAGGCGACGCGGCTCTCACCGCGTAGTGTAGCCGTTTGAACCACGAACGTGAACCGGCGCGGCGAGCCTAGCGGCTCGCCGCGCCGGAGCGATGCGTGTGAAGCGCACGGGATCAGCTGACGGGCACCTCGAGGCCGAGCTCCCCGAGCTCGGTCCGCACGTCGTCGATGACCTTGAGGTAGTCGTCGTTGACGATCCGCTTTGTACGGGCGTCGTAGACCTCCTGGAAGGTCAGCCCCTTGTCGGGATCCTTGAGCTTGTCGCCGAACAGCGGATAGAGCTTCTGGGCCAGGGGCTCGGCCTCGGCGCGGGTGAGTTTGGCAGCGGCCAGCCCCATCTCGGCGTGGAACTTGTGATCGTCGGGCACCAGCGAGTCGGACTGCACGGCCATCGCCGGGTGGCCCGAGAAGACGTTGCCGCCCGAGGTGACCACGGCCAGCATGTAGCAGGCCATCTCGTAGTGGTACTGCTTGGTGCCCGAGCCGCCGCCGAGGTACGGCAGATTGACCATCGGGTAGCCCATGTTGCGCCCGATCGCGGCGTTGGACATGGCGATCGCCCAGATCAGCGGCCGGGTCGAGGACAGGTGCAGCTTGCTGTGCAGCGGCGCGTTGTAGTGATAGCTGCCGCGGAAGATCAGGTTGCCCATGATCATGTAGCAGGTGGCGACGACCGCGACGCCTTCAGCGCCGCCGGCATAACCGCCAAACAGGGGCGTCGAGGTCGAGCCGATGTTGGCGGAGAGGCTGTTGTAGAAGGCCACCTTCTGCAGGGCTTCGTAGCCGACCACGAGCTCCGACAGGAAGTCGATCAGAAAGCCGTCGCTGGGCCGCAGGCCGAAGTCAGGGTAGCTCGCCGCGAACATCGAAGCCGGCTGCGAGGCGGCCGAGATGCCGTTGATGATCGGCAGCCCGGCGCGGCCGGAGCGGCGGATGCCCTCACGGGCCAGGCGCACGGTCTTGCAGGCGGACAGGACCTCTTGCGGCGAACGCACGCGGGCGTCCTTGCCACGCAAGTGGAGGATCGAGGGCACGCTGACCGAGTCGACGATGCTAAACGACGCCATCTTCTCGACGGTGTCGACGAAGACCTGTTCGTCGGTGGTGTAGATGCCGCCGCCGACGTGCACCCAGGGCCGGTCGTCGGTGGTGTCGGGGCGCCGGCCGCGCATGACCTTGCGCTCGCGACCTTCGCCGAAGGTCGCCTCGCGCGGGCACTCGGCGCAGGCCAGCAGGATCTCCTCACGCGTGAACTCCATCACGCGGTTGGTCTCCGGACAGTAGGCGCCGGCCTCGGCGAGAAGGTCGACGGCGGCCTGGAAGACGCGGTCGGTGAGATCGTCGTCTGAGTTGACGAGAGTCTGCTTGTCCCACTTTATGGCGTGGCGCGCGATCAGCTCGGTCAGCTTGGGGACGAAGCGCTTCATGTAGTAGTCGGTCTCGGAGGTGAGCGGCCCGATCTCGGCTCGCTCGAACACCTCTATCAGGTCGATCATGGCGTTCTCCTGGGGGTCGGGTTCGACGGAGCGTGGCGGCTGACGGCGACGGCTCGCGTTGTCGCCCGCAAGCTGCCGGGGCGCTCCCTCACGAGACCAGTCTGGTGGCCAGGTTGATGGCCTCGTAGGCGCTGCCGGCCCAGCCGTCGGCGCCGATCGAGTCGGCCCAGCCCTGGGTGGTCGCGCCGCCGCCGATGATCACCTTGTAGCGCTCGCGCGTGCCCTGACCCTTGAGCGCCTCGATCACGTCGCGCTGGCCGACCAGCGTCGTCGTGAGCAGCGCCGACATGGCGATGATGTCGGCATCGACCTCTTTGGCCTTGTCGACGAACTTGAACAGGTCGACATCGATGCCCAGGTCCCATACCTCAAAGCCTGAGGTCTCGAAAAGGAGCTTGAGGATGTTCTTGCCGATCGAATGGAGGTCGCCTTTGACCGTGCCCAGCACGATCTTGCCCTTCTTGGGGCCGGCGTTGCCGCTCTCTTTGATCTTGGGCTCGAGCACCGCCATGGCCGCCTGAAATGCCAGGGCGGCCTGCATGAGCTCGGGCAAGAAGATGTCTTCGCACTCGAACTGTTCGCCGATGACGTTGAGACCCGGCAGCAGGCCCTGGTCGATGATCGTCTTGGGCTCGACGCCGGCGGCGAGCGCCGCGTCGACGCCGGCAAGCACGGCGTCCTCGTCCTGCGCGATGATCGCTTGCTTTAACTGCTCGAAGAGCTCCTCGTGCCCCATGGGCGCACTCCTTGGTCTCGAAAGGTGACAGGTATCGACCGCGTTTGCGACGATCGTCGACTTCTTCCTGGAAGTTCGGCTCGACTACTCCTGCGGCGCCTCCAGGGTGACGGCATCGCCGGCGACCAGGCCGGGGAAGCGCTCGCGGATGGCCGCGTCGAGCGCGGCATCCCACACGGCCGGGTTCGGCGCAGCCAGGATGCGGCGCGCCTCGGCGAGCGCCCGCGAGTGAATGTCGGGCCGGCCGGCTTCTTCCCACTGGCCGCGCATGCCGCGATCGGCCAGTCTGGGCAGAACGGCCGTCGTCTTCATGCGCGCCTTGGTGTGCTGACGGCCCATGTAGCTGCCGCCCGGGCCGACGGCGGCGATCTCGGCGAGCGCCAGGTTGTCTTCGCTGAACTCGAGGCCGCGCCAGACGCGCTTGTCCATGAGCGCGATCTCGTTGTCGATCACGCACTTGGCGTAGTCGAAGGCCATGAGCGAGCTGAACAGGCCGCCCATGTTCAGCAGGGTGGCGCCGGCGGTCACGCCGAGCACGGTGTTCATGCCCGTCTCAAAGCCGGACTGGGCATCGTCGCTGTGGGCATTGGTGAGGCCGATGTAGCCGCCCGCCGGCACGTTGTAGAAACGCGCGAGCTGCGCCTGAGCGGCGAGCAGCATGCCGGTCTCGATGGCGCCCGGGGCGTAGGCGCCGGAGCGCATATCGGCGACGGTGGGCAGGCTGGCGTAGATCACCGGCGTGCCCTCCTTGACCATCTGTTGAAACGCGGTGATGGCCAGGAACTCGGCGTTGCCCACCACGAGGCAGCCCATCATGGTCATCGGCGCCGTGAGGCCGGCATTGGGCACCACCGTCGTGTAGACCGGCAGGCCGCGCTCGGTGAGCCAGAGCACGGCCTCGGTCGAGTCGACATCCATGCTCAGCGGACTGACCATGGGACAGTAGTGGTGATTGATGACCGGGCGCTCGCGGTAGGCGTCGGCCCCCCCGGCGATCAGCTCGCCGAGTGCGATGACCTGGCGCAGGTCGTCCATGTTGGGCGTGTTGGAGCGCACCGGCTTGAGGCAGTTCTTGAGCGCCGGGTAGAACCGGCTCAGGCTGAACTGGCCTTCCGGAGCGTCGTCGGCGAGGGTCGAGATCGAGAAGATGTCAAAGCCCGGCAGCTCGTTGATGAGATGGGCGATGGTGGCGATGTCGGTCGACGTTGCCCGCCGCTCGACCCCGGTCACCGGATCGACCACGTTGGGCGCCGACGACCCGGTGACCACGATCGGGCCGTCGTCGGGGATGGTGCGGTCGAATTGCGGATCGCGTCCGCGGAAGGTGAAGCTCGGCGGCGCCAGCGCGCGATAGGTCTCGACGACGTCGGCCGGAAAGCGCACGACCCCCGTCTCCGAGTCGACGCTGCAGCCGTGGCTGGCGAAGATCTCGCGCGCCCGCGGGTTATGGGCGGCGATGCCTACCGCTTCGAGTACCTCCAGCGACGCCTCGTGCGTGCGCCGGACCTCGTGCGGGGTGAGCAGCTCGGCGAATCCCATGCGGATCAGCCCCTCTCCTGGTCGTGGTCGAGACCCGCCGGACCTGTCGGCATGGCCGGCGGATCGGCCAGGCGGGACAGCTCGTCGAGGTGGGCCTCGATGAACTCCATGAGCATGACCTGGTGCTTCAGGTACATCAGGTACTCGTCGTCGTTTACGTCCTCGTCGGCCTCGTAGTAGGCGCTCACATCCCAGTTGAGAACGTACAGGTTGGCGCTTGCGATCATGCGCGGCAGGGCGGCCAGCTCAGCCGCCGTCATGGCGCCGGGCTCGGCGAACTTGGCCGCCTCGTCCTGGTAGGCGCGCACGAAGATGGCGGCCTTGTCGAGCCACAGCTCGCCGCTGTCGCGGCCCTCCCACGAGCTGCAGAAGTAGACGATGCCCTCGGCCACATCGAAGATACGGTAGTCCAGCTTGGACCAGTCGAAGTCGAACAGCCCGCAGCACGAGGACCCCGGCGTCGCCACGGGCCCGGCAGCGACCGCCTCGCGACCGACCCACTTGAGGTTGCCGGGATGGTAGTCGCAGTGCACGGGGATATAGGACATCCCCTGCAGCTCCGGCTCCTGTGCGGCGCCTCTGCCCAGGGCCTCGTCGATGGCGGGCAGCCATTCCAGGTAGTACTCATCGACGACGCTGTTCCCGGCTCTGGCCTGCTCCGCGTAGCCTGCAAAAGCAGAACGCAAGTGCCGCAGGAATTGCATGATCGGCGGCTGTTCACGGCCAAGGCCCCTGGGGTCGAAGTCGTGGGCGAGATAGTGGAACTGCGCCAGGACGCGACCGCCGCTGTCGTACTCCCTGTCCGTGCAGCGGTTCTTGACCCAGGTGTACTTGTCGTGGCCCTCGAGCATCTCGTACACCGCGAAGAACCGCGTGAGGCGCTCGCCGCCTACCGTCTCCTGCCGTGTGACGAACGACTCGCCGCGCCTGTTGGGAAAGACCCGCGCGGCGAGGTGGAAGCCCTTGGCGTTGATGTGGTTGACGAGCGCGTGCTCGAAACGGATCTCGTGCTCGGCGATGGCCTTGCTGTACTTGCGCACGAAGTACCGGTGCTCACCGTCGGCGTCGCGGGTGCGCACGGCGAAGCTCAGATTGACGTAGCCGCCGAAGATCTGCTCCACGCCGACGACCTCGCCCAGGTCGTAGTCGGTGGCGACCACCTCGGCCAGCTGGCCGCTGATGAACTCGTACTCCAGCTCGTCGCGCAGCTTGCTGGCGTCGGCCGCCAGCCTCTCGGCGACTTCGAACAGTTCGTTTGCCCTGGTCGGGTCCAACCTCGCCTCCGCTTCCTTGCCTCCCCGCGCCGCGAACCGGACGGGACCGACGGCCCCGCCCGCGGCCTTCAGACCACCATGCAGCGCAGCCCCAGCCGTCGCATGTCCTCGCGTACCTCTTCGTCGACGCCGTCGTCGACCATCACGACGTCGACCTGATCGAGTCCACAGATCACGACGTCGGCGACCACGCCGATCTTGCTCTGGTCGGCGAGCACGACGACCTCGCCGCGAGTGTGTCCGATCATCGCGCGTTCGACGCCGGCGATGCCGAGCGAGGGAGTCGTGAGCCCCTCTCGGAGGTCGAAGCCGTCGACCCCGATGAGCAGACGGCCGGCGTGAAAGCGACTCACGAACTCGACCGCCGCCGGCCCGTCGACCACGTTCGACCGTGGCCGGAAGCGCCCGCCCAGCAGGATGAGCTCGAGTCGCAGGCCGTGAGCCTCGGCGAGCGCGCCGACATTGTGGGTGACGACCCGGGCTTCGAGATCGGGGCTGACGTGGCGCAGCACGCGGGCGGCGGTCGTGCCGGAGCTCAGAAACACGGTCTCGCCGGGCAGGATCGTAGCGGCGGCCGCGCGCGCGATGCGCTCCTTCTCGGCGGCGTGCGTCGCGACATTGTCGACGTAGTGCGGCTCCTCGGCCATGTGGCGCTTGAGAATGGCGCCGCCGTGGGTGCGCGTCAGCAGGCCCTCGGCCTCGAGGCGTTCGAGGTCGCGTCTGATCGTCATCTCGGAGACTCTGAGACGGTCGGATAGCGACGAGACGCGCACGGCGCGCCGCTCGTTCAGCAGTTCGACGATGCGCACGCGGCGCTGAGCAGGGATCATCTCGCGCACTTCCGGTACTCCTGGCAACGACATCGGCCCCCCATCCCGACTCTGCGACGTTCGGCGGCGGGCAATGACCGGCCATTCCGAACATAGTCGCACACATCATAGCACCGCCCAGGCGCTGTCAAGTGTGACATTCTGGGAGAAGTCGGTTCTCATCCGTCCTGCGATGACCTATGATCCGACTCAAGTCCGCGAAGATGCCGGTGCCGACCACAGGAGTTGCCCGCTATGGCCAACAGGGACGAGCTCATCCAAGAGGCGATCGACGCGATCGTCAACTTCGACGCCGCCGCCGCCGAGGACGTCGCCACCCGCGCCCTGGCCGCGGGCATGGCCCCCGGCGAGAT
>Ga0182014_10007023_pt1 | contig 11911 bp, 10 predicted proteins | sample 612S2DmetaG_FD_120489 | JGI IMG/M metagenome (GOLD analysis project Ga0182014, IMG submission 120489) | Permafrost microbial communities from Stordalen Mire, Sweden - 612S2D metaG | ecosystem: Environmental > Terrestrial > Soil > Wetlands > Permafrost | place: Sweden: Stordalen | collected... | reverse complement strand
ACCTGCAGGAAATCGATTTCCGATAAAGAGAATTCCGGCTAAGATAATCAGCGTTGCTCGCTGATTTGCATTGACATCCCAACTCCAAAGGTCCACACTCGGTCAACTTGACTTCCCCAAAGCTTGGCTTACAGCGGAATCCAACAGCCCTCGATTGTTCTCGCAACTTTTACGTTGCAGCGCAAATTTGCTCTCCTGGCCGCGCATATTCTTGTGGGTTCCTTACCCCTGACTCGAACTGAACTGGCGGAACGCAATCTGCCAAGAGGAGACGAATGAAATTACAGTTTTACGCCCTTGCTCCGGCATTGATCTCATTGCTCTTAGTAGGCTGTACCACCAAGATCTCAACCACTCCTGTTCAGGCGGCGGCGGGGTACAGCAACGCGACCGTCACGGGGCACTACGCCACCGCCATCAATGGAATCGTGCCGCTCAGCAACGGTTCCTTCGCGTACTTTGGCATCATGGCCCACGTGGTTTCAACCGGTGGGGGGCAATTCACCGGCGACTACGACGCAAAGTTTCACAATTACATGGTTGGCGGTGGCAGCTACAGCCCAACTGAGTGCGACGGGACAATCACGGGCGGAACGTACTCGATTGGAAGCAACGGCGATGGAACAGCAAGCCTGACGTTTTCGCCAACGACGCCCTCCGCCATTTGCACTGCGCTTTCGGCGTCGTATGAGATTTCGACAACTGCAGCCGGCGACCAGATTGCCCTCGCCGAAATTGACGGAACGGCGACGTCTTCGGGTACCGGAATCCTCCAGCAGTAAGACGAAGTCCGTTCTCGGCTCATTGCCCTGCGAAGCCGGCCAATGGCCGTTTGTCCAATGCTCCGGTCCAGGAGCGTGTGAAGTGGCATCTTCCCATTCTCCTGCCGTGTGTCCTTGATTTGGCGGGTGTGCGAACCGGTTATAATTAACTCAATGCAACGCACCGCCCGCCATCCCGCCCCTTCCATCGCGCCCCTGGCAGGCGCCCGCGCAGCCGCTCGTGCTGCGGCTTAGCCGCCCACACATCCGCCTCAGCTCATCCCCAAAAAACAGTTTTCAGTGGTCAGCGAACAGTGATCAGTTTATGCTTGCACGCTGCCGCGATGCACTGCCATCTGACCGCCGTTCACTCACCCCTGTTCATTGACCACTGACCACTGCCTTACACTGGAGTCATCATGGAAGAGTTCAGCCGTATACAGCGTCTCCCTCCTTACGTCTTCAATATCACTGGAGAGATGAAGGTCTCCGCCCGCCGCCGCGGAGAAGACATCATCGACTTCGGCATGGGCAACCCCGACGGGGCCACGCCCAAACACATCGTCGACAAATTGGTTGAAGCGGCGCTCAAGCCGGCCACCCATCGCTACTCGGTGTCCAAGGGCATTCCGCGTCTCCGCAAGGCCATTTGCAACTGGTACAAGACCCGCTACGATGTCGACCTCGATCCTGACTCTGAAGCCATCGTCACCATCGGCTCCAAGGAGGGAATCGCTCATCTTTGCCTGGCCATCCTTGACTCGCGCGATACGGTGCTGGTGCCCAATCCCAGCTACCCCATCCACATCTACGGCCCGGTCATCGCCGGAGCCCACATCATCAGCGTTCCCGTCCACGACCAAGAGCAGTTTCTCTCCCAGCTTGAGGACCTCATTCCGCGCATGACACCGCGCCCCAAGGCCCTCATCGTCAACTTCCCCTCGAACCCCACCACGGAGTGCGTCGACCTGCCATTCCTGGCCCGCCTGGTTGAGCTGGCCCGCGAGTACGGCTTCCACCTCATCCACGACCTGGCCTATGCCGACATCGCCTTCGACGGCTACAAGCCTCCCAGCGTGCTCCAGGTTCCCGGCGCAAAAGATGTTGCCGTTGAGTTCTTCACGCTTTCAAAGAGCTACAACATGCCCGGCTGGCGTGTTGGCTTCATGGTCGGCAATCCTAAGCTCGTAGGGGCCCTGGCTCGCTTGAAGAGCTACTTTGACTACGGCACCTTCACGCCCATCCAGGTCGCGTCCATTGCTGCTCTCGAAGGTCCGCAGGACTGCGTCCACGAAATCTGCGACATCTATCGCAAGCGCCGTGACGTGCTGATTGACGGCCTCAACAAACTCGGCTGGCCGGTTGTCTCGCCCAAGGCCACCATGTTCGTCTGGGCACAGATCCCCGAGCAGTATCGCAAGCTGGGCTCGCTTGAATTCTCAAAGCTGTTGCTCACGGAGGCCAAGACGGCCGTCAGTCCCGGCATAGGCTTCGGCGAACACGGCGACGCACACGTACGTTTCTCGTTGATCGAAAACGAAGAGCGCACGCGGCAAGCGCTCCGGGGCATCAAGCAGATGTTTGCAAAGGGTGTGTTGGTGGGGGTCACCGGCTAGTCGACCAAACAATGCCAGGTCCTTAATCTTTCGGTCCTCGTCAAGTTACTCCTGAAATCCTTGCTGTCAAGCCCTCGATAGCAGCCGCCCTAACTCATTGCGCATTATTTCTGGGAAACACTTATAGTAGAAACGTAATCGATGCGCGCAAAGCGCGGCATAAGTGCTCTTCAGAAGCCGAAGTCTGCGCTAAGTTCTTTGCCATGAAGAATCTGCGGGGATCTTCAATCGAATGACGAGTTTGGTGCGAGCGCCCCGACCTAGCCCTCGGAAATAGAAGGATTTAGCCACAGAATCCTATGGGAGAGGGGGGGACTCTCACGAGACTCCGGCCGGCACAAATCTGCGCGTCTGTCCCCAAGGACATTTTTGCCTGCCGCCCGCCCAACTCACCGAAATAGTCGCCACTTAGCACTTATCTAACTCCGTCTAAGTCGACTTACTAAGTCGACTGCCGTGCGCTTTGCACCAGTGTCAGTTCAAAAAAGAACACCATTTTCGATTTATGCACCAACCTTGGTGATATCCACAAATTAATGAACTTTTTGCACTTGCTTCCACAGAATGAACAGGCCTAAGCTTCGGATCAATTGATGGCCCTGTAGGGAATCGGATTTGAACGCTCGAACCTGACAGGACGATGTGCAAACTAGTTGAAGGCGGCAATTCGCAAACGGTATCTCCGGAAGCGAAGGGCCAAGTGAGATTGAGCGTGCATCCAGAGTCAGGCCAGAGAGTGCTCGTACCGGTTGACACGAAGATTCATCAGCTGGCTCACGCCAGAGGATGCAAAGTTCGAGGAAGCGGGACTCATCATCGGACCGGCCGTTGAAGCAGGATTCGCGGAAACGCGAAGACGCGAAGCGGCAAACCCGGAGGATGCGAGGCAACGGGGCAACCCGGAACTCCATCGCTGGCGCAGACGAAGAAACGAGGAAACGGGGCGACCCGGGGAATCGTGAAGCGGATGCGTCGGAAGATCAAAGGGCTGGGGCGACCCAGGACCTGATCACCGGGAGCGCTGAAGGGTGCGGGATTCGAGGCGACTCGAACCTCCACACAGCAAGCGCCGCCAGAGGAGCGAAGATTCGGGGCGACCTGAAAATTCACCGCTGGCATCGCCGGAAGGTGCGGGAAGCGGGGAAACCCGAACAGCCACCAGCCAGCGAGCCGAGGAAAACGAAGCTTCGGGGCAACCCGGGGATTCAACCTCGGCAAGAGCCGGAAGATCGAGAATCCGGGGCGATCCGGAGACTGATCGAGAGACGGCACTGGAGGGCGAAGATTCGGGGGAACCCGGAGATTCGACGCCAGGGCCGACGAAGGATGCGAGATTCGGTGGCCACCGGAGATCCATCACCGGCAAAAGCCGGAAGACGAGTGATCGGGGCAACTCGAAAGCCCGTTGGGAAGCAGCACTGGTACAGCGAATATGCGGGGCGACCCGGGTTTCTAAAGCCAGTTCTGCTGAAGGATGCGAGAGTCGAGGCAACTCGAAGCTCCATCGCCGGCACGGCCTGAAGATGAAGGGAGCGGGGCGACCCGTGAACCCATCTGAGGCGCAGCATGAGGAGCGAAGGCGCGGGGACGCTCGTGGATTCACCTCAGGCGGCGTTGCAGGGAGCGACTTTCGAGGCGACTCGGAGGGACTGCCCCGGGGCTGAACGGACGATGCATGGTTCGATAGACCTATCAGGTCATCAGGGTTAAGACGCCAGGGGCTCCGGTCTCTGGCGTCTTCGACTTTTTGGGCTGTTCTTCTCCGCGGCTTCCCCGCGGCCCCTCCTGTTCTTGGTCCTTCGTGTTTTCAGACACACCTGCTAAACCCCGGCGGCGCGTAAGATTGTTGCGGAGCCTCCGCAATGATCTCTTACCCGATGCGCAGAGCCGGCCAGTTGGTCCTCCTGGCGCTCATCTTTGTTTGTCAAATTCATCTTCAAGCGCAATTCTCCGGCGCAGCTTCCTCGGGCAGCGCGTTCTCCATTCCTCACGCGCAGTTGATGCAGCCCGAGGAGTTGAATGCCCTGCTGCGAGCGCGGGGCGTGCAAAAGCCCTTTGTGCTACAGGTGGGTTCGCGCGTGCTTTTCGCACAGGCCCACATTCCCGGCGCCGAGTTTGCCGGCCCCGGCTCGCAACCGGCTGGCCTCCAACTGCTCCAGGACAAGGTGGCACGACTCCCGCATAAGACGTTGATTGTGCTCTATTGCGGTTGCTGCCCATGGAGCCGCTGCCCCAACGTTGGCCCCGCGTACAAGCTGCTGCTGGACCTTGGGTTCTCCAACGTCAAGGTACTCTATATTGCCGATAACTTTGGAACCAACTGGGTCGACAAGGGATTTTCAGTTGAGCAAAACCGCTAGGCACGGGCCGACGCCTTTATCTGCTGCAGCCAGGTTCGTGCTTCACGGCTTGGCTGCTTGCTGCCTGCTGGCAAGTTGTTTTGCCGTAGCAGCCCAAGCTCCATCAGCTGCCCGTTCCCTCGTGAACAGACGCGCGCCAGAGTTCGCCCGCAAGGATCTTGCCGGCAAGAGCGTCGATCTCAAGAATTTCCGCGGCAAGGTAGTGCTGCTCAATTTCTGGGCAACGTGGTGCGCCCCGTGCCAACTTGAAATGCCGGCTTTCGCCGCATGGCAGCGCCAATACGGACCGGATGGCCTCCAGGTCATCGGCATTTCAATGGACGACGACGCGACCCCGGTCGTGGGCCTGGTAGCAAAACTCAAGCTGAACTACCCGGTCCTGATGGGCGATGCAAACCTCGGACGCCAGTACGGCGGGGTACTGGGACTGCCCTTAACCTACCTCATCGATCGGGACGGCGTGGTGCGCGCACGGTTTCAAGGTGAAACCGATCTGAAGACCATTGAGAGGCGCTTGCAGACGATCCTTGCGCAACCGTGAGCCACCGCTCCGCCATTGCGCATGTCTTCAGTGCGCGTTGCCAAGAATACCCGGAAACCAATGTATCGCGTTGTCGTGCAGGATCTTGCGCAATACGTCTTCGGGCAGGGCAAGACCCTTTGCCGTGTTGCCTTCTACGACCACAGTTTCAGTGGTTGCGAGGAAGGCCCAGTCGCGCGCGTAGGTTTGCTCCCAGGTGTCGATTTTCTCCTGCACGTGGTCGTTGGCGCCGAAGGTCAGGTCCGTGCCATAGATGAGCCGATCCTGATACTTCATGATGAAAGCGATGGCATCAGCCCGCGGCAGCTTTGCCAGGTAGGCCATGCGCGCGGCCATGTCCACAGCGAAGTTCGGATAGCGGTCAAGATGTTGAGCGAGGAGAGGAAAGTCAGCTTCCATGCTGCCCAGGTGCGCGCCCACGACGCGCAGGCCCGGATTCTGCTCCATGATGTGATCGCGCGCCTTGAGAATCTGCTGCTTTGAAGCTGGATCAGGTTTGCCGTACATGTACCAGAAAGGGTTTTCCTGGTAATAGGAGTAATCCGGCGAGGTGGGGTCGGGCGGAGCCCATGAGCTGTCCGGATCGGCCACGTGGGCAACCAGAGTCTTGTTATGGGCGGCAATGTCCCTGTAGATCGGCGCAAGCGCGGGATCATCGGGAAGGACATAATGGCCGTTGGCATCCTTGATCTCCATGCCAATGTTCTTCCAGATCTTTACCGCGATGGCTCCCTGCTTGAAGTCCTGGTTGAGCTCGCGAATCGCGTGGCCGGCGAAGCCCGGATTATGCATCTTGTACGGATCGATCGATGTGCAAAAGACCGCGCGACCGCCGCTCGAGCGGATAAACTCCAAAGCCTCCGACCTCTCCGACGCGAGATCGCGTTCCCCTGGGCTTTGGTCGTTGACGAGAATAATGTCGAGCAGGTGCAGATTCAACCGGTCGAGCATGGCGTTGAATGCCGGATCGCTGCGGCGAACATGCGCATGCGTATCAATCGGCTCAATCGCCGCAAAAGCCCTCAATCCCTGGGCAGTAGCGCCGGCGCTCACGCCTGAAACAGGCGCTTGCAAATCCCCGCTTATCGCCTGGTGCTGCGGCTGCTGACCGAGCGCGACCATTCCAGCCGCAAGTATCCCTGAGAACACGAGTACTTTCATCGGCAACTCCACGTTCGCGCGGTTGCCCAGCACGCTTCCCGGCAACTCGTCTCGGTCAGGATGAGCCGTGACAGGCTCTAGTGCTTCGACATTCCGCGAAGATAAATAATCAGGTTCCACACGACGGTATCGCCAGCGCGGCCAGACGCTTCAGGAGGCATTTTCTCGCCTTTACCATTGCGGATGATGTTGAACAAATCTCCATCCGGTACGCCTGAGAGCACTTTCGGATCGGTAAAGTCAGGAATCACGACACCCATACTCTTTGCCATGTCGGTCTTGCCGTCTCCATTGTCACCATGGCACATGGCGCAATCGATCTGGTAGATGCTTTTGGCCTTCGCCTGGGATTCGGCGGTTGGCTTTACCGGATTGGTGGCGTTTTGGGCAACCTGCGGTGCGGCCGCAGCATCTTGCGAGCCGCCTGCCAGGGCATGTGTTGGTGTAAGCGCGACTAATATAGCTGCAGAAAGAAGCAGAAACGATTTCAACATAACATCCTCCTCGCAAAGAGATGTCAGAAAGGCATCAATTCGAGATTATCGAGATTCTGGCAAGGATTATAGGCCTAATTTGCACGAAGGGCCATGCGGAATCACACCGCAGATTCAATTTGCGTGCCGTCGCATGGGACGTTCCCTCCGTGCTTCCCCCTTGAATTCCGGGCCCCGGGAACCGGCCGGGAATAGCGCACCGAATTAGTGGATCGCCGAGGAGCCGGGCCCAGCTCCGGGCCGGTTTTTGCTTAACAGGAAGGCAAGCACCACCAGGCCCATCGACATCCACGACAGTTCCATGTAGACATCCTGGTAGCCCTGCATTTGTGCCTGGCGGTTGAGCTGGGAATACAGGTTGGCCAGCGCCAGCCCCATGCCGTTTGAGGAGCCAAACTGCCCCCCAAAGAAGCCTGACAGCGCCTGGGTGTGCTGCTGGAACGCGATTGAACCTGCCTGCATGCCGCTCTGCAGGTGCTGCTGGTGCCATTCGGTGCGATTGGTCACCTGTGCGTTGGTCACGGCGATCAGAATGCTGCCGCCGATATTGCGGGCAAAGTTGATCAGACCGGCCACCTGGTTGCTCTGCTCCTTGGGCATGCCCACGTACGCAGCCGTGGTGATGGAGATAAAGCAAAACGGCAGGGGAAGCATTTGCACGACGCGCAGCCAGGAGGCGGCGCCGAAGGTCATGTCGAGCGTGGTCGCCACGGCTGCGTAGCGGAACGTGATCACGAACAGACTGAAACCGATGACAGTGAGCGTACGCGCAGACACCTTTCCCGTGGCATATCCGGCCATGGGCATCACAAACAGCAGCGCGAAACCGCCCGCCGTGAGTGCCATGCCGGAAGTGGTCGCGGTCCATCCAAGCAGTTGCTGCATATACTGCGGTTGCAGCACCGTGTTCGCATTCAACACTCCGCCCACCAGCATCATGAGGAAACAACAGATGGCGAAGTTCTTATATCGGAAGAGCTTCAGGTTCATGAGCGGATTTTTTTGTCGCCACTCCCACGCCACCAGGCAAACCATGCCGGCTATAAAGAGGAACGCGAAAAACTGGATGAAGCCTGACGAAAACCAGTCGTTCTCTTCGCCCTTGTCGAGCATGATCTGCAGCCCGCCCATGGCCACAGTCAGGAATCCCAGGCCCATGTAATCCATGTGGCGCAACTGCGATCGATCGGGCTTGATCCAGGGCGGATCGTCCACCAGGCGCGTGACCAGAATGAAGGCCAGAATACCCACTGGAATGTTGATGAAGAAGATCCATCGCCAGGAGAAATTATCGGTGATCCAGCCGCCAAGCGTGGGGCCAATGGAGGGTGCCAGGACGGTAACCAGACCGTAGATTGAGAATGCCTGTCCGCGCTTTTGGGGTTCGAATGAGTCGGCCATGATGGCTTGGGCCATGGGCTGCATTCCGCCGCCGCCCGCTCCCTGAATGACCCTGAAGACCAGCAGCATGGGCAGCGTGGGCGCCGCGCCACAAAGGAAGCTGGCGACAGTGAAAACCACAATGCAGAAAACAAAGAAGTTGCGCCGTCCCATCAGGCTTGACGCCCATCCGCCCAGAGGCAGGACGATGGCGTTCGCAACCAGGTAGCTGGTCAGCACCCAGGTGCCTTCATCCGTGCTGGCGCCCAGAGTGCCGGCAATATGCGGCAGAGCCACGTTGGCAATCGAGGTATCCAGTACCTCCATGAAGGCCGCCAACGCCACCGTCATGGCGATCAGCCACGGATTCACCCTTGGCTTCCAGCCGACCTGGGGAGCCGGGGCAGGATTCTCCATGTGCCTGGCCGGGGCCGGTGATGAGGGCTGCGATTCTGACAACAGTTTTCTCCTCTGTTGGTTTGCGCGTGTCTGACGGGTCGGGGAAGAGCGGTACGAACAGCTCTTTCCTATAGATTCGCAAGCCTGCCGCTGGGGTTCAGCGATTATAAGTCCCTGATGATTATGCGGTTGCGGATGCTTTTCAAACCGCGAGTGAAAACGGCAGCTTCTTTCGTCCCGGTGCCTTGGCAAGGTAACCTTAGTTGCAGCCTATGCACGCTCTTCCCCGAAACCCGGCCCGGCCCGGCCCCCGTCGCGGCATGGAAGCCTTCGCTTCCCGCGATTTCCGCCGGTTCCAATTGGCGCGCGTAGCGGCGGTGCTGGGTTATGCGGCGCAATCGGTAGCGGTGGCCTGGCAGGTCTACTCCATCACCCATCGGGCCATCGACCTGGGATACACCGGCCTGGTGCAGTTCTTGCCGGGAGTCATCTTCCTGTTGCCTGCCGGGCATGTGGCCGACCGCTTCGATCGCCGTCAGATCATTCTCGTCTGCTATGGCCTGCAGGCACTTTGCACCCTGGCGCTTTTGCTACTGGCGCGCGCTGGTCTGCCAACGGTCTATCCCATCTACATTGTGCTTTTCTTCGTTGGCACGGCACGCACCTTTTCAGGGCCGGCCAATACTGCGCTCATTCCGCACCTTGTTCCCGAGGAGCACTTTGTCAACGCGGTGACCTGGGGCGCCACCATCTTCCAGTTCGCCACCATCATCGGGCCGGCGCTTGGAGGCATTTTGTTTGCCCTGCCGCTCCTCCGCTTTGTATCGGACACAAAGCTGCAGGGAGCCGGCATCGTCTATGTTTTTACCTTGGGAACGCTAGGCTGGTCGCTGATTCTGATCGGCAGCATGCATACCCGCGTAGGCCGGATGGAGCACCGTGCGCTCTCCCTCAAGGTTGTGCTGGCGGGCTTCCAATACATGGGCCGATCGCCGCTGTTGCTGGGCGCGGCCTCGCTTGACCTTTTCGCTGTTCTGCTGGGTGGGGCCGTGGCGCTCACGCCCATCTTCGCCAACGACATTCTGCACACCGGTCCACGCGGACTGGGCATGTTGCGCGCCGCTCCGGCAGCCGGTGCTGTCACCATGTCGCTGCTGATGGCGCGCTTTCCCTTCCGCCGCCGCGCCGGATTGCGTCTCTTCGTCTGCGTGGCAGTCTTCGGAGTGGCGACCATCGTCTTTGGGTATTCGCGCAATCTGGCTCTCTCGTTGGGCGCACTTTATATTTCGGGTGCGGCAGACTCCATCAGCGTGATCATTCGGGGATCGTTGCTGCAACTTGCCACGCCGGCCGAGATGCGCGGACGGGTCAGTGCCGTGAACTCGCTCTTTATTGGTGCGTCAAACGAGTTGGGTGAGTTTGAAAGCGGACTTACCGCACAATGGTGGGGTGCGGTGCGCGCCACGGTGTACGGCGGCGTGGGCGCGCTTGCTGTGGCGGGATTGTGGTCAGTAATCTTTCCCAGCCTGCGCAAGGCAGACGAACTCACCGCTGAGGCCCTGCGCCCGCCTGCGAACAAGTAATTCCGGGGCCTGCTTACTGGGGTGAACAGGCTTCGGATAAGGGGAGCTTTAGCGGCAGAGCCATCCGCCGTCAACCACCAGCACATGTCCCTGAATGTAATTGCCGGCATCTGAAGCGAGAAGCACGGCTGCACCGGCCAAATCGGACGGCAATCCCCAGCGGCCCATGGGAATCCTGCTCAGAATCGCCGCCGAACGCACCGGGTCGGCGCGCAGAGCCGCGGTGTTGTCCGTGGCCATGTAGCCCGGCGCAATCGCATTCACGTTGATGCCCTTGTCGGCCCACTCATTGGCCAGCGCCTTGGTCAATTGCGCCACGGCGCCTTTGGCCGCAGCGTAGCCGGGCACCAGGATCCCTCCCTGAAACGACAGCAGCGAGGCCGTGTTGATGATTTTTCCGTGCCCCTGAGCCAGCATTAGCCGCCCCGCGTACTGCGAGAGAAACCATACGCTGTTCAGGTTGGTGTTGATCACCGTATTCCAGAACTCTTCAGAGTGTTCGGCGGCTGGGGCGCGCCGGATAGTCCCCGCGTTGTTCACCAGGATATCGATCGAGCCGAACTCCTTCACGGTGTCATCCACCAGCATCCTGGACACGGCCTTGTCGCACACGTCTCCTGAACGGCAAATGTACTTCGCGCCCGTCTTTTTTACTTCGTCAATGGTCGAATCCAGCACCTGGTCGTAGTTGTGCAGCGTTACATTCGCGCCGGCCTGTGCGAAAGCGATGGCCATCCCGGCGCCCAGTCCCTGTCCGGAACCGGTGACCAGCGCGTTCTTGCCCTTGAGACTGAACAAATCAAGAATTCCCATGGTGTTGCTCCTTTGCTCGTGCTGAAAGCTGTTGTACTGTTTTTCAAATGCTTGAAGGCCTTGCCCCCGTTTACCTGCGCTGTGGTTGATCGGCTTCGCGCAAGGCCTCTCCGGACAACGCATAATAGGCTAAACCAGTGGCGCGTTCCTCGGCGGTCTCGTGCTCCACAGCGACTTATCGGGTGGGCACTTTCTCGCCGACAGTCCTGGGCATTTTCCACGCGGCACATTTGCCTTCCAACGCCCCACGGTGTTCCAATCAGACTATTGAAACAGGGGTGCTCCACGATGTGGGGCTGAGAAATACCCTCGAACCCGATCCGGATAATACCGGCGTGGGAAGCTTTCGAAGCCGTTTGGCCTTCTACCTTCCATCCAGTTGAGTTCCCCTCGTTTCGCTTTGTTGAAAAGGGGAAGTCATGCCCAAGTTCTTAGCCGTCTCTCGCCTTCGAGCGTTCCTTTCTTTCCGCTTGTGCGGTCGGGGCGTAAAAACCCTTGCGCTGGCCAGTTGTCTGACGGCGGCGGGTGCGTGGTCGCAGGATCAGGCTCAGACGGCTTCGAACCAGCCTGCGAATCCGACCAATCCCACCCCGGCGCAGGCAAAGCCCCCCACATTGACCACCACCATTACCGTCCATGGCGACATCAAGGACGACTATCTGCCTGAGGCTCTCACGGTTGGCACGCTCGATGGCGCGCCGCTCAGGGAAGCGCCTCTTTCCGCTACCGTTGTCACGCGGGATCTCCTCAGCGACCAGGTTTCGCGCGTGCTCTCCGATGTAGTCAAGAATGATGCTTCGGTT
>Ga0182014_10007021_pt1 | contig 11912 bp, 10 predicted proteins | sample 612S2DmetaG_FD_120489 | JGI IMG/M metagenome (GOLD analysis project Ga0182014, IMG submission 120489) | Permafrost microbial communities from Stordalen Mire, Sweden - 612S2D metaG | ecosystem: Environmental > Terrestrial > Soil > Wetlands > Permafrost | place: Sweden: Stordalen | collected... | reverse complement strand
CGGCGCCCGGAACCCTGCGGTCTTCGGGACTTGAATTTACCGGCTCCGCCGCTCATCGCTCTTGCGCTCCGGCCATGCCCGGATTTTGACATACCAGCCAGTGATGGCTTGACGGCCCTCGGGTTTTGGTTGAGGGCCTGCTGCCGGGCTGCTCCAGTCATTGCGGACGCGATCCTGGGTGCAGCGACCCTTGACGCCCCTAGCGCCGGTTTGGCGAGTCTGGCGCTGGAAACCTGATTGCGAATAACGCTGCCGTTCACGTTGGGAGCGTTCATGCTGAATTTCGCCAGGTTCCCAGCCACTCTGGATGTCACGTTCTGAGCCGGTTTGAAGTGAGGAGCCGCATTCGTGTAGTTGAACCGCTGCCTCGGGTCGCCTGCATTTTTGAGAAGATTGTTGCTGACGACGGGCGCCGCCTTAAACCCTGAAGCGAGGGCGCGGCCCTCAACATTTGTAACCCGAGTCCGGCTGTAGCTGTTTACGCTGTGAAAATCACGCTGGTTTACAATTACAGGGCGGTCCCAGTGACTGTATCTGTGGAAATCGATATTGATGAGGCCGGGATGATAGACCGTAAAACCCCACGGTCCCCACCAGTTAAACGCATAGAAAGGTTCCCATGGAAGCAGTGGAAACCATCCTATAGCGTCGCCGGAGTAAAGCCATCCGACTCTTCCAGGGTACCATCCAAAGCCGATCCCCCAGTAAGGAAAGTCCCACCCGCTCGATACTGCAGGAGGCGCCCAGTACCAGTAGTCATTTGCCCGGAACCAATAACCGTAATGATGAGTAACGTATCCAAACGGTTCGTATGGCACCCAGGTATAGTCCCCGCGCCAGTCCGCCCAATGGCCGGCCGTATAAGGGACCCAACCTTCCTCCACACTGGTGGGACGCCATGCCTCCCGATACTCTCCTTTGTAATATACGGTCTCCCAGCGCCCGTTGTCATCCAGCACTTTGGAATCTTCACGAATGCCTTCGGGCAGGTGCTTTACCGATTCGCCTTTAGTTTCAATACCGTGGGCCAGGATGGAATCCCGTGAAATGTTCCAGTCGTCCCATTGGGCGTCCACTTTGCCCTCCCCAGCGGCAACCTGCCGATTGTCCGCCAGAATGGAAATCGACCCGGGAATGACGTAGTATTTGGCTCCGTCCAAATCATGAACGAATTCGACCTTACCCTTTATCGCGACTACCTCAACAGATTCGTCACCTACGTAGAGATCGAAAACCGATCCGGGGGCGCCTACCGCGTAACCGAAAGGCGTGGTAGCTTTGATCACGACCCCCTGGCTCCTGTCGATAAACCGGGCGATGCCTGCAGCCACGTCAACCTCGGTCGCGTCGTCTTTGAGCGCGATCATCTGAATCTGGGTATTGGCGCCTATCCTGATCCAGGTGTTGTTAGGCATCAGGATCTCAGCCTTGCCGTTTTCCCCCAGGTAGAGGGCGTCCTCCCGGCCGAATGGAGTGTCCTTCACGGTCGCCACCCAGTCTTTTGCTTCAGGAACATAACGGAGCATCTCACCTTCCACCAGCGAAATACGTCCGACCAGGACCGTTTCTTTACTCCGGGTATGCCGTCTTGGCTGGTCCGGCGCCTGCGGAGCAGACCAGGCCGCCTGCGCAGCCGAACAGAGTAAAACTGCAGCCAGCAAGAAAATCTTCCCGGCGTATTTCATGCAAAGCCTCCTGGCAAAGCAACGGCCCGGATACGGCCACCATCTCTATCCGGCAGTCGCGGCGGGAATTTGAAGGCAATATTCTTCAACCATTTAGACTAGACGAAAAGTCCCGGAAGATAGTTTACAATTGCGCAATCAATCAATTCCAGGTATGTGGCAATCGAAATTTGAGATAATGTGCTTAAATTATTGCAGGCGTCCATAGTTTTCATACCCAGCGGAGTGCCCCCTATGTTCAAGGCCAAAGACGTAATGACCCGGGAGGTTATCACCGTCTCCCCGGAAACAGAGGTGACGGAAATTGCCAGGTTGCTGCTCGAAAAGCGATTTAATGGTGTGCCCGTCGTTAAACCGAACGGCGATCTGGTTGGCGTAATCTGCCAGAGCGATCTGATCGCCGAGCAAAAAAAGCTCCCGCTTCCTTCGGTTTTCACAATCCTTGATGCTTTTATCCCGATGTATCCGCCGAGCAAAATAGCCAAAGAAATTCAAAAAATCGCGGCGATGAAGGCATCTGAAGCTATGACGGGCAAGCCGGTGACAGTGGGCCCGGAAGCTGGCATAGATGAAATAGCCTCTATAATGGTCAACAAGAGTATTTATACGATTCCTGTTTTGGAAGGCGGGAAACTGGTGGGCGTCATCGGCAAAGAAGATATTCTGCGGACCCTGCTCTCCTCCTCCAAACAGGGCTGACTCGCTTAAGGCTTATTGCTTTGCAGCGGGCCAATTTTTGAGGGATGTCCCAAGGTAGAGTCTGTATTGGCGACTCCCTCCCGCTCCCAATGACGTGTCATCAAGGCGCTCGACTGCCTGGAAATATCTGGAGAGTGCAGCGCCGCCGCCGCCCGGGGAATCGGTTTCGGGAAAAACGATTAAAGCATCCCAGCCAATTTTCGGCCCTTCCCATATGTCGTACTGGCTCTTGGGCTCGCCTTCGGGAACGCGCCAGGCATAGACCTTTGGCTGCCCTGGCGTATAGAAGGCAAGTTCTGAGGCAAGCTGGCGGTTGAAAGTCAGTATAAAAGTGCTCTGAGGGCGAGGCGCTTCGCCAAGCGCTCTGCCTGCTTCAATGCCGAGTTGCCGCCAGCCCTGCAGCCTGGCGATCAGCCTGTCTGCCCATGGGCCGGGGACAGCTCCGGCCCAAAACGGAAGGGCATAGGTGAGCAGCGCCATAACAGCCCCGACGATAACCCCTTTTTTGAAGTAAGGTCTCCAGGAATCCAGTCTGGAACCGGTCGATATCTCGCCGCAGCCCCAGGCCGCCAGAAGGATCATTCCGGCCGGATACGCCATGGAGGGCCAGTTGGGTTGAATCCTTTGCCGCAGACTCAAAACGGCCACACCGAGTAGCGGCGCGAAACTGAAGCACAGCAGATACAGCACGCGACGGTCTTTGGACCTGAAATGGAAGAGCAACCAGGCGGAGACCAGGACAAACAGTATCCAGGTTAGAGGCGAAACGATCCCAATCTGTCCCCCTATGAATTCGGTCGAAGTAGCCATGAAATTGGACAGGCTTTCTTCAAAGTGGCCAGCGGTATGATGAAACGTGACCCAGTTGTGAGAAGCGTTCCACAGGATGGGTGGGATCAACGCAGCGAGCCCCAAAAGCGAAAACGAATAGGGACGGCGGCGTTTCAACAGGTATCTATCGGCTCTGCTCACCGCCGCAAAGGCAAACATGAGGACAATAAACGCGGCCATCACCTGTTTGCTGAGCAGTCCGAGACCAATGGCCGCTGCAAGGGCGCACCACTCCCAGGAAACTCGATCCCTTTTTTCCAGTCCTACCCAGAACATGTAAAGGGCAATAGACCAGAAGCAAATTAGAGGCGCATCGATGGTCATGATGCAGCCCAGCGCGGACGCGCCGGGTGAGGCCATCGCCGCCGCCGCCGCCCAGAAAGCCGTATGAGAGTCATACATGCGTCTTGCAAGCAGGAAAAGCGCCAGCGCCGAAACTGCGCCCAGCAGCACTGCGGGCAGCCGCACAACTGCTGGGCTCGAACCGATGGTCCGGGAGAAAAGGGCGATGATCCAGGCCACCATGGGGGGTTTGCTGAAATAACCCCAGTCCAGTTGGCGAGACCAGTCCCAGTAGTAGGCTTCATCGGCGGCGAGGTCCAATGGGACCGCAAGGATATAGGCCAGCCGAAATATTGTGGTAAGAGTGAGCAGGAGAAAGAAACGTTTGTTCCAGTTCATGATTCAGCACGGTCCTGGCTGATATTACTCGCCGCCAAGTTTCTCGATGTGGCCCTTGCGCCGCTTCCACATTGAAAGGCCCACCAAGCAGAGCGTCGAACATCCAACAGCGGCTGCGCCGATGGCCGCTGAGACAAGGCCGATACGGAGCTGGAATGCTGTGGCGCTATGCGTTCCCTGTCTGATAAGCGAAAGAGCGGCAAAAATCAGGCCCAGGCCCGTAGCCCCGGCCAGCGCAGAAAGCAGGATGCCGCCCGGACGGGCGCCAATCCTCCGTAGGAACGCCCACAGGACAAAGACAGCCCCGACCCAGATCCACCATGATATGACTCGAGAGGCTGAGAGTTCCTGCGCATATCTTACGGACTCGGCAATCGGGGAGAAAATCGCGCGAACAGGGGAGGGTTCGCCAAGGTATCCCGCGACCACCGGAATGACGTCCGCGCTGTCGTGTCCCCTTAGTTTGCGGATTGTGAGATTTGCCCTTTGAGAAGGCGAAAGAGCCGATGCCCCCGGCGCCTTTATGACCGTCCATGTTTTGGCCATTCCGGTCCAGCCATGCCAGTCCGTGGAAGCCACAAGCACGAGCCCGCGCGAACGGCACTCATCGAGCAACTCCTGCCTGACAGCAGGCGGCAGGTCCGGGTGGCCGGAATTGACGATCTCAAATCCGTCCACGCCGTCGTCGGCCAGCCGCGCAATGTCGCCGGTCCTCAGTCTCTTCAAGGTGACAACAATGACTGCCCCTCCGCATTCCTCATGAATCTTTCCGGTAAACCAGGCCGTGCGGTCCGGCCACTCATCGAGTCCCATCTTCAATTGAAAAGGGGGGGCCTTGCAATTGCAAATGCCCAGGACAATCGCTCTCAGGCCTGTATGGGCCTCAACACCGGAGATGAATCCCGGCAGCCGGTCCAGGGCTGAATCTGCGTTCACCTGAATTTCATGCGCAAAGAGCTCATCATGCTCGGTAAGCGCAACCACGTTATAACCGCAGGATGCATGCCACTCCAGGTTTGTCTGCAGCGACGCCAGCCCGTCATGAGACTTGGTGGTGTGGCTGTGAAGATCGGCTACAATCAGGTTGGGGTCCTCTACAACCAAGCGCCAGCCTGGAATGCGCGCCGCCACAAACAGGAAGATGAGCAGCGCCAATGTTAAAGACGAGGCAAGGGCCATCCGGATTCCCTTGAGCACAATCGCAAAAGGCTTTCTTCCCCTTTGAGCACGAAATTCAGCGAACATGCCCCACGCCGCTGCGCACAAAAACACCCAGATCAGCATGGCGATACACGCAATGCGGAAATCCGGCGCCCCCGCCAGGATCAGGAAGGGGGCGGCCAGCGGCTCAAAAAGCGCTTCCCATGGATGGAGTTCAAGCCTCATTCCCGCCACGCGGGTGTAGTCGCGGGCGTCGAACGGGCCCTGAGGAGCGTATGGAAGGCAGGATAAAGCGGTAAGGATGGCAAGCCCTAAAGCCAGGATAACGATATAGTTGCGGTATTCTTTGAAGGTCGAGGGGCAATGCCGGTCTCCACCCCTCGCGGAGCGTGCGGGCTCCCGATATCCTTTATCTGACATCCCGATTATCCAATCAACATGCTTTTTTGAGAACGGCCAGAATTCCAAAAAGATTTAGCTCTAATGAAGCGTGCACTAAAAAATTCGCCGCGTCCAGAGCTTTCTTCAGCTCCTGGCCCCTGAAGCGATTTTGGGTCGGGTGCAGAAGGATATGCCTGGTTATGAAGTTCTGATAAAGTGTGGGATAAAGCTCTTCGAGAAAGTAAGTCCCGTAAGGCTTCAGCACGCGTCCGACTTCAGCAAGCGCACCCTGCCAGTTGGGAATATGGTGGAGCACTCCAAAACCGAATACCGCATCAAAGGCGCCGTCGGGATACGGCAAATTTAGTGCGTCAGCCGCGCAAAATGAGATGTTTTGAAGTTCCTGCGGCCTGAGATAGTGAAAAGCCCGCCGGATCATCAAAGGATCGAGATCCATGGCGCAAAGGAAGCCCGGACAAAACTGCCTTCTAATTATCGACGCCCCGGCCCCTCGCCCGCATCCTATTTCCAGAAAAGATCCACCGGGGGCAAGCCGCGCATGTTTTCTCATCCAGCCGATTTCAAATTTCTGCTGGAAAACCCTGGAGGGGTTATTCACGACAAGCAGCTCAGCCCAGTTAAGCTTCATCGCCTCAGTCCGCTTTTTTGCCCAGATGTACGACCGCGATGCCGTTTGTAAATCTCCGGTATCTCATATTCCTGAACCCTATCCGCTCAAGTATCGATTTTAGCTCGTCGGGGTTGGGGAACAGCCGGATTGATTCCGGAAGATAGATGTAGGCCGGCTGGCAGTTGGCCAGGACCTTTCCTATGAGGGGCATTACATGAAATGAATAAAAATCGTAGACGCGCCGAAACCACGGCGTCACCGGTTCGGAAAATTCCAGGCACATAAAGACCCCGCCTACTTTCAGGACCCGGTGCATCTCCATGAAGCCCTTTTCAAAATGAGTGAGATTTCTTATCCCGAAGCCCACCATCGCCGCATCGAAGCTATTGTCCGGAAAGGCTATTTTTTCGGCATCGCCCTGTACGGAGCAAACCAGGCTGGAGTAAGGCGAAGCCGAGGTTTTTGGCCACCCGGCCGCCATCATCTCCCAGTTGATATCGTAGAGAACAACGCGCCCTGAAGGCGCCACCCGCCCGGCGGCCATCCGCGAAAGATCTCCGGTCCCGCCGCATACATCGAGCACATGGTCCCCGCTTCGCAATCCCATCATTCTCACGGCCATCCGCTTCCACTGGTAATGGATCCCCAGACTCAGCAAGGTGTTCATGGAATCGTATTTGCGGGCAACGCTGTTGAAATGCCGGCGGACCCATTCCACCTTTTCCTTCTCAGGAATTGCAAGGTATCCGAAATGGGTCATCTTTTCGGGATCGGTGAGGTATGTTCGAGACATTTTGAAACCGCTGGGATTTCGGGACGAATCGTCTCAAAAGCCGGTGGCAAAACCCTTGATGATCAGACAGGCTTCACAACAACTCCGGAGCGGATGCATCGCGTACAGGCCCGCACACGCCTGACAGTGCCGTCCTGGCGGACATGGCGCACCTGCTGGAGGTTGGGATACCAGATACGTTTGGTCTTGTTATTTGCATGGCTGACATTGTTGCCTACATGAGGCGTTTTCCCGCAGAATACACATACTCTGCTCATGATTGCAGATTCCTTTCCACAGAGGTGGCGCAACTCGCGTCGATCAATCAAAAAATTTTATAATACCAGAATGCCCTTTGAATAACAAGAATATTCCGTTATCGGCCCGTTATCTCTACTGCCACAGCGCCGGCCTCCCGAGGAACCACCTCTCCGATGATACAAACCCCGGAGAGCATGGCGCCGAGAAAAGCTGCTATGTCCTGGGCTTCCGAAGGCTCTACGACTATTATGAATCCAATCCCGTTATTGAAAACGTGGTTCATTTCTTCCGGCGAAACATTGCCCTTTTCACGAAGGAAGTTGAAGATGGGAGGCACGCTCCAGGAACCCTCCCGTATGAGCGCCTTACAGGCGCGTGGAAGAATCCTCTCGATATTGTCGTAGAAACCACCTCCGGTGATGTGAGCCATCCCATGCACACGGTACTTGCGCAGAAGATGCAGAACGGGTTCGACATAGATGTTGGTGGGTTCGAGAAGTTCCTCGGCGACCGTTCGGTTCAGTTCCGAAACGAAGCTGTCGGGTTTGAGGCCCAGTTTGTCGAAGATGATGCGCCGCGCAAGACTGTACCCGTTTGAATGCAAACCGCTCGAGGCCAGCCCGATAATCCGATGTCCAACCGCGATGCTCGAGCCGTCTATGATCTCGGAGTTGTCAACAAGGCCTACTGCGAAACCAGCCATGTCGTATTCATTTTCTTCATAAAAATCGGGCATCTCCGCTGTTTCCCCCCCGATCAGGGCACAGCCCGCCTTTTTGCATCCGGCAGCGATCCCGGCGACAAGCTGTTCGACCAGGCCGAGCTCTATGCGCCCCATGGCGAGGTAGTCCAGGAAAAAAAGAGGCCTAGCGCCCTGAACCACGATGTCGTTGACGCACATGGCCACCAGGTCTATTCCGACCGTATCGTGCTTCTGCGTCATGAACGCGATTTTAAGCTTGGTCCCCACTCCATCGGTGGAAGAAACCAATACGGGGTTTTTCACATCCTGGAGATTCAGGGAAAATAACCCTCCAAAACCGCCAATGTCGGTGATGACCCCGCCGCGGTAGGTGGAACGAACAATCGGCCTGATTCGCCGGACAAGTTCGTTTGCCTTGTCGAGGTCAACTCCAGCTTCCCTGTAGAGATCGCCAGGCATGAGAATATAAACCTCTTCGAACAGTTGGAATACAATTCCAGCTCTGCCGCATCGCAGGATCAGGCCGGAAACAATGTACGTCAGGGGGCCTTCCAACAAACGATGTGCAGTCTACCATGTGCTTCGTTTTTTACAATTGATTTCCTCCGGGATTATCCACCATCCGAATCGGTCAACATTGCCAAAACCCGCACTGCCGTGTTAAAGGAGACCTAACGCCGGAGGTTGGCATGTCCCTGCTGAAGAAGGTCTGCATGGCGGTTTCGGGATTCTTTCTGGTCCTTTCCTGTCTTACGGCTATTGCCGCAATCCTGGGCGCCTTTCATTTCTGGCTCTTTTTGCGCCTGCCCGCAAAACCTTTTTCCGAGAAGAAGCAGTTTATGATTCCGAAAACAGGTGCCTATGGAGTCGCCAGGTTGCTTGAATCTCAAGGGGTCATCAGGGATGCGCCCGCGTTTTATCTACTGGGCTGGTTCAAGAATTCCCTTCACCGCATGCGCGCAGGCGAATACGCTTTTTCGACGCTTTACACCCCGGAACAGGTCCTCGACCAGATTGTAAATGGGAGGGTGGTGATCCATACCGTCACCCTGCCTGAAGGTTCCACCTTGTGGGATGTGGCCAGGGTTCTTCAGGAAAAAGGACTTGCCCCGGAGAGTGAAATCATCGAGGTCGCCGGCAGCGCCAAATTTGCCCGGTCGCTCCAAGTTGGGGCGAACGGCCTGGAAGGTTATCTTTTCCCGGACACCTATCAATTCACAAAACCTGTTTCGAGCGCTTCCATCGCTGAGAAAATGGTCCGGCGGTTCTGGCAAAAGTTGCCCATGGAGTGGCCGGACCGGGTCAAAGAACGCGGGCTGTCTCTGCATGAGATCGTCATCCTGGCTTCCATTATAGAAAAGGAGGCTGCAGTCGATTTCGAGCGGCCGCGCATCGCAGCGGTATTCTACAACCGGCTCAAAATCCACATGCCGCTTCAAAGCGACCCAACAGCGGTCTACGACATCCCGGGCTTTTCAGGACCGGTCACCGCCGCCCATCTGACCAGGCATAGCCCCTATAACACTTACCGCATCAAAGGTCTGCCGCCCGGACCGATTTGCAGCCCCGGGGCCGAATCCATCAAAGCGGCCCTCGAGCCTGAAAAGGGAGCCCCGTACCTCTATTTTGTGAGCAACAATGACGGCACTCACCACTTTTCGGTTACCCCCGAAGAGCACCGAAATGCTGTTTCACACTATTACGAGCTGAAAAAAAAGACCGTGGGAGACAAAAGTCCCACAATTGGCGACTCACAGGAAACGTCGCCCCGGGATGGCGGGGCCGGGGCTGAACCCCGCCGGCCAGCCAATGGAGTTAATGCCGGCAATCCTTAAGGGCCTGTCCGTAAATAAGTCTCTTAGGGATCGCGCCGGGATTTATTTACGGACAAGCCCAAATCCGAAAGGTTCAATTGGATAAAATGAGCGCGGTCGCCAGCCTCGTATTCGCCGCAGGAAAAGGGACCCGCATGAAGGGGTATCCGGGCAACAAGACTCTTTTGCCGCTGATTCCGGCAAGGTCTCCCTATGAGGGCGCCCGTCCCATTATCAGCGAAGTCCTCGATAACCTTCCTGCCGGTCCCAGGGGAATCGTGGTCAATCACCACGCAGAACAGGTGCGCCGTGTCACGCAGGGCCGGGGGATATCTTTTGTCCACCAGCCGGTTGCCAACGGCACAGGCGGGGCGCTGCTTGCGGCGCGCTCCTTTCTCGACTCCGCCGATGCAGACCGTGTGATAATTACAATGGGGGATGTCCCCCTCATCCGGCCGGCTACTTATCAAAGACTTCTTGACCTGCTGGGACGCTTCGATCTGACGCTCCTTGCATTCGAATGCAAGGACAGGGGACAGTACGGCATGATCGAGATGGAAGGCGAGCAGGTGACCAGGATTGTGGAATGGAAGTATTGGAAGGATTTTCCTTTAGAAAGGCAGAGCAGGCTCAGGTATTGCAACGCCGGAGTCTATGCCGCCGGCAAGGCCGTTCTGCTTGCCTACCTGGACCGGATTGAAAAGAGGCCCCACGAGGTCAAAAAGCAGCGGAACGGAGAGTGGTCTACCGTAACGGAGTACTTCCTCACGGACCTGGCTGAAATGATGAATGAGGATGGTTTGCGGGTGGGAATGACGCCTGCGCCCGAAGAAGAGGTGACAGGGGTGGACACGCCTGAATCGCTGGAGGCAGTGCAAAAGCTATACGCAAGGCGCCGGGGGTAAGAGTGAATAATAAGTCTTCCATATCATCCCGGATATGAAGAGCGTTCCCTGATGAAAGAAGCATACATACACGGATACGATTCGCGGGAAAACATTCGGCTTCAGGACCAGGCCTCGACCCTGGCCGACCTGCTTCATTCGGACTCTTCTTTTCCGGCCGGGAGCCGAGTTCTGGAAGCTGGATGCGGGGTTGGCTCGCAAACGTCAATTCTTGCCCGAAACAGTCAAGGCGCCGAAATAATAGCAATCGACGTGAGTGAAGCATCCCTTGGCGAAGCTCAAAAAAAGCTGGATTCAGAGGGGATCGACAATGTGACCCTCAAGCAGGGCGACATCTTTAGTCTGCCTTTTGAAACGGCGTACTTCGACCACGTTTTTGTCTGTTTCGTGCTCGAACATCTTGCAAATCCGGTCGAGGCGCTGAAGTGTCTGAAACACGTTATAAAACCCGGTGGAACCATCACCGTTATCGAGGGGGACCACGGCTCGGTTTATTTCCACCCTGAAAGCCATGACGCCCGCAGGGCCATAAACTGCCAGATCGCCATTCAGGCCCAGGCAGGCGGCAATGCGCTGATAGGACGCGAGCTTTATCCCCTGCTGATAAAGGCCGGTTTCAGGAACTGCCGCGTCTCGCCCCGCATGGTGTATGTCGATTCCAGCAGGCCTCATTTCGTTGAAGGCTTTACCAAAAGGACCTTCACTGCAATGATCGAGGGCGTCCGGGAAAAGGTGGTGGCTGCGGGACTCATCGATCGGAAATCCTTCGACAAAGGAATACGCGACCTGTACAGGACAACAGAACCTGACGGCGTCTTTTGCTACACCTTTTTCAAGGTGACGGCAATTCGTTAAAGTATTACGTGCTGTGCCTTCTTGAAGGCATATAGAATTCACAAAATCTCACCATTCCCGAAACTACTCACCACCATGCCGGTTGTACCCTTTCCGAGGGATACTCTATGAAATCATCTGGAGTCATACGGCGTTGAGTTCAGTATTTGCTCTTGATTCATCGTGAATGCGCCTATAATAAAAGCGGGATTGATTTTCTGATTTAGTGAGAAGAACTTATTTTCTTGAGCAATGATTCGAGGAAGTCTTGATGCCGCCCAAAGTGAGGGAATTGCATAGAGGAACTTAAACGAGCAGGATTTGTGAACCGACGGCGCAAAGGCAGCCATAGGAACTTTGTCCATCCAAAGGTGCTAAGGCCAATTACAATCGCGGGACAACTATCCAATGACGCCAAAGTTTACCAGGTCCGGGCAGTGAGGTCGGCCATTGAGGAATCGAGGAAATGAAAGATAGCGCCAGGTATGCAAAAATTGTTGAGTGGTCTGAAGAAGATCATTGCTATGTGGGCAGTGCACCGGGTCTGATATATG
>Ga0182014_10007013_pt1 | contig 11918 bp, 9 predicted proteins | sample 612S2DmetaG_FD_120489 | JGI IMG/M metagenome (GOLD analysis project Ga0182014, IMG submission 120489) | Permafrost microbial communities from Stordalen Mire, Sweden - 612S2D metaG | ecosystem: Environmental > Terrestrial > Soil > Wetlands > Permafrost | place: Sweden: Stordalen | collected... | reverse complement strand
GTCGCAGGCGGTGGCGAAGGCCGGCACCACCGATCCCAAGAAAGTCATGGACACCATCAAGGCCGGCGCCTGGGATACGGTGATCGGCAAGATGGAGTTCGACGCCAAGGGCGACATCAAGCAACTCGATTACGTCGTCTACAAATGGGATTCCAAGGGCGGCTACACCGAGATCAACCCGAAAGGGTCATAAGCGCCGCCAATTGATCGCAACCGCATCGAACGCCCCGGCTCGCCGGGGCGTTTTGCTTTTCGCGCGCGAAGGGGACGATCGGAGTCCGGGGTGATCGTGGCAACCGACGCTCCCCGGGTCCAATCAGGACCGCCAATTCCCGCTTCGATGAATATGGAACCCTGGATGAAGCGCGCAAAATCGCAAAACAACATTTCGATCCATCTATACTGACCTTTCGGCGAGTTGCCGATTCAGTGCATGCGTTGCATCTGACTTCGATACCGGCATGCCGGAGGCGACCATGTACGCAGGTAGCGACCGGAGCATCTTTCTCTCGACCTTGCCACCAACCGGCCGCGACCGTGCCGTCGCGCTGGCCGTCGTCGGCATCTCGTCGGTCCTCTTCATATGCGTCGCGCCCTTTGCCGGTGTGCCGCTGGCTCCGGTCCCGGCATTCATTGCGAGTTATCAATCGGCGCTGGCAATCAGCGACGTGATCACCGCCGTCCTGCTGTTTTCGCAGTTCGCCATCCTGCGATCGCGGGCCCTGCTGCTGCTGGCCAGCGGCTACCTGTTCACGGCCGCGGCGGCGATCGCTCACGCCCTGACCTTTCCGGGTCTGTTTGCGCCTGCCGGACTTCTGAACGCCGGTCCGCAGACCACGGTCTGGCTGTTCATGATCTGGCACGGCGGATTTCCACTCCTGATGCTCGGCTACGCGCTGCTGAAGGACAGCGATGGCGGCGCCGAGATACGGGGATCGACCGGCCGGGCGATCCTGGGCAGCATCCTGGCGGTGATCGTGGCGATATCCGCCCTCACCTTTGTCGTTACCAGCCAGAACGACCTGCTGCCGACGCTGCTGAGCGGCGGGCACTATACCTTCACCATGATCGGTGTCGTGTCGGCGGTGTGGTCGCTCAGCCTCGCGGCCCTGCTGGTGCTGTTGTTTCGAAGGCCGCATTCGGTGCTCGACATCTGGCTCATGGTCGTGCTGTGTGCGTGGCTGTTCGACATCGCGCTGTCCGCGATCCTCAACGTCGCCCGCTTCGATCTCGGTTTCTATGTCGGCCGCTTCTACGGGCTCTGCGCCGCGACCTTCGTGCTGGCGGTGCTGCTGGTCGACAACATCGGCCTGCAATCCCAGCTGTCGCGCCTGCTCGGCAGGCTGCGCCGGCAGGCCGCCTCCGAAAGGGACCGCCACAACGAGCGCGAGCGGCTGTTCAGCGCCGTCGTCGAGTCATCCAACGACGCCATCATCAGCAAGGCGCTCGACGGAACCATCACCGGCTGGAACCCGGCCGCCGAACGCCTGTTCGGATTCACCGCGGCGGAAGCGGTCGGCCAACGCATCGACATCATCGTCCCGCCGGCCAGGCACGCCGAGGTGCGCGAAATCCTCGATCGAATAGCCGGGGGAGAAGCCATCGGGCAATACGAGACCTTGCGGCTGCACAAGGATGGCACGGAGGTCCATGTCTCGCTGGGCATCTCTCCGATCAGGTCGGCGGCGGGAGAGATCATCGGGGCATCCAAGATCGCCCACGACATCAGCGAGCGCAAGCGGACGCAGCAGGCGCTCAATCAGGAAATCGAGGAACGGCAGCGCATCTTCGAGACCTCGCAGGACCTCATCCTGGTCACAGATACCCGGGGAACCTTCGTTCAGGTCAGCCCGAGCTCGCTGGCGATTCTCGGTTACCGGCCCGAAGACATGATCGGACACAGCGCCGTCGAATTCATTCATCCCGACGATCTCGAACGCACGCGCGAAGAAATGCGCATGGCGCGTCGCGGCCAGCTTATGCGCAACTTCGAGACGCGCTATGTTCACAACGATGGCCATGCCGTGACGCTGACGTGGATGGGTGCCTGGTCGGAGCCGGTGCGGCGGCACTTCTTCGTCGGCCGCGATCTCACCGAAAAGCTCTCCGCGGAAGCCCAGTTCCGGCAGGCCCAGAAGATGGAGGCCGTCGGCCACCTGACCGGCGGCATCGCCCATGACTTCAACAACATCCTGACCGTGATCACCGGGACCATCGCGATTCTGGGCGATGCCGTTGCGGACCGCCCGGAACTCGCGGCGGTCGCACAGATGATCGACGAAGCGGCCGAACGCGGCGCCAGCCTGACCAGGCATCTATTGGCATTTGCCCGCAAGCAGCCGCTGCAGCCGCGCGAGGTCGACGTCAATGCGCTGATCCTGGAGACCGCCAAGCTGCTGCATCCGACGCTGGGCGAACAGATCGAGATCACCCCGCTGCTCGCCCCGGACGCGTGGACCGCCCTGGTCGACCCCAACCAGCTCACGAGCGCGATCCTGAACCTGTCGCTGAACGCCCGCGATGCCATGCCGACCGGCGGCAAGCTCGCACTCGAAACCAACAACGTCTGTCTCGATGACGCCTATGCCAGCCTGCACAACGAGGTCAGGGCCGGCAACTACGTCATGATCGCCGTCAGCGACACCGGTTCGGGGATTCCCGCCGCCCTCCTGGAAAAGGTCTTCGATCCCTTCTTCACGACCAAGGAGGTCGGCAAGGGCACCGGCCTTGGCCTCAGCATGGTGTTCGGTTTCGTCAAGCAGTCCAACGGGCATATCAAGATCTACAGCGAGGAAGGCCACGGTACGACCGTCAAGATCTACCTGCCGCCCGCGACCGGCCTCGATCAGAGCACGGAGGAATTGCAGGCGTCCTCGCGCATCGAAGGCGGGCACGAGACCGTCCTGGTGGTCGAGGACGACGCCCTGGTGCGCAGATATGTCGTTACCCAGATCGAGAGCCTCGGCTACACCACCCTGGAGGCGGGCAACGCGACGGAAGCCCTGAAAGTGATCGACTCCGCCGCCGTGATCGACCTGCTGTTTACCGACGTGATCATGCCCGGAGCGATGAACGGCCGCCAGCTCGTCACCGAGGCATTGAAACGGCGGCCTTCGCTCAAGACCTTGTACACCTCGGGCTATACCGAGAACGCCATCGTTCATCATGGACGCCTCGACGTCGGGGTGCTGCTGCTTGTCAAGCCGTACCGCAGGTTCGATCTTGCAAGAATGATGCGAATGGCCCTCGACAATTGAGCCGATTTTGGCGACTGCTATGCGGCCGTGGCGACATCCTCGCGGCGCGCTGATGCGATCGGGACCTGCCGGGCCTGCCTTGTGAAAAACCTTCTCACCGATATCGCGGGCGTCCGCGTTGGTCACGCCGATGACGCGGCGCTCGGCTCAGGCGTCACGGCGGTAATTTTCGATTCCCCCGCGGTGGCGGCCATCGACGTGCGCGGCGGCGGACCCGGCACCCGCGAGGGCGCGCTGCTCGACGTCGCCAATACCGTGGAGCAGATCGACGCCGTCGCGCTTTCCGGCGGCTCGGCGTTCGGGCTCGAAGCCGGCGGCGGGGTGCAGGCGTGGCTCGCCGAACAGGGCCGCGGCTTCAAAGTGCGCGGCGCCGTGATCCCGATCGTGCCCGGCGCGATCATGTTCGATCTGTTGAACGGCGGCGACAAGGCCTGGGGCCGCTTCGCGCCCTATCGCGATCTCGGCTATCAAGCCGCCGCCAGAGCGGGCGAGAGCTTCGCGCTCGGCAGCGTCGGCGCCGGCCTCGGCGCCACCACGGCGAATTTCAAGGGCGGGCTCGGCTCGGCTTCGGCGGTGACGTCAGGCGGCGTCCGGGTCGCGGCGCTCGCGGTGGTCAACGCGGTCGGCAGCGTCACGGTCGGCGACGGGCCCTGGTTCTGGGCCGCGCCGTTCGAGACCGGCGGCGAATATGGCGGGCGCGGATTGCCGCCCGCCTTCACGCCGGACATGCTGGCGATGCGGATCAAGGGCGGTGCGGCGGCGACGTCCGTGGAGAACACCACGCTGGCGGTCGTCGTCACCGACGCGGAGCTGACAAAGGCCCAGGCCAAGCGGCTGGCGATGATCGCGCAGACCGGATTTGCCCGCGCGATCTATCCGGTCCATGCGCCGCTCGACGGCGACGTGCTGTTCGCCGCCGCGACCGGCGAAAAGAGGATCGATCCGCTGGCCGGTCTGACCGAACTCGGGATGGTCGCGGCCAATGTCGTGGCGCGCGCGATCGCGCGCGGCGTATTCACGGCGACCGCGCTGCCCTTTCTGGGCACGCCGCCGGCCTGGAAAGACCGGTTCGGTTAGGCGGCGGCAGCACATCCCTTTCTGGGCGCGCTGCCGGCGCTGAACCACCGGTTTGGCGAGGACGCCGCGGCGACCTCGCGATTTCCCCTCAGACGTTGAGCGAGAACGATGACGTCGCGCCGGATGAAATCGCCTGCGCCTCGCGCTGGATCATCTGCTCGAGGAAATTGTAGGAAGCCGTCGCGCTGCTCGATGTGGCGCTGGAGGATGAAGCCGCCGCGGCCGGCAATGTCATCGTGATCCTGGAGCCGTCGGCATTGGTGATCGACGTCGTGGTCGAGCCGTCGCTGTTGGTCACCGAAGAGCTGGTCGCGCCGGCCAGCAATTGCAGCAACGGATCGGAACCGGCGCTGCTGCCGGAACCCGACGTGCCGGTCGTGGAGCTCCTTCCATCGGCGCTGGTCGTATCGCTGGAATCGCCGGAACTGGCGGCGTGAGCATGGTGATGATGGCCGCCCTTGCCGCCGGCGCCCTGCAACGCCGACTTCATTTCGCTCAGGCTGACGGAACCGTCGCCGCTCTTGTCAAGTTCGCCGAAAACCTTGTCGGCCTGCGCGGTGTTGGTGCCGCCGGCGCCGAGCGCGTTTTCGAATTCGGTCTTGCTGATGGCGCCATCGCCGTTGGCGTCGAGCTGCGAGAACAGTTCCTGCAGCGCGCCGGACGGGCTGCTGGATGTCGAGGTGACCGACCCCGTCGACGACTGGCCCTGCGCCGCGAGCAGCGTGCTCATCGTTTCCGGCGATAGCTGCGAAAAGCCGTTGGACCCGGACGCCGGAACCGAGTTTCCCGACGTCGTGCTGCCGGTGGAGACATTGAAAGGATCACTCGAGGCCTGGCTGAAACCACCGGCGGCTTGTCCCGACGACACGTTCGACGACGTCAGCGATCGGATCGCGTCCAATGCGGACGATGCGGCACCAAGGGCGAACAACATGAGCGAAACTCCGACAAATGCCGCATCGCAGCGGCCTTACCTTCATGGCACCAGGATCAGCAAACCGCGTGCCATCGCCAAAAACCCAATAAAACAAGGGTTTTTGGCAGGCGATACCCCGCCGGCCCCGGCAAGAGCTGCCGTCAGCGGCAGAATTTTCCGATCCCCCGATGGGCCGGCCCGCCCGCATTGCCCGCAGGCCTTGCGCGTGTTACGCGGAAACCCTCCGCAAGACTTCGAAAGTGGTTCGGGAAAGCGCACATGTCAGCCCAATTTGCGTCACGCCCCCTCGTCATCGCGCCGTCGATCCTGGCCTCCGATTTTTCCAGGCTGGGCGAGGAAGTCCGCGCCGTCGATGCGGCCGGCGCCGACTGGATCCATCTCGACGTGATGGACGGTCATTTCGTGCCCAACATTTCCTACGGCCCCGACGTCATCAAGGCGATGCGCCCGCACACCAGCAAGATCTTCGACGCACATCTGATGATCTCGCCCTGCGATCCCTATCTGGAAGCCTTCGCCAAGGCCGGCTGCGACCACATCACGGTGCATGCCGAGGCGGGCCCGCATTTGCATCGCTCGCTGCAGGCGATCCGCAGCCTCGGCAAGAAGGCCGGCGTCTCGCTCAATCCGGGCACGCCGATTTCCGCGATCGAATACGTCATCGACATGATCGATCTGGTGCTGGTGATGTCGGTCAATCCCGGCTTCGGCGGCCAGGCCTTCATTCATTCGGCGCTCGGCAAGATCGGGGATCTGCGCGCGATGACCGCGGGCCGGCCGATCGACATCGAGGTCGACGGCGGCGTCGGCCCGGACGTCGCCGGTCAATTGGCCGCCGCCGGCGCCAATGCCTTCGTCGCCGGCTCCGCCGTGTTCAAGGGCGGCACCATGGAATCCTACAGGAGCAATATTTCGGCAATCCGCAACGCGGCGGCAACGGCGCGCGGCGAGGCGATCTAAAAAGCGTTTTCCAGCGAAGTGGAAATCGGTTCGCGTAAAGAAAACGCGTCAAATCAAGAATCCAGAGCCCCGTTTCGATTCAATCGAAACGGAAATGGCTCTAGGCACGCGCTTCTGCCGGATTGTCGTCTTCGCTCTCCTGCTCGCGCAGCGAATCGAGCCGCGGCGGCCGCACCACGGTGACGGTGCAGGCCGCTTCGGCGGCGACCTTGGCGGAGACGCTGCCGAGCAGCGTGCGCCTCAGCGAACTCTGCCGCGCGCCGATCACGATATGATCGACATGGTTGGCTTCGGCGAATTCCAGGATCGCCGCGGCGGGGTCAATGGCCTCGAGCACGTGTACGGTCAGCCGGCTTTCATCCAGCTTCAATGGCGACGCCCAGTGCCGCAACGCGACTAGCCGGTCGATATGCTTGTTGTTGCCGGCTTCGTCGAGCGTCCGGTCGATGGTGACGCGGCCGAGCTTCAGCACATTCAGGCAGGCGAGCCTCGCCGACGGCAGCGTCGCGAGGATTCGTTGGGTGGTCACCCGCAGCGCCTCGTTCAACGCCAGCGAGCCCTCCGTCGTATCGAGCGCGATCGCGACGATCGGCCCCGCATCCAGTTGCGCGGCAACGTCCGCCTTGCCGCGCGGCACCATCAGGTTGCCGTTGAAGCGGCGGCGCCAGACGGTGGAGAGCGGGTCGCGCTGCAGCCGCTCGGCGCGCGCCGTCAGCTTGATCTGGTCGGGATGGGCGAGTTCGAAGGCGAGTTGGGATGCCGTGGGATAGCGCCAGACCGGCTCGATCTCCAGGCAGCGCAGCACGACTTCCTGCAGCCAGGGCGGATAGTCGGCCTTGAGCTTGCGCGGCGGGTGCGGGTCGCGCCACAGCCGCCGCCGCATGCCGCGCATGGTCTCGGTCTCGCCGAACGGCCGCACGCCGGTGGTGAAGAAATACAGCAGCACACCGAGCGAAAACAGGTCGCTGCGTGGATCGTCGCGCACGCCGAGCAGCCGCTCCGGCGCCATATAGGGCGCGGTGCCGTAGGGCACCCGGAACTCTTCCTGCAGCAGATCCGGCAATTGATTGTGATGCGACAGTCCATAGTCGATCAGCACCGCCTCGCCGGTGGGGCGAAACATGACGCTGCTCGGCTTGATGTCGTGATGGATGACGTTCTGCCGGTGCAGGTCGGCCAGCGCGACCGCGATCTTCCAGGCGATCACCCTTGCCTCTTCATACGGCAGCGGCAGTTCGCCGAGCCGGCTATAGAGCGTGGTGCCCGGGATCGGCTCGATCACGGCATAGGCCTGATGCGCGAAATCGCCGGTCGCGTAACAGGCCGGCACGTGCGGCCCCGACAGCCGCGGCAGGATCATCTGCTCCATCTCGAAACTGACGATGGCGGCGGGATCCTCGCCCTCGGACACCCTCGGGATCTTCATCAGCAAGGGCGAGGCGAGGTCGGGGCGCGTCACGCTCCACAGCCTCGCCATGCCGCCGCTATGGACGCATTCCCCGACGGTGAAGCCGTCGATCACTTCGCCGGGCTGAACCGAATGCTTCGTCATCGCTCACCTCCCGACCGAAAGGCGATCGGCCAGCCAGTGCGGCAGGCCGTTTTCACGAATCCGCATCGCCGCCGCCTCGATGTCATAGGGCACCCGGCAATACCTGATTTCCCTGGTATCGGTATCGAACATCGCGAACGCGGCGGCCGAATTGCCGTCGCGGGGCTGTCCCACCGAGCCGAGCACGGCGAGCCATTGCCGGCTGCCTGACAATTGCACCGGAACATCGGCGGTCGGGATGAAACTCGTCGTCTTCGCGGTCGACGACATCGAATACAGCGCCGGCCGGTGGATGTGGCCGCAGAAGCTGACGCGGGCTTCCGTCGAGATGATGCTGCGCGCCGCATCCGCCGCGTTCTGGACGTAGCGCCATCGATTAGGATTGCTGGCCTCGGAATGAACGTAGAGACGATCCTCTTCCTGCTCCACGAACGGCAATTCCGCCAGAAAGCGCCGCTGGGCCGCGGAGAGCCGGCCGCGGGTCCACTCGATCGCGGCCTGGGCCTCGGCATTCATGGATTCGGAAGGCGTGCCGACGGCGTTGTCGTGGTTGCCGCGCACCGCCAGACCGCCGTTCTCGACGAGCCCCATCACGGTTTCGACCGTCCATTCCGGATCGGCGCCATAGCCGACATAGTCGCCGAGGCAGATCATCCGCTCCGCACCACGTGCCCGTGCATGATCGAGGCACGCCTCAAAAGCCTGCCGGTTGGCATGGATATCCGCAAAAACAGCCAGCCGCACTTTTTCCTCCGCATCGATCCTATCGACCGGGCTGTTGCCCGATTTGATGGATATCAAACAACGGGGAAGCGTGGCCGCGCAATCGGTCGATGTGGGAGGTCGGGATGGAGCGGAATGCCGTCGCCCGATCGGGCGCAAGTCGGAAAATCAGTGCTTGAGCGGCGCTTCCAGGCCCTTGAGCAGCAGTGCCAGCAAAGCATCGATGCGCGCCGGCAGTTGCGGATCGCTCCACTCGCCGGAATGCGCGGGATGATGAAAGCGGGTGGTGGCCTCGAAAATCGCGACCGCGGTGGCCCTGAGGTTGGTAACGTGGAAGACGCCCTGTTCGACGCCGTCCGAAAGAATATGCGAGATCTGGTCGACCAGGCCGTCCTTGTGCGCTTTCACGACCTTGCAGGCCTCCTGCGCCAGCGCCAGATAGGTCGCGAACATCTCGGGGTCGTCGCCAACCTTCTTGTGCTTGATCGCAACCATCATGCGCAGCCAGCGTTCCAGCCGGGCCGGCGCCGGACCGGTGCTATCCGCGATCTCCTGGAGCGGTGAATTGGTGCGGTCGAGCCAGCGTTTGGCCACGGCTTCGCGCAGCGACGCTTTGCTCGGGAAGTGACGGTAGACGCTGCCGTGGCTGACATCGAGCGCACGGGCCACGTCCACCACCGTTGCTTTCGCCAGTCCGAAGCGACGCAGCACGTCCTCGGTGACCTCAAGGATGCGCTCCGGGGTCAGGACAACGTTTTCGTTCATGGGTGCACCGTCAGCTTCCTGGGTTAGGGAAAAAGCGAGCAATTAGCGGACCAGCCTCTCGGCCTGCGCGGCCAGATGACGGGCGACGCGGACATTGAGCCAGCGCTGGATTTGGGCGGTCAGATTTAAAATTTCGATGGTCATGGCGGTTATCCTCTGCAAGTCCGGGGCTCGGGGCCGATCGGCCGATGAACCCTGGTGACGCCCAATTGCGGCGTCGAAAATGTATATAGCATATCACGCTGACAGATTTCAATATCTGTCAGTCAACATTCCGTGAGTGACAGCCCCCCCGACCGCATCGCCAGGCTCCCCTGCCGGCTCGGCGTTTGTCTCCCCGGGGCCGCTCTGCTAAAGCGCGGCGTACCCCCCTTACCCCAAGAGTCGTCGATGATTTCCCGCTATACCCGCCCGGAGATGGCCGCCATCTGGGAGGCGCAGACGCGCTTCAAGATCTGGTTCGAGATCGAGGCCCATGCCGCGGACGCGCTGGCGGAACTGGGCGTGATCCCGAAAGAGGCCGCCAAAGCCGTCTGGACCAAGGCCCGCGACGTCATTTTCGACGTGGCGCGGATCGACGAGATCGAGCGCGAAACCAAGCACGACGTCATCGCCTTCCTGACCCATCTGGCCGAGATCGTCGGCCCCGAGGCGCGCTTCGTGCACCAGGGCATGACCTCCTCCGACGTGCTCGACACCTGCCTCAACGTCCAACTCACCCGTGCGGCGGACCTGTTGGTCGACGACGTCGACAAGGTGCTCAAGGCGCTGAAGAAGCGCGCCTTCGAGCACAAGATGACGCCGACCATCGGCCGCTCCCACGGCATCCATGCCGAGCCGGTGACGTTCGGACTGAAGCTCGCTTATGCCTATGCGGAATTCAGCCGCGCCCGCGAGCGGCTGGTCGCCGCCCGCAAGGAAGTCGCGACCTGCGCGATTTCAGGTGCCGTCGGCACCTTCGCCCAGATCGATCCGCGGGTGGAGGAGCACGTCGCCAAGGCGATGGCGCTGACGCCGGAGCCAATCTCCACGCAAGTGATCCCGCGCGACCGCCACGCGATGTATTTTGCAACCCTGGGCGTGATCGCCGCCTCGGTCGAACGGCTCGCCACCGAAATCCGGCATCTGCAGCGCACCGAAGTGCTTGAAGCGGAAGAGTTCTTCTCCGAGGGTCAGAAGGGCTCCTCGGCGATGCCGCACAAGCGCAACCCGGTGCTGTCGGAAAACCTCACCGGCCTCTCCCGCATGGTGCGAGCCTATGTGACGCCGGCGATGGAGAATGTCGTGCTCTGGCACGAGCGCGATATTTCGCACTCATCGGCCGAGCGCATGATCGCGCCCGACGCCACCGTGACGCTGGATTTTGCCCTCAACCGCCTCGCCGGCCTGATCGACAAGCTGCTGATCTATCCGCAGAACATGCAGAAGAACATGGACCGGCTCGGCGGCCTGATCCATTCGCAGCGGCTCCTGATCGCGCTGACGCAGAAGGGCGCCAGCCGCGAGGACGCCTACAAGCTGGTGCAGCGCAACGCGATGCCGGTATGGCGCGGCGAAGGCGACTTCCAGACGCTCCTGAAGAAGGACCCCGAGGTGAAGAAATATCTCAGCGACGCCGAGATATCGGAGCAATTCGACCTCGGCTATCACCTCAAGCACGTCGACACGATCTTCAAGCGCGTGTTCGGCGAGAACTGACCCCGGCGGCCGGCAGCATCGCTGCATCCGGATCGCGCGAGGTTCGGGCCGGCGATGCCGTCCGTGTCAAAATCCCGGCGGAACCCCACCGGCCGCTACAACCGGTGTGACTGCGGGCCGGCGAAAACAACTGAATGGTAACCCTCGATCGGCTAGGATGGCGCCCGTGGCAACCCCTCCGACGATTCTCGTGTTCGACTCCGGCCTCGGCGGGCTCACGGTCCTGCGTGAGATCGTCAGGGCACGGCCCGACGCGCATTATGTCTATGTCGCCGACGACGCCTTCTTTCCCTACGGCCATCACGGCGAAGAAGAGATCATCGCCCGCGTGGTGCCGCTGATCGGCGAATTGGTCGAGGCGCATGCCCCCGAGTTGGTGGTGATCGCCTGCAACACCGCCTCCACGCTGGTGATGTCGCACCTTCGCGAACGCTACAGCCTCCCCTTCGTCGGCACGGTGCCGGCCATCAAGCCGGCCTGCGCCAAATCCAGGACAAAACGCGTCTCGGTGCTCGGCACCCGGGGCACCGTGAAACGCGAATACACGCACGCGCTGATCCGCGATTTCGCGCAGGGCTGCGAGGTGACGCTGGTGGGCTCGGGCGAACTCGCCTCGCTGGCGGAAGCGGCGCTGAGCGGCGTCGAAGTGAGCGATGCCGAGATAGCGGCCGAACTGGCGCCCTGTTTCGTCGGAGACCGCGACGACCATACGGGGCGCACCGACACCGTGGTACTGGCCTGCACCCATTATCCGCTGCTGATGGACCGCCTGGTCGCCCTGGCCCCGTGGCCGGTGGACTGGGTCGATCCCGCGCCGGCGATCGCTCGGCGCGTGGCGGATCTGCTCGGGCCCGCCGGCACCGAGGCCGATCATGCCGGCGCCGAAATGATTTTCACCTCGCGAAAGCCGCACACGCTGAGCCGGGCCGTGATGCCGTTCTTCGGCGGC
>Ga0182014_10007012_pt1 | contig 11918 bp, 16 predicted proteins | sample 612S2DmetaG_FD_120489 | JGI IMG/M metagenome (GOLD analysis project Ga0182014, IMG submission 120489) | Permafrost microbial communities from Stordalen Mire, Sweden - 612S2D metaG | ecosystem: Environmental > Terrestrial > Soil > Wetlands > Permafrost | place: Sweden: Stordalen | collected... | reverse complement strand
TGGAGGTCGCCAAGGAGAAGGGCGCGACCGCCGCCCAGGTCGCGCTGGCATGGGTGCTCGGCAGGCCCGGGGTGGTCTCACCCATAATCGGGACCAGCAAGGTTGGACAGCTGGAGGAGCTGGTGGCTGCGCTCGAGATCAAACTCTCTGCGGACGACGTGAAGAGGCTCGAGGCGCCATACCATCCTCGGGCGATCGAAGGCCACTCCTAGCCGTGGTGGGCTATTCCCATCGAGACGTCGGTGGTCCTGATCGAATCGGCGGCTGGGATGTCGGTGAGCAGAGCCCTGATGGCGTCGACATTCTCGGGAACGACTATCGCCTCCTGCTGAACACCTAGGAACAGGCAGACCTCGTCGTCGACCATGGAGACCGAATCGCTCCAGACGACCGCCTCGTAGACGTCGTTCCGCGGCCTTCCCCTCTCCCTGGCCCAGTCTATCACCTGAGCGGTCGACTTGAACCCGGACTTGCCGCTCACCAGGAGGGTCCTGGGCGCGTCGTGCAGGGCTTGCACGGCCTCCTCCTTCGTCGGCGGCCGCTTGAGCGTGATCATCAGGCTGTGGAGGTGCATGTGGGTGACCGGCACCTTGACGGCCATCGTCGCAATCTTGAGGGCCGGAAGGACCGTCTGGACGTCCGGGCCGTGATGGGATGGAAGCGTGGTCGGGTCAAGGACGATCGCGTCTATCGGCCCCTTGGAGATCTCGTCGGGGTCTGCGGCCCTCCTCACGAGGACGGCCCGGGCCTTCGCGACCCCGAAGCTCTCGTCGAGCGCATGGAGCACCCTGCACAGCCCCGTCGTGTTGCAGCTGACCACCCGCGTCATATTCTTCCCTCGGACTGAATCATAGTTGCACTGCGCCACGAACGAGGACCCGGTGAGCTCGTGCTCCTCTCCTCCCTGGAACAGGGCCTTGATCCCCGCCATCTCGTAGACCGGCTTGTACTCAGCGCCCAGCTCCGGCGTCGCGTCGACGACGACGTCGACCAGCTTGAGGAGGTCTCCGAGGCTGCCCGCGTACGGCACCTTCGCCTTGTCGAAGGCCGCAGCGTGCTCGTTGTTCGCGACATAGACGGGGATTCCCTTCTCGATCGCCATCGTCGCTCTGTAGTCCGGCCTCGCCTTCGTGACGCCGACGAGCTCCATGTCCTCTTGGAGCCCTACAGCGTCAGCTACTCGCCTTCCGATTGTCCCGTAGCCGTTTATGCCAACCCTGATCATTTGCCCCACTTGGCCGCTGCCCTTTCCAGCGCGTCCATAAGAGGCAATCGTTTGCCGGCGAGGTACTGCACGAGCGCGCCGCCGGCGGTGCTGACGTGATCGATCGAGTCCGCGACCCCGAACCTGTGCAGGGCGGCGGAGAGGTGCCCGCCGCTGACGATGGTGGTCCCGAAGGAGTCCGCCATGGCCTTGAGCAGCATCTCCGTGCCGAGGGAGAACTCCTCGTACTCGAACGCGCCGGGGGGCCCGCTCATGAAGACCGTCCCCGCGCCCTTGATGTAGCGTGAGTATCTGTCGATGGTCTTGGTCCCGACGTCGAGGACGGCCATCCTCTCGGTCACCTCGGAGACGTCCAGCTCCCTCCTCGAACCCTCGACCCGCACCGCAACGTCTGTTGGAAGCTCGAACGCCTGCGGGTGGTCGTCCAGGAGCTGACGGGCCTTCACGAGCATCTTCTGCTCGTTCTCGACCTGGAGCGAACCCCTGTACTTGCCTTTGGACTTTAGGAAGACCAGCGCGACCAGCCCGGAGAGCAGGACCTTGTCGGCCCGGTTGTTCGCGATCAGCGCCTCTATCGCCTCTATCCTGTCGGTAACCTTGGCTCCGCCCAGCACCGTGACGTACGGGCCCTTCTCGATCCCGAAGATGCGCTCGAGCTTCATCAGCTCCTTGGCGACCGTCCGCCCTGCGCAGGTGGGGATGAGCTCGGCGAAGCCCACTATGGAAGGCGGCGACCTATGGGCCGTCGGGAACGCGTCCAGTATGCAGGCGTCGAGGTGCGGCCTCAGCCGAGTGACGAGTACAGACTTCTCCGCGTCTCTCGGCGAGAACTCGACGTTCTCCTCGGCGGTGAATCTCAGGTTGTCAAGAACTATGACGTCGCCCGGGCTCGACCCGTCGATCGCCGACTGCGCGGCCTCTCCGAACACGTCCTGCACGAACCTCACGTTCTTCCCAAGCACCTTGGAGAGCGCCTTTGCATGCTTCTCCATCGAGATGTAGTCGTACCTCCCCACTCTACCCTGGTGAGAGGCTACCACTACGATCGAGTTGGGCAAGTCCCGGATTGTCAGAGCCGCCTCCTCGATCCTGCTCAGCTCCAGCAGCTCACCGGTCTCAGGATGGACCGGCGTGTTGATGTCGACCCTCAGGAAGACTCGCTTTCCATCAAGGTCGAGGTTGTCCATCGTCAGGATCTTGGCGGGCATTACACATCAGCGCCCTCCAGTGTATGAATTATATTCCTTTACGGGCACCTCGCCCACGCCTGGCCCTCGACCCGATCGCCGCACTCGCCTTTACCAAGTCGCATCCTTCACCCTCTTCGGAGATGGGTCAGCGGCGTCGCCCTAGGCGCAAGCAGCTGCGGAGAGGGCTATGATAGGAGATGCGTCTTACAAGTAAGATGTGTGGTATTTGAGTGCGCCTTGAGCATAAGACCGCTTACGTGCTGTGTGGCGAAGACTGTACGACCTTCGGGGACGGATTCCCCTCCCCGCCCAGCCCGTCGAAATCGGTATGGTCGTTTCCTCAAGAACGGACGAGTACCTCATGCAACTTTGAGGAAGTCAAGGGAGGACGATAGATTTTCGGCTTGACCGCAGAAATATACGAGTTTTAGTCAAGACAGTGGTTGTGACCTGCGAATTCTTCGTGTATTTCGCCGATTCGTGCAGAGGTTTTTAAACCTGGAGTGAGAACGCTTCTGTGCGCTTTGAAGAGCGAAGAGCCGGACTACTTTCCACGCCGGATAACGGTGGTTGCGCCCCTAGGAGAAGCAGTGCCCTACCTAGTCATTGGAGGCTCGGACGAGATAGGGGCCCTCGCCAAAGTGACTTCGATCAAAGCCAAGCACGGGGTGAACCTGATCAGCGGCGGGACCTACGACGCCGAAGGCGGTCAGAAGTTCATCTTCAGCATATTCGCTGACCTCGCGCGTGCCGACTGCAGCTCGGATGAACTCGCAACCGAGCTGAAGGGCCTGCCCTGCGTCACGAGCGTCTCTGTCACTCAGACCGAGGACGTCGTCTACGATCAGCGGCTCTTTCCCGTCATCCTCTTCGAGGAAAACCGCGCCGTCATCATGCCAGGCGAATCGATCGCGTTCATGGAACGTGACTTGAACAAGCAGCTGGGCGTGCAGGGGCTGCAGCTGATCTTCGAGGTAGGGCGATCGAGTTGGCTCAGCGTCGCGGCGCTCCACAGGAACATGTTGCCGGATGCAGACAGGGACACCCTCCTTAGTACCGCCACGGACGACATGCGCGCAAGGGGCTGGGGGATCGTCAGCGTACAGGCCGAGGAAGGCGAGACCAAGGTCAAGGTGTCGGTGAGGGAACCTATCTTCGCTGGAATCCAAGGTTCCCAGTCGAGCTGGTGGCTGATGGGCCTCGTGTCAGAATTCCTGGAATCGATCTACGGGTACAGGACGGTCGGCTCTGGAAGGACGAAGTTCAACGCAGTCACACGGGTCTTCTCGTTCGAGCTTGTGGAGTACCACCACGATACGAGGTCGAACCGAGAGCTCGTCTAGACGGGTACCAAAGGCGCCCTTCCGTGTTTATTCGAGTACGCGATGCAGATTCCATGTCCCCACAACCATTTTGAGTATACTTTATGAGGGAGGGGACTATGCACAATCTCAATGCCGCTTCCGCCCAAGCCTGCTGAATATCTGCCGAGGATACTCGGCACGAAGCAGGCTAGCGCCCGCAAGGTCATCGAACTCGTGGTCGTGGGGAAGGACCATGTAGAGGCTCTGGCCATGATGCTCGTCATGTTCCGCGATCACAAGGTCGATCTGTTAGGACTCGCATCCCAGAGTATGCCCGAGACCAAGCTCTTCGTCATATCTGCCTACGTATGCCTGGAGTCTTCTGATTGTTCCGTCGAGACGCTGCTCGGCCTCCTGAGGAACCTGCTCGCCGTGCAGTCGGCCGACGGGACGGAGATGGGAATATCGCGATACAACAGGTTCCTCTTTCCCGTGGTGGCCCTCGACGGGACCAGGCTGGTGATCACATCGACCGAGAACCTGACAGATGTCGAGACCGCGTTCTCTAAGCTCCCCGAGGACACCGGGAACCTGGTCCTCTTCGCCACAGGCCGGCAGTCGGGCCTGGCCCTGACAAGGGCGTTGAGGAGATCCAACCCCGGGACCAGCCAGCAGGCCATGCTGATGGCGGCCGAGGATGAGCTGCGGACGAGCGGCTGGGGGCTCGCGAGCTTTGACCTTTCGGCCATGGAGCGCGGCACCGTCGCCGTGGTAGTACGAGACCCGATAATCGCGAACACCGCCGGCGCGGTCGACAGCTGGACCACGTACGGCCTGTGCGCGGGCGTCGTCGAGGGCATCTTCGGGATGGTCGGCCACGTAGGCGAGAGGTCCTATTCGACCAAGGCGAGGCAGCTCAGGTTCAAGGTGGTCGAGCTGAGCGCGGGACAATCCCTGCACGGGATAGGCATCTGACCGCCTCGGAGACCCCTTCAGATTCCGAAGAGGTGCGCCCGCACGTGGACGGTGTACTCCTCCTCGTACTGAGTGATGAACGAGCAGTATGGGCACTGCCTAAGGTTGGGGGGAAGCGTGTTCTCCGTCTTCCTCCTCGTGGCGGCCACGGGGTCTGCCGAGTGGACTACGATCGTCTCTCCGCGCACATCGGTCGAGTAGTACTCTGCGTCCTTCCTGCGCGATATGAAGTCGCTGACGACGGGCTGCAGGGTGTCGACGGTCACCCTCTCGTCGGTGAGCTGGTCGAAGACGATGCTGTCGAGCTTGACCAGCGCGAGGGCCCTCCCCTCAAGGGCGTCGGAGATCTCGGACGCCAGCGCGAGCTTCTCGTCGGCCGAGAGCTCTGAGCAGTCGATCTTGAGCACAAACGCGCGTGCGCGCCCGAGGCTAAAAACATCGCCCTAGGAACTCGGCCCGTGCGGCGGCGCCGAAAATAGACTTATCACTGGCGGCCCCCCACCCGCCGCTGCCCCATTTGGTATCGACGGGTGTGCCGTCGCTCGACAAGCTTCTCGGGAGCGACGGATATCCTGACAGGTCGGCCATCCTCGTGGTGGGCCCACCGGGAATAGGCAAGGATGCCCTGGGATACTGGTTAATGCGCAGCGGGCTCGTCCAAGGCGACTACTGCCCGTACGCGACTCACCGCCCCGTCTCCGACGTCCTCCGGGACATGAAGGGGTCGGCATCTACCTGATCTACATGTCGGTGATGGCCCTCTGGCCCATCGGGAAGATCGAGCAGGATGTCGAAAGCTCGGCTTCAAGCTAGCAAGACAGCCAATTCAAGCTTGATATCGAGCTTGATAGACTCCGAGACAGGTCGATCCTCGCTGCCGAAAGGTTCCTTACGGAGCCGCGCTTAAATAACCATAGGAGCTATTGGTCCAATGGAACCCATGAGTTCTACCACGATCACCATCTCGGAGAGGACTAGGCGAGAACTCCTACGGGTCGCCGGGCAGCTGCAACTGCGGAGGGGTAAGAAGGTCGACTATGAGGACGTGATAGAGTACCTCCTTTCGAAGACCGGAAAGAACGAGAGGCTCCTAATGGAAGCGGTCAAGGCGACGGGGAGGTCGTCGGCCGAAATCGCGGATGCGCTGCGGAACGGACGGGAGGAGGACGCCCGGAGTGAGCAGGAGCTTGAGCGCAGGTACACCTAGGGGCCACGTCGCGCTCGACCCTGGCGCGCTGATCGAGATACTGGAGGCGACCCCCAGAGGGGCGCAGCTGCTCGACGCGATCCGGATGGCCACTGTCACCCCGCACACGAGCCTTGTGAACATCGCGGAGACCGAGTACTTGCTCTGCCGGAAGGTCGGCCACGCTTCGGCGTCGAGGCGCATCGATGCCCTCCTCGCCTCCGGGTACCTTGCGATCGAGGACGACGTCTCGATCCACAGGGCCGCGGCGGCGGTCAAGTGCTCGCGTTCACTCGCCCTGGCGGACTGCTATACGCTGGCCGTCGCGGAGGCGACGTCCTCGACGCCGCTCTTTGCCCACAGGGAGCAGGAGCTCGTGAAGGAGATGGGAAGGAGCCCCTTCCCTACCCCACCCTTCTTTCTGGACTGACGCAGGACGGCCATCGGCTCGTCACGGACGACGAGCAGCTGCTCCGGGTCGCGGCAAGGCACCTGAATGCGTCCCGGTCCACCGAGCTGGGATAGTGGCCTAGGTCTCATGTCCTGCAAAACGGAGCCCAAATAGGGGTTTTTCCTTCTGCAAGTCGGCTAGATGAGCCGTGGGGGGCAGGGTGTCAACGCGCTAGAAATGTCATCGGCCACGCTCAACGCCCGCGTGGGGCTTAAGTAGCCTGACGCTTTAGACTGGCATGGATTCTGGTCAGCAGGGAAAAAAGACCATCGTAATCAGAATCGATGAGGATTTGTTCTACAAACTCATGGAGCTGCATATCTCTCCGCAAGTGGTGGCAAAGTCAGCGCTAAAGGCGGAGGTTCAGCGAAAGCAACACGGGGCAGCGCGGAGGGAGCGCGTCGCAGGCTTGCGGGCTGTGCAAAGCTTCGATCCAAGGGTCACGGACAAGGAGTTGAAGTCTTCTTCGCCAAGGGTGCGCCGGTTGAGGAGAATGGCATCAGTCTACGAACCATCCATCGGAGTCTAGCCTTTGATCCGCGTTTTCCATCCGGGACGATGATTTGGTATCCCTGTAGGGACACACGGCAGTGTCGTTTTTTGTCGTTTAGAAACAGCACCATCCTTTGCTCCTAGGAGCTGGTTTATGTCCCTGCAGGATACACTATACGTTTAGAGGGCGTCACTTGCGATGTTCCCCTGCAGGGGAACTGGCTGCAAACGCCCGAAAACCACCAAAAACCGGAAAAATGTCACTCCCTGGTTTGTGGCGAGGCTGTTTGAGCAGACATGACATGACATGACTAGGGCTCAACCTGCCAGATGCCAGGATCTCCGGTCGTTTCTCAAATAATCAGGAATGGTCGTATGGGCCTAGGGACCGGGTGGTTCTTTTATACTCCCACCATGTATTGGTGGGACATGGACAGAGCCGCTACTCTTGATGCCAAGGGAAGAATCGTGATCCCGGTCGAATTCAGGGAGGACCTTGGGGGCCATGTCCTTATCAGAAAGACGGAAGAGGGAGTTCTGCTTATTCCTCGAGAGGAGGTGGACGACTTCGCCGCGAACTTCTTGAGGATGATCGAGGCTGGACCAAGAAGGACGAAGACGCCCACTTATCCCAGCCCGGCTAAGATGAAGTCGATCTGGAAAGAGGGTCGCTGATGCCATTCGGCCTTGATACGAACATCGTCTGTTACTTCCTGGATCCGGGTTCGCCAGAACACGCGAGGACGATCCCGGTGCTGCAGTCTCTTTCAGCTCAATCGACAGCTGCGATCAACCCCACCGTGGTGCACGAAGCCTACCACACGCTCGTTTACTCGCACGGCTGGAACAGGGAGGATGCAAGGAGGACGTTGAGCAGTTTGATTCGACATCCTTTCGTAGAGTTCCTCAACCAAACCAGATCCATCTCGCTGACTGCGCTGAGCTTGGCTGAGAAATACGATCTGGGTGGGAGGGATTCCCTGATATTGGCGAATTACTTGGTCAACCGCATTCCCATGGTCTACACCCACGACTCGGAACTTTTGGACCTCGGGGAGTTGGAGTGGAGAAACCGCAGAATGAAGCTCACCGACCCGATGCTTAAATGAGGCCTTGAGCGACTTGCCACCCTCCTGACGATTGCACCAAGGGGTTGGGTTACTCTCGCTGCGAAACGCGTCGGACGGAATAGCAGCTGTAGCTGTGGTATCTCCAGCTTGATATCAAGCTCGATGCGACCGGAGCCCTTCTCCCGGCCAGCGTCTTCGGAGGCACGTACATGCCTAGGAGAAGGGCGCCGAGGTCGACACAGCCGTAGAAGAGCAAGCGGGGAAAGAACAGTCATTTTCCGGGTGGGGCTTAAGTATAAATTGTGGTTATACTTCCTGCCATGGACATGACCAAGATGACCAGAGTCGTCGGCCCAAAAGGACAGGTCGTGATTCCGAAAGAGGTCCGGGACCAAGTGGGGCTCGTCGAGGGGTCAGAAGTCGTCGTCGAGGTCAGGGGGGACGAGGTCATCCTCCGGCGACCTTCGCCTCGGACGACCAGCTACGTCGATTATTTCATAGAAACGGAAGCATCCAAGGTGCGTGGGAAAGTGGACATCAGGGGCCTAATCGAGGAAGAGTACATTGACCGAACTGTCATACGTTGACTCGAACGTCTTCATCCTTCCATTACTGGGCGAGAACTCGCCCAGGTCGAGCGGCGCCAGAAGGACCCTCGAACAGATAGAAGCAGGCACGCTGACTGCTTACACCTCGGTGCTCACTTGGGACGAGGTCGTCTGGGTCGTCTCGAAGGTCCTTGGGAGGACAGACGGGATCGGGGCCGGCAGGAAGCTCCTGAACTTCCCCCACCTGAGGTTCGTCGACGCGAGCGCTTCCGTGATCGCCCGCGCCCAGGCTATCGCGGAGGCGTCGAACCTGGCGCCGCGGGATGCGATACATTGTGCCACTGCCATTGGAAAGGGCATTCGCCGGTTTATCTCCGATGACCGCGCGCTCGAGGGCGTCCCCGAGATAGAGCGCGTTCCTCTGGAGTCCTTTGCAGCGGCGAGCGGGGCTCCAGCTTGATATCAAGCTCGATGCGACCGGAGCGTTTCCCCCGGCCGCGACTCCTCCGGGGTCGCCGATTCTTTTAGAGTCCAATAACAATTGTTATGTTTAATAGCCGAGAAAAGATACCTCGGCCACTTGCGTGTTAAGGTACTTAGAAGTAAACCAGTAGGGATCGCGGTCGCGGCCGTTCTCTTCGTCCTCCTGCTCGGCATCTCGCCCCAGGCCATGGCGTTCACCAGCGGCCAGACCGCGGTCACCGCAATCGGGCAGCCCAATCTCACTTCGGGCTCCGATAACAACGGGAACGGCTTCAACGCGGTCGCCAACGGGATCCTTGAAGCGCGCGACATAGCGTTCGACTCTCACGGCGACCTCTGGGTGGCGGACACGGATAACAACAGGATACTCGAGTTCGTGCCCGGTACGGGGAGCTGTCCCCCAGGGCAGCTGTGCACTAACATGGCGGCCAGCATCGTGCTCGGCCAGATGGGCATGACCGCGAGGGGCATCAACGAAGGGATGAACGCAGTGGTCAACTCGTCCTCTCTGAACTCTCCCTACGATATCGCGTTCGACTCCCACGGGAACCTCTGGGTTGTGGACAGCAGCAACAACAGGGTCCTCGAGTTCACGACTCCGTTCTCCAACGGTGAGGCTGCAAGCGTTGTTCTAGGTCAGTCCACCTTCACGACGGGTCCGGGAGACGCGAGCGACAGCGCGGCCGGCCTCAGCGGCCCGACGGCCCTGGCGTTCGACTCGCACGGGAACCTGTGGATCGCGGACCGGTACAACAACCGGGTCGTCGAGTATGTCCCCGGGAGCAACGGATGCTCGGCAGGCCAGCTCTGCACGGGCATGGATGCCAGCCTCGTGATAGGGCAGACCGGCTTCAACGTGCAGGGCGAGGGCCGGACGGCGACGACGATGTATGATCCGTATGGCCTTGCCTTCGATCTCATTGGGAACCTCTGGGTGCTGGACAGCAACAACGCCAGGGTCCTCGAGTTCACGAGCACGTTCACAACCGGCGAGGCGGCGACCGTCGTGCTGGGCCAGCCGACGATGACGAGCGGTTCAGGGGCCCTCTGCAAGCCGGAGACCCTCAACGCCACCGCGATGTGCGGGAGCGAAGGGATGACGTTCGACTCGAGCGGGGACCTGTGGGTCGCAGACTCGTACAACAACAGGCTCCTGGAGTTCGTGCCGGGGACGAGCGGTTGCACGTCCGAGCAGCTCTGCACCGACATGGCCGCGACCGTCGTGATAGGCCAGACCAACTTCGCGGGAAGCGGAGCGGCCACCACTGCGACGGGGGTTAACGACCCCTACGGCGTGGCGTTCGACTCGAGCGGGAACCTCTGGGTCTCGGACTACAACAACAACAGGGTCCTGGAGTACCAGGGTTCCGTGTCCACCAGCAGCTCGTCCAGCAACTCCACCACCTCCTCGTCCTCCACTACTTCGTCTTCATCCACGACAAGTTCGTCTTCCACGACCACTAGCTCGTCCACCACATCGACATCCAGCTCTTCCTCCGGGCTCTCGGTAGCGGTCCCGGTGTGTCCAAGCACCTTCGGAGGCGCCTACATGCCCGACGGCTCGACATTCATGGACCTATACGGGAACACCTGGGTGGCACCAAGCGGCTCCGTCGGCGGCGGCGTCCTGAGCAGCTACTTCTTCCCCGGGCCACAGAGCAACATTCCCCCTCCGATGCAGGGGGGATGGGGCGGGGACTATGGGACCTACAACGGCCAGCAGGGCTGGATAGTCACGTTCTACTGTGCCTAAGGGACTCGCCTCTGACCGGTGGCGCACCGGCCAAGCCCCTCGATTGAGCGCGTAGATACCATGCCCATTCGGGCGAGAAACCCTCCGTCTCGAGCGCTCTAGCTGGGGAGCGGGAGCAGCTCGCAGATTTCCTTCAGGTTTCGGGCGTACGCGTGGAGATTGTTGGTGACCGTCTTCTCGAAGAGCGCGACATCGGTAACCTTCGCGGCGTACTCGGGCACCAGCGCGAACTCGAAGCTCGTCTTCACCCGGGTCTGCATGCCCACCGCCTCGAGGAAGACCGCCTGGCTGAACAGCTGGAAGAGGCCGCCCGGTAGCTGCCGACTCATGAGACAGACCTCATTCTCCACCCTCGGGAACTCGAGATAGATCTCGAACCTGATCTTGCCGATCTTGCCGTAGACCTTGGTCCTCGAACCGGCCGTTATCTCGCCCGGAGGCTCCATCTCGGCCGTGATGATCTCAGGGAAGAGCTTCGGTATGTAGGAAGGGTCGATGAGGACCTTCCAGATGGTCCACCTCGGGGCATCTATCTCGAAGGCGTCCTCGACTTTCAAACCAGCTCTGAAGCCGGCATCCGACTATATAACCCGGACGCCGCGGACGCGTCCAGCCTGAGTTCGGGGTTTGTCAGGACTTGGCGCTAACCGGATGGAGCTCCGCGAGCTCCTTCAGGTTCTTCATGTAGACCTCCTCGTTGAGGGCGGCAGCCTGGTTCAGCATGAGGATGTCGAACCCCGGCCCGAAGTAAGCGGGCGAGACCTTGAACTCGAAGAGCGCCCTCACCATCGTGCCCTCGTTCAGCCCCTCCAAATCGATGGTCTCGGTGAACGACTCGAAGGCGCCTCCCCTTCGCCCTGTTACGACGAATCTCTTCATGGGCACAAGCTCGGCCACCCTGGTCCTGAACTCGATAAGTCGCTTCCCCACCCGTCCGTTGAGCGAGCGCGCCTGGCCGACCACAGCACGCCCGGGAGGGTCGACCTTGATGTTTAGCAGGTCCGGGTAGAGTTTCGGGATGTAATTCGCGTCGGTAAGGACTTCCCAGACGGCCTCGGGCTTGGCCTCCACGAGGAACGTCGATTGGACTCTTACCATGGTGAAATCGCTTTCCTCTCCTATATAACGAGGAACAAACCCTTCCCGCTGACACCGCGCAACCCGCGCTCGTCCGGTCCAACCCTGATCACGCCTGCGTCTCCACCGGAACCAGCTCGCGGATGCCCTTGAGGTTGTGGGTG
>Ga0182014_10007011_pt1 | contig 11920 bp, 11 predicted proteins | sample 612S2DmetaG_FD_120489 | JGI IMG/M metagenome (GOLD analysis project Ga0182014, IMG submission 120489) | Permafrost microbial communities from Stordalen Mire, Sweden - 612S2D metaG | ecosystem: Environmental > Terrestrial > Soil > Wetlands > Permafrost | place: Sweden: Stordalen | collected... | reverse complement strand
GTGAAAGGCAGCCGCTCTATGTCGCTTATTTCCGTAAAGTCGTCTTCAGGCCTGAAATCAATCTCCTTGAATGTGCGCCGGTAGAATGAAACGTTCCTGTAGACGCGGTTAAGAGTAGCCTGAAGGCGCTCAAGCTGCGTCTGACGCAGATCCTGCCGGGACATGCTCTCTTTTTCCGGTTCCCAGATCGGCATGGGAGTGTCCTTTTTTAGTGAATAGTGAGCAGTGAATAGTGAACAGCAAAAAATATCTACTCGTTGGTTCTATCACTACGCGATGAGAAGTGTTTTGTTAAATTCACTATTCACTATTCACTATTCACCATTCACTATTTTTCATCAGGCTTCCCAGATTTGCCTGGCGCCCCGGCCAAGATAGGCCCGCTTTACTTCCCGGTGTTCGAGCAGTTGAAGACCTTCTCCCTCGAGCACCACCTTTCCCGTTTCCATCACATAGCCCCGGTCGGCAATCTTGAGGGCTGCGCGCGCGTTTTGCTCGATCAGCAAAATTGTCCGGCCCTCCTGTTTGAGCTCCAGGACGATGGAGAATATATCCTTTGTAACCAGCGGGGCCAAGCCCATTGACGGCTCATCGAGGATCAGGAGCTGCGGCCTGGACATGAGCGCCCGGCTGATGGCGAGCATCTGCTGTTCACCTCCGCTCAGAGTTCCGGCCAACTGCCGGCGGCGCGTTTTGAGGATCGGAAACCGATTATAAAGGCGATCCATGTCCGTGCGCAACTGCTCGGGGTCTTTACGATGAATGAATCCTCCCATCAGCAGGTTGGCTTCAACAGTCATGGCGGAAAAGATCTGGCGTCCTTCCGGGGCCAGCGCAATGCCTTTACGGACAATGTTCTCCGGGGCGAGGCCTGCAATTTGCCCTCCGAGAAACTCAATGCTTCCCCTCGACGGCCCGGCTATGCCGCAGATAGTGTTCACCAGGGTGCTTTTCCCGGCGCCGTTGGCGCCCACCAGCGCGACCACCTCACCTTTGCGCACATGCAGCGAGACGCCCTTGAGGGCATGAATGTTTCCGTAATATGTATGCACGCTCCTGACGGTCAGCATCTTTACGTCGCATCCGTATCCCGGCCGTTTTCCACGCCGAGGTAGGCTTCTATTACTGTCCTGTTTTCCTTGATTTCAGCAGGGGTCCCGGATGCGAGCACCTTCCCGAAATCAAGGACCAGGATTCGGTCCGATATGTCCATAATCAGATTCATATCATGCTCGACAAGCAGCACGGTTACGCGAAGTTTTCTTATCTGCTGGATTAGAGCGCCCAACTCCTCGGTTTCCCTCATGTTGAGGCCTCCGGCCGGCTCGTCGAGAAGGATAAGCCTCGGTTCGGTGGCCAGCGCCCGAGCGATTTCCAGGATCTTTTGCTTTCCGAACGGGAGTGTTCCCGCATCAAGTCCGGCAAGATGGGCAAGGCGGACAAAATCAAGATATTCGAGCGCCTTTTTCCGTATGCGCTCCTCTTCCGAACGCATTCCGGGGAATCTGAACCCGGCGGCGAGAAAGCCTCGCCGAGTCCTGGGGCGCCTTCCCAGCATGACATTTTCGAGCACCGTCATCTTCCTGAAAAGGGCCACGTGCTGAAAAGTTCTCGAAACCCCGAACCTGGCTATCTTGTGTGGGGCAAGCCCTTCGAGGCGACATCCTTCGAGACTGATCCGGCCCTTGGAGGGCTCGATCATCCCGCTTATGCAGTTAAACAAAGTGGTTTTCCCGGCTCCATTCGGGCCGATCACCGCCTGGATGATCCCACCCGGCACTTCGTAGTCTATTCCCTGAAGGGCCGCTACTCCTCCGAACCGCTTTTCCAGGCCCTCTATGCGCAGGATAGGGGCATTGGGTTGGGAAGCAGCCGTGTTCATGATCCGGCATCCTCGAGTGCGGAAGCTTTTTTCTCGCGCCTCATGGCGATCAAGGAGGCCAAAGAAACTATGCCCCCCGGCAGGAAAAGGGCAACGGCGAGAAGTATCGAGCCGTAGACAAGGATTTCGAATTGTGCGAACATCCGGAGCCACTCATTTCCAACGAAAGTCATGAGAACCGCGCCCACGAGCGCTCCCCAAATGCTGTGCATGCCGCCCACCATGACCATCAGCATGAACCGAATGGACCACATAAGGTTGAAAGAGCTTGGGTTTATGCAGGCGACGTAGTGGGCGTAGAGGCTTCCGGCAACGGCGGCGAGCACCGCGCCAAGAATGAAGACCCGGACTTTGTAGCTCGCAGTGGGGACACCCATGCACTCGGCCGCTTTTTCCTCTTCATGTATGGCCCTGAGGGCGCGTCCCACCCTGGAATGAAGTATATTGAGACAGAAGATCAGCGCACAGAAGACAATGCCCCATACGAGATAGTACCATGCGAGATCGCTGGTTATTTTATACCCGGCGATTCTCAGAGCGGGAATGCCGGCCATCCCGGACGGACCGCCGGTCCAGTTTACCTCCTCGGCCAAAACGATGTTGACTATCACCCCGAACCCAAGGGTGGCCATCGCGAGATAATGGCCCCTCAGGCGCAGTGCGGGCGTCCCGATGATCCACGCCACAAGGCCGCACAGAATCATTCCGGCGGGCATGGCGATCCAGGGATCCAGGCCGAATTTGGTTGTCAATATACCCGATGTATATGCGCCGATGCCGAAAAATGCGGCCTGTGCAAGACAAATCTGACCGGCATAGCCAATTAGAAGACTCAGTCCGATGCACACCAGGGTGAAGATGCCCGCAAAGACCATGACGTCAACGTAATGGGAAACGGCTTTGATTTTCGTAACCAGCATGGGAAAGGAGCAAATGAATACCGCAGCCCCCAGCAGGATCAGCCAGTTCTTCTTGCCCATCCTAATGTCCTAGTATTTCTTGAGCCTGGCAGCTTCCCCACTGCCGAAAAGGCCTTCGGGTTTGATGAAAAGAGCAAGCAGGAGCAAAACAAGAGCAACGGCGTCCTTGTAACCCGAAGAAAGATACCCCGCGCAGAAAGACTCCGCAAGCCCGAGAATGAGCCCGGCGACGAGCGCTCCGAAAAACTGTCCCAATCCTCCTAGAACAGCGGCCCCGAAACCCTTCAGGCCGAGCAGCGCTCCCCTGTCGTATTCCATCATCGAAACGGGTGTGATTATGACGCCTGCCGCAGCCCCGATCACGGCGCTCAGGATGAATGCGAGCAGGACCATGCGCCCGACCGGAATGCCCGCGAGCCTTGCGGCGCCGGCATTATTGGCGCAGGCAAGCATGGCCTGTCCATAAATCGATTTTCGAAAAAACAGGGTAAGCCCGATGATAATCAGGGCGCAGATGCCGATTATCCAAAGCGCCTGAGGCTGGATCGCGGCGCCGGCAATCCTAATCGGCCCGCCGGGACTGAACGGGGGAAGGCTGTAAGGGTCTTTTCCCCACCAGAGCAGAGCGCCGCCCTTGAGCATAATGGAAAGAGCAAGGGTGATGATTATAAGGGAAAGAACACTTGTGTCCCGCGCACGCCCGATTACCAGCCTGTCCATCGCCAGTCCGACACATCCGGTCAGAGCGACCGCGCACAGAAAAGCGGCATAAAGCGGAAGGCCAAGGGTCCCGGCAAAGAACACCGCAAAAAGGCCCCCCAGCATCACGAACTCACCCTGAGCGAAATTTATGATCTCGGTCACGCTGTAAATGGCGTTGTAGCCAATCGCCACCAGGGCGTAAATCGCGCCTATCGTGAGGCCGCTTATAGCATATTGAAGAAAGTCGGCGCCCAAAAGTGATTTACGGCTTAGCCGCATCCTCCCATTGCCGAGCAAGTCAATCCCTTCCCAGGGTTCTGTTGCAAACCATGGGGATGGCCACCGTCCGGACCCTCATAGCCGGTCCTTTGCCGGAGAAAAAGCGGGGCGAAACGGGACTGATAAGACCGGGCATGTCCCGCTCCCGAAATTTCCAGTATGATCGTCTAACATTTCATCCGGAAAAGTGTAAACAGTTTTTTCGTACCCATTCACCACAGAGTCGCAGAGAGCGCAGAGGATGCAGAAATAATCAAAATACCCTTAGACAGGATTAACAGGGTTTACAGGATTGAGAATAACCTCTCAGAGCCTGGAGATCTGTTTTGCCCTTGCGCAAAGGGAGGATTCTCCATTTGTACACGTTGTCTTCCTGTAATTCCTGTCTGAAAAGCTTTTCTCTCATTGACCGGACTAAGCCCCGTCCTCTCCTTGACCGGACAATGTCCCGCCTCTGCGGTGATCACTGCCTGGTTTCACGCGAAGACTGATCATAGACAGGTCAGGGAGAGACGCGAAGGGCAAGGGCGGAGGGCGGAGGAGAGAGGATGAAGGACGAGGGGAGCGGGGATGGCGGAAAGGCGCAAAGCCTGGTTTCACGCAAATATCGGATGTCCGGGCCCGCCCCCAAGTTTCCCGTTAAAATGCATTGATTCATTCAGCTTCCCTCCTCTTCGGAATCAGCCATCCCGAGACATTTTTTGATTTTTTCAAGCAGGGGTTCATCATGGAGCCGGATTACAAGGTAAGCTACGAGCAGGATCAGAAACACGATCACCACGGCTGCAATGAAGAAGAAGGATGCACCAAGCAGTTTCCCGATCAGCCACAAAATCGCCAGGCATCCGATACCGGTTATGATGAGACCAGGTGAGCTAAGCAGGAATTTATCCATCCGATTTCTCTTGTCCTCCTTTCCGGTTTCCTCTGTGTTTTCGTTGCAGGTAGATCAGCAGCACAAGCACCAGGAGTGTCAGCAGACTCACGATAATGACAGCCAGGGTGGCCTCTTTTTGGATGAGGGAAGACTCAATGGACCTGTCCCAAAGGAAAGTCAGCGCTGCTATGATCGCAATCGGAATCAATGGAAATACCCAGAACCTTATAACTTCCACCTCCTTTCGATTTGGAATTACTTGGGCAGAGTGGGGCTGGAATGCGATTTGACCAGCATGATGGATTTTTTGAATCTGTGATGGGAGATGGCCAGAACCAGCAGGGCCAAGGAGGAGATGAGCAGGGAAATGGCGATGAGAATTATGGCCACCTTCATGAAAAGGATCTTTTCGAGAACCTGATTGGGGACGAAGGATGTGGAAATTTTGTCTCCTACGGTGGAGAAGAAATGCTGGATGTCCAACGGCGGATCACCTCCTTTTTTGTGATGCGAGATTTAGTTCCATTTTGGCTCAGGGAGTGGAATTATTGGGTGAGTTTTGGGATTGGATTCAGGTATTTATATATGTAGGAGGGGTCTTTAAAGCGCAGGCTGGGTGGGATTGTGAATAGGTTACCGAGGTGGAATCAGAATTTCAAACGGGTGACGAATCTCAAGGATGCTTTTCAATAACTGGAATTTCCGGAAAGTTCACAAGGCGGCAAGCTGCTGCGATTCTTCGTTACAATTAACAACCTGTTCGTCTCACCGTGTTATCTGTGGTAAGGTGAAGGCCCTATAACGCAATGCGTGTTCTTATTGATTTGGCAATCCCAGGCCGCCATAAGGGTTCTCTGTTGACCTTTTCACCGGATATTTTTCCGATTTTCCGTGGAGTCGGATATGAAGGACGAAGACAAATCTAAAGAGCAACTCATAATAGAATTGCACGAATTGTGTGAACAGATTGCTGAATTGCGGAAGAACCGGGCGGAAGAGGCTCTGCGAGCTTCCGAACAGCGGATGGCCGATATCATTGATTTCCTCCCGGATGCAACGTTTGCCATCGACAGCGAAGGAATTGTCATCGCCTGGAACCGCGCTATGGAAGAAATGACTCGGGTTCTGAAGGAATCCATGATAGGCAAAGGCAATCTAGAGTATTCCCTGCCGTTTTATGGGAAGAGGCGGCCGCTGCTGATTGATCTCATATTTGCCAGCGAAGAGGAAATCCAGAAGGACTATCGGTCAGTCTCGAAGATAGGTGAAACCATCGTTGTCGAAGCTTTTGTTCCGGGAACCTATGGAGGAAAGGGAGCATACCTTTGGGGTATCTCAACGCCACTTTATGACAAGTCTGGGAAGGTCATCGGCGCGATAGAGTCGATTCGCGACATTACCGAGCGCACCAAACAAACAGGAGAAATCGAGCACCTGAACCGGCTTTACTCGGTGCTAAGCCGTGTAAGCCAGGCAGTGGTGCGGGCGACATCCCCCGAAAAGTTTCTAGAGGAGGCGTGCCGAGAGGTAGTGGAAGGGGGAGGTTTTTTGCTGGCCTGGATCGGCCAGGTGGAACTCACGACCAACGCCATCGTGCCGATAGCCGTCTGGGGAAGGATAGGCGAATATGTCCAGGTTATAACGGTCTATGCCGACACTCGCCCTGAGGGTTTCGGACCTACCGGTACATGCGTTCGCGAACATCACTCTGTTGTGCATAACGACTTCCTGCATGACCCACAGACCCTTCCGTGGCGTGATCAAGCGGCACCTTTCGGCATTACCTCTGCTGCTGCATTCCCTATTGAAAGGGGGGGACGCGCGTGGGGTGCGTTGACAATTTATTCCGATGAGGTTGACCGCTTTGGCGGCGAAGACGTCAAGCTGCTCGAAAAGGTTGCCGGTGACATCGAATTTGCCCTCGACAACCTGGACAGAGAATTTCGGCGCAAGCAGGTTGAAGAGGCGCTGCGGGAGAACCAGTCTCGGCTCGAGCTTGCTCTGGAGTCAGCCCAAATGGGGGTGTGGCACTGGGACTTAATTAAAGACAAACGTTTTTTTGACGATCAGGTTTGCCATCTTTTAGGTATTGATGCGGCTAAATTCACGGGAACTGCAGATGAGTTCTACAACACGGTACATCCTAACGACCGTAAGGTGCTCAAGGCGGCATTGGCACAAACCGTTGGACAGGCTGTGCCGTATGAAACGGAGTACCGAGCGGTTTGGTCGGATGGAAGCGTCCATTACATCACTTCCCGTGCAAAATTGTTCTGCAATGAAATAGGTCAGCCAGTGAGGATTAACGGGCTTATCTGGGACACTACCGAGCGCAAGCGGACGGAGGAGGAGCGGGAGCGGCTGAAAGCACAGCTTCGGCAGGCTCAGAAGATGGAAGCACTCGGCACTTTGGCTGGTGGAATCGCCCATGATTTCAATAATATGCTGGCCATTATCATGGGTTATACTCAATTACTCCTCTTGGAAAAGGATGCAGGAAGTGATGAGCACGGCCAGCTCAATGAGGTTCTCAAAGCATGCAGGCGCGCCAAAAATCTGGTACAACAAATCCTGGCTTTCAGCCGCCAAAGCGATGAGAAAAAACAGCCCTTGCAGGTAGGCCTGATAGTGAAAGAAGCTTTGAAGATGCTAAGGGCCACTTTGCCGTCAACCATCAATGTAATAACAAAGGTGACCTCCGAGGATGTCGTCCTGGCCGATCCGACCCAGATTCACCAAGTCTTGATGAATCTGTGCACCAATGCGGCACATGCCATGCAAGAGGATGGCGGGACCCTTGAGGTTAGTCTCACCTCTGCCATGTTGACCCTGGAAGACATTACTTCTCTTCCGGACCTTAAACCCGGACCTCATGTCAAACTTACCGTTAAGGACAGCGGGTGTGGTATCAGCCCGGCTATTCTTGACCGTATTTTCGATCCATTCTTTACTACAAAAGAAAAGGGTGTCGGAACCGGTTTGGGCCTCGCGGTGGTTTACGGGATCCTGAAAAGTCACGGGGGAACAATCGAAGTGAGCAGCATTCCGGGCGAAGGGACGACATTCCATGTATTTCTTCCGAGCATAGAAAAGGCCCCGGTGAAGGAAGAGGCGGACTCTGCACTTCTTCCCCGCGGGTGGGAAAGGGTTCTCGTAGTCGATGATGAGCCGGTTCTGGCCGAGGCTACAAGCCAGATGCTGGAGCGGCTGGGATACCAGGTCGATATTAGAATAAACGGCATAGAAGCGCTGGAGGCCTTCCGCAATCAGTCCGAGGAAAAGCGATTCGATCTGGTGATAACCGACATGACCATGCCTCATCTTACCGGCATTGAACTGGCTAAAGAGCTTCTCAAGCTTGACAGGAATCTTCCCATCCTGCTTTGCACGGGGTTCAGCCGAAAGGTAGACGCCGAAAAGGCTGCAAGAATAGGAATCAAAGGCTTCCTTATGAAGCCGGTTGTTTTTGGGGAGCTTGCCGGAATGGTTCGAAAGGCGCTGGACGAGAAGGTGAGATGAGCAACGGGCCTCGAAGAGACTGACATTTATGACCACATCCTCGGCAAAAGGGGGGAGTTAAGATGATTGTGGGAGCTGGGAATTAACGTGATGTTTGACACTTGAGAATCGGGGAGCAAAAATCTTCAGCGTTTTCGGATCATAATACAAGTATTCTTGGTCGATACTAATAATCCGCATCTTGGCTGGCTGGAATTCTTCGTTACGATTATCGACCTGCCCGTCTCGTTGTGTTTTGTGTGGTAAGGTAAGAATCTCAAATCGCCATAAGGATTCTCTATTGGCATTTGCACTGAAGACTCATCAGAGCTTCCGAGGAGTCGAAAATGCAGGATGAGGGCAAAACCAAAGAGCAGCTCATAATCGAATTGCAAGAATTGCGTGAACAGATTGCTGAATCGGAGAAGGACAAGGACGAGCGAAAGCGGCACGAGGACGCGCAGCGAGAGGCTGAAGAACAACTCAAGTTCATCTTGGATAAGGTTCCGGCTCTGATCTGGCAAAAAAATCGTGAAGGAAAGTACTTGCAGGTCAACAAGGCATATTGCGACACTGTAGGGTTATCTGCAGACACTATAGTCGGCAAAACGGATTATGATATCTTCCCGGCAGAGATTGCTGACCGATATGTCAGAGATGATCGGAAGATTCTAAGCTCCAGTACATCGGTATTTGACAGATAAGAGCACCATCAAAAGCCCTCAGGTGAACTTGGCTGGAGCTGCACTGATAAAATGGTTTATTACGATATTGACGGACATATCGCCGGGACTATCGGGTTTGCATTGGATATTACCAAACGCAAAGAAGCCGAGGCGGTACTGCGGGAGAGCCAGGAGCGGTTCCGGCAGTTAGCAGAGAACATAAAACAAGTCTTCTGGATCGCTGACGTTGACATCACAGAAACACTTTATGTCAGCGCCGCCTACGAAGAGATATGGGGCCGCACATGCGCCAGTCTGTACGCCAGTCCTAAGTCTTGGTTTGATCGTGTTCATCCCGAAGATTTGTGTTTGGTCACTAATAACCTGGCGAAAAGAGGCTCCGGAGCTCACAGTTTTGAGTACAGGATTGTCGGCCCGGATGGTTCAATTCGTTGGATACTTGATCGAGGGTTTCCGGTCTTTGATGAAACTGGGGAAGTCTATCGTTTTGCTGGGATTGCAGAGGACATCACCGAGCGCAAGCGGGCCGAGGAGGAAAGGGCCAGACTCGAAGCCGAAAACCGGCAACTGCAGAAGGCTGAAAGCCTTGGCCGTATGGCCGGGGCCATCGCCCACCTCTTCAACAACCATCTCGCCGTGGTGATAGGTAACCTGGAGTTGGCCACGACGGATTTGTCCGGGGATGCCGAAATCCGTAAGTACATGATCGAAGCAATGCGGGCTGCCCGCCGGTCCGCAGATGTGAGCGGGCTAATGTTGACCTATCTTGGCCAGACCACGGACAAAGGCGAACCGCTGGATCTTTCGGATGTTTGCCGCCAAAATCTGCCGATGCTCCGGGATGGCATGCCGGAAGGCATCGTTCTTGAGACCGGTCTCCTATCTTCCGGTCCGGTTGTCCGTGCCCATCCCAAGCAGATGCATCAAGTTCTGAATCATTTGATCACCAACGGCTGGGAATCGATAGGGCACAATGCAGGCACAGTCACCTTGACGACAAGAATCGTTCCAGTCTCGGAGATCCCCAAATCCTACGTACGGCCCGTCGGTTGGAAGCCCGCAGAGGACCTCTTTTCCTGCCTGGAAGTGATGGATACAGGTTGCGGAATGGCAGAAGAGGATCTGGACAAGATTTTCGATCCCTTTTATACCACCAAATTCACCGGACGTGGGATGGGCCTTGCTGTGGTCTTTGGAATCGTTAAAACCTGGGGTGGCGCGATTGGTGTGGAGAGCAGGAAGAATCAGGGTAGCACCTTTCGCGTCTTTTTGCCGCTGGTCACCGATAAGCTTCCGCGAGCATCTGAAAAGGCAACCGAGGCTCACCAGGTGGAGCAAGGCGGGACGGTGTTGCTGGTGGAGGACCAGGACATGGTGCGGAAAGTGGCCGAATTAATGCTCAAGCGACTGGGCTATGAAGTCCTTGCGGCTTCGGACGGGGCCGATGCTGTAAAATTGCTCCGAGAAAACCCTGACCTGATCCGCTTCGTGATCACCGATCTTACCATGGCCGGAATGGACGGGTGGGAGACTCTGACGGCCCTGCGAAAAACCCGCCCGGATATCCCGGTGATCCTGGTCAGCGGCTACGATGAGGGGCACGCGATGACCAGTAATTGCTCAGAGCGGCCGCAGCTTTTTTTACAAAAGCCGTACTCGCCTAGCGATTTGCGGGCCGCAATTGATAAGGCTTTGAAAAAACCAGTGAGCACAGGATAAACAGTCCTGGTCAATCGAATCTCCACCGGAAGGCCATTGTCAACACAGATGTTGTGGCATTGAACTTCGCCAAAGTGTGACTGGAAGGACGCGCCAGGAAAGTTTCAGCTAACTCTCTTGAACAATAACTTCACAAGCGCCAACAACCTTTGCCTGTCCGTCACATTTGTTCACCTTCATGGGCTGTCAATCCCGATCGCACGCATCTGATCCATTATATCGTCTTCTGCCAATGATCTCACATCGGTCAGCGCCAACACAAACCAGACGAGACATCTTCCGTCCGCTCAAATGATGCTTGCTCCCTACATATATGAATATGCAACATGATAATCCAATCCACCATGTACTTTCAGCCGACTGATCGCGACTCAAATCACCATCGACACCAACGTCATTCAGCCACTGGAGGCCGAGCCATGATTATTCAAGATCCACGAACAAAGCCGAAGTGTCCGGAATGTGGAAGCGAGAATGTGAAATCCAAGTGGTCGCTTACCAACATCGTCGCATGTGTGGGCAGGATTCTGGGAGTCCCTACGGTTAAGATTTGGGAGAAGAAGTGAGTGGAGTGCGGAAACGAGTTTCAGGTTTTTCGGAAGTAGCTCGCAGATCCAGCTCGAATCCCGTTACCTTATCGAGCGTTCTGTTTGCTTCCTTCAGTTTGACTTGGGCTAAAGAGACTATCCGTGCAGCTTTTGACAAATCCATACATACTGATCTCGAGAGTGCAAAAATCTCTTCTTGCACCGGATTTATCCTCATAAGAGAGATGATGAGTCAGCAGTTGAACATACTCAGTGGTATGGCTTCCCAGAACCATTCACCTCGCAAGCTCCATGATATCGTCAATAAATGCTTTCCAGTGATCTGTAGCCTGTTGGGACCGATCGGCAAACTCGATTCCGATTTGGGTTCCCTCTTCAGTTCTGTCGATATTTCTTATTTCGCCCCGAAGAGAGACCTCTTCTTCTTTTCCAGGTAGATTAGCGCAGACCATAATGGGATCATCCCTGACAAAGGATGGTAATTTATCCCCTCCCGGATCTTTGATCTTAACCCTGCATCCCCTGTAACTCAAGTCCACCAATACAGACCGGCACACATTTTCGCGAACTTTTGCGATGGCCGGTAGAATACATTCCTGTCTTTGCTCAGATCGAAGGTTTAGCCTTTCGATTTTTCTCGGGTACGTGGTCAACACCAACGGCGGATCATGTACGGTTGAAAGAATGGGTAGTGTAAAATCTTTTGTGTAAATTCCCAAGGCCTTAAAAAGGTAGAAAAAAAGGCGCTTTTCCCTTAAACGTGGGTTCGACCAAGAAACCACCAAAGAAAGGAAAAACGCCATGAAGAT
>Ga0182014_10007009_pt1 | contig 11922 bp, 10 predicted proteins | sample 612S2DmetaG_FD_120489 | JGI IMG/M metagenome (GOLD analysis project Ga0182014, IMG submission 120489) | Permafrost microbial communities from Stordalen Mire, Sweden - 612S2D metaG | ecosystem: Environmental > Terrestrial > Soil > Wetlands > Permafrost | place: Sweden: Stordalen | collected... | reverse complement strand
GAGGAATTCACATCCATGCGTCAAGACACAGCGAACCCTACGTCACGTCGTACGTTTCTGAAGAACACCGGCCGGATCGCCGCGGCTTCGGCCCTGGCGGGAGTCGCCGTCCCGCACGTGCACGCCGCCGAGGACAACACGATCCGCGTGGTCCTGGTGGGTTGCGGCGGGCGAGGCACCGGCGCGGCGGCCGACGCCATGTCGGTCAAACGTGGACCGGTCAAGCTCGTCGCCTTGGCCGATGTCTTTGAGGAGCGCGTGAAAAACAGCTACAACAATCTGAAGAAGCAATTCGCCGATCGGGTGGACGTGCCCCAGGATCGCCAATTCGTCGGATTCGACGCCTATCGAAAGGCGATGGATTGTCTGAAGCCGGGAGACGTGGCGATTTTTGCCACGCCGCTGGCGTTCCGCTGGGTGGATTTCACTTACGCCATCCAGAAGGGGCTGAACGTGTTCATGGAAAAGCCGCTGACGGCCGACGGTCCGACCTCCCGGCGAATGCTCAAGCTGGCCGAAGAGGCGAAGGCGAAGAACCTCAAGGTAGGCGTGGGCCTGATGTCGCGCCACAATCGGGCGATGCAAGAGTTGGCCGAGCGCATTCACGGCGGCGAAATCGGCAAGTTGTTGATGATCCGCGCCTCGCGCGAGCACGGCCCGGTGGGCTCGTTCTTCTCCACCGCCAAGCCCGCCAGCGGAAACGAACTGCTCTGGCAGATTCGCCGCTTCCATAGCTTCATCTGGGCCAGCGGCGGGGCCTATAGCGACGCCAACATCCATCTGATCGACCATTGCTGCTGGATGAAAGACGCCTGGCCGGCGAAGGCGGCTGCCATCGGCGGTCGGCATTTCCGCGGCGATTACGTGGACCAGAACTTCGACAACTACGGCGTGGAATATACCTTCCCCGACGACACGAAGTTCATGTTCTTCTCCCGTTTCATCAGCGGCTGCGAAGACGTCTACGCCAGTTCTGCGCTGGGAACCAAGGGCTCGGCGGTCTTCTCCAAGTCCGGCGACTGCGGCCAGCCCTCCAGCACCTACCGGCACCAATCGTGGAAGAAGTCGGACCTGATCTGGGAGTCGAAAGCCCCGACGGGCGAGGCCAATCCCTACCAGAACGAATGGAACGACCTGATGGACGCCATCCGCGACGACAAGCCCTACAACGAAGTTGAACGCGGCGTCAAGGCCAGCTTGGCAACGTCGATGGGCCGCATGGCCGCGCACACCGGGCGCATCATCAGCTTCGACGACATGCTCAACTGCCCGCATGAGATGGCGCCGGGCGCGGACAAGTTTACCATGGATTCTCCCCCGCCGGTCCTGGCCAACGCCCACGGCAAGTTTCCCGTGCCCCAGCCGGGCATCATCACGAAGCAGGAGTATTAAAGGCGCGGGGGCCTTGTGAAAAGCGTGAGAATGGAATTTTGCACACTCGTCCCCTCTCGTTTCGAGAGGGGACGAGTGGTTTGATATTGCTGTGACGAATTGCATAATTCGCCAGCAAGCTGGACCGCCTCTTAACCCAAGGAATTCACACCCATGCGTCAAGACACGCCGAGCAACACGTCACGTCGTGAGTTTCTCAAGAACAGCGGCCGGATCGCCGCGGCCTCGGCCCTGGCGGGGATCGCCATCCCGCACGTGCATGCCGCCGAGAATAACACCATCCAGGTGGCCCTGATCGGCTGCGGCGGCCGGGGCACCGGCGCGGCGTCCGACGCAATGTCGGTCAAGAACGGTCCGGTCAAGCTCGTCGCCATGGCCGACGCCTTCCAGGATCGGCTTACCTCGAGTTACGGGAACTTGAAGAAGCAGTTGGGCGACAAGGTCGACGTCAACGACGATCGGAAGTTCGTCGGCCTCGACGCCTACAAGAAGGCGGTCGACTGCCTGAAGCCGGGCGACGTGGCGATTTTTGCCACGCCCCCGGGCTTCCGCTGGGTCCATTTCGGCTATGCCATCCAGAAGGGCGTCAACGTTTTCATGGAGAAGCCGATCACGGTCGACGCCCCGACCACCCGCAAAATGATTGCCCTGGCGGAGGAATCGGTCAAGAAGAACCTCAAGGTGGGCGTGGGACTGATGGTGCGGCACTGCCGCTCGCGGCGGGCGCTTTTCGATCGGATCAAGAACGGCGCGATCGGCGACTTGATTACGCTGCGGACCTACCGCATGCACGGCCCGATCGTCGGCTATTACCCCGCCAAGCCCAAGGACATGAATGAAGTGGAGTTCCAGCTCCGCAAGTTCCATGCGTTCCTGTGGGCCAGCGGCGGCACCTTCAGCGACTTCTACATCCACTTCATCGACGAGTGTTGCTGGATGAAGGACGCCTGGCCGATCAACGCCCAGGCCACCGGCGGCCGGCATTACCGCGGCGACTGCATCGACCAGAACTTCGACAACTACTCGGTCGAGTACACCTTCGCCGACGGAACGAAGATGTTCCTCCACGGCCGGTCGATCAACGGCTGCTACGAGCAGTCGGCCAGCTTCGCCCACGGCTCGAAGGGCACGGCGATCATCTCGACCGCGGGGCACATGCCGGGCCGCTGCCGGATCTTCAAGGGCCAGGACGTCGCCAAGAAGAGCGACATGGTGTGGGCCTTCCCGCAACCCGAGCCCAGCCCTTACCAGATGGAATGGGAGGACCTGGTCGAGGCCATTCGTCAGGACAAGCCTTACAACGAGGCCAAGCGGGGCGCGGAAGCGAGCCTGGCGACCAGCATGGGCCGGATGGCCGCCCATACCGGCCGCGTGGTCACCTGGGAGGAAATGCTCAACGGCCAGCACGAATTCGCGCCCGGCCTCGACAAGCTGGCCTTCGAGGGGCCGGCCCCGATTCTGCCCGGTCCCGACGGCAAATATCCCGTGCCCCAGCCGGGCATTGTGACACAGCGCGAGTTTTAGGCAATAGACAGCACGGCGGGCAGACCTGCCGGCTACGAAGCTGTTTCAAAAAAGGATTGTGTAGCACAGCCGCGTTTTTCACAGCCGAGGGCGGCTGTGCTACAGATTCTCAACGGCGTATTTCCCAATCGCCGCAATCTATTGCCGCGCTCCTGGTGTCGGCACAAGTCGCCTTGACCCGACTGCCCCAATTGGCCTATGCTGCCCAATAGGGTCTTTTCAGTGGGGGCTTTTGTCGAAATGCACCGTACCGCATACCGTACCGCAACTCCCTCGATGGTTTCTTACGAACACCTGAGCCAGCGGGCACGTTGGGCGGGTGGCGAGCCGCTCGCCACGCGGTTGATGGCCAAGGCGTTGGGCCAGCCCGATCTGATTTCGTTGGCGGTCGGGTTCGTGGACCACGAGATGCTCCCCCTCGAACCGACGCGGCAGGCGCTGGCGAAGATCTGGTCGGATCCCGCCCTGGCTCGGGCTGCCCTGCAATACGGCACGACGATCGGACATCCGGCGCTGCGCGAGGCCGTGCTCGAACGGATGTGCCGCGCCGATGGCCGGAATGCCGCCGAACTCAAGTTGAGCATCGAGAACGTGGTTCTCACCGCTGGCAGCAATCAGTTGCTGTTCCTGCTGGGTGACGTGCTGTGCGATCCCGGCGACATCGTGATCTGCGCGGCGCCGACCTACTACGTCTTCCTCGGCACGCTGGCCAACCTGGGCGTGCATGCGGCAGGCGTCGAGGCCGACCAGTACGGCGTGGTTCCCGAGGCCGTCGCCGACGAGTTGGCCCGGCGCAAGGCGGCCGGCGAACTGGGCCGAGTGAAGGCCATCTACGTCACTACCTATTACGATAATCCCGGCGGGGCGACGGTCCCCGCCGAGCGTCGGGCGGCGTTGGTGGAGATCGCCAAACGGTGGTCGCAAGGGCACACCATCTACCTGATCGAAGACGCCGCGTACCGCGAGCTGCGCTACACGGGCGAGGACGTGCCCAGCTTGCGGGCCTTCGATGCGGAAGGCGACACTGTCGTCCATGCCGGCAGCTTTTCCAAATCGTTTTCGCCCGGCGTGCGGGTGGGCTGGGGCATTTTGCCGCCGGCGCTGCTTGAGCCCGTGGTGGCCGAGAAAGGGAACGTCGATTTCGGCTCGCCGCATTTCAACCAGGTCCTGATGGCCACGGTGCTGCAAGAGGGACTCTTCGACCAACAACTCAACCGGCTGCGGGTGGGCTACCGGGACAAAATCGAGGCCTGCCTTCGCGCGGCCGACGAGTTCTTGGGTCCCGTCGGCGGTGTTTCCTGGGGCCGTCCCCGCGGCGGACTGTACGTTTGGCTCCGCTTGCCCGAACACGTGGACACGGGACTGGCCGGCCCCTTGTTCGATCGGGCTTTGGCGGAAGGCGTGCTCTACGTGCCCGGCGAGTACTGCTATCCGGCCGAGGGGCCCTTGCGGCCACGCAACATGCTGCGGCTGAGTTTCGGCGCGGTCTCCTGTGCAGCGCTCCGCCAGGGCGTGCAAGCCTTGGCCCGCGCCATTTGCCAGGTCATTTGAGGGCCCCGGTCCGTCACGAATCGCGGAGCGTGAACTAGAATGCACGTCATCGACCGTTACTTGCTGCGGCAGTTTGTGCAGACGTTCTTGATCTGCTTCTTGAGCCTGACGGGGCTGTACATTGTGCTGGACCTGTTCACGAACATCGACCAGTTCTTGCGTTGCGGCCGCAAGGCCGGCGGGGTGCTGGCCTTCATCGCCCAATACTATGGCTATCACGCGATCCTCTTCTTCAACATTACCAGCGGCATGCTGACGCTGACCTCGGCCATGTTCACGGTCGCCTGGATTCAACGCCACAACGAGATGACGGCGCTGATGGCCTCGGGCATATCGCGGATTCGCGTGCTGGTGCCGATCATCATTGCCGTGGCAGTCGTCAGCTTGTTGTCGGCGGCAAACCGCGAGTTGGTGATCCCGCGCTACCGCAACGAGATGTCGCGCCGCCCGCAGGACCCGCTGGGCGACATGCCCCAGGGGCTCAGCTCCTGCTACGACTGCCAGACCGACGTGGTGTTTCGCGGCAAGGCCACGTTCGCCGACCACCTGCGGATTGAGGAGCCGAATTTCTTGTTGCCGGCCGCGCTGGCCGACTATGGCAAGCAAGTGATCGCCGACAACGCCTTTTTCGTGCTGCCGGAAGGGGACCGTCCGGGCGGATACCGCTTCGAGGGCGTGCGTGAGCCGAAGGACCTCGCCCACCAACGGTCACTGGCGCTGAATGGAAAGGCCGTCCTGATCACTCCCCGCGACGCCCCCGGCTGGCTCAAGCCCGATCAGTGTTTCATCTGCAGCGACGTGGATTTCGAACAACTCAACGGCGAGGAGGGCGCCAAAAACTTCAAAGAACTCTCCTCGACGGCCCGGTTGATCGCCGCCGTGCGCAACCCGAGCCTGGGTTACGGGGCCGATGTGCGGGTGAAGATCCACACCCGGATCGTGCAGCCGCTATTGGACATGACGCTGCTGTTCCTCGGTTTGCCGCTGGTGGTAACCCGCGAGAGCCGCAACGTGTTCCTGGCGATGGGCATGTGCCTGGTCGTGACGGTCGGCTTCACATTGGCCGGGTTCGGGCTGCAACACTTGGGCGACATCGAACTGATCGACGCGTCGCTGGCGGCCTGGGCACCGCTGATGATCTTTGTCCCGCTGGCGGTGTGGCTGGCGGAGTCGCTGTGGAAGTGAGCCCGGAACTTCTCGGCCCTCGAACTATTGACCCCGCAGCAGCGGGAGAAGTTCGCGAAGATGAAGGGCGCCAAGATCGACATGGATCTCTCCAATCTCTAGCCCTCCAAGGTACTGCCGGTGCACACGTCCCGGGGGTATGTTCAGGTGTGTCGCAGCCACAGGCAACTCGAACATGGGCCGCTACAGGTTTACATGGGCCGTGGCATGGCTTACACTAAACGCCGGAACATCTCACCCATTTTTACAACGAGGAGGTTGCTATGACGCGGTCACTAACGGTTCTTGCCGTCACCCTGCTGGGAACCATGCTGATTGCCGTTTCGGCTTGGGCACAGTCGGATAGCGGCAGCACCAGTCAAGAAAAATCCCAAAAAGCCGGCGGCGATCAGGGCTCGACTGCCGCCGAGGCGGCGGGGCTGGATTTGCTCACACTCGAACCAGTTCGCAAGGATCTGCAAATCACCGAGGCACAGGAACGGAAGCTCATGGAACTCGGTGGCGTCCAGGAGATAAAGCCCAAGGAACTGAGAAAAAAGGCGTTAGCAATTCTTACGCCCCAACAACGCCAGCGGCTGAGGCAAGTCCGCCTGCAAGCCCTGGGTCCCCTGGCCCTGGCCGATCCGGCGGTAGTCAAGGCTTTGGACGTTACCGTGGAACAACGCCAGATGGTCAAGGCCTTGCCGGCCAAGCTCCGCAAGGCAACGAAAGAGGCCCTGGCAGAGGCCTCGGATGCGGACGGCGCGGAGCGCAGTAGGATACGGGCTGAAGTGCGGGAGAAGCTCTACAAGGCGGCTCTCGACTCGCTGACCCCGGAGCAACAGGAGAAACTCGACAAAATGGAAGGTAAGAAGATCGACGTGAGTTTCTCGGGATTCGGACTGTAAGACACGGTGCGGGAGGATTGTGCCGGGGGGGATAGGTCAACGCAATTTGCCAGGAACCTGCGGTGACGGTTGCACGGCGGCCGCCGCTTGCCAGGCAAAAAACGCCGTCCCCCATCTTCCTTGTTGGGCGCCCGCGTGGTATACTTACTACTGAATGGGGTGGCGGTGTCTGGCCCCTCAACTCCTTCCGAGGGTCCAGACAGGTCACACTGCGTTTCGCTGCGCGGCGTTTTTGCGATGCGGCCTTCGATTGCGGTTGATTTGCTCCCCTCGGGCGTTTGACCGGGCCTTCGTTCACGGAAGGGGGAGGGTGAACGGTGGCTCCTGGTCGCTTTACGTTTTTCCGTTTCTGCTTTTTTGAGGAGTGGCAATCATGCCGCAGGGTACGATCAAGAAGTTGATCATGGACAAGGGTTTCGGTTTCATTCAAGGAGAGCGTGGTGAGTTGTTTTTCCACCATTCCGCCCTGGATGGGGTCACCATCGAAGAGCTGCGCGAAGGGCAGCGGGTTGAGTTCGAAGAGGGCCGCGGACCGAAAGGCCCCCGTGCCGAGAACGTCAAGGTCGTCTGAACCTTGATCGGTCGAAAGATCAGCAACGATCAGGCCCCCGGAGAATCGAGACTCTGGGGGCCATTTTCATGCGCTCCGCGATGCCAGTACGCCTTCTTGACCCGGGGAGCGCCGGGAGTAATTATAGGGGAACGGTGACCATTCTTTTCGCGATCTGTGGGCGAAAGGCCGGATCGCCTAACCCGAGGTCTTCGACGCATGACCGCGATTCTGGGCATTTCCGCCTTCTATCATGATTCGGCCGCCGCGTTGGTCGTCGACGGTCGCATTGTCGCCGCCGCGCAGGAAGAACGCTTTACCCGCGTCAAACACGATGACCGTTTCCCTCGCCATGCCGTGGAGTACTGTTTGCGCGAGGGTGGCTTGGCGCCCAGCGACCTCGATTACGTCGGCTTTTATGACAAGCCCCTGCTGAAGTTCGAACGCCTGTTGGAAACCTACCTGGCCTTCGCCCCGGTCGGGTTTCGCTCCTTTGCCAAGGCGATGCCGCTGTGGCTGAATCGGAAACTGCACGTTCCCCGCCAGATCCGCGACGGGCTCCAAGGCCAATACCGGCGACGATGCGTTTTCCTGGAACACCACCAGTCGCACGCCGCCAGCGCGTTCTTCCCTTCGCCTTTCGAGGAGGCCGCCATCCTGACGCTGGACGGCGTGGGCGAGTGGGCCACGGCCAGCCTGGGTTTCGGCCGCGGCAACCACATCACGCTCACCGGCGAGATGCGATTTCCGCACTCTTTGGGGCTGCTCTATTCCGCTTTCACGTATTTCTGCGGGTTTCGCGTGAACTCGGGGGAGTACAAATTGATGGGCCTGGCGCCCTACGGCGAACCGGTTTACGCCGAAACGATCCGCCGCGAACTGATCGACCTGAAAGACGACGGTTCGTTCCGCATGAACTTGTCGTACTTCCGCTATTGCCAAGGGCTGGTGATGACCTCGCCGCGGTTTGCGCGGCTCTTCGGCGGTCCGCCGCGTCGGCCCGAGGCCCCGCTTACCGAGCGGGAAATGAACCTGGCCGCTTCGATCCAGCAGGTCACCGAAGAAATCATGCTCCGCTCGGCCCGCCACCTGCACCGGCAGACCGGCCTGAAGAACCTCTGCCTGGCCGGCGGGGTGGCCTTGAACTGCGTGGGCAACGGCCGCATCCTGCGGGAAGGTCCCTTCGAGAACATCTGGATCCAGCCGGCAGCCGGCGACGCCGGCGGCGCCCTGGGCACGGCGCTGATGATCTGGCACCAGCTCCTGGGCAAGCCGCGAACCGCCATGGCCGGCGACGGACAGCAGGGCTCGCGGCTGGGGCCACAATTCTCCGAAGACGAAATCCGCGCCTTTCTCGACGCCAGCCAGGCCCGATACCATTACCTTGAGAACGAGGACGAATTGTGCGGCCGCGTCGCCGAACTCGTGGCCGCGGAGAAGGTCGTCGGCTGGGTGCAGGGGCGCATGGAGTTCGGCCCCCGGGCGCTGGGAAGTCGGAGCATCTTGGGTGACGCCCGCAGCCGGCAGATGCAGGCCGTGATGAACCTCAAGATCAAGTTCCGCGAATCGTTCCGCCCCTTTGCGCCGGTGGTGCTCCAGGAGCGGGCGAACGAGTTTTTCGAGTTGCGCTCCGGGGAGGAGAGTCCGTACATGCTGCTGGTGGCCCCCGTGGCGGCTGGGAAACGGTTGCCTCCCGATGGCCCGCCCCGGCAGGGACTGGAAAAACTCCAGGCCGCGCGGAGTTCGCTGCCGGCCATCACCCACGTCGACTATTCCGCGCGGGTTCAAACGGTGGACGCCGCGCGGAACCCCCGGCTGTACAAGCTGTTGAAGGTTTTCGAGAGCAAGACGGGCTGCCCCGTAATGATCAACACCAGTTTCAATGTTCGCGGCGAGCCGATTGTTTGCCGGCCGGAGGATGCCTACCGCTGTTTCCTGGCCACGAACATGGATGTCCTGGTGCTGGAACGCTTTTTGCTGTTGAAAGAGGAGCAGCAGAACGCCCGAGAGTATTCAATCGACGCGCACCTGGCTCGCTTTGCACCGGATTGAGACGCTTTGCGGATCGCTGATTTCCTGTTCCCCTTTGGACATTTCGACGCCATGTTTACCATCGAACGTCACCCGTCGCCCCGCCAGTTGGCCGTCTTCAGCCTGACCTGGCTGATATTCTTCACCGCTTGGGGCGGCGTGGCATGGTGGAAGATGGGAGCGCCGACGGCGGCCACCGCCTGTTGGAGCGCGGCCGTACTGGTGCCGCTGCTGGGTCTGGTCGTGCCCGGGCTGTTGCGGATCGTCTACCTGGGGATGGCCTATGCGAGCTTCCCTCTCGGCCTGGTGGTCTCGTACTTTATCCTGGCGGCGACCTATTATCTCGTGCTCACGCCGATTGGGCTGATGATGCGGCTGTGCGGCTATGATCCGCTGCACCGCCGCTACGACCGGCAGGCCAAAACCTACTGGGTGCCACGCAAAGAGGACGAGGACGTCGACCGCGTCTTTCGCCAGTTCTGAGGGCTGATTCGCACCGTGTCACGGCATCAGAAAGCACCGCGATATTGCCATAAGAGAGTAGCCGGGGGCTAACAGCCCCCGGAGAGGAATCTCGAAATCCATGCACATTCCGGGGGCTGTTAGCCCCCGGCTATTACACCATTGCACTTCTCAGCGTCAAGCAGCGTCCCATCTGCCAATCGCCGCAAACCGTCACCACGCCCCACGGTCATCCATATGGTGCTGGCTGCTCAGGCCATGGTATAATGAGATCCGGCTGGCAAGGACCACCAGCCCAAGGAGTCCTAGAACAGGAGTTGGTGCATCATGTCGGAAAAGTCGTCCGGCAACGAGGCGGTAGAACAGGGTGCGGCGTTCCGCCAGCAGGCCGAGCAGTCTCCCCCGAGTCTGCCCGCCGAGTTCCTCGATTTCCTATTGCACAATAAGAAGTGGTGGCTCACGCCGATCATTCTGGTGCTGCTGCTGGTCGGGCTTCTCGTTGTCTTCGCGGGGACAGGTGCTGCGCCGTTCATTTACACCCTCTTTTAGGGTCGTCGTTGACGGCGTGGCAGCGCTGGCTGCTCAGCCACTCGCGTGCCGAGATGGAGCGACGCCGGTGTCGACGAGTGATCGGTGATTCGCCGCGCTATGGGCCTGGGGAGGCGGTTCCTTGAGACCGCCGAAGCCTGCTGATTCACCATCCGTGAGTTCCACCGGCGGCGGCCTTCGCGCGGGGGTGCCGCGCTTGCTTTTGCGGGCTAAGAGTATCCCCCACCGCGCCGGGGAAATCCCCGGAAAGACACTAGACATGGCCAAAAAGCCCCTTAAAATGGCGTCTACACCTCGTCTGGCCATCCTTGGATTCGTAACGACGCCTATGCGTGAGACTCGAAGCTTGTACGCGGGTGCCGTTGCTTTTGGCAGGGGAGCGTTTCGCAGCCGTTGACTGAGCGGACGAGTGAAATGGAAGCTGACCTGCGCCATGTCTGTTTCGAGGGGACGCGGCCTTCCGCAAGCCGCCGGGCTGCGTGGCAAACCACGCCGAAACACCGTCGCCGTCCACACCTGCGCTCTCTGACCGCCGAGCCGCCAGACGGTTTTGTCGATTGGATCATCCGCCGGGCAGGGTTGGATGCCAGCCGCTATCGCCGTCGGCCTCTGCTGCGGCGACTTCCCGCCTGTTTGCGAACGCTGAAGGTCCGTTCCACCGAAGAAGCCTGCGAACTTCTCCAAGACCGGCCGGATCTGCTGCCGGCCGCGATCAGTTCGCTCTTGATCGGCGTGACCGACTTCTTCCGCGACCCGGCGGTGTTCGAGAGCGTGCGCGCCAAGGTTCTGCCCAACGTAGCGGGCCTGCGCGGGCCGCTGCGCGTCTGGAGTGCCGCCTGTTCCACCGGCGAAGAACTGTACAGCCTGGCCATCCTCTTGGCCGAAGCGCGTGTGCTGCGGCACAGCTTCCTCCTGGGCACCGACTGCCGGCCCGACGCCATCGAGCGGGCCCGTGTGGCACGCTATCACTCCGCGGCGCTGCGGCCCCTGGAACCGGCGATCCGCAGCCGGTACTTCGCGGCCGCCGGTGATTCATGGCGGCCGATCGAATCGTTGCGGCAGCATGTGCGTTGGAAGGTTGCCGACATGGCCGAGAGGATCGAAGAGGGACCCTGGCACATCATCCTGTGGAGAAATGCGGCGATGTATCTGAATCCGGAACCGGCGGCGACGACCTGGAGGCGTTTGGCCGGGGCGTTGATGCCCCATGGATTCTTGATCGCCGGCAAGGCGGAGTGGCCGCCGGCCGGCTTGAGTCTGCTGCCCGTGGGACGATGCATTTATCGCAAGATCGCGCCTTGATGAAGAAACGGAAACCGTTCATGCCCCGATAAATTACCTGTCATCCTGAGCGCAGCGAAGGATCTCCTGGATCGCATTTCGGCGCGAGATCCTTCGCTGCGCTCAGGATGACGGTTGCCCCGTAAACGGTTATGAAGAAACGACGGGAGTTCACATGAGAATCGAGGCCAAGATCGGCACGGGATTTGTCCTGGGTCTGGTGATGATCGTGACGCTGGGCGTCGTTTCCTATCAGACCATCCAACACCAAAGCGAAACCGGCCGCGGGGTCCTTCATTCGCACCAGGTGCTGGAGAGCCTGGAAAGCGTGGTCTCGGCGTTGAAGGATGCCGAGACGGGACAGCGCGGCTTCATCTTGACCGGCGAAGACCGGTACCTGGAGCCGTACCATGCGGCCACCGGCGTGATCGGGAAGAATCTCGATACCGTGGGTGAGCTGACGAAGGACAATCCCATCCAGCAGCAAAGCCTCCGCCAGCTCCGCACGCT
>Ga0182014_10007008_pt1 | contig 11922 bp, 6 predicted proteins | sample 612S2DmetaG_FD_120489 | JGI IMG/M metagenome (GOLD analysis project Ga0182014, IMG submission 120489) | Permafrost microbial communities from Stordalen Mire, Sweden - 612S2D metaG | ecosystem: Environmental > Terrestrial > Soil > Wetlands > Permafrost | place: Sweden: Stordalen | collected... | reverse complement strand
GCTACGCTGAAGAAGTCGCCCAAGGGCTGCACGAGAAGAAGAAGGGGACCAAGAGGAAGAAACCCAACCCCGACGTGCCTGACGAGCCAACGCTATTCTGATTGATGGAGTGACACGATGGCCCGGACTGCCGACCAGATCAAAGATGAGATTCTGATAGAACTCAGGAACATCATCCTGTACCGGCAAGAACTGCTTCAGCCGACTGACCGGCTCGACTACGAGGAGTTTCACAAGAAGCTTCTGGGCTACGCAGGTGCGATCTACCATTTCAAGGAGCGGCTGGCTGCTTGGGTGAAGAAACGTGGAATCGCCGTCAAGATTACCGAGATCGCTGAGTCGAATACACCGTTGCTCGTCTGTGGGGATCTCTTCAACACCAAGAAACATGGGGGCAATGAGAACAGATCGAAGCTGTTCCCAGAGCTTTCCGGCATGAAGTTGCTCACGGCGGGTAGCCCGATTGGGATTCGATTTGATGGCACGATGAAAACCGGCGACTTGGATCGGGCTGTCCCTTACGTCATTGAAATCCACTGCTCCGAAAACCGCACACTTGGCAATGCCGTGCGGTTCGTGTCCAAGGCATTTTCAGTTTGGATACCGATCATGAAACAGATCGGCTTGCTGGTACGCACGAACAACGTTGACACTCGCCTACTCGACGAACTCGAAGCGTTCGCACAGGATGAACCGTGACAAATATCCTTCAATCAAAACCCACTCCCCGTCAACTCCGCTCCAAACTGGAGGAGATGGTCGTCAACGACCTTCTCGGCCCGGCTGCCGGTGAAAATGAAGAACTGATCGAACGCAACGTGCGAGATCGGTACGTCGTGGGCGTATTGGCCCCTCGCAGGCAAGCTGCCCCAGGCAAGACTCCAACAACACCGGAAGAGGCCGAAGAAGACACGCCCCTGATCCCGGATGAGGTTTCGCAAGGTGGGGCCGACAGCTTGGACGACGGCACCGCCGACATCGGCGTGCCCTTGCCTCGGGCACATTTGCCTTCATCGTTCGGCATGACCTTCTGTGTGGTCAGTGAGGCCAAAGCTCTGCGGGTATCGGCACATTGGGGGCAATATCTTCGGGAGCGGAAGGAAGATGAAGTTGACGAGAAGACTGGCCGGGGACGGCTGATTTGGAAACGCCACCCACGGGGCGGCACAAGAGACATTCCGCTCAAGGAAGGGCAAATTCGTCCCACGCCCGTCGATGACGAGTGCCCGGAGGTGTATGTCCAAGGGTTGGTTCGAAAGCCGGATACCCATTGGGTGGTAACGCTCTTCTTGGTCAACGGCCAGGAGGAGCCCAAGCTCAAGAAGGACGAAACCTACCTTTTCCAACCGGAAATCGTTGTCGAAAGCCCCGACAATTCAGCCATCTTTGAGAAAACGCCCCAAGGGCATCACCTCGGCGACGATCTGGAACGGGCCACGATGGAGATGCTCTACCGGCATCAGGTGGAGTTTGCTGTGGGGCACGGTGTTGGGGTCCATGCGGAAGTGTCCAAAGAATCACCCGAGCGGGCGGTACTGGTGAAGACGAAGATCGTGCCGGTTCACGAAGTTCCCACGACTACGCCACCCACGGTAGCCGATGCCGACAGGAATCCGGCCTTTGCCATGCTGGAGGGGCTAGTGCTGGATATGAAGGAATTGTCTGAGGCATCGGCACCGCAACTGCGGACGAAACTTCAGCCGATCATCACGGCCTACGGACAATGGATTGATGGTGAAGCGGCCAAACTGAGTGATCCGGGCTTGGCACCTTATCAGCAGGCCGCATTGGCAGCGATTGAAAAGTGCCGCAAGACACTCGGGCGTATCGAAGCCGGACTGCAATTGATCGAACAGGATGCCCAAGCGGCCGAGGCATTCAGTTTCATGAATCGAGCCATGTGGCTGCAACGCACGCACAGCATCTACTCAGAACAGATACGCCGGGGCGACCAGCCCGACTTCGACAAACAGACCGACGTGCCCGATAACCGCCGTTGGTATCCATTCCAGATCGCCTTCATTTTGCTGAACCTGCCGGGGCTGACCAAGTTCGACCACCTTGATCGCAGCGAAAGCCAAGAGGCCCTGGCCGACCTTCTGTTCTTCTCCACGGGCGGTGGAAAGACCGAGGCATACTTGGGGCTGACGGCTTACGTGATGGGACTGCGACGATTACAGGGAACCGTGGCGGGCCGGTCGGGCGAGAACGGCGTGGCCGTGTTGATGCGGTACACGCTACGGCTGTTGACCATCCAGCAGTTCCAGCGGGCCACGGCATTGATGTGTGCCTGCGAGATGATCCGACGTGGGGCGTTGGAGAAGGGCGACAAACGTTGGGGTGAAACGCCATTCCGAATCGGCCTTTGGGTAGGCTTGAAGACCACACCCAATTGGACGGACGACAGCCATGAAGCCGTCCAGCAGTTGCGTGGAAATGGCTTTGCGGGCACCGGCATGGGTTCGCCGTACCAATTGACGAATTGCCCCTGGTGCGGTAGTTGGATTGATCCTGGTCATCACCTTGAGGCCAAGCGATACAAGGAAGGGCCGGGCCGGACGTACATCTACTGCGGCGACAAGTATGGTAACTGTCCGTTCAGCCGCAGACAGGCAGCCAATGAGGGGTTGCCGGTGATGGTGGTGGACGAGGAAATCTACCGCAATCTGCCGACCTTGCTGATCGCCACGGTGGACAAGTTCGCCCAGATGCCCTGGAACGGGGCCGTGCAGATGCTCTTCGGCCAGGTGGACGGCCGGTGTTCCCGCCACGGTTTCCATTCACCGGAAATCGAGGACAGCAACTCGCACCCCAAAACTAAGAGCGGCCTGCCACCGGCAAGGATGCTGCCGCACCTGCCCTTGCGACCGCCCGATCTCATCATCCAGGACGAGTTGCACCTGATTAGCGGGCCGCTGGGAACGTTGGTGGGCCTCTACGAAACGGCCATCGACAAGCTTTGTACCTGGGATGTAAACGGCAAGAAAGTTCGGCCCAAAGTCATCGCTTCGACGGCGACGATCCGCAACGCCGACGTGCAGGTTCACAAACTCTTCTTGCGGAAGGTCAACATCTTTCCCGCTCACGGACTCGACGTGCGGGACAATTTTTTCTCCTTGCAGCGGGAGCCGAGCGAAGAGTTTCCCGGCCGATTGTACCTGGGCATCTGTGCCCCTGGTCGTCGTGTGAAGGCTGCCTTGATCCGGGTTTATGTCGCATATCTCTGTGCGGCCCAGAAGCTCTATGAAGACTATGAGAAGGATGCCGATCCGTGGATGACGCTGGTAGGCTACTTCAACTCGATGCGGGAACTGGGCGGTGTGCGGCGGTTGGTGTTTGACGACATTTCCGCTCGTACCAAGAAAATGGATCGTCGGGGACTGGCCAAGCGGCTCTTGAATGCCAGTTGCCTGGAAGAATTGACTTCTCGTATGCGATCCGAAGAGATCCCCAAGATTCTGGATCGGTTGGAAGCCGTCTTCGACCCGGAGGCGGCGGCCAAACGAAAAGAGAAGAAAAAGGCCAAGCCCGAGGAACGGCAACGGTGGCCCATCGACGTGCTGCTGGCGACGAACATGGTGTCAGTCGGCGTGGACGTGCGGCGACTGGGATTGATGGTGGTTTGTAGCCAGCCCAAGACCACGGCGGAATACATCCAGGCAACCAGCCGTGTCGGTCGTGCCAAGCCGGGGCTGGTTTGCACGGTGTTCAACTGGGCTCGCCCTCGGGACATGTCGCACTACGAAACCTTCGAGCATTACCACGCCACTTTCTACAAACACGTTGAAGCCCTATCGGTGACGCCGTTTTCAGCGGGGGCTCTGCAACGTGGTCTGGCCGGGTTATTGGTTTCTCTGGTCCGATTGCCCGGCACCGAGTTCAATGCGAATGACCGGGCAGCCTTGTTCCAGGCGGTCCACCCTTATGTCAAGGAAGCCATCGAGGTGATTGTTCGCCGAGCATCGCTTGTAGGCGACGGCCCCGATGTGGTCAACAATGTGCGGGCCGAATTGCAGAGCAAGGTAGACCTCTGGCAAGCGGAAGCCCAGAACACCACAGGTGGTCGCACCCTGGCTTACGATCTGCCACGAGGGTCGGGAACCGCAAGCCAACGAGGCACGACAGTCAATTTGCTTTTCCGACCCGGTTTGGAACGATGGGAGTCGTTTACTTGCCTCAATTCGTTGCGGGAGGTTGAGCCAACCGTGAAGCTCATCATGGACGACGGCGGCTTAGATGACGTGACCGATGACGTGCCGGTGGCCCCAGAAACGAATGTCGTAGATGGAGAAGATGACGGCATGGGCGAAGGAGACGAAGCATGACTACGGCCACGATGAAGAAATCCGAAGTTGGTGATCTGCGGCCCAGCCAGTTGTTGCTCAGCTTTGGGGTGGGGGCCATTCTGGACTTGCCCAACATGTCAGTCATGGTGATGGGGCTCGATGATTGGCCGGTCAAGCATTCTGTGGAGATCGGTGAGGATCGGCTGCTGCTGAGTGTGCAGAACACGCTGGGAGCCCAGGTGAAGAAGCTTTTGACACCACCGAGGGCCGAGGAATCCTTATCGGGGCAGACAAGCTGGTTCGATGAAGCCCATCAAATCGGTGTGCCAGTAGTTCCGTTCCCCCGGTGGATGGTTTGCCCGAGATGCCGGTTGCTCGCCCCGCTCAGTTCCAATCTGTTTGAGCCGAAGACCCCGCCGTACCGCCCCGACAAGGCCCGGTATGTCCATAACTGCACCACGCAAGGAGCATCGCCAACCGTCATTCCCGCCCGTTTCCTAGTCGCCTGCAAACACGGCCACCTGGACGATTTCCCTTGGCTGGATTTCATCCACCGGGGTAAGGCAGATTGTCGAGGGCCGCTACGAATGTACGAGTTGGGCGTGTCGGGCGAGGCCGCCGATGTGGAAGTGAAGTGCGAAAAGTGCGGGGCGGTTCGGCGTATGGCCGAAGCCTTCGGGCGGGACAACGAGGTGAACCTGCCACCGTGTCGTGGCCGACACCCTCATCTACGGACTTATGATCCCAATAGCTGTGATGTGGAGCACCTTACCGCCATTCTCCAAGGGGCGTCAAACTCGTGGTTCCCCGTCATGCTCTCGGCACTTGCCGTACCGCATTCCACCGACAAACTAGCCCAGTTGGTGGATGATAACTGGGTTACGCTGGACAAGGCGATCAGTTTGGAGGTTTTGCAGGCGTTTCGGCAAATCGGCCAACTGAAGGAGTTTGCCGATTACAATGACGCCGATATCTGGGAGGCTGTACAGAAGAAACGCAGTGGCGGCGGTCCCCAAGTTGCAGACCCATCGACCTTGAAAAGGCCAGAGTGGGAAATCTTCGCCCAACCGAGCCCGGCTTACAACACCCGTGATTTCCGATTGAAGGTGGTGCCGCCTCCTGACGGCTACACCGGCTATTTTGAGAAAATCGTACTGGCCGAGAAGCTGCGTGAGGTTCGGGCATTGATCGGCTTCACCCGGTTGGAGTCGGCTGGTGATTTCGATACGCCGACCGAATTGCCCGTCGAGTTACGGGCACCGCTGTCCCGGCAAGCCCCAACTTGGGTTCCGGCGTCGGAGATTCGTGGCGAAGGCATCTTCTTCCACTTCTCTGAAGAGGCCCTGCAAAAATGGGAGAAGGAGAACGGGGCCTATGACAGTGAGTTCTTTCTTGCCCATAAGCGGTGGCGGGAAGCGAGAGGGATTCCCAAGCCTGAAGCCGGTTATCCTGGCATTCGATTGGTTCTGCTGCAAACGTTCGCCCATGCGGTAATCCGGCAGCTTTCCATCGAATGTGGGTACACCACAGCTTCAATTCGGGAACGCCTCTATTGCCAGAGCCCATCGGATGGCGAGCCGATGGCGGGTGTGCTGATCTACACCGCTGCCGCCGACAGCGAGGGAACGCTCGGTGGGCTTTGTGCTTTGGGTAGGCCCGACAGGCTCGGCAGTCACCTCGACAACGCTCTGGAAATGATGCGGCATTGTGCATCCGACCCGCTTTGTGCTGAGCGGCGTCCAGGCCGGGAAGGGCTGACCCTGCACGGTGCGGCATGTCATGCCTGCACCTTTTTGCCGGAAACCTCCTGTGAACGTGGGAACAAATACCTCGACCGTTCGGTGTTGGTGGAAACAGTAGAGCGAGCAGACTTGGCGTTCTTTGAGTGATGCTGATGGACACTGGTGAAAAGAAGCTGATCGAAATGGCGGTTCAACTGGCGGCTCGACTGCCGCCCGAGATGATCGGCATTGTCAATCGGGCGGTCCTGCAATCGCCGGGGGCCACTTCGCCACAGGCCAGGACACGTATCGCCCAGGACATTCCACACCCCTACTACCGGGACATTGCCACGGATTTCTTGGACTGTTGGCAAAAGTCTGCCTCGCAGCTATCGTCGCAGGGTGTGTCGCTTTGTCTGTTGACGGCGGCACAGGCCGAACAAATTCATCGGCAAAGCCAGTCGGTTGAACTTGTCTGGACTGGCCCCGAGGTCGAAGGCGTGCCGTTCCGCCGCACTGAGCAAGCAATTTTACAAATTTTGGATTCCGCCACTCGACGTATTACCCTGGTCAGCTACGCCGTTTACCGAATCCCCCGCATCTGCGATGCACTGGTGCGTGCCGCCCATCGTGGCGTGCAGATCAACGTCGTGGTCGAAACACCGAACAAGATCGAAGGCCAGGCAGAATACGACACGCTCCAAGCCCTCGGAGATCGGGTGGGGGCGGTTTCGACCGTCTACTACTGGCCTGAAGCACAGCGGGTTCAGGATCACGGTGGTAAGCACGGCATTTTGCATGTGAAGTGTGCCGTGGCCGACGGCCGTTGGCTGTTTCTGTCCAGTGCCAACCTGACCGAATACGCCTTCACGGTGAACATGGAACTGGGGCTCCTGGTGACGGGTGGTCCGCTACCAGGGCAGGTGGCAGAGCAGTTTGACAGGCTGATTGGGATGGGAGTGTTGGAGAGGGCGTGAAAACTATGACACGATGAACAGAATGCCTGGTGCGAGTAGGAAACGTGGGAGGCACCACGATTGCGAAACAGCAGGGAGCGATGGCCATGAGCAAACCAATGTTCAGCAAGTGGTGTCGGTGGTTGGATCAGATTTACAGAGATCAACTGCACGATCTGTTGGTCAACCAGCACATTTTCCATCAATTCGGGGAGTGTACGAAGCTATACATTGGGAAATATACGGCGGGCGAATTGGCTCACTGGATGAACCAGGGCTATATTGCCTTTGCGGCAACGGCTGTTCGTCGCATGATTGAGGAGCCGCCACCGACGCCCGTCGAAAGACGATGCCCTAAATGCGGGCATTTGCTTCCCCTTCGGAAACCCAAATCAAGACAGCAAAGCCTTTCCCTGGTCGTCCTTCTGCGGGACTTGGCGAATCATACCGATCTGCTCACCGTCGAACGCTACCGTGCGATGTACCGCACGCTGGCCCGTCGATTCGGTAATTCGGTGGCTCGTCGATTCGCAGATCGAGATTTTGCGATAATCACAAGGAGCCGGAACGCTACCAAGATGCCGAGTAGCCGTATCAACCGTGATATTGCGGCACTCAAGCGGGTTGCAGAGCCGGTGCGAAGACTGGTAAACAAAGTCATCGCCCATACCGAGGCGGATCGGAGGCGTCGTGGCAAAATGACCTACGAGAAGCTGAACGCCGCTATCGCCCTCCTGGCTGAGACTTTCAAGACTTATTCCTTACTCATCAATGGAAAATGCCTCACCCCGCTCGTTCCGTTCAGCGGGTATGACGTGACGAAGGACTTGAATAAACTTTGGCCCAAGTCTGACCATTGACAGTGTAGCCGATAATGAAACTTTTCCGCTACCGCCGCTCCTCCCGCCCTGCTCGGCATCACGAAGGCAACGGGGCTGCATCGACGTAGAAGTGTGTGTGGAGCGATTGGGTGGAAGCGGCAGGTTGGCATTAGGGCGTTCGAGTTTGCGTTTGCGGGATTGACTGTTGGGGAAGACCACTATGCCTGATCGTGCAATGTTTCCTCGTAACTTAGGACTGCCTGAAGGGCCTTCCAGCTTTTTCCAAGAGGCGGCCACCGCCATCAGAGAGGAATATCGGAACTCGGTTCGTTGGAAACGACTACGGTGCCGCCAGGTACACGACTTCGGTAATGAACTGTTTCGCCTTCAGGTCGGCCATTCCATCGAGTTCGATTGGACATGGGAGGGTAGTATTGCGTTTCGCCCGACTGGCATGGGAGTGCTTCCTGAAGATGGAACGGGAAACCTTGAGGCTATCAGTGCGTGGATGGGGGACGTTGTAGAGGTTGATGAGACTGACGGTTATCTATACGTCGTCATCAATGACCCGCATAACAAGCCTCGTGTGGGATCGTTCTACGTTCGACCTTTTGAGTTTCTAGCCCAACTCAACGCAATCTATAATGACTCTCATTTAATCCCGATTCAGCCATACCTTTTATCAGGGTTGAACGCCTGCCGAGGTAATGTCCACCCTTTGATTGAAGGGCCTGTCGATGAGGGCTTGGACAACCTCAAACAGCTTTGGCAACACTCTTGGTGTGTACTATGGGGGCCACCCGGAACTGGGAAGACGTACACAATTGGGGAACAAATTGCAAAGTGTTTGACCAATGCCACTGAACGCATTCTGGTTGTCTCGACCACGAACAAGGCAACCGATGAGGCCGCCTTGGCGATAGGTAGAGCATTGCAACGCAACGAGCAGCTTCCCGACGCTTCCCAAGTGCTTCGCATAGGCAAAGGAGCAGACCACGATGTGTTTCTGCGTGACGGCCTTCAGCAGATGTTAGAGGGCCGTGAAAGTCACCTCCGTCGCCAAATCGGCCAGCTTCAACGTCAGCTTGAGTGCTCCGACGCACCCGAGGAGAAAGCAAGGCTCCGTAGCGTGATTCAGGTAGTCCGAAAGCAAATGCAAGATAGTTCGCTGGTGGCCTTCCTGAACCCTCATTTCAGATGCGTTGTTTCGACGGCCTTCAATGCAGTCAAGATGTTGACCCAATCCGAGGTGATCGGCCTTGTGAAACAGGGACAAGCTCCATTCACCACGGTGATTCTTGACGAGGCGGGACTGATGTCCAGGCTTGCCGTAGCTCCACTTGCCTGCCTTGCCAGCCGCCGGGTTGTTCTCGTCGGAGACCCACGGCAGCTTTCGCCCATCACGAAGATGTCCCGTGTGCTTCCGAGCGATCAGGCCAGATGGCTCAAGTCTAGTGCTGTAACCCATCTCCAGCCCGCTGGCATCCATCCACGGGGAATTCGCATGTTGGACGTTCAGTATCGAATGCACCCACAAATCCGTTCGGCGGTATCCAAGTATCAATATGCCGATCTCCTCAAAGATGCCCCCAAAGTTGTCGAGCGAAGCCGGGACATGGGCTTACATCTTACGGAACACTCACGGGCCATATGGTACGTCTTGGATGAAGACACCGACGATCTTCCGAAAATCAGAGCCGAACGAGGCCCAGGTAATCGTAGTTGGGTAAGGCCCTGGACGACAGAGGTACTTGACCGGTTATTCGAAGACCCCGTGCTTGCCAAAGGTGAGGGGCTTTTCCTCAGTCCGTTCACTGCACAGGCCAGAGCGATCAAGAAATACCTCGGGAAAAAGAAGCTTGACGGATGGCAAGCTTCTACCGTGCATAGTCAGCAGGGAACGGAATCCGATTTCGTAATCTTCGACACCGTGAATGCTGGCAGTTATGGTTGGTCCTATGATGAGTGGCAGCGTTTAGTCAACGTCGGCATCAGCCGTTCCCGTGAATGCTGTATCATGCTGGCGAGCAGATCGGAGATGCAGGAGCCGTATCTGGCCGTTCTTCAACCGTATTTGGAACCAAGAATATTCAAGTGGCGAGGTAGTAGGTACTTCTGGACTCCGGTGCCAGCTCAAAGGCAGATTGCTTCTATATTACAGACGCAGAAAGACCCAAACAGCCTTGGCTCACAGCTTGAGCGGCGAAAAGCTTTGCGACCCGTATTGAGTAAGGAGCAGCAGCGGCTTTCCAGGCTTGCAGTTGATGGTAGTCCTCGATTGGTTCGAGGCGTGGCAGGTAGCGGTAAGAGCGTAGTTCTGGCTCATTGGGTTTGCACTGCCCTTCAGCAGAACCCCGACGCACAGCTTTGGATTCTGTATGGAAACGCCGCCCTGTACAAGCTGTTGGAAAATATGATCCATGACGCTTGGCAAAACCAGTGTCCGGGGCAGCCACTTCCAGCCAACAGATTCTCCTTGAAACATATAAGGGACTTGTTGAACGAGCTTCTCAAGGCACACGGCAAGTCAATGAACGACTTTGCCGATTGGGATTACGACCGTGCTTCAGAAGACTACTTGAAGCTTTGTCCTCCCGACCAGGTCGCCCCATGTTGCGATGCCATCTTCATTGATGAAGCCCAGGATTTCGGCCCTAACACACTGCGTCTTGTCTCTCGACTGGCAAAGCAATCACACCCCGACGAACCGGCCAAACGTCCAGTGATGATCTTCTACGATAACGCCCAGAATCTTCTTGAACAGAAGCCGCCAACGTGGGCTGAGTTGGGTATTGATGTGGTTGGCCATTCTACGGTCATGGAGGAGAGTTTCCGGTCAACCAAACCAATTACAGAATTTGCCCTGAATGTCTTGTATCACTTCACACCGCCCACAAGCGACCCCGATCATCGAGAACTGTTGAGCCGTGGACTTATCGAAGAAACGAAACGCAACAGCAGGGACTGGTGGGTAGTCCGTTTCAACCACATCGATGGTCCAGTGCCGACAGTCCATAAGTTTCCCGATTTGGCAACCGAAGCGAAGGCAATTGGCGATCACCTTGTGCATTGGATACGTGAGGACAACGTCATTCCAGGTGACATTCGCATCATCTGCGTCAATGCCCAAGTACGTCATGCATTGAAGAAACACGTTACGCCCAAATTAAAGGACATCAATGTGACCTTCAATGTTGTGGATGGGGCAAACGTGGCGAAAGGACAAGCATTTGTTTCCGACCCGAACACTGTGATTGCGGCAACTCCCAATTCGTACAAAGGCTGGGACTCAGAGGTGCTGGTTGTTGCTGGTGCAGATTTCTTCGCCGCTGGAAATGGCGTCCTAGCACACTCGCTCTACACGGCCATGACACGGGCAAGGTCTATTCTGGCGGTATACGGCCAACAGAATGCTCCTGGCTTTGGGTCTCAAATCATGCCAGTTCTCAAAGAGTGCCGTGGCCTATTGGTGGAGGGAGGGGATCAAACGTTTATCAGTCCTGTTGATGACATAAATGACATCGTTGAGCGGCTGGGGGAAGAGCATCGGGGTTGGGTAGAAAGGATTGGGCGGCGGTACAAGATCGAGCAAGAACCAATCACATCTCAATCGGGTGAAATCCTGCTAGAGCCGCTGTTCTGGTTTGCGGCATCGAACCGGAAGTTTATCTGTTTCAGCAGCCAACTGATTAGCCGTGATACTCAGCATCGGGCGGAAGACTGCGGTTTTCGCATCCTGAACCCTGGATCGACATTCGAGTGAGGGTTGACCCTTCTCGGCATTTCCAAAGCCCGAAAGCGGCTGAAGAAGGATTTGGGGATCACGGCGGCAATGAAGCGGTTTCCGGCCTCGACGGATTTGAAAGGGGGTTTCGACAGAAGACCGGTTGAACAGGGAGACAAAAGGGGACGACCACCACCACCCCTCCCTCAACACCCTTCTCGGCATTCCCAAAGCCATTAAGGGTCAAGAAGGAGTTAGGGATCACGGCGGCGATGAAGGCGTTTCGGGCTCGGAGGAATCTTGGGGGGCGGTAAGGTCGGTTGGAAATCGGAGGGAGGGCGGTTGGTACGAAATGGGTCGCCGAGGCCGGGAGAGTGAATAAATCGTTGTTCCGTCTGAAGAGGAGAAGACTAT
>Ga0182014_10007005_pt1 | contig 11927 bp, 9 predicted proteins | sample 612S2DmetaG_FD_120489 | JGI IMG/M metagenome (GOLD analysis project Ga0182014, IMG submission 120489) | Permafrost microbial communities from Stordalen Mire, Sweden - 612S2D metaG | ecosystem: Environmental > Terrestrial > Soil > Wetlands > Permafrost | place: Sweden: Stordalen | collected... | reverse complement strand
TTGCACAGCACGGCATGAGAACAGGCGGAGGCCACTCTCTCCGTGGCCAGAAGAATGCGGCGCTTGACTCCCGTGCAGGTTTCCAGCTTGAGCCCGCGCAGGCAATAGACCCGCGTCGGCACTCCGCAGAGCAGGGCGGCAATGGAGCCCAGCAGCCCGGCCTTGGGCGTGCTGAACTCCGTCATCTCCGGCTTAAGCCGGTAGAGCAGCCACCACAGGCGCGCCAGCGAGACAATATCCGCCAGCGGCGCAATCTCCCGCCGCATGGGAATCGCAATCGACTCGACCTCTTCCTCTGCGGCCGTGCGGGTGAGCAACTCGCCGGGGCCTGAAACCAGCGTGACGCGAAAGCCCGCCTCGCGCAGTGTGCGCAAGCGGCCGCCCAGCACCAGGCAGGTCTGCGGACTGGTGATGCCGACGACGATGTGGGGGCTTCGCGAAGATGGGGACAGCTGAGCCGGATGAGCGGCTGAGGATGAGAAGTGGTTGCGCACACTAAATGATGTGGGCAAAAAATCAGTAGCCGCTACCTGTATGTTGCGTTTGAACACGAGTCCCTCCCAGAAAGGACCTTCGCGTCCCGATATAAAACCGGATCGAAGACGCGCACGGAAAGGGACTCGACGGATTCAGGAGTTCATGCTTACTGGATGCGTTGCCAGGCAACCCCATGCCCCGGCACATCCACTCCCATTCACCGCTAAGCCGCTCTCCTCGTGACAACGCAGGAAGTGGCCTGCAGAAGGAGACCTAAAAAGAGAGTCTCCCGCTGGAGATCAACAAAATCAATATTCTGAGGAAAAATTAATAGGGTTTAGCTTGTCAGAGCAGAATTGCTCATAGGAAAAATAAACTTTAATTGCTGATAATATGAACGATTGCTTATACTTGCTGAAATCCGGGAGGTTTTCCACAGGTTATGAATCACCGGCCAAGGGTACTCTTGTTGATTCCCCATCTCGGCGGCGGCGGCGCGGAGCGCGTGATGGCGCTTCTGGCGCGGGGCCTTTCCGCGGAGAAGTACGAGCTGCATCTGGGGCTGATCACGCAGGCGGAGACCGGCGGCGAAGAACTGCCCTCCTGGATTAAAATCCACGCTCTGGGCGCTCCCAGGGTACGCGCCGGGGCCTTCTGCTTGCTGCGGCTGGTTCGCCGCCTGAAGCCCGACCTGATCCTCTCCGGCATCTTCCACCTGAATTTCCTCGTGCTGCTGCTGCGTCCCTTTTTTCCGCCCGGAACGCGCGTCCTGGTGCGCCAGAACGGGACTGTCTCCTCCGCCTTGAACTCCGGCGGGCTGCCCTTGACCACCCGTCCGCTCTATCGGCTGCTCTACCGCCGCGCCGACCGCGTGATCTGCCAGACGCGGGCGATGGCCGAGGATCTTGCGCAGGAGCTTGGCCTTCCCGAAGACCGGCTCGCGGTGCTGCCCAACCCGGTGGATGTGGAGGAGATTCGCCATTCCATCGGCCTGCATCCGGCGCAGCAAACCGGCCCCGGCCCGCATCTGCTGGCGGTTGGAAGGCTCTCGCCGGAAAAGGGCTTCGATCTGCTGCTGCGCGCCTTGGCTTCGGTCCGGAACGACTTTCCGAGCGCCAGTCTGGTGATTGCAGGCGCGGGTCCGGAAGAAGCTGCGCTGAAGGCCGAGCGCCATGCGCTGGGACTCGACGAGGCCGTATGCTTTCCCGGCTGTGTCACGCGCCCATGGTCCCTCTTCCCGGAGGCAACGCTCTTTGTGCTGCCCTCCCGCCATGAAGGCCTCCCCAACGCCCTGCTGGAGGCGGCTGCCGCGGGACTGCCCATCGTGGCTTTGCCGGCTTGCGAAGGTTTGGTTGAGCTGCTGCGCGGTCAGCCCGGTGTCTGGCTCGCTCCGGAAATCTCCGCCGAGACGCTGGCTGCTTCCCTTCTCGCCGCTCTTCATGCGCTGCGTCCGGGTGAGCGCTTTGCCCATGCCTTTGTCGAAGCCTTCCGCCTCGACCGCGCGATCCAGGCCTATGAGCGCCTGATCGACCAAAGCCTGCGGCTTGAGCCGCCGACGGAATGCTGACCGAAGCAAGATTTGTTAAGAGCATCCCGATTCGCTTCTGCGAGTTACGCCGGCAATGAACCCGCCAACTTGCTAACTCGCTAACACCGCGAAGCGGTGGCTAACTTGCTAAATGGTAAACCAGTCCCCACATATTTTGGCGAAAGGATGGGGAAAACTCAACTCTCAACCAGCTTTGTTCGTAGGGAGAATTCCGGCTTGCTTCTGTAAGTTATGCCTGCAACAAACTCGCCAACTTGCTAACTCGCGATCACCGCGAAGCGGTGGCTAACTTGCTAAATGGTAAACCAGTCCCCACATATTTTGGCGAAAGGATGGGGAAAACTCAACTCTCAACCAGCTTTGTTCATTAAGAGACTCCTTATACCCTCTCAATCTCCCCCTTCGGCAGCAGCTTCCAGCTCCAGTACCAAAGAAAAAGGAAGGTGCTGACGGTCCAGAGCGAGGTAGCCAGCGCGATTCCCGCCACGCCCATCCAGCGCATGAGAATCAGGTTCAGCACCACATCCAGCCCCAGATTCAGCGCGCCGCAATAGAAGATCAGATCGCTTCTGCGCAGTGCGACCAGAAAACGGTAGAAGACCCGGCTGGAAACAAAAAAAGGAATCTGTATCGCGTACATCATGAGCACCGGCGTCACCAACGCCGTGTCGCTTGGCCCGAAGACGCCATGCTGAAAAGCAGTGCGAATCAGCAGATGTGACCCGGCGATCAGCGCCAGCGCAATGGGCGTCGAGACCAGCGCCGTCAGCCGCACCCAGGTGCGCAGCGTGTGGCGGCAGCCGGACCAATCCTCGTGGGCGATCATGCGCGAAAAATGCGGGACAACAGCGGCCGAAACCGCCCCGGCCAGCAGCGTAATCACCACGCTCACAAAGCGGTTGGCGTAGGCCAACGCGGAGACGCTCCCCGCCGGCAGCATCGCGGCCATCGACTGATCCACCAGCAGCCCGCCGGAGGCTACCACGCCGCTCAGCAGCACCGGCCCATACTGCCGCGCCACCTCGCCTGTCGCCTCGGTCGCTCCATGCCACCAGAGCCGAAAGCGATAGCCGCGCGCGTCCATCATCCACGCCACCGCGCCGGCGTGGATCAGCGCGCCCACCAGGTTCGCGTAGACCATCGCCCAGATTCCGTAGCGCCCGCCCAGCAGCAGCGCCCCTAGAATAATCGCCGCCGGAGTCGCCACCGGCGCCAGCGCGGGCAGCGCAAAACGGTCAAAGGTATTAAGAACTGCGGTGCAGTTAGTGGCGATTCCGGTGATCAGCACCACCGGCAGCAGTGCGTAAAAGAGCCGAATTGAGAGCGCCAGTTTCTCCGCAGGAAAGTGCGAGGCGATCAGCGGAAAAAAGCCGCGCGCGGTCAGAGCCATCACCACCGTAGCCACGGTCAGCAGCACACAGACCCAGAGCATGGAACTGGATAGAAGTTGCTGCGCCCGCTCGTGGCCTTCGCGTTCCCTCACCCGGATCAGCGTCGGCACCAGCGCCTGGTTCATCGACTCCGAGATCAGGTTGATGAGCAGGTTGGGAATCAGGAAAGCCGCAAGAAAAGCGTCCATTGCGTCCGAGCGCCCATAAACTCCGGCGACGGCAAACTCCTTGAACACCGCGACAATCTTGACCAGAACTCCCGCCGCCGCCACCGACGCCGCCGCGCGCAAGATGCGCCGATTGACGCTGCCGCCTTGGAAGAGCCGCGCGAGTTGGGGGATGGGGAACATAAGGTCAGAATTACCCGCCAGTCTACAGGATCGGCTCAGTGGCCCCCTGAAACTCTGGACCCGGCACGGCGGCCGGGAAACAAGCAGCCAGCCTCTCCGGCTCTTCGACCGCCAGCCGCCCGGCCAGCGCAATCATCGCCAGCAGCAGCCAGGTGGTGCGGCTCTCCTCCACGGTGGCTACCAGCGAAGTGACGAGCCAGACCGCAAGCGTCGTGGCCAGCGCCCACTTGAGCGGCCCGCGGGTTTGCGTGATCGACCAAATCGCAACGGCCACAATGGCCGAGGCCAGAAACAGGGCGCACAGGCCGCCGGTGACCGCGATGGCAAGTGCCGTGTTGTGCGCGGTATCGATGGGCGCCACGCCGGCCGCGCTGACAAACGTGCCCGCCCCTGTGCCGAAGAACGGCGCGCGCGCAAAAGCTTGCCAGCCGGCCCGCCAGATATTCCACCGCTGGTTGAGGTCGCCGCCCTGAAGCTGCTCGGAGATGGTGGCCAGGCGCTCGTAGGTTCCGCGAGGAACAGTAAGCCACAGACCTGCGGCCAGAAGCGGCAACGTCAGCACACCGGCCAGCACTCTGCGCGGTCTTCCATAAACCAGCAGGACGCCGCTGCCTGCCAGCGCCACAATGGCCGCCAGAAACCCTCCGCGCGAGGCTGTGAGCAAGACGGCGACAAGTCCCAGCGGCAGGTAGCCGGCCGCCAGCAGACGCCAGGGCCAGCGAGGCTCGCTGTTCAACAGCAGCGCCGCCAGTGGGAAGCCCAGGTTGAGAAAGCGGGCCACGTCATTCGGGTCCTGTCCCTCGGCGGCAAATCGAATCTGGTTGGCCATGGCCTCGGCGGTGGCGAAGTTCGCTAGCGTCAGCAGGGCCAGCACCCAGGAGCCGGCCACGGTGGCCCGCAACAGCGCGCGCAGATCGCCGGCGCTCTCGGCAAACTCCCAGACTAGCCAGACGATGAGCAACTCCTGAAGATAGCCGCGCAGCTTGGCCACAGTCACCTGCGGATCGATGGTCCAGAAGCAGGTGCAGGAGTACCAAAGAAAAAAGGCCATTACCAGCCATTGCATCGGGCCCGGAGAGCGCAGTCGGCCGGCCTGAAGAACCGCCGGAATCGCCACCAGAAGCAGCAGAACGCCAATGAAGCGGGCGATGTTGCCCAGCGGCGCGCCCAGTTCCAGGGAGTATTCCCAGGGAATCGCGAAGGCGAAGAGCAGCAACAGAAGCCAGGCGATGCGGCGCATCAGACGAAACCTTTCAGGAATCCGAGTCTTCGGCGAAAAATCTCGCTGGAATCAATTCTCGACGAAGAAAAACGGCTGGAATCTGGAGAACAACAAACAAAACAATCGCTTGCGGGAAAGTGATAACTCGAAAGTAAAACATCAGCAAGCAGGAAATAAGTACAACGACGCAAAGAACCTTAGTCCAGCACATCCAGCCAAGAGCCTTGAGTCTCCCGCGCACACTGAAATACCATGGCACGCAAAGCAGCCATGAGCCGGCATCCAGGGCATACCTCCAGGCCCGCGAGTATGCCATGCCGCTGACGTCGCCCCGCAGCAGATGCAGAACCTGCCATAGGCCGGCGATCAACAGGACAAACACCGCGAACTCAAAGGCGCCAAGCGGCGTAACCGGACGCGCCGGCTTCACTGGCAGCTTGACTCCTTCAGGCGATAACTCGGCAGGTGCCGATTTGCTTTCAAAAAGAACCGCCGGAAGCTGAAGAAGAAGAAAGAGCGCCAGCGTCTCCGGGCTCGTCGCTACCTTCAGTCCATGCGCCGCAAGGCATCCGGTGAAGACAATCAGGAAGTAGGGCCAGAAGCTCCAGCGCGGCAATCCGGCATCCGCCAGGCGGCGCTCCAGGCTCCTGATCCAGAAGACGCCCAGAAGAATCAGGCAATATCCCACGGCCATCCAAGCGCGACGGCTCTCCGCGTGAGGTTGCAACAGCCGCAGAGCCGCTGCGCTTAGTCCCGCGACTAAAAGGCACGAGAGCAGGAATGTGATGCGGCCGAGCTGTTTGTACAAGGTCGAGTTAGGCAATCGAAAGCTCCTCGTTCTGCATTTTGCAAGAAAGTACGAAGGAATCTCTGTTCAAGCTATTTTCCAAAGAAGTGATTCCCTCGGAGGTTACAGCATCTTCACTGATAGTGTAAGGTCTGGGTGCCCCACTCTCGCCGCTGTCATTCTGAGCGGTGCGCAGCGGAGTCGAAGAACCTGCTTCTTGACACTTTTGCGGCTAGGGTGGGATGCCACTACACCTGCATACAGCAACGTGAGAATGGTCTAGAACCTCTGCGAATAGACCAGCCCAGCATAAATCGTAACGCCAATCGCCGATTGAATGGCCGATTCCACCGTCCGATTCCACAGGTTTTTGGCCGCCGAGTCGGGTACAAAGAGAATATCGCGGTCGCGCACCAGCTGGTCCGGCTCCTGGCCGTGCAGCATCCGTTTCAGGTTGAGGCTGGTCAGAATGCGTCCGCCCTTCTGCTCGCGGATGAGGATGGCCTTGCTCATCGCGGCGTTCTGCGTCGGCCCCCAGGCCAGCGAGAGCGCCTGCACCACCGTCAGCCCTTGCGCCGGATCGACGGCAAAACCGCCAGGTCGCTGCACATCGCCAACCACGTAAACCAAGCCCGCACGGCTGACCTGAACGGTGTCGCCGGGTGCAAGTTCCGGGTTGTGGTCCGCTTCTGTGTCGGTGCCGCTGGGGTCCAGCACCACCGGATGCGGCGTCTGGGCGTCGTCGCGGTGGAAGACGTTCACCAGGCGGCCCGCGTTCGGCGCCAGTCCGGAGGCGGCCGAGATCAGGTCCAGCAGCCGATGGTGCAGCGTGTAGGGATAGACGCCGGGGCGCACCACCTCGCCCAGCACGCTCACGTCCTGCCCGGCGTAGGAGGTCACCAGCACCGAGACCTGCGGATGCAGCAGCATTCCCTGGGCCACCAGCGCAGCTTCAATGGCGTGCGCTGCGGTTTGCTCGTCCATCCCGCCCACCTGCACTTCATGGATCATGGGCAGCGTCACCGTGCCCGAGGGCGAGACGCGCACCGCGGAATGGAACTCCGGGGTGTGAACTTCGCTGACATCGAGGAAATCGCCGGGAGCGATGGGAGCGGGCATCGGCGAGGCCGGCTGCGCGCGGGCCAGAGGCGGCAGCCCGGCCTGGATGGGGCTGTCCCAGGTTGCAGGCGATTCCTTGGGATTGGGCAAATTGGGGTTCTGCTGCGAAGCGGGAATGCGGACCACTCCCGTGGGCAGCCCGGATGTGCTGGGCGTAGGAGCTTGGCCGTGGGCCAATGTGCCGGCCAGCACCACCGCCAGCAGCGCCACAAAAGTATGAGAAGGACGAATCGACTCCATCAAGAGCGCGCCTCCCACTGCCAGCCAGAGGCCGGCAAAGAGCGTAATGGCCATGTAGAGCGGCAGATCGGGCGTCACCGGCTTCACCGGCTGGCGGGCATAATCCACCACGGAGATATTAGAACCCTCGATGCCGGCGGCCAGACCCGCTTCCTCGGCCTTCGCCAGCACTCGAACATAAAGTTCCTGGCTGGCAGTGGCCTCCTCGCGCATCGCCGCGTACTGGGCGGCCGCTTCATTGGCCTTCATGCCTTCGCCGGTCGCTTCTTCAAGATTCTTGCGGACCAGTTGCTCGCGGTCAACGGCCATCTGCCATGCGCCGCGGAAGCGCTCCACCAGCTTGGCGTCCTCGGCCTGCTTCTGCCGCTCCAGATCCTGCAACTGGCGACGAACCTCGACGACGCGGGGAAAGTTGGGGCCGTGCTCGATGTTGAGCTGCGCCTGTTCCTGTTCGAGTTGGCTGCGCTGCGCGTGAATCTGCTGGAGCAGCGCGGTGGCGAAGTTGCCGCTTTCGGCCTGCAAGCGCGGATCGGAGGCTATAACCAGCTCCGGATCGCCTTGCGAGGCTGCCCGGTATTGCGCCTCGCGCAAAATCCGGTCCGTGGAGGCCGCCACCAGCTCGCGGCCCAGTTCATCCAGCTCCAGCAAGGCCGAGGTGTGCTGCGTCTCGCCCGGCTGGCCGTTGGCCATCATCTCCGGCGTATTCAGCAGGCCATGCTCCCGCTGGAAGGCCGCCAGCCGCAACTGATCCTGCTCGCCGCGCGCCTTCAACTCCTTGAGCTGGCTATCGAGCCACTGCGAAGCCTGCAACGTCGCCTGCACGCGCGACTCGGCATCCTGCTGGCCGTAGGCGGCAATCAAGGCGTTCACCACGCTGGCCGACAGCGCCGCGTCCCGGCATCGAAAGCGAATCTGAATCATCAGCGTGCGCGGCAGAGTTCCCACGCGAAGCCGCTTTTGAAACCTCTCCAGCAGCCAGGCCTGGGCGTCGGCGGCAGGCGCTTCGGCGTGAAAATCCGGAAACTTGCCGGCAAATCCGTCCATGAACCCCGGCGCCTGATAGAGTTTGAGGCCGGTAATCACCTTCCAGGCCAGTTGGTCGCTGCGAAAGACGTTGGCCAGAGTCTCCTGCTGCAACGGCGCGGAGAGAACCGAGGCTGCAATCATCGGCTCAGCCGCCTCCAGACTGAGCGTGGATGAAGGCGAGGTACGAATTTCGACCTTGGCGCTGGCCTCGTATTGATTAGGGGCGATAAGGCAATAAAGCAGGCACGCCAGCAGCAATCCCACCACCACCGAGCCAACCAGGCGCCGGCGGCGGGCCAGCACCTCGCCTAGCTCGCGAATGGATCGAGAATTGCGCCCAATGGCGCTGGGCCGCGGATCGGGCTCGCGGGGCGATTCGAATGGAACGTGATCTGCTTCCGGCACAGGCAGGGAACCTCCCTCCCTACTTTCAATAGGTGGAGGCAAACCTGGGATTCAAAGCGAAACAATGCTACAAAGGGAATCTCCGCCAGTGTGCTTGATAGAAATCAATCCGTCAAGAGATTCCGTCACCAGAGTAGGGGCGGCGCACCCAAAGAGTGATATCCGGCCTCCTTTGCGACCGGCGGAGAGACCAACGACAGCGGCTTGGAGCAACCAGGAAACACCCATGTCGATTCCCGGCTTGCACGCTTCCCTCTTGACTCCTCATGCGCTGAGGTCAAGCAGCGATTTTGAAGCGTTCGATCTTGGGCCGCTTCTTGTGGGATGCCTGCCACATATCGTAGCTCATCTGCATTTCGTACCAAAGGCTATCGTGCGTGCCCAGCGCATCGGAGAGGCGTAGCGACATATCCGCCGAGATTCCAGCCGAGCAGTTAAGAATGCGGGAGAGTGTGGTGCGTGAAATATGCAATAGCTTCGCGGCGGAGGTAACATCAATGTCGCCAAGAGCGTCGCGCAATACCTTTCCGGGATGCGGTGGGTTGTACATTCGCGCCATGTTTTCTCCTAGTGATAATCCAGATAGTCGACGAGAATTGCGTCCTCTCCGTCAAACGTAAAAGTCACTCGCCAGTTTCCGTTAACCTTGACAGACCAATGGTGTTGAAGATCGCCCGTTAACCGATGAAGGTGAAATCCGGGCATATTCATCTCTTCGGCAGCCTTGGCGAAATCAAGCGTCACAAGCAAACTGGCAAGTTTCGCGGCATGAGCGGGTTGAATGCCTGCTTTGCTCCCCGTCTTGAAAAACCTTTCGATGCCGCTGTGCCGGAAGCTCTTGATCACATGGTAAGTGTAGCGCATCACGCATCACTTGTCCACTGCCCTCGACGCCATCTGCCGCGCATCATGCTCAAGCTGGCCGTTCAAGCCTGCGGCAACAGTACGCGTAGGCTGGTTATCGCCTCATTGCCCGTTTACTCCGCTCCGCCCCCGCTCCGGTACCACTCCACGGTACGCAGCAGCCCTTCGCGGAAATCCACAATGGGCGCGTAGCCGAGCAGTTCTTCGGCCAGGCGAACATCGGCCAGCGAGTCGCGGATATCGCCGGCGCGCGCTGGCTCGTAGGCCGGCTGACCGCGGTAGCCGGTCAGATCCCGCAGAATCTCGAAGGTTTCATTCAGCGTACTGCTGCTGCCCGTGGCCAGGTTCATCATCCGGCCCGAGACCTTTTCCGCCGGAGCGGCGGCGGCCAGCAGGTTGCCGTGGACTACGTTGTCGATGTAGGTAAAGTCGCGGCTCTGTTGGCCGTCGCCGTAGATCGTGATCGGCTCTCCGGCCAGCATCCGGCGGCAAAAAATGGCCAGCACGCCGGAGTAGTGCGAGGTGGGGTCCTGGAAGGGTCCGAAGACGTTGAAGTAGCGCAGCACCACCGTCTCCAGCCCGTACACGCGGGTAAAGGCGCCCATGTAATGCTCGCCGGCCAGCTTGGCCACGGCGTAGGGCGAAATGGGTTTGGGCAGCATTCCCTCGTGCTTGGGCAACGTCGGCGTGTCCCCGTAAGCCGCCGACGAGGCCGCGTAAATCACCCTCCGCGTCCCGGCGGCGCGGGCGGCCACCAGCAAATTCAAGGTAGCGTCCACGCAATTCCGGTTGGTGCTCACAGGATCTTCCACCGAGCGCGGCACCGAGGCCAGCGCCGCCTCATGGAAGACGATCTCGACTCCCGCGCAGGCCTTAGCGCAGGCTGCCGGATCGGCCAGGTCGCCCTCCATGAACTCCATCGCTTCCAGGCCCGCCAGGTTGGAGCGCTTGCCGGTGATAAAGCTGTCGATGCCGCGTACACGTTCGCCGCGCGCCAGCAAGGCCGCGGCAATCGAGCGGCCGATAAACCCCGCCACTCCGGTCACAAGATAGCTTGCCAAAAATTTCTCCCCTGAAGCCAGTTTGCAGCGGACGCTATACCGCCGTCCCGCTAGAAAAAGAATACTACCTCGGGGAGGCATCCCTGCCCTCTTACTCTCTCCTCAATGCGCCAGATGGACGAAGTCTCTGGGGCGCATCAGATTTTCCAGGTAGTGGGATTTCATTTGCTTGCTGGCCATGATTTGCTTGACCGGCGGCAGCTTCAGAATCACGCCCAGAATGGCGGCCATGGCGCGATGATTCCAGTGCGCTTGATTGTCGAAGATCAGGTTCTGCAGCTTGCCCCGCTCAATGGCCATCAGCACGGCGCGGTGAGCGGTGGTGACCGGGGTCAGCACGCGCTGGGCCCGCGCGTGGAGCTTGATGGATGCGCTGGGGCAGGCGCGGACGCATACGCCGCAGCCCAGGCAAAGGGATTCGTCCAGCCGCGCTTTTTTGCGCTTGGGCTTGTGCGGGTCGCCGGCGGAGACGAGCGCCATGGCCTCGACGGGACAGACCTCGGCGCATTTGCCGCAGCCGTTGCAGGAGTCGGCGTTGAGCGCGGGCAGGAAGTTGGTGGTGGCGATAGGGTTGAGAACGGCGAATCGCTTGGCGGCCAGCATGGCCTCGCAACAGCAGCCGCAGCAATTGCAAATGAAGGCGACCTGATTTTGGACGTTCTCGCCGCACTGCACTAAATTGTGCGCGATGGCTTGATCCAGCAGGTCAAGGCCTTCGCTGACATCCACCGAGCGGGCAATGCCGTGCTTGATGAGCGACTGCGCGGTGCCGCTGAAGGTCATGCAGATGTCCATGGGCGCGGCGCAGGCTTTGCCCAGATGCTGCATCTTGTGCCGGCAATAGCAGGCGCCGACGCCGCGATATGAGGCGGTGCGGATGACTTCGCTGGCGCGTTCGTAGTCGAGCACGGAGAGCGTGCTGTCGCCGGCCAGGGCATTCTCGTTCACAAAGACACGGCCCAGCTGGGTTTCGCCGCCTGTGAAGAGGGCGCGCACAAAATCCTCCTCAACGTTGAGGTATTGGTAAAAAAGCTCGGCCAGCAGCTTCTGGTCGTAGCTGTTGCCCAGGCGCATCATGGAGAACTCGAAGAAGCCGGCCATGGGCGGAGGCAGGACAAATATCTGCTCGCCGTGGATCTCCATGTCGAGCAGCATCCCTCTGGAGGCCAACGCTTCAAGGATATTTTGGGATTCCACTGCGGGCTTTTTCCAGATTTTGGCGGCGGCGGCGATGTTGAAGGGCTTGATGGGAAGCAGAGCCACGAGGGCTGCTTCGTCACGAGTAAAGAGCACCTCCAGGATGAGGAAGAGCAGCTCGGAGGGCGGCGCGCCCTGCGGAAATAGGTTGAGCCGGTCGGTGAGCGATTGGTAGCTATTTCTCAGTGTCGCGTGAGACATGGAAGGCCTCTGGAGCGGAGGATGATTTCGCCATTGTA
>Ga0182014_10007004_pt1 | contig 11929 bp, 10 predicted proteins | sample 612S2DmetaG_FD_120489 | JGI IMG/M metagenome (GOLD analysis project Ga0182014, IMG submission 120489) | Permafrost microbial communities from Stordalen Mire, Sweden - 612S2D metaG | ecosystem: Environmental > Terrestrial > Soil > Wetlands > Permafrost | place: Sweden: Stordalen | collected... | reverse complement strand
GCACACATAGCCCGATATCGAGTCTCGACTACCCAATTCGGAGAGTCAAGGTGCCTAACCGTGCGTAACCGTCTGCTGAGCAGTTCTACAAAGTGGTAGCGTCTTGTTGAGGAGGAAGGAACGCGACTTCTTGCTGATCAGCCTCCGACCGACTACACAATGGATCCCCTGCGCTACGGGAAGAGCCTGTGTTTACGAGGGCTTTCAAAAGTGCTGGTGCCGGGAGGGGGAGTCGAACCCCCAAGGGCCGAAGCCCGGCGGATTTTGAGTCCGCTGCGTCTGCCAGTTCCGCCATCCCGGCTGAGTGCACAAACTGCAGAGAAGACCAGCTTAATTTACAATTTCTGCCTTTGCAACCGCGACCGATTTCGGCTCAACTGCAACCGGACTATAGCTGTTCTCGGCTCTTCCTGGCTTGTTTGGAGCTGGTTCATTGCCGCTGCGATGTCGTCCTGGTCGACGATCGCACCAGCAACGGCACCGGCGCCACGAATGACTCATTGCCCGTATTTGCCCTACGGAAAATTACGGCGTAGATATCGCAACCGAAGTTTGCGCGCTTGATGTATCCGTCGTTCGGTAATAGCCGGGCTTTCGTCCTCGCGTTGCGCCATCAGCGATTCGGTCCCTTCTTCGGCTGCCTTCGGAGCTGCACCCCTACTCTCTGGACGCCCGGAAAGCGAGCATTCTTGACCAGACTACCGCATTCGCCGTTGATAGCATTGTTAACGTGGAAGGAATCTATGAACGAGGCTAGCGTCTACACCGTTGAAAGAAATGCATGGTCCACCATAAGCCACTGTGATGCGCGTTTCCGCCTCACCTACGAGCGCGAGTTTCTGCCGCTTCAAAATCTCTGGCGGGATTTTCTGGTCCATTGCGAGGAAACAGGTTCAGCTCTCGCGGCCTGAAATCCTGTTCCCGGATTCATGAGAACGGTTCTAGTGTCAGCAGAAGACGAGCGCGTGCTTCTCTATTGGGGATCGGGTACCGGCACATCCGGCCTCACGTCCGTGTTGTGGTAGGTGACTATCCTCCATTCGCCTCCATCCTTCACCATGACCTGTAACAAGCGAGAACGGAGACGTGCCTTGGTATCCAGACTCATTCCGGGAGACGGCTTTTGAATCCCAATCACCGCCGTGAGTGTTTCCACGATAGCAACATCAGGCCGGACAAACTTTAGAGAAACAACGTCCTGCTTCATGGTGGTTCCGCGGTAAATTCCCTTAAAGATAAAGTCATGCCTCTCCGTGAAAGCCTCGCGCCCAGTGAAGAATTGCCCACGGATGTTAGTGAACGTGCCGTCGGCAGCAAAATGACGCGAGAAGGCAACGGCATCCCCTGAATTCCAGGCAGCGATCTCTTCCTGAATGATGCTCCGAACCGCGGTTTCGTCGGGCGAGGCTTGCGGGTAGGCGGCGACGGTCGCAACCACAACTAGGGAGAGAGCTAACAAATAATTCATGACAGCCTCCGGAGGCGGGCGGGTGGAGATCATTGTAATCCCGATTATCCCTTGGAATCGAGCAACCCATGGACGCCGTGTGGCACATGTCCGGTTACCGCGGTCTGAGTCGGCAATTCGGCAATGAGGTTAGCAAAAGTCAAAACCTCGACCCTCGTGGACCTTTAGTTATTTATAATCGCTGCTTCCAGTCTTTAACTTTTCACTGGCAAGGACACGCATTGGCACTCGACGAAAACATTTATGAAATCCGGCGCGAGAAGCTGAAGAAAATCGAGGCTCTCGGCCATCCGGCTTATCCGCGAAAATTCAACTACAGCCACACCGTGCCGCAGATTCTGGCCGAGTATAGTGGGCAGACCACCGAGGAACTGGAATCTCCGCGCGTGACTGTGCGCGTGGCGGGACGCATCATGGCGATCCGTCTGATGGGCAAGGCCGGGTTCGCGCACTTGCAGCAGGACGGGCAGCGGCTGCAGATCTACGTCAAGAAAGACGCGGTCGGCGATGCCGGCTACGAACTGTGGAAGCTGCTTGACCTGGGCGATCACATTGGGGTTCGCGGATACCTGTTTCGCACGCGTACGGGCGAACTCAGTATTCATGCCGAGGAACTGACTTTTCTTTCGAAAGATCTACTGCCGTTGCCGGAGAAGTTTCACGGGCTCACCGACGTTGAACTGCGCTATCGGCAACGATACCTGGATTTGCTGATGAATCCGGAAGTGCGCGAAGTGTTCTTGAAGCGCAGCAAGCTGGTGCAATCGCTGCGGCGGTATTTCGACGGGCAGGGGTTTATCGAAGTCGAGACGCCGATGATGCAGCCGATTGCGGGCGGAGCCGTGGCTCGTCCGTTTAAGACGCACCACAACACCTTGGATATGGATCTGTTTCTGCGCATTGCGCCAGAACTTTATTTGAAACGGCTGACGGTAGGCGGATTCGATCGCGTGTATGAGATCAATCGCAACTTCCGCAACGAAGGCCTCGGCTGGAGATGGAATCCCGAGTTCACCATGCTCGAAGCGTACCAGGCCTATACGGATTATCTCGGCATTCTTGAAACAACGCAGGGCTCAATCGAGCAGGCAGTGAAAGATGTTACAAGTGGGATGAAGACGAAGTGGGGCGAGCATGAGATTGACTGGTCGCACACGAACTGGCGGCGGATGACGATGCGCGAGGCGATCCTCCATTTCTGGCCAGAGAAAGCAGGCGCAAAGCCCGAGCGCAGTGACTTCGCGGCGCGTCAGTCGGTCGTGGCGCTGGTCGAGCGCGTGCGCGGTGCGGGGATTAGTTTGAGCTACGATGCGGCGGAGCCGGTCGGCAAGACGATCGCGGCTCTTTTCGAGGCGGTCGCCGAAGAACACTTGATGCAGCCGACGATCATCTATGAATTTCCTACCGCAGTCTCGCCGCTGTCGAAGCAGAAGCCGGACGAACCCGACTGGACCGAGCGCTTCGAAATGTTTGCCGGACAAATGGAATTCGCCAACGGCTTCAGCGAACTGAACGATCCTGAAGATCAGCGGCGGCGGTTCGAGGCGCAATTAGAAGAACGCGAGCGCGGCGACGAAGAAGCCCACCAGATGGATGAAAATTATATAAACGCGCTGAGTTATGGCATGCCCCCGGCGGGCGGCGTGGGCTTGGGAGTGGACCGGTTGGCAATGCTTCTCACCGACTCGCATACGATTCGGGATGTGATTCTGTTTCCGCTGCTGCGGCCGGAGAAAACTGCAACCGCAGAGGACGCGCCGAGCGCCGGCAAAGAATAGGGCTTGGGTTGCTGCTGCTTTCGAGTACCTAGGCGATCACTTGAAGTTCTGGCTTCGGTCAATCATTCTGAAGTCAGTTTAAGTTCGGTCATGGGCAGCGCTGCTGTAATGGCCGCTTCGGGCGTTGGGTCGGCGGCGCTTTGCCCTTGTGCGTTTTGATCTGGCGACGTTTTGACCACCGGCAGTTGCCGAGCTGCGCTCCGCTTGGACGGCCAGGGACGGTCGTCCTCACACGAGCTGCTAGTCGGCTGCGCTTGCGGATTTCTTGGTCGCGGTCTTTTCTCCGGCCTTTGCCGCGTCCTTGGCTGCGCCTTTTTCGGGACCGAAATTCCTGGTCAGATAATTCAGAAAAGCGTTGCGATCGGAATCGGGGATAACGGCGCCCAGGCCTTCCATCTTTTCGAGTTGGCCGGACCATTGCTGGCGGGTCATGTGCTGTTCGGTGATGCGGCTTGCATTGTGACACTGCGTGCAGGCGGCCTTCACTTTGGCTTGCGCGGGTCCGGGCGGAAGCGGTTTGCCCGGCGCGCTGGTCGCTTGCGCGTTCGCCAGAATGATGGATGCGAACAGAAAGATCGCTGGGAAAATTCGCTGGAACACGCTGGATTCTCCACACACTCACGGCTGCTGCAGCCGATCAGAGTCACCCCCCACGGGCGCTGAGAGATTTTAGCAGGAGTTGCCGGCTGCGGTATTTGTAAAGATTAAATCAAGTGAGGTTTGGGAGCCGGGGCCGAAGAGCGAACAAATCGCCTCGGCTGCAATCCCCCGATGGCAGCCGAGGCTCCTTTGGTGAACAACCCGCCCGGCTGCGATCTCCCAATCGCAGCCGAGACTTCCAGGACGCACCGGGAGAGGGTGAAACGGCGCGTTAAGTACAAGTATATCGATAGACATAATATAGATACAGTAAATTCTGGCCCCCGCTCCGCGGCTCGCCTGCCTGGCGGGCGTTACGGCCAGTCTTCGTCTTCATCGATGCCCAGCCCCTAAAAGGCTGGCTGATTTCGGAGAACCTGCGGCGTCGCCAAAGTGATGCCCTGATACGAAAGTACAAACCGGGCATACCTTGCGAAACCCGCGTTTTTCAGCAGCCTGCTGGAAATCACCCCTGAGAATCGCGGAATTGCCTGCCGATTGACACTGGCTCGTCTGCTGCCTAGACTGCGGTCTGTTGTTCAGGCTGTGACTTGTATCACTCCCGGACACAGGGTGAGGATGTATTCTTGTAGGGATCGATTAGGGAACGAGGCCTCATGAGCTGGCTCCAGAATAAATTCGAAAAGAATTTCATGATCTCGACGGTGGACTACGTCTTCAACTGGGCGCGCAAGTCGGCGCTCTGGCCGATGACGTTCGGGCTGGCGTGCTGCGCCATCGAGATGATCGCGTCTTCAACTGCGCGCTTCGACATCGCGCGTTTTGGGGCGGAGGTGTTTCGGCCCAGCCCCCGGCAGTCGGACCTGATGATCGTCTCTGGCACGGTCACGCTGAAGATGGCGCCGGTGCTGAAAAGAATTTACGATCAGATGCCCGAGCCGAAGTGGGTGATTTCGATGGGCGCGTGCTCGTCGGTGGGCGGCCCGTTCAACACTTATGCCGTGCTGCAGGGCGTCGACCGCATCGTGCCGGTGGATGTGTATGTGATCGGATGCCCGCCGCGTCCGGAGAATTTGTTTTACGCGCTGCTCAGGCTGCAGGACAAGATCGACACCATGACCCTAGCCAAGCGCCCCACCGAAGTGCGCCTCGAAGAAAACATGATGGAGAATTTCAAGCGCCAGGTAATGGTGGCGCAGACCATGCAGCCAAAATAGCTGTCAGCTGTCAGCCGTCAGTGCCAAGGCTCGTGTGGGGACGGGCGCCCTCGCCCGTCCAAGCCGAGCGAAGCTCGGCAGGGTTTCGCAGGCATCGCACAAAACTCATGGGTAACTTCATAAAGATCGCCCAATCCGAATTACCGGCTCTCAACCAAGCCAAAGAATTCCCCTGCGGCGGCAAGACCATCTGCGTTGCTAACGTAAACGGCCAGATCAGCGCCATGGAGAACATCTGCCTGCATCGCGGAGGCCCGCTGGGCGAGGGCGTAATCGAAGGTGGCAAGGTGATCTGTCCGTGGCACGGCTGGGCGTGGGACCCGAAGACTGGCGAGGCTGGTCCGCCGGGCGCGAAAGTTGCGGTTTATCCGGTGAAGATTGAAGGCGGGGATGTGCTGATCGAAGTCTAGCTCTGCCGGGTTTCATCCGACTGGACGGGCGAGGGCGTCCGTCCCCACACTTTCTATCCCAGCAGCTTCACGAACTGCCCCGGCTGCCCCTCAAATCCCGGAAACACCGTTCTCAAATCCTTATTCCCCAGATAGCGCGACACGACTTCGCTGAGCACTAGCCTGAAGTCGGTCGTCACCGCCAAGTCGCGGCCTTCGTACAACTGCGACTGATCGAGCCCCGGCCAGCGGCCATAAACCTTGCCGCCTTTTACGGGGCCGCCTAGTACGAACATCACGTTGGCATGGCCGTGGTCGGTGCCGCGGTTCCCATTTTCACGTGCTGTCCGGCCGAATTCGGACATGGTTACTACGACGGTATCTTCTCCGAGATCGCCGAGGTCGGTCCAGAAAGCGGCAATCGACTGTGAGAACTCGCCGAGCACGTTGGCGATCTGTCCCTGGGTGCTGCCTTCGTTGACGTGGTGATCCCATCCGCCGATGTCGGCGAACGCCACTTGCACGCCGAGGTTTGCTTTGATCAGTTGCGCCAGTTGCTTCAGGCTGTCGCCAAAGTGTCCTTTCGGATAGTTCGCGTCGGCGGCCGGCGTGTAGTGCGCGGGATCGGCGGCCTTCAGCATCTTGACCGCGTCGAAAGTTTCCTGGCCGGTGCCGTGCAACATGGTGTCCACAGAGTTTTCGTACATCGCCTCAAACGTGTTCGCGATTGGCGCCGCCTTCGGATTTTTTCCGCCGACCGAAAAATCGTTCAGGTTGTTGATCGCAACGGCCGGCTCTTTGCCGGAGAGAATACGCGGCAGCGACGTCCCGAGCGCAATGGCGCGGAAGGCCGACTTATCTTTCCCAGATACGACGGGAAGGCCGGGCAGCGCCCGGTTCAGCCAGCCGTCGTCGGTGACCTTTATGCCAGGCGTGCCCGATTCCATGAAGTCCTGCGCATCGAAATGCGAGCGCGTCGGGTCGGGAGATCCGGCGGCGTGCACAATGGCGAGATGCTTCTGCTTCCAGAGCGGCTGAAAAGATGCCATCGCCGGATGCAATCCGAAAAAGCCATCAAGGTCGAGCACGGATTTCTTCGGGATGTTGATGGTCGGACGCATGGCGTAGTAGCTGGGCTCGCCGTGAGGCACAACGATGTTGAGGCCGTCCGCCGCGCCGCGCTGGAAGATCACGACCAGGCGCTTGGCGCGAACACCGGAATCGGCCGCGCCCAAGGCGGCGCGCGTCAGAAAGCTTGGCAGCGCGGTCGTGCCGACCACGGCCAGAGCGCCGTTGCGAAGAAAAATACGTCGAGTGATGGGCATAAGGACAGCTCCTTGCTTCTGGTTACTGGCTACTAGCAACCTGGCCGATACCTTTGCTCGGAGCTCTTGCGCTCGCCAGAAGCCAGCAGCTAGCAGCCAGCAGCTATCTCCTCTGAAACTCTGGCGACCCTAGAATCAATCCTGTAATCGCGGCTATGTTTGGCGGACGCTTGGGATCATCCAAGCGGCGCTGGCTGATCTTCGGGTCGTCCAGTTGCTTGCTGATGGTATCGTGCGTTTGCTTCGAAATATCGCCTGACAGCAGCGAATTCTCCAGCGTCGCTAGCGCCTGCTGCGCGTCGGTTGTCACAGCGGCGGTGCGCGCTGCCGAATCGATTTTGACTCCCCTTATCTTCCCTGTGGCCAGACCCAGCGCGAAATTCATGCGTGCCAGAAGCGCTGAGGAGTTTACCCAAACATCCGCTTTCATCGAGTAGCCGGTGGGCGGTTGCATGCCATATAGCATCATGCCCATGTTGTTGAGCGTGCCGACGAGGGCGCGCGCGTCGTCAACCTCGGCGCCGCTGGCGCGCACGGCAGAGACCACGAACTCAAGCGGCGTTTTCACTTTGGCGCGGTAAGCCGCGGACGACCAGAACTCAGGCGACTTGAACATGGTGCGCAAGACTTCGCGAATGTCGCCGTCCTTCTTCAGGAAGGTGTGCGTCATGCGGTCGACCAGCGCCGTCGGAGGATCGTCGGAGACAAAGCGCATCGCCAGTTTTTGCGAAATGAAGTGCGCCGTCTTGGGATTGTGCGCCAGCAGGTGCAGCACTTCGAGTCCCTCCTTCTCGCCATTTTGCTGGATGCGATGCCCGAGGACGATTTTGTCTCCGGGCTCATGCATGCGCGGCTCAAAGCGGAAGTCGCCGCCTTTCTTCGGCGGCTCGAGCGTCCACCCGGTGAAAACCTTGGCCACTTCGGTGACATCCTTCTGCGAGTAGCCGCCGTTTACGCTGAGCGTGTGTAACTCCATCAGCTCGCGGCCGTAGTTTTCGTTCAGGCCGCTGGCCTGCTTGGCTTTTAGATTGCCTGGCGGACGTTGCGGAGGATTACTAGGACCTCGGCCATCGCCGTGCGGTGCGATGCCGAGCGCGATGTCCGAATCCGGCCCGGCGCTCAACCAGTTGTCGAGATAGAACAGCATCGCCGGACTCTTCGCGGTCGCCACCAGCAGGTCTTCGAATTTTCCGAGCGCATGCGGGCGGATCGCGTCGCGCTCGTAACTGGTCATCAGGTAACGGTCGGCGCCCTTGTTGATGAACACGTTGAAGTGATTGAACCAGAAGTCGGTCATCACTTCGTCGAGTTGCCGCTCGCTATAGATGGCGCGCAGCACCTTGGCCTGCATCAACTCGTTGACCACCACCTGCTCGGGATTATTGAGCGCCATCACCGTTTCTTTTTGCTTCGGACTCATCCCCTCCAGCAGCGCGTCGGCTTGGGCGCCTTTGGTTGTGGTGGCGAGTTCGCGCCGGTCTTCGGGCGGCATTTTCAGAATTTCTTTCATGCGCTCGTCGGCAGGCAGATCGAGAAGTTCCTGCGTCTTGAGATTGGCGAGGCGGCGTTCTTCGCGGCGCCGCATCTCGTCGGGATCGGTGGGCTTGCCGCTATCGCCGGAAACGGAGCAAGCCCCGTCTCTACAACCGTTGCCATCGGTGCCGCTGGATGCGCCGCCCGCGCCGGAAGCATTCTGCGAATCGCCGCCGCCCGCGCCGGCTTTGGCCGCTTCGTCTTTATCTTTATCCTTGCGTTCCTGCTTGTCTTCGTAGCGCTGGAGTTGCGCTTCATATACCGCGCGCCGGGCGGGATCGCGCGGCAGCGGGGCTTTCCCGTCGGCGATCTGCTTGATCAGCTGTTCGGGCGGAAAATTCTCGACGATCTCTTCCGTCCCCATACCCAGCGTTCGGAACGGACTGAGCTTGGCCTCGAGCGCCGAGTCGTCAATTTTATCGGGATCGAGTTCGAGTTCGATCCACTGGTCAACGCCCATCCGCGTGACCCGCTCCACGTCGCCGGGCCGCGGACCGAACGTCAGCCGGTTCAAGGCGTGGATGGCGCGTCTGTGCTCATCCATCGTTGCGCCGGACTTGTCTTTCTTCCGGCCGAGAGCGAACTGCGCCGTTAGCCCTGCGGCTGCAAGCAACGCAATTGCCATCAGCAAACGGCGTCGGCGCAAAGGCATTCCCATCCTGACTGGCCTCATTAAGAATGAACCCGGACGGCAGGAAAAGTTGCTGGCAAATTAGGTTGAACGGGGAGCGGCCTAGCCCTTTAGCTGCGCCACGTAGGCTTTGCCGCTTTGCGACTTGCGGGCGGTGCTCTCGACGAATTTGAGAAACTCGCGCAGGTGTTCCTTTTCCGACAGTTCCGCCTCGGAGAATTTCACCCGCACGCCAAAGGACGGCGCGCTGTGCGTCGCCACTCCGGTGAGGATGACGCCCTTTACCCAGATCTTGCCGCTGGCCACCCACAACCCGATCTCCAGGGCCTTGCCCGGGGGTACGGCGCTGGCGGTCTCGACCAGGCAGCCTCCGCGGCCCACATTCGCCAGATTGCCCCACACCGGCTCTTCCACCCCCTCGATGTGAATTTCCACCGCCACATAGCACTTGATCCGGTGATAACGGCGGCGATCCGATCCCAATTGCGGGGTGAACAAATCCGGTTCGAACGGGGGCGTCTTATCCACTGGTTCGGGATAGTGAAGCTCGGCAGATGGCGCCGGCGCAGTGGCAACGGGCACATTCTTCTGCACATTGCTCTGTGCTTGGCGGGCTTTGACGGCGGCGTCTTTGATCTCGCGCATTGCTCCGAGCAGCGCCGCTTCGCGTTGTTCCGGAGGTACCTCGCGGTAGGTTTGGAGCAGTTTCCCGAGGTGGCTGACTAGGTCAGGATCGGTGAGCAGGCGCGTCCAGTCCGATCCTTTGGGCGATAGTTTCGTGGCTTCGTTCATACGCACGACTTCCCTCACGCAAACTTCAGCCGCAGGGAAGTGCTTGACTCGTTTCTTAGATTGAACTTCGGGCGGGGGTTAACACAAGATGACCAAGGTCACTCTCGCCCGTGCGAGCGCCCCTGCAAACCCCAGGGGTCGGCGCTCTATCGCAAGGCGGTTCAACAATTTGCATCGCATCTCCAGCAAAAAAAGTCCAAAAGACTTATGATTTCTGTTTTGTAGCCGGCAACGGGAGAATCCCAGTCCCATGGCTTCTTCGGACCGTCCCACCCGCCCATTGCCGCGCTTGCGTACCTGGCGCGATTCGTGGCTTGATTCGCGAGATGGGGGTCGGGTAGAATCGAACTAACTTTATCTAACTAACTGGTTAATTACAAATGAAGAGATCTGCTGTTTTTCGGATGGTTTTGCCGATCGTCTCCATCGTCATCTTCCGGGCGGCGCTTGGCGCCCAAAATCCGGCTTTGTCCTCCGCTGCGGCTACGAGTTCGGCGGCCGCGGCCATGCCGATTCAGACCTCGGCTCAAAATCCAGTGTTTGGCAGTGTGCCGGATGCGAAGCCCACCCCCGGAGTTCTGCAGCTGACCTTCAGCGACGCGATCGCGCGGGCTTTGCGCCAGAACCTGGCCGGTCTTCTGTCGGAGTACAACACCATCGCGGCCCGCGGACAGAAATGGCAGCAACTCAGCGCCCTGCTTCCGCACGTGAGCGGGGACGTGCAGGAGACCAGGCAGAAGCTGAGCACGGAAGCGGAAGGATTTACCGCCAAGCTGCTTCCCGGTATTCCCCGCATCATCGGGCCCTACTCCTACTTTGACGTGCGCGCCTCGGCCACCGAGCGAGTCTTCGACTGGCAGGCAATTCAGCAATATCGTTCTTCCGTGGTTGGCGAAGGCGCGGCCCGGTTCAATCTGAAGGACGCGCGCGATCTGATCGTGCTTGCGACCGGCAGCGCCTATCTGCAGGCGATTGCCGGGGCAGCCCGCGTGGAAACCGCGCAAGCGCAGGTGGAAACGGCGCACGCTCTTTATAAGAAGGCGGTTGCGCAACAGCACGCGGGTGTCTCTCCGGCCATCGACACGCTCCGGGCCCAGGTCGAATACCAGGCGCGCCAACAGCAACTGATCGCGGCCACCAGTGATTTCGCCAAGCAGAAAATTTCTCTGGCGCGCGTGATTGGATTGGCGACCGGCCAGGAATTCGAACTGGCCGACAAGGCTCCTTACGAGGCTATCCCGATTCCCGATCTTGAAACCAGCTTGCAGCGCGCGTATTCTCTGCGCTCCGATTACAAAGCGGCGCGGGATCGTCTGGTGGCCGCGCAACTGGAGCACAGCGCCGCCACCGCCGGATACTTTCCGACCCTCGACATGGCGGTAAATTTCGGCGAAATCGGCGCGGCTCCCGGCGATGTGCTGCCTACGTATGCGGTCGTCGGCACGTTGAACATTCCAATCTTCCAGGGCGGTAAGGTCCATGGCGATGTTCTGAAGGCGGAAGCCAGCCTGCGGCAGGCGCAGGCGCAGATGGCGGACGTGCGTGGTCAGATCGATCAGGATATCCGCAACGCGCTGCTCGACCTCAAGTCGTCCGCCGATCAGGTGGAAGTCGCCCAGAGTTCGGTGAATCTTGCCGAAGAGGCACTCACCCAATCGCAGGATCGTTTCTCCGCCGGAGTCACCGACAACCTCGAAGTCGTGCAGGCGCAGGAAGCACTGGCGGCCGCGCACGAGAGTTTGATCTCCAGCCTTTACCTCAACAACCTGGCCAAGGTTGCCTATGCCCGCGCCCTGGGGCACGCCGAAGAGGGCGTTCGCGAATATTGGAAAGGGAAGTAAACAAATGGAAGAACCCAGCAGCGTTGTAGCCGAGCCCAAACCGCAACCGGAAACCGGTGCAGCGCAGTCTCCGTCGCCGCCGTCTCCGTCCCCGCCTGACAGCGAAGCCGGTTATCAGCGGCGATCCGCGTTCCTGAGCCATCCGCGCACGAGGGTGGGATTCATTCTCGCCGGCCTGGTGATTCTGATCGCCGTTTTCTTTCTGTGGCGTTACCTCGAAAGCTACGAATCCACCGACGACGCGCAGATTGACGGGCATGTGAACTCGGTGAGCGCGCGCGTCAGCGGCCATGTGCTGAAGCTCAACGTCGAAGACAACCAGTACGTGGAAAAGGGAACGGTGCTGGTGGAAATC